>ENA-ORBV01004750-ORBV01004750.1-microbial-mat-metagenome-genome-assembly--contig:-NODE-4750-length-25723-cov-5.162170_pt1 | contig 25723 bp, 26 predicted proteins | sample MGYA00237777_ERZ505514 | MGnify/ENA primary metagenome ERZ505514 (study PRJEB26160, sample SAMN06269048) | microbial mat metagenome | isolation source: Oligotrophic lake microbial mat | place... | reverse complement strand
TTTTCAAGCAGAAGACGGCATACGAGATTCGCCTTAGTCTCGTGGGCTCGGAGATGTGTATAAGAGACAGGTCCCTGAGCGCGCTACTGCCCGCGGACGACCCGTCCATCCGCATTCACCGTGTCGAGGGCACCAACTTGTTCGAGGTCACCGTGCCCGACCCGGACCCCAGCTCCGCGGTCCGGCGCGCCAATGGGGCGGTGGACGCCCTGCGCTCCCGCCTGCACAATGAGGCGACGGGCACGCAGTTCCGCATCTGGCAGCGGGCACGACCCGCCGAAGTGCCCAGGACGTAGCTCTCCCCGCAGATCTCCAAAAATCCCTCGAAAACTCCTTGCGCCCCCACGCGGCACTTGCTTTATTCTCCGCCTCTCTGATGCGGGTGTAGCTCAGTTGGTAGAGCACTTCCTTGCCAAGGAAGATGTCGCGCGTTCGAATCGCGTCACCCGCTCCATTCCGAGGCGACCACCGTCTTCTTCGGGGGCAGGCTCACGCTGATCCCGCCATGAAACCTCAAGCCCTCCTCCTCGCTGTTGCCTTGCCCCTTCTCAGCTTGCACGGGCAAACCCAGCGGCAACCGATCCCCGAGCCCACGTTTTCAGCTACATTTGTCGGCGGGCCTGAGTTCTACACAACCGCCGGACGGCGGTCCGCTGGAACAGCATTCCTGGCACGAACGAATCTGGTTCCAGATGTTTTTATACTGACTGTCCGCCACCTGCTGGGGCCATCGGGCGGATTTCAGGCACTGGTTTCGCCCGAGAAAGTCCCGGGGTTCGTCAGCACCATCAAACTCCGTTACCTCTCGGGAACGGGCTCCAAGGAATATCGCGTGCAGGGCCTGTCCGTCCCACCTTCCGCGGATGAAAAGGCTCCGCTCTTCGATCTGGCGGTATTCAAGGCCACGGGCGCATTCCCCTCCGAAGCGGCAGAGATCGCTTCGGAGAAACCGGCCATTGGGGAAACGATATGGGTCATCGCCGCGGTGCGTGGCGGCGTGCCGGCCGGGCAGATCGCCCACCCGGCAAGAGTCACGGAGAATGGCAACCGGTGGCTCATCTGTGAGTTTGAGAACCCGAACATCGTCACCAATGGTGCAAGCGGAGCCCCGCTGCTCAACGCAGCCGGCCGGGTGGTGGGCATCTATGGCGGCCACACCCGAACGCCTGGAAAGGTGCAAGCATTCGCCATCCCCTCGGCGCTCGTACTGCGGGTCATCCAGGGCCTGCCGATCCAGACAAACTAGCCCGACTTTCGCTACCGGGGAGGTTGAAGTGTGGAGTCCGCCCCGCAATGGCCCCATTGCGCTGCCGCACGTGAGGGCCTTGAACGCAGTTGCAAGAACCGACCCACATGTCGCGGAGACCCCCGCCAATTGAATGCTCATATCAAGAGACTCGACCCCAGCAAGCGGACCCCAGCAAGCGCAGCCCAGGTTGCCGGAGGTCACCTTTGCAAGCGACCGGTCAGGGGCGAGTAGCCCTACCCGCTCGGGGTGGCGAGGGCGCTGCGCTTCCGATTGTGATGCAAAGCGCTGACTGCCTTCCGAGCGAGCCGTCGGGCAGCACCGGCCGCGCGAGAAACTTTCCGCGCGGCACGAGCTGGTGGATGCCGTCAACCGGGATCTGAAACTCCTGATTGAGCAGCAACTGACCCGGTGACGTGGTGCATCGACTACGCCGCCGACTCTGCCCCCGATCAAGCCCCAATGCCCATGGCACCAGTCCTGCCAGCCTCACCAGCGGCAGAATTGATTTAGCGATTTGGCGATATTGGGCTGCGCGCGCGTCCTGCCCAGAGCGGGGCGGGGGTGAAATCACCAATGCCAGTGGCGCGTTACGCGAGTTCTGTTGTAGCCGGGCTCGGTGAGCCCGGTGCGCGTCTGGCGTGGGTCAGGCGGCAGACTGGGGTCACCGACCCCGGCTACAGCAGAGCGGGAAGCTAACGTGACTCCGCGAGGGCTGAGCGTTCCGCAAGGCCTTTGCGCGCGGAGCTCGGAATCTGCACATGATGAGGTGCAATCAAAACCTCCCCCCCGCTCTGCGAATCCTCGTGCGCAGAATACTGAAGCTTGAACGGGATTAACCGCGCGGATCGATACAGTTTCCGGATCTGGGGGACATCGTCGTAGGTCATCACCCAAGCGGCGTCTTCCAAGGCAAGCATGTCTGCGGCGAACGCCTGGTGGTCAGCGTCCCGATAGTGGCTCATGTAGAGTTCGCGCCCCTTCACATAGTAAGGGGGATCGGCGTAAATGAAGCACTCCCCGCCGTCGAGAAGTTCATGCCTGCGCGCCAGCAAATGCCCGGCATCTTCGCAGAGGACCACGACCCGGTCGCCGAATGCAGCAATATCGCGCACCTTGGCAGCAAGCTTTTCGCGATCAAATCGAGCATCGAGGCGCCACTTGCCGGATTGATGCAGGCCACCGATGGGGCCACCGTTCATGACAATGCCTGATCTGTTGCAGCGATTCAGATAGAAGGCAGCGAATCCAAGATCCACATGTCCACGACGTCCAGGACGCCTGTAGATGTCCCGCTGGCATTTCCACTCCTCGATGGAAAGTGGGGCATGAAGAATCCTGTCGACCATTTCGCCAGTCCGCCTCATCACCGCGTTCCAGAAAGAGAAGACGGCTCGATCTCGATCATTGATGATGATGCGGTCGACGTGGCCTTCCCTGAGCAATTTGATGCCGGCCCCCGCCCCGCCCGCAAACGGCTCCACGTAAGTGCATCCTTGGAGGTCGTTGGCATAGAGAATCTCGCGGAGCGTTTCCGCAAGACACGTCTTGCCTCCAGGATACCGTAAGGGGCTCGGATGGCGCATGACTGGGGCTATTTCGCAAGCGCCGCGCTCAAAACGGGAAGGACAGCCTCCCGCAGTTGCCGAACGCTTTGAGGCGTCACCGGCCAGTGAGGATTGTGAACGTAAAGGTGGAGAACGTCCACGCTCAGAGGGCCGTTGGTGTAGAGGTGCTTGAGTCCACGGCGAGCCTCGCTATCGAGTCCAAAATCGAGCACGCCGCCCTTGTCCATCTGCTTGAGAAGCTCACCTATTGATACGAAATCAGGCGATTTGTGGAAGTGGTTGCTCACAGTCTGGCGAAGCTTCCGTGCGCGGATGGCGGCCTGAATCGCTCCTTCTAGCAGGCATCGAAGCACAACCGCGCATGCGAAGGGCTTGGTGTTGATATCTAGATCTTTCGCTTCTTCGATGATTTCCAAAAGCTTCTCCTGTGCGACTTCACAGACAAAATTCGCGGGCAATAGTTTTGAAGACGCCTTCGTCGACTTTGGAGTAGATCTTCCGGGCGGTGCTGCCTTCCGACTCGGCGTAGGCACAGGCAGTTGTGCCTGTGGGCTTGAAGCAATAATATCGGCGACCGACTTCTCGGCCCGAAGGGGGGGAAGCTTGAGTCGATTGAGATAGCCGATCTGCTGGCTCTCATCGTGAAGCTTCCGAGTGTCAATCGTCTCATCAGCAGCATCACTCAGAATCTTGGCGAGCACTGGAAGTATCGCCTCCGGAGGCGGGCATTTGAGTCCCGTGGGAGTGAACTCCAACCCCAGTTTGTTTCGAGTCTGAACCGGAACGACGAGCCTTTCGAACACCGTCGAGTATGGGAATGAATCCGGATCCTCTACCAATCGGCGGGCTGATGGCGAGAGGGGAGCGATTGCGCAAAGGCGGAAAAACTCCAATGCCATCACCGCCCTCGCGATATCCTCCGCTTTCAGTTCGAAATCGCGGGCGATGTCTTCGGGGGTTTCACCCGTGGCGAGTCGCTGGACAATGAAAGTCGCCTGAGATATTGGCCTCCACCTTAAGGTGAATCCGTCTTGCGCGTGTTTGCCGTAAATGAAAATCTCCGCTTGATATTCATCCGGGGCGACAGCAACCCGGATCTTTGATGGAATCTGTGACGGCGGAGGCGGTTGGCCACGGCCCGGCCGGCGGCGCTGTAAAGGGCCTCGGGGCGGGCAATCTGCACGGCGATGGCCGTGTCGGCCAATCTGGGAAACGCTGCGCTGGGCGCGTCAGGAGCCGCGCCCTCCACGGTGTAGCGTTAGCCGTGTCGGCCAAATTGGGAAATGCCCGCAATCGGCCGACACGCCCGACAATGCTCAGCGGTGAAAGCCAATGCGTGGTCTGGGCGGGGCGGGTTGCGGCGTGAGCAGTGGCTGAATGTGCCGCCAGACCGAGCGCCGGATCGTGTTCGAGGAGGGTCTTGTCGATTTTCCGCCAGCCGTTTGAGGATCGCGGAGTTGGCGGCGAGTTGTTCGCGCATCTGGACGAACGCCCGCACCACGAAAACGCTCATTTTGACCGCCTCCGGGCTGTTCAGGACCGTAGCCGCCATGATCGCGGCGTGCTCGGTGAAGGCGTAAGGCTGATACTTGATATTCTGCCCGCGCTTCAAGGTCACAAATTGTGATCTTGAATCGAACAGCGCAGCGGCTTCTTCCCGGGTCAATTGAAAGCGGAAATCCTCCGGAAATCGGTCGGCATTGCGTTTCACCGCCTGGTTAATGACCCTTGTTTCGACGCCGTAAATGGTGGCGAGATCGGCATCCAGAAGAACCTTCTGGTTGCGGATCGTGAGAATGAGGGACTCGAGAACGGCTTGCCTTTTCATGGCTGGTGGAGGGGATTTCCAATGGCCCGCACGGATCGTGTCTGCTCAGCCTCGATCCAGTCGGCGTGGTCGAGGCATTCCTCGGGGACCGGGTGGCGGTTGCCGGACGGCGCTCCGCAGGGCGGAATCGAGCCCGGAGGGAATCCGCTTGGCCGAAGGCGCCCGGCCCGCTCAAACTCACGGCCATGATCGCTTTTCGAAACACCTCAATCTACCAAGTGCGCATCATCGAACTCGCCCACTCCTCCCCGCTGGTTTTCCGCACCGTGAAGGTCCCCGGCGACCTGTCGCTCGGGGGCCTGCACGAAGTGATCCAGGCGGCCATGGGCTGGGAGTGCTGTCACCTTCACCAGTTCCATGTCGGCAAGGTGTTCTACGGCCAACCGGACCCGGCTTACGGAGAGGACATGCTCGACGAGGACTCGGTGGCCCTCGCCGGTGTTGTCCCGAGGGCGCGGCAGCGGCTTCGTTATGAGTATGATTTCGGCGACTCTTGGATGCACGACCTCCGGGTCGAACGGGTGATCAAGGATGAGCCCGACCTTCGGTTCCCGGTGTGCATCGACGGAGCGGGCGCGTGTCCGCCGGAGGACTCGGGCGGTATCTGGGGTTACCAACGGATGCTGGAAGCACTCAAGAACCCCGCCGACGAGGAGCACGAAATTTACGTCGATTGGCTCGGGGGCAGTCGATTCGACCCGGCCGCGTTCGACCTCGCCCGCGTGAACCGGCGGCTGAAGAAGCTTAAGTTCTGAGGGAATGATCTCAGTCTAAAACGCACCTTTCAAGAACAGGAGCAAACGGAGGAAGCAGAGAATCCATGACTTGCGAAAAATCCACGATTCACTGGAAAAGTGATCTCAACGCCTCCTGCCATCCTGTTGTCAACCTCTCATCCTCCGCGATCTCTGTTGCCTCCTGTAAAAATCCATCTCCTATCCCAGGCTCAGTAAATCTCGACCGGTGACCGCTTCCCATCCTCCGGGCTTCGCTGGGCCGCCAGTTCGGCCCCGAGCACCGCGACCCTAAGCTCCCACACCTCCGCGTCCCGGCGCCGGAACTCCGCCTCGTCCCACACCTCGGGCGGTGCCAGCCGCGCTTTCCAATCCGCCACCCGTGCCAGGGCGGGATCGAGCACGTCGGCGGGCAACGCTTCCAGCACGGCCAGCGCCTCCGGCAACACCGGCACCCGATGGCAGATCATGGCCAGATGGTTCCCCGCCCGGATCGAACCGCCAACCGCCTGATCGAGCGTGTAACCGTTGAGAATCGCCCCCATGTCGAGATCATCGGTCATCACCAACCCCTCAAACCCGAACTCCCCGCCCAGCAAATCCCGAATGATCGGGGCGGACAGCGACGCAGGACACCCCGACGCATCCAAGGCCGGATACGCGGCGTGACAAACCATCATGCTGTCCACCCGATCCGAGAACCGGCGGAAGACCTCGAGTTCCTCGCGATCGAGCTGCTCCCGCGTCCGGTGGATCGTCGGGAGATCATGATGCGGATCCAACCCCGCGGCCGCGTAGCCCGGAAAATGCTTCCCGCAACTGAGGATCCCGCCGGCGCGCAACGCGTCGTTGAACGCCCCGGCATTTCGGCAGACCTCCTCCACGTCACTCCCGTAACAGCGTCCGCGCAATGAGTTGTCCGCCTCGTCGTCAAACGAAAGATCGAGCACGGGGCACAGATCGAGATTGAACCCGAACATCCGGAGGAGCCGCGCCGTGATGGCACCGTGCCGCCCGATCAGTGCAAGGTCCGCCCGCTCGCGAAGCTGCTGCGCGTTGGGCGGCTCCGTCCCGATCAGCCTGAGGCGGGAGACGCGCCCCCCCTCCTGATCGATGGTGATGATCGGCTCGACCGGGCTGAGGTCGCGCAGATCATCGATCAGTTTGCGGAGCTGGCCGGGGGATTGGATGTTCCGTCCGAACAGGATGAACCCCCCTGGACGCACCGCACGGTAGAGCGCGGCCGTCCCGGCATCGAGTTCGGTGCCGGGGACGCCGACCAGCAGCAATTGACCGGGGTGGGAAGATTCCATAAACTCCACGCAACTCGATCCACACTCGCCGCCGCAATGAAATTCCGACTTCGCGCCCTTCTTCCCGCCCTGATCTTGTGCCTCCTTGCCGGGACCGCTCCTGCCCAGGTCCGGCTCGGGATCGACGTGCTGCGCGCCAGGAATTATGCGCCCCTGGCGGGCCAGCGCGTGGGCCTGGTGACCAACCAGACCGGGATCGACTCAAATGGCATCCGCACCCGGCTCCTGCTCAAGCAGGCCGCCAACGTGAAGCTGGTGGCGCTGTTCACGCCCGAGCACGGGCTCGACGGCACCGAGCTCGCCGGGAAATACGTCACGTCGCGCAGGGACCCCGTCACGGGCCTGACCGCCCATTCGCTCTACGGTCCCACGCGCAAACCGACCGCCGAGATGCTGCGCGGGATCGATGTGCTGGTTTATGACATGCAGGACATCGGCGTGCGAAGCTACACCTACGTCAGCACCATGGGCCGCTGCATGGAGGCCGCCGGCGAACAAGGCATCGAATTCATGGTGCTCGACCGCCCGAACCCGCTCGGCGGTCAGCGGGTCGAGGGCCCGATGATCGAGTCGCGCTGGATCTCTTTCGTGGGCCAGTTTCCCGTGCCGTATGTCCACGGATTGACCGCCGGCGAGCTGGCGCAGATGAGCAACGGCAGGGGTTGGATGGCCTCGAAATGCCGGCTCACCGTAATCCCGATGGAGGGATGGTCGCGCGGGATGACCTGGTCGCAAACCGGGCTGCGCTGGATCCGCACCTCGCCCAACATCCCCCGCGGCACCTCGCCGCTCTACTACACCGCCACCGGCATCGCGGGAAGCCTCAGCGGGCTCGATCTCGGGATCGGCGGGCCGGAGCCGTTCGAAATTCTTGCGGCGCCCTGGATCGACGGCGAACGGATGGCCGGCCGGCTGCGGTCGGCTGGGTTTCCGGGGGTGAATTTCCGGCCGATCCGGCAGGGCTCCGATCGCCGGGCCCGCGGGCTTCGGATGGAGATCGCCCCGAACGCTCCCGCCGACCTGACCGGGCTCGCGATCCATCTGCTGCAGGAATCCAATCGTGGGGCGAGTCCCAGCCTGTTCGCCCGGTCGAGCCGCGACAAACTCGATATTTTCTACAAGGTATACGGCAGCACCTCGATCCGCGAACAAATCCAGGGCGGGGTGCCTGCGGAAAAAATCGTGGCTTCGTGGCGCAGGGGGGTCGATGCGTTCCGTTCGGCGCGGGCGCCGTTTCTGCTGTATCGTTAAGCACATGCGCATCGGGCTCTACGGCGGCAGCTTCGATCCCATCCATCTCGGGCATCTGCTCCTCGCACGGGATGCGGTGGAACAACTCGGCCTCGACCGATTGATCTTCCTCCCCGCCAATCATTCCCCTCACAAACCGGAAATTCGGATCACGTCCGGCCCCATCCGGCTCGAAATGATCCGGGCCGCCATCGCCGACGAACCCCGGTTCGATGCCGACGATCGCGAACTGCGCCGCGCCCCGCCCTCATACGCCATCGACACTGTCCGCGAATTCCTCGCCGAATCTCCCGGTGCGGAAGTGACCTATCTCATCGGGGCCGACAACGTCGACCTGCTCCACACCTGGCGCGAAATCGATGCCCTGCGGGAGTTGGTGCGTTTTGCCGTGTTCGCCCGGGGCGACCAGGTCCCGACGCTCGATCCGGGCACGCCGGTCATCCGTCGCCAGATCGAAATCTCCTCGACCGAAATCAGAAACCGGATTGCCAACGGCGAGCGGGTCCGGTATCTCGTTCCCGACGAAGTTGCGGCCCTCATCCGCCATCATCACCTCTACCCGAAGCCGCCATCACCCCCGAGCAGATAGCCCGCGCCTGCGCCCTCGCGGCCTCGAACAAGAAGGCCGCCGACATCACCGTGCTCGATCTTCGCGAGCTCTCGGTGTTCACCGATCTATTCGTGATTTGCTCGGCGGATTCCGAGCCTCAAATCAAGGCGATCACCGGCGAGATCGAAAATCAGCTCCGGAAGGAACACGGGCTCCGGCCTGCCGCCGTGGACGGGATGCCGTCAAGCCAGTGGGTGGTCCTCGATTATCGCCAGGTGCTCGTCCACGTTTTCCACGCCGAGAAGCGGCAGTTCTACGGGCTCGAAGAACTCTGGGGGGATGCGCCGAGACTGGACTGGGCCGCTCCCGCCCCCAAGCCCCATGGACTACGCCGTTGAGATAGAAGTGGTCTGCCCGTGGTGCGGTGAACCGCTGGTGACCGTCGCCGATACCAGCGCGGGCGGCTACGAAACCGTCGAGGATTGCCAGGTCTGCTGCCGACCCATCGCCTTCCGGGTCGAATGCACCCCGGGCCGCGTCGTGAACGTCGAAGTGAGCGGTCCCGGCTGACCCCGGTCGGAAGGATGCCCATGACCGGACAACACCAGGCCCTGCTCAGGTTGCTCAGCGACGACGACGAACAAACCGTCCGGCTCGTGAAAGAACAACTGATCCATGCCGGGGCCGAAGCGCTGCCCGACCTCGAGAAACTGCTCGATGCCGATCACCCCGTCGTCACCGCCCACGTGCGGGCTGTGATTTCCGAGATCAATGCCGTCGCGGCCGATGCCCGGCTCACTGAGTTCCTGACCGGGTTTGGGGAGTCCACCCGGATCGAGGAGGCCTGCTGGCTCCTGGCCGAGGCGGTGGTTCCGGGGATCGAGACGCCGCATTATCGCCGGTTGCTGGACGCTTGGGGCGCCACGCTCGGGGAGCGGGCCCGGACGATCCGGGCGCCGGTCGACCGGATCGGGGCCATGCGGATGCTGCTCTGCACCGAACTCGGTTTCCGAGGCAATGCGAAGGATTACTATAACCCCGGCAATTCCCTGCTCCCAAGCGTGATCGACACGCGCCTGGGCATCCCCCTCTCGCTCTCGGTCTTGTTCATGCTGGTCGGCGAACGGGCGGGGATCACCGTGCACGGGGTGAACCTGCCCGGCCATTTCATCGCCCGGCACGAGGAAATCCTGTTCGATCCATTCCACGAAGCCCGGCTGCTGAGCGTCTCCGATTGCACGGAGATTCTGGCCCAGCAACACCAACCGCTGGCACCCGGGCAGCTCGACCCGGTCGCGCCCCGGCTCATCCTGCTTCGGATGCTCACGAACCTGCTCTACCTGTTCGAGCAACGCGACGACGACGCCTCGAAACAGCGGGTAGCCCGCTGGATCCGCGCCCTGGAACCCCGCTCGCCACTGGGCGGACGCCGCTGAGCACGCGGTTCCGATGCGCCATCGCGCACAGAACGACGCGATCCAGCTCAGCTCTGCCCGGTGGATCGACCGCTGCGCGGCCGATTGCAGGCGCGCCGGGCTCTGCCGCGCGCCTGCCTGCGAGATGTGCCTGCCCTCCGAAAGCGCGCGCCCTCACGATCACCCCTTGCCACGCAAACCGCGTTCTGACTAGCCTGTTCATGTGGTCCTCGTGCGTTGCGTTACCGGTTTTCTCGCGTTGGTCGTCGCGGGAATTGGGAGGCTCGATGCCCTGACCCCTGATCAGTTCGCCGATCTGGCCGAGCAGGAGGCGCGGAATCGGATCGAGAATGCAATCACCCAGGGCCAGGTCTCCGGACGCGTCTGGGCCTCCCAACCCGGTCGGATCAGCGTGCTCGACGCCGGCAGCCTGACTTTTGTCCTGCAGGCGGATCTCTGGTCAAAATCGACCGGACCGACGTTCGAATCCGTCAATCTCAACCGCAAACTCGGCGGCGGCGCCCGACTGATCCACTCCGGAATTGGCGGAGGTTCAGCCCCCGAGTTTCCGGTCGAATGGGTGGTGGTCGCGCAGAACCCCGGCGAACCCGTCGGGCCCGGGAATCCGGTGGTCGGCCGTTATGCCTGGTGGGCGGATGACGACACCGCGCGAATCGATCTCAACGCGGCAGCAGGGGTCGCGTTCGATCTGCTCGACCCCGTCGGAAACTGGAACCCGGATCTCGATGGCGACACGTTCGCCGACCCCACCAACGTGACCCGTTCCAAACCTGCCTGAATGGCACCCCGAGCTGGGCGCCCCGCAGCGATGGTGCCGGACAACCCACCGAGTTGGACCCGACGGTGCTGGCAACCCTGGGCATGACCGAGGCGGCGAAAATCGCGGCCCGGGCCCGTCAGATGCCGTTCGCCAACCCGGAAGACCTCTCCGGCATGCCGGGTCTCCCATCGAATCTGTTTCGGGACAACCAGTTTGCCATCACGGCAGCGACCCCGCAGGTGCTGAATTTCCAAACCCTGCCACCAACGAGTCCGGTCGCTCCCGAGGCCGGTGCGGCCCCCGAACTGAACTTCTTCAGTGAACCGCGGATCCAGCTCTATCCAGCCCGACTCCTCGCGGGCCCCTCCATTGGAAACATTTTCGCGGGGATCGGAGGCAACTTAGGAACCGCCTTGCCAGTGTTGCAGCAATATCCCACCCCCGCTCAATTGGGAAATTTCACTTACGCCGCCTGGGCGGGCAACACGTCGCTCACTGCGTGGGGCAACTCCACCACCACAAACCTTACCCGCGCGTGGCCGATGAGCTTTGTTCATTTCACAGATCCGCATTTCCCGCAACGTCTCGGAATCCCTGGCAATGTGACGGGCAGCTACAGCGGCACCACCAACGTGCCGCTCTTCAACGCCGATACGGAGGAATACGCACTGGGGACGCTGATCGCGCGCTACCTGTCCGGACGCAACGCCGCAAATGCCACGGTCAGTTGGCCCGGGTTTGCAGGAGCCTCCCCGGACGCCCATCTCGGCACCAAGTATAACGCCCGCCAACTCGACAGCATCACCCTCCAGATCCTCGACACCTTGCGCCGGGGCGCATTCACGGATTTCATGGGCAATTTCACCGTGCCAACCTATCTGCCCAAAGGCTGGCTGAGCGGGGAACCCGTGATGGGATTGAGCCGTGGCCCGGTGCTGACGGAGGTGCTGCTGGTGGTGGAAACAAGTCCTGACTCGGTTCCTGGCACAGGGGGCCCGAAGTTCCGAGTGAACGAGCTCACCCTCGAGTTCTACGTGCCGCAAGGATTCGGAAGCACTCCCATCCAGGGCAGCATGATGAACCAGTTCGCGATGGGGGATGGAATCGGCAACATCGCGAGCATCGATTGGCGGCAGTATTTCAACAATCCCGAGGCCCGTGGGCGACTCGGGCCGGATGCCGATGCCGGGACGGCGGGCTACCAGTCGTGGTGGGACAACATGTGGACCGTCGCAAACCAATTCGGTAACTCTTGCGTCGATTTCCGCGGCGCGTCGAAGGGAACCACCACCGCTCCACTACCCGACCCCGACCAAGCCAAGGCGACCACGATCAACCGACCGATCATTTCCAGCGGCACCCATGCCGGGAAACGGCAGGCGGGAGGCCAGCATAGCGCCGCTTCCGAAGGCACCTCGCTGCTGCAAGTTTATAACGCGGACGGAGGAGTGACCGGAAACAACCGGGGCATGTTGAACCGCGTGATGGAGAGTTCGGCAAACCCCTTCGCCCAGACCTGGTATCCCGGCGAATGGAAGACCGTCACGATCCGGAAGGACACCAACTTCGTCGATATGGGTGCCGGCACGCTGGGGATCAAGATGAGGGGCGGCCTCTCGTTCTGGATCAACACCCGTCGGCCGAACAACACGAACGACAACGCCCGCTGGACGCTCCTCGAAGCGGTGCCGATGGACAGCTTGGGCGGCGTTCCGTGGGTCGATGGGACCGACGTGGGCACTGCCACTCAGTCCGCCGTGGTGGGCCGCCTCAAAAAAGCCGCGCTCCGATTCCCGGATCATACCCACGTGGCCGTCACTTCGTCTCCCAAACTGCTCTACTATCACTGGTACGTGCGCGATCCGCTCGTGAACAAATTCCCGGGCGATTGGATCGCCTCATTCTCGCTAAACTCGATCCCGGTTGAATGGACGCCCGGCGCGCCTCCGCCCGACTGGACCAACCCCGCCAAAGCCGACCCGCGCGCCCTGGCCTGGCTCCATCTCGACCCCACGGGAACCGTGCGGCGCACCCAGCGTTATCCGTCCGTCGGCATGCTCTCTCAGATCCGCACCGGGATCATCCCGGACGATCTCTCCGCGGACCTGACCCTCCAGAAGGGAGCCCCATTCCGCACCTTGAACCTGGCCCCATCCACCGATCCTTCGCAGACCAATCCAAAGACCGGCGTCTCGTATCCCGACTGGGCGATGCTCGACCTGTTCACCGTCCCGGCCCTCAACAACTTCGACCAGAACGGCGCCGGACAGCGCCTCGTCAGCTTCACCCACGCGGGCGGCACGCACGGACGCATCAACGCCAACGCCCGGATCGAACCGTTTGCAGGAAACCTCACCCGCCTCGAGCCCCTGCAAGCAGCGTTCAAAGGGCTCTCGGTCAATCCACCGCTCCTGACCAACGGCACGCTCGACTGGTCCGCCGCGACCTGGGTCGATCACCAGCAGATTGCCTCCGCCATCCGGGATTACCAGACCAGCCTCGGCCGCCCGCTCGTGATGCCCGCCGAACTCTGCAATGTCCCGGCCATCGCCAGTTACACCACCACAATTACCGTCAACGGTACCACTGTCCATCCGCGCAACGACCTCGTCACTCAGGCCCTCGGACACTTCACCACCCGGAGCACCCGCTACACCGCTTTCATCGTCGCCCAAACCCTCGATCCGGAAACCGGCGCGTTCGTCGATGAAGTCCGGCGCAAATCCGTGATCCGTGCCGGGCTCGACCTCGGGACCGATGGCGTGGCGGGCAACACCGCCAGCCCAGGTATCGACGGACTGGTCGGCACGCCGGATGACCCGGTCGATCCCATGACCCATCCGTTGCTCACCGCCCCTCTGCTGGATCACGTGACAAACACACCGCTCTGGAGCCTCGCCCTTCCCCGTCCCACCCTCGCGCCGGAAATCAGCGCGGGCCTCCCGGTCCTCGAAGTCGGCAATCTCGACCCCGGCCAGATGTACCGCATCACCACCTCACCGGACCTCGGAAGCTGGAGCCCATGGACCGCGTTCACCGCGAACGCAACCACCGCGCAATTCCCGTTCACGGTCGATCCCGATCCGCGGCAATTTTTCCGGGTCGAGTGGACCATCGAGTGAGGTCCGCCCCCGTCGATTCAGCGGGCGATCCACCCCGATTATGGGGTCGACGCTGACGTCATCGGCACCAGTCGCCAGATCCGTCCCGGCCCTTCAAGCAACACATACAGCGTGCCATCGGGCGCAAAGGCGACATGCCGCGTCCGACCCGCCCCTTCCAACAGTTTCTCGCTGCCGGTGACCTTCCCCTGCCGGATTTCGAGCCGCTCGACATAGTTGAATTTCAGGGAGGCCACGAACAGATTGGAGGCCCACGCGGGGAAGGCTTTCCCGGGCGAGAATGCGATCCCGCACACGGCAATGGACGGCACATAGTAATGCTGCGGCTGTTCCATGCCCGGCTTCTCCCGCAGATCGGAAATGGCCTTGCCATTGTAGTTGATGCCGTGCGTGATCACCGGCCATCCGTAATTCGCCCCTTTCCGGATGATATTCAGTTCGTCCCCGCCCTTGGGACCATGCTCGGACTCCCAGATCTCCCCGGTATCGGGATGCACGGCAAGGCCCTGCGCGTTGCGGTGGCCGTAAGACCAGATCGCAGGCAGCGCGTATTCGCGGCCGAAGAACGGGTTGTCCTCCGGGATCGACCCGTCGTCGCGAAATCGGTAAACCTTCCCATTGTGCATGCGCAGGTCCTGCGCCTTGTGCATGTCACCGCGCTCGCCACCGCTCAGGAAGAGAAATCCCCCGCGATCAAACACGATCCGCGACCCGAAATGCACACCCGCCCCCGTGAACTCGCGCTCGGGAGGTTGGAACAGCACCCGCCCCTCGACCAGCGCACCCTCCACAAACTTCGCCCGCATGAGCGCCGTGTGGGCCTTCTTCCCGTCCGCCGACGGCATGGCATACGAGAGATACACAAACCGGTTCGTCGCGAACTGCGGATGCAACGCAATATCCAGCAATCCGCCCTGGCCGTTCGCCCACACCGCGGGCGCACCGGGCACCGATTCGGGAACAAGCCTGCCGCCGCGAATCCAGCGGACCCGTCCCTCCCGCTCGGTGAACAGAATGTCGCCATCCGGCAGGAACGCGATTCCCCACGGAGCGCCCAACCCGCCCGCCACTTCCTCAATCCGGAAGGAGGCCACCTTGGAGGCAACCGGGTCACCCGGTTTCGGACCTGCCATCAGGCACGGACCACCCAGGACGCAAAGAACCAGGAAAACGAGGAGAATAAGGCGCATGACGAAACAACGGCCAGAAGTTGGTGCGAATCAAACCCCCGCGCAACCCCGAGCACGTTGCCCCAGCTCGATGCGCGGGCCGCGCTTTCCGAGTCGCGCTCCGTCTACGCCATCGCCAGCACCGGCTTGAGCAGGCTCGCGAGGACGTCCGCGGCGGTGTAGCTGTCCTCGCCCGGTTTAACGAATCGGACGATCCCGGCCACGTCATCGCCGGCGGTGATCAACGGCCGTTCGGGCTGACCGCTCCGCTGGATCTGGCCCAGCCCGATGGTTGCCCCGAGTCCGTTACAGACGCATTTGCGCCCGGCCGTCTCTTCGGCAGAGCCCCCTTTGCGGATAAAATTTTCCTCGGGTTCGCCCGGGCACCGATACCCGACGGTGCCGTCGTCTTTGCGATAGGTATGGCGCAGGAAACCCATGTCGCAAACGCGCTCCCTGGCCTCATACGTTGCCGGTTCGGAAATCGTCCCCTCCAACTGCACGACCTTGAACGGAAATCCGGTCGGCGACGCCACCGGGTCGGTGAAGACCCGCAACGATCCGGAACGGGCCGCCTGGATCACCTCCCGCTTGTAAGCGGGCGCCATGCCCGATTCCTCGCAAAAGGCGAAGGCGGTGCCCACCTGGATGCCCGCCGCGCCCAACGCCAACGCCTCAGTCAGCCTCCCCGGCTGACCGAACGAACCGGCCAGCCAGAACGGAAGCCCCAGCGCGCGGATCTTATCGAGGTCTGCGACGTCGCGCTCGCCGTAAATCGGTTCACCCACGGCGCTCAATTGCATCGGGCCGCGCGGAGGCGCATTGTGCCCCCCCGCCGTGGCCCCTTCCACGACAAACCCGTCCACCTTGCCGGACGATTTCCGGGCAAGGGTCATCGCCAGGGTTGCAGACGAAATGATCGCGACGAATTTCGGTCGGCGCAGCGCAGGTGCGGTGCCCCCGCAAAAGGTTGCCGGATCGAACTCGCTGTGGAACTCCTCGCCCGACAGGGCGCCCTCGACGTCGAGCTTCAACCGCACCGCCCGACCGGCGGCGAAATCGTCCACAATGCCCGGGATCGACCGGGGAATGCCCGCACCCATCAACACATAATCGACATCCGCCAGCATCGCGCCGAACAGGGACGCCAGCGTCGGTAGTTGGATTTTCTCGAGCAGATTGATCCCGACCGAACCGTCGTGGCCCTCTTTCGCGAGATAAACCTCCGCGAAATTGGCAACCACCGTCAGGGCGGTCACATCGGCCCCGGACCGCACCGCATGGAGCGGAACCCGGCGAAACGGTTGGCCGACGGGGATCCCGCCCTCGACAAAATACTCGGCCAGAACTCCCGCGGCCAATGCGGGGACGGGGAATGCCGCCAGTGCCCGGCGCATCGCCCCTCCCGGATCTCCCAATTGGAGCCGCCGCGCCAGGACGACATCCAAGGCCGTGCCCGAGATCACCCCCAGTTGGCCAAGTGCCGACACCGCCCGGGCAAGTTTCCACCCGGAAACACCCACGCCCATGCCTCCTTGAATGATCTGCGGATTCGACATCAGTTGAACGGGCAACTCTCCGCCGCGAAACGCCCAGATGCAATATTTCGTTTATCGACATATTTCGTCTATCGCGCCCCGTTCTTCTGCGCGCCGACCCACGATCCCCATTCGCCTCCGGGCGCACGCCGGGGGAGGAGTCGGACCCACGAGCCGACGAATGCCACCCGCTCCGCTGTAGCGGCGGCTCTCCCGAAGGGGTGCCGCCGGGGGGGCGCCCGCACGCCAACTGCCCGGTGGCACGTCCCTGGCTGCGCGGGGCTCCGTCACGGACAGAGCCACCGCTACAACCGAAGCGCGTCGATCCTGTTGGCGCTCAACTGCCGCCGCTCCATGGCACGTCGAGTTCAGACGGGTCCGCGCATGGATTCAAAACTCCCTTCCAGCGCCGGATAGCCTTGTCCGCCGCATCCTGCATCCAAGCAAACTGAGGGGTTTCGACCCGGCGAAGCCCCTAATCTCCGCCCGCGCTGACGATTTCACACGCAGGGATCAATTTACGTTGTGCGTGAAATGCGCTGAAAGATCCGAAAAGCTCCCGCTGTGGTCACGGACAGGGCTCCGGCGGCCTTTTGAGAACTCGCCAAGGGGTCTGAGGGTGTGCTTACATGCGGGCGTGAGCAGGCGTTGCTTTTTCAATGTGCCAATCCGGCTTTGCGCCGACAGCCGATGCGCAGGGGATGACCGATAGCATCACCGGGAGCAAAATCGGGCCACGGATGGTTTCGGTGATCCTACCGGTCTGGCGGGACTTGTCCGCGACGGTCGCGTGCGTCGCTCAAGTGCGGGAAATGGAAGGGGTGCGCGAGGTCATCGTCTCCGCAGCCTCCGCGGATCCGGAGTGGGCAGAGGCGATGCCCGCGCTCGGCGCTCGCTTGGTCAGTTCCGTCGAGCCGAGTCGTGGGCGGCAAATGGATCGGGGAGCGGCGGCGGCCACGGGCGCATGGCTGCTCTTTCACCATGTGGATACCGACCTCACGCCCGCGCATCTGCAGGCGTTGGTGCGGACGACGGCGAGCCCCGCCGTGGTGGGCGGGGCGTTTTACCGGCGCTTCGACGAGCGGCATCCAGGGCTGCGCTGGCTGGAGCCGGTGGAGCGCTGGCACAACCGCACCTTCGGCGCGCTCTACGGCGATCAGTCCATCTTCGTGCGCCGCGAGGTGTTCGCGCGGCTCGGCGGCTTTCGCGGGTTGCCGCTCATGGAAGACGTGGACTTTTCGCTGCGCCTGCGACGCGCGGGAAAACTCGCGCTGCTCGATCCGCCGATTGCCTCCTCGCCGCGCCGGCATCTGGCGCGCGGCCCGTGGAGGACCACCGGACGGAATGCGGCCATCCTCGCGCTCTTCCATCTGGGGGTGTCCCCGCACCGTCTCCACCGCTGGTATTACCCGGAGGCGGCTGCATCGGAATCCCCCGGCGGGGTTCGAAGTCGGGGGTCGTTTGAAGGAGCTTCCGGCGTAAGCGACGGACGATAGCACGATGAATCCCACCACCCGCTCCATCATCGCCTTCGTCTGCATCCTCGCGGCGCTGCTACCCGTCTGCGCTTTCGCCAAAGAAAAACCCGTGCCCGTCGCATTTCCATCGGGCATGCGCCACGACTCCTGGGATGTGCTTTTGAAAAAATACGTGAACGAGCGCGGCCTCGTCGCTTACGAAAAGTGGAAGGCGACCGACGCCGACCGCAAAGCGCTCGACAGCTACCTCGCGCAGTTCGCCGCCAGGCCCGCGACACCCGCCACGGGCAACGACCTCGCCGCGTCCGGGATCAATGCCTACAACGCGTCCGCGATCCAGTGGATCATCCAGAATTACCCGACCGACAGTATCCAGACGCTGCGCGATTCATTCAGCCGCAAGGGGCACCAGATCGGCGGAATGCAGGTGGCGCTCGACGACATCGAGCACGGCACGATGCGCCCGCTGCTCGGCTACCGCGCGCACGCCGCGCTGGTATGCTGCGCGCGGAGCTGCCCGCCGCTCCAGCGCACGGCTTACACGGCGGCGGGGATCGAGGGCCAAATCGATGCGGCCTATGCCGCATGGCTCGGGCGCGAAGACTTGAACCAATTCCATCCGGCGAAAAATCGCGTCGCCATTTCGAGCATCTTCACATGGTTCAAGGAAGACTTCGAGGCGGCGGGTGGGGTGCAGAAACTCCTCGGGGCGCGCGGCCCGGCAGCGGCGCGCCCCTTCCTCGCCAAAGGCGGCTACAAGGTCGAGAACCTGCCGTATCACTGGGGCCTGAACGACCAGGGCAAACGCGGCGAAAGCTACAGCCGCGCCAACCTGTATTTCGACGCGCTCTTCAAATGACCGTTCGGCGATGAGGACCACCTTGAAGCTGGCGATCTGTTTGAGCGCGATCACCGGTGGGGTGGCGCTGGGGGGCCCCGAGGTCATTTTGAGCAGCACCGTGGCGCGCACGCACTTGCTGGAACTCTATACCTCGGAGGGATGCAGCAGTTGTCCCCCGGCGGAGAAGTGGGTGTCCGCGCTGAAAACCAGCCCGCGCTTGTGGAAGGATTTCGTCCCCGTCGTATTTCACGTCGATTACTGGGATGGCCTCGGCTGGCCGGATCGCTTCGCGGCGAAAACGCATACCGCCCGCCAGCGCGCCTACGCCGCGGCATGGGGAAGCGGGACGGTTTACACGCCCGGCTTCGTGCTCGATGGCCAGGAGTGGCGGGACCGCGCGGTCGATCGCCTGCCGGCTCCAGACGGCGCGGCCGGCATGCTCAGTGTCACAATTCGCGACCGCACGACAGTCTCCGTCACTTACGCGCCGACCCGCGAGGGCAAATGGGAGGCGCACGTCGCGGTGCTGGGCTTCGGGATCAGTTCCGACGTAAAATCCGGCGAGAACAGCGGCCGGAAGTTGCTGCACGATTTCGTCGTCCTCGCACACGAGACGAAGCTCATGGCCCATGACGCCGGCCTGGCTCGTGTCGAATTTCCGATGCCCGCGCTGAGCGCCGAAGGAGAGCTGGGCGTCGCGGTGTGGGTTGCGGAACCGGGTGAGCCGCACCCGGCACAAGCCGTCGGCGGCAAGCTCTGAGAGATTCCCCTTCCGATTCTCGTGAACAACCACGAGCGTGGCATCTACCCATGCGCGGCGTGCGGTCTCGAGCTCCTCCACTCGGCCGCGAAATTTGGATCAGACGCCGGTTGGCCGAGCTGTTTTCAGCCGATCTCCGCTGGAAAAGTGACTGTCGCGGCGGACAGCACCCTCGACAGGGAGCGTGACGAAGTGGTGTGCAGCCGATGCGGCGGACACCTCGGCCACGTCCTCAACGACGGCCCGCCACCGACGAGCCTCCGCTATTGCATGAACTCGGTCTCGTTGAAGTTCGAGAAGGCAAAGTGAGGCCGGCCAGCCCGCCAAGGCATTACGGTCCACCTCCAGAGGACCCCGTCGCCCCTGCACTTGGCCCGGATGAAGCCGCTTATGCCAAAATGCGCTGAAAGAACCAAAAAGCTCCCGCTGTGGTCACAGACAGGGCTCCGGCGGCGATCACTTTTTCAGCAAGGCGCGGGCTGCGCTGCCGGAGTATCGCGAGCAACGGCGCGACGGTGAGAACAATACATGCCTGGCCGATTTCGACGCCGACGTTGAACGCGGCCAGCGACCAGGCGAAGGCATAACGCGGCAGCACCATTTCCTGCAACTACTCGACCATCACGTTGGTCGGTGACAACGTCCGATGGCGACGAGCAGCTCGTTGAAGAGCGGATTAGCCAGCCGGTTCACCTGAATGAATGGCCCCGAGCCGGTCGGGTCGCCATCGGTCGCGCGCAGGGTCGTCTGCGGGCGGCTCACCGGAGCGTAAACGCCCACGCCATTGCGCGCACCGACGCCGGGAGCCTCGCCATTGGTGAAGGGCGCGTTGTAGGCAATGCTCGGAAGCTGGCTGAGCGCGATGACGATCGAATAGTGCAACACGTTGAAACCTTTGAACCCGTCGACTCCATTGCCACTCTGGCCGAGGACCCCAGTCGGCCTGGGCGGCTCACACAGCCGCCGCTACGACAGCAGCGCGTCCAGCCTCCCGACACGCTCGCGAAAGCGACGTCGCGGTTCTTCGCCCTAGCGCCCCGGGGCGGAGATCTGGAGCGAGTAACGCTGGCCGAGATACTTCTCGGTCGCAGCCCGCTCGGCGGTTTGCAGCACCCGGTTGAAAACAATCACTTCGGCAATCTCGGATGCGGATGCATGAACCCGGAGATCGTCCAGCAGGACGCCTCCCAGACCTCCCCCACCCGTGCCGTCCGCATTCCCAATCTTGATCCGAATCGGACCGTCCACTCCCAAGGGCTTGCCCAAACACTCCGTGCCTTCCGCATACATCTTGGTGCGATGAATGCTCCCTTCCGTCGTTGCGCACCAGAGCAGTGTTTTTCCGAAGGTCGAAATCCCGTTCTTCCGCATCCGCATGTCGTTTCCCCAGCCGGAGTAAACATCCACCAAATCGCTCGAATTGCCGCCTGCGCTGCCCAAAGTCGCAAACCCCCAGTAGCGGTACCGCACATTGCCATCCCCACCCAGTCCCATCACAAAGTAATCGCCGGTGTAAGACTGGCTGCCCTTGCTGCCTCGCCGGTTCAAACGGTGCACCACGAACACGGTGAGAGCAGTCATTTCCTGGCCCCCGGCATCCACCAAACCGAGCACGTCGTCTTCACCGTCGAAGCGGATGGCGGGGCGTCCCTGGATGGAACTCTGAATCAGTCGCGGACATCGGTAGGGATCCGATTGAACCGCGTCGTGCCCATTTCCGCTCTGATCGCGCCACGCGACGACGGACGATCCCTTCACGAGTTCCACCCCCCGGTCCGCGCGAAGCCAAAGCTGCAGACCGTCGAGCACCGGTAATTCGATCCGAACGGTTGCGATGCCTGGTCCCGGCGAAGTGGCGGGATCCGGGGCTGCAACTGCCATCCCAGCCACGCACAACCCAAGCCCGCAGCCGACCAACCGCACAAGATCCGCCCGCATCTTCCGCAGGAACGCGGTTGTGCACGACCTTCGGAACGGCATCATTAAAAAACTTTGCCACGGTTTGTGGGAAGAATGCAAGCCGCGCGGAACCAGCCGCGCGGAAGCCGGGTGCCCGCGCGAATAGTGTGTGCCGAGGCCTGCCACGTGGCTGACGCCGCGTTTCTCCGCGTGGCCCGCGTCCACAACGCCTTCCGATCGCCGCTCGACATGACCCGATTACAGCGCTTCACCAATCTGCTGCGCCTGGTCGAAGGCGATCCCGCCGGGGGTTCGCCCGTAGTGTGGTATTCGCGGGCTGAATCCGACAAACCCCTCCGGGTTCACTACCGCTGGAACGCATCGGTCCCCCCGCAAGACCGGCTCGACGCCCGGGCCGCGATCACGGTCCCTGCCACCCTGCCCTTCGCCGAAATGCCGGGGCAACAACGCGTGGAAATCCTGTTTGGTGAATCGCCTCTGGCACTCGAAACGCTCCATGCGTTCGCGGGCACCGCGGCCGAGGGAAGCACCGAGGTTCGCCTGCCCCGGCCGAACGGTTTCCTTCGGGCGGCCGCCTATTTTGAAGGTCAGACCGTTCGGGGCCCGTTGGCAGGCGGCCCGGTGAAGCCTCCCGGAAATGAAACTTAACGGGACTTTTCACGGATGGCCTTGTGCAGGGCGGCAGCCTGCGGGCCCGTGGTCTTCTCGGCCTCGTCCCTCATCAGTTCCAACTCTTTGGTCTGGGCGGGCAATTGCTCGAACACCTTCCGAGCCGCGCCAGAATCCTTCCCCGAAGATTCGGGCGGGGGTTTCACCACGAGTTTCGGGCCGGGATTCGCTCGGGTGCGCGGTGGTTTGTTCATGGGATTCGGACCCGTAGGGCCGGTTGACCCGATTCAGTGGGTGGCGTCCCCGATGCGGTCGCCGGTTTGCCCGACGTCCCGCTGCCGATGAGGATGATTCCAACAAGGAGCGGGGTTTTCATGGGAGACTCTCCGCTGTAACGATGCTCCCGGGAGCGGGCTCGATCCATGGGGTCTTCACCCCAAGCGGGACGGCCAGGCTGCAGCTTCGTTCCCGCCCCTCCGGACCGCCTCGCCCCGGGAAGGATCGGTTGCGCGGATCCTCCACGTTCTCCGTGCCGCCGCGTCCGCGGCTCGGAAAAAGCACGATCCGCGCTGCTCCATCAAACGACGGATAACCGGCTCTAGAGAATCGTCACCTGCACGCTGCTCTCAATGACTCCGGCCGCAATGGCGTAGCGCGTGAGGCTGGCGGTGTCGTGGATATTGAGCTTCTTCATCAGCGACTGCCGGTGCTTTTCGACTGTCTTGATGCTGATGCCGAGCTCGGAGGCGGTTTCCTTGTTGGCTTTGCCTTCCGCAATGAGCTGGAGCACCTCCGCCTCGCGGGAGGTCAATTGCGCGAGTTTCCTGAAACCTGCACCCGCACGTCCGCGCGCACCCTTCCCTTGATCCCGAAGTCGCTTGGTAAGACTGGGGCTGAAGGCTCGGTTGCCTTTATGCACATCGCGAATGGCCCAGCACACCTCGTGGGCCGATGTCTGTTTGAGCAGGAAGCCCAACGCCCCCGATTCTGAGGCCTTCTGGAGATAGGCGTCATCACTGTGCGCGGACAGGATCAGGATGCGTGTCGCGGGCGCGGCTTTCAGGATCTGGCGTGTTGCATCAAGCCCGTTGAGCAGCGGCATGGCGATGTCCATGAGCACCACATCCGGATTCAGCTTCGCCGCGAGCGCAACCGCCTGGCGTCCGTCTCCCGCCTCGCCCACCACCCGAATATCCGGTTCGAGCTCAAGCATCCTGCGGAAACCCTCGCGCACAATGGTGTGATCATCGGCTAACAGGACCTGGATGGGTTGCATGGCGGTTCAGGTTCGGGCGACGGCCCGTTTGGCGGAGACAGATTGGGTGCGGGCCGCAGCTTTGCCCGCCGGCATCTTCGCCGCAATGATCGTTCCATTCCCGGGCGTGGACTCGACGGAAAACCGCCCGTTGACCATCTCCAGACGCTCGCGCATTCCAAGAATCCCCAGGCATTTTCGGCCGGGCGCATGCAAAAACCAATCCACATCGAAGGATTTTCCGTTGTCCTCGATTCTCATCAAGACACCCCTGGTTTCCTTCTGAATGGACACATGCACCCGCGTGGCCCCGGCATGTCGGGCGACGTTGGTCATCGCCTCCTGGGCAACGCGATAAAGCACCGTCCGTCGCCCGATATCCAGGTCTTCCACCCCCGCGAAGGCGGTCAAATGCGCACGGATGCCGGTTCGCGCTGTGAAGGCAGTCATGAACGAGTGTAGCGCGGGGATCAGCCCCAAATCATCCAGCACCGCCGGGCGCAGTTCGCGGGCGAACCGGTGCACGATCCGCACCGATTCTTCCACCAACTTCTGGGTCCGGGAGATCCTGCGCTCGAAGTCGCGTGTGCTGAAGCCGGACTCCTTCTTCAGCGTGGCCAGGCGGATATTGATGCCCGTGAGCGTCTGCGCAATCACATCGTGCAACTCTCGGCTGAGATTTTTTCGCTCCTCCTCCTGCGCCGACAGGAGGCAGCGGGACAACCGCTGCATCTTCTTGTGCATCCGGTCGGACTTACACAGCAGATCGGAGTAATGGCGCTTGCTCTGCTTTAAAGCGGATTCGGCCGACCTGCACTGCGCAATCTCCGCGCTCAATTCCAGGTTCGAGGCGGCCAGTTCGACCGTGCGGCGGCTCAGGGTCTCGAGAGACTCCTGGGACCTCGCGTCCACGGCCCGGGTCCCATGGCGCGTCTTCCCATGCGAAAGAATGGCGTTCGCGAAGAAAATCCCGGCCCGCTTGATGAGCCCCGCACGCCGTACTTTTGGACACTTCGGCAGCAACTCGGTCACCATGGCATGCTCATGCAGCCTCGCCAGATCGAGCGTCTGCAGCCCCTCTGCCAGTGCCAGGTCGCCAAGTCCGCGGGCCAACTCCAGACCGGCCAGGCCCCCCTGCTTCAGATGAGCGCGAAGCGCGGCCTGGTAGCGCCGGGACACCGCGATTTGACTGGCCTTCATGCGCTCCGAAGCTGGGCTGCGACGCGCCGGACGGAGTGCGCCGACTTCCGCATCAGTTTCTGGGCATTGCTTATCTTACCCTTCAAGTCATCCGCGTTGCTCCGCGACTCCTGCTTGAGCGCAAGCAGCCGCACGTTGATTCCCAGCAGGGTCTGCGCAATCTCATCCTGCAGCTCGCGGCCGATGTGGGAGCGTTCGTCCTCCTGGGTCACCAGAACCTTGCGGGTCAGGTGCCGCAACCCCTCCTGCTGGAGCAGCGAATCCCTCAAAAGTTTGGTGTTCTGAACGGCGCTCTGTTTAAGCGCCGCCTCGACGCTCTTCCGGCGAATCGTCCCGCGCGCCAATTGCCGGTTGCTGGAAGCCAGCGCCAGCGTGCGTCGAGCCAGAACCGCGCGCAACCGGCTGCGTTCACGATTGCTGCTCCGTGCCGCCCGGTGCGTCGCCACAATTGGGGTGATGGCTTCCGCAAAAAATCGATCTGTCCGTTTGATCCATCCCCCCCCCACGGGGCGTTGAAGCGTGGCGACAGCCTCCTGATGGATCCCGGCAATCCCGAGCGTCCCAATGCCGAGGAGAACAGCCCGTCGCCCCAGGCGCACGGCGTCATCCATGCCCACCCCGGGTTTCCGTTTCAGATGTGCCCGCAAGACCGCCCGATAGCGTTCTGAAAACGCGTTGACAGTGGATTTCATTAAATTGTCCAAAATCTTGCATTCCACATCAGACTGACCCCCGGCACGTACGACGTCAAGGAACCGCGTCATGCCGGGATTCGCGCTGAATCTTTCCTACTTTCGAAGCAGGCCCATCTCCTGTCGATGGGGAGAAACCCCACCTAAAATCTGGCAGCGGCAGCCAGGCCATCCGCGCCCCCTGCGCTGCCAGTAGGGGAAGACCCCATGTCGGACGCCTCCCCGTGGCGTAAACTGGACCCGTTCAGCAATGGCCCGCTTGCCGCCGCCCCCACCCATGAATATCAAAGCTCCCCATACCGCCCTCCAACGTCTTCTCAAGACATCACTGCTCTGCCTGCTTGCTCTGACAGCTTGCCAGCGCAAGGCGGTGACCGTGGAGATTCTGTCTCTTATACACATCTCCGAGCCCACGAGACTAAGGCGAATCTCGTATGCCGTCTTCTGCTTGAA
>ENA-ORBV01004749-ORBV01004749.1-microbial-mat-metagenome-genome-assembly--contig:-NODE-4749-length-25727-cov-10.890370_pt1 | contig 25727 bp, 28 predicted proteins | sample MGYA00237777_ERZ505514 | MGnify/ENA primary metagenome ERZ505514 (study PRJEB26160, sample SAMN06269048) | microbial mat metagenome | isolation source: Oligotrophic lake microbial mat | place... | reverse complement strand
CGGTGGTGGACATGGAGGTCTCCTTTGCTGTGTGCCGCTGCTGCGGCGTTCCGTTCGGTCCTGGCCCAGACGCGCCATCTCCTCCGACCTGGCGGCAAGGGTTCCAGCTGACCAGTCTTACTCGGGGCAGGGGCCCCGAAAGACGGCTCAGCCCCTTGCGCCACGGGCGTGGGGTGTGGCAGGCTGCCAAGGACAGGCCGTGGAGGACGCCCGCGCACGCGAGCAGAAGGAGACCACAGACACCCGTCAGCACGCGCCATCGCGCTGCCGGCTGCGCAACGACCCCGTGCCCGCTATGCCGCTGGCCATGCGGTGACCGCCGCGCCGTCCACGTGCTGATGCGGGGCGAGGAGGAGCCGCGCCAGCTACCGCCCGAGGCCGGCAAGGCCGGCGTGAGCCGCTTGGCAACGAGCGACCTTTGGGGTCGGGCAGGGGCAGCACGGGTTGAGCGGGGACGCAGCGCCGCCAGTGGGGGCGGGGCCGATGCGCCTCACCGACGACGCAGTTGCCTGTGCAAGGGGCGCGGGCGAAGCCGGATCACGGAACCGAGGGTGGTGGCGTGAGGAGCCGGGCTGGTTGTGGCCAGCGGTAGCGGCAGACCGCCGGGGCCGAGCCGTCGGGCATCCGCTTGGTCGTCTGCTCGACCAACGCGCCGCCGTGGCGCACGTAGAAGCGGCGGGCCGCAGTGTTGCCCGCGAGGACCCACAGGTGCATCGGCCAGCCCGGCTCGGTCTGCGCGACCCAGCGCAGCGCCTGCGTGAGGAGCTCACCGCCGAGGCCCTGGCCGGTCAGGCCGGGCCGCACGTGCAGGTTGTCGAGGCAGGCGCCCCACGCTGGCTCCTCGTCCAGGAGCACGCAGGCAAAGCCGATGATCACGTCGTCTTGCTCAGCCAGCAGGATATACTGCCGGTCAGGGGGCTCCGCCAGGCGATCCTGCCAAACGTGGGTCCGCTCGGCAAGGATTATAGTGGACCCAGGAATCTGCACAGTCCGACAGCCAGGGTTCGGTAGAATAGGTTTATGAAAAAGTCTTACACTGCCACCTTCAAGGCCCAGGCCGTCTTAGAGCTCATGAAGGAGACCAAGACCCTCAACTAGCTCGCGTCGGAGTACGGGGTGGCCACCACGGTGCTCCGGGAGTGGAAGCTCGCGGCGGTCAAAGGCATGGCCGATGTCTTCGAAAAACGTGACTCGGTGACCGAGCTCAAGGCGACCCACGAGCGCCAGTTGGAAGACCTCTCTGCCGAAATTGGTCGGCTCACCACCCACGTCAACTTTTTGAAAAACAAGGTGCCCTCCTAAGCCATGGGGAGCGGCGGGCACTGGTGGCGCATGACGCCGACGCCTTGCCGCGCATCACGCAGGCTGATTTGCTCGGAATCAGCCGTCGCAGCCTGTACTATCAGCCCGTTCCGCCATCGCCGGAGGAAGTGGCGCTCAAGCATCGGATTGACGAGCTGTATACGGCGCACCCCTTTTATGGTTCGCGCAAGGTGACGGTGCTCTTGGCTGAAGCGTTTGGGCCGATCAATCGGAAGCGGGTGCAGCGCTATATGCGGGAGATGGGGATCGCCGGCATTGCGCCCGGTCCAAACCTGAGTAAACGTGCCACGGAGCATCACATCTACCCGTATCTGCTGCGCAATCTCACCGCGCAACGGCCCAATCACATCTGGGGATGCGATATCACCTACATTCGCCTGCGCCATGGGTGGCTCTACTTGGTCGCAATCCTCGATTGGTATAGCCGCTATGTGGTCAGCTGGACGCTGGACGAGACGTTGGAACTCGGTTTCGTGCTTGATGCCATCGCCCAAGCCCGGATGGTGGCCACACCGGAGATTTGGAATACCGATCAAGGCAGCCATTTCACGAGCGCCCAAGTCACCCAGCCGTGGCTCGCGGCAGGCGTGCAGATCAGCATGGATGGCAAAGGGCGGGCGCTGGACAACATCTTTACCGAACGCCTCTGGCGCAGCGTCAAGTATGAGGAGGTCTATTTGACCGACTATGGCAGCCCGCGCGAGGCGCGGGTGGGCCTGGGGCGCTATCTCCAGTTCTACAACACCGAGCGCCCGCATCAAGCGCTCGCCTATCGTCGGCCTGCGGAGCTCTATCTGAGCTAGGCGCCAAGGGTCGGATCGCCTTTTTTCGGCGGGGGGTGGGGCGCAGCGGCCCTGGCCAGGGCCGCTGCGCCCCACCCCCCGCCCTACGCCCGGTGTCAAGCGTTTGCGCATGGTGTCGGGAGGCACCGCACGGAAAACTGGCGCAACGATTGTGCTTGACATGGGGTCCACCATAGATGTCCGTGTCAAGGTAGGCGTCGGATACGAACCCGCGGTACGCCGCCCGCCAGCTCGCCGCGTGCAGCTCGGCGATGCGCGGACTATCGGAGGTGACCGCTGTGCGGAACGTGACCGCGCCGGAGCCCATCGCTGCCTCTTCCCAAACACGATACGCCAGCTACGCTCGCGCAGGAGGTGGCGCGGTGATCCACTGCAGATGCTTGATGTACGCCCGCGTAGCTTTTTGTTCTACTCGGGTTCAGCGGCATCCATAGTATCCTCAAGGATCGGGCGGGCGACCAGCCAGCGTCGTATATCGTCACTGGTCGCCAGGCTCGGCAGTGCAACTGTGAGTGCCGTGAGCTGCGAAGAAGCAAGGCGTGTGAGCTGCGTACGAATATCGTCGGGAAGCGGCCCGCACTTCTGCGCGAGCACGATTTCCAAGACCTGCCGCTGACCCTCGGCTCGCCCCTTTTGCTCCCAACTTGTCACGATCTCCATGACGGCCTCCTGTTCTGGTCTGGTGAAGCGCGCCACCTCGGCCTGAAATGCCTGTTCTTCCGCATCACGGAGCCGAAGATACACATCGACAAACTGGCTGAGCAGACGGCGCTGCCCGTTGGTCAACGCTGCGCCCACGAGGAGCCGCAGACTTGCTGCCTTGACCCGCCAACGCTCCCGTGGGGCGATGTGCATCCGCGCCATCAGGGCGATCGCGACGGGGTTGGTGGTTTCCAAGAAGTCGCGCCAATCGAGCTGGCTCAATTGTATCATCTGATACTGGAAGTCGAGGACAGGACGGGAGAGAATAATTGTGACTTAAAGCATAACCTTGCCGCGGCGGCAAGGTTATGCTTCGAATGAGGCCCGGCAAGGTTATGCTTTTACCCGCTATCGGCGGTGTATTTCCACGATATCGGATTAGAGAAAGTGATTGGCATGCAGTAACTCAATGGCGGCAACGTTATGCTTCGGGATGTGAGGCGGCAACGTTATGCGTTCAGCGGGCGGGCAACATCGGCAGCGGGAGGGGCGCCAAACACGGCAGCGTGTAGGGGAGCAGGAGCAGCCCGAAAACGGGCGTCAGCGTGGCAACGTTAGGCTGGTAACCGCGGTAAGGTTATGCTTTAAGTCACAATGATCAGCTGGTGGCGGGCCGATGCTGATCTCCACGGCCTGGCGTAGGAGCACAGCGAAATCGGATAGACCGGCAGATCGAACGTGTCGTAGAATCTGGCGAAGTAGCGAAACATCCTCCTATCGGTTTAGCTCAGCCGCCGACGAAGGCGCGCGGCAGAGTACTGCTGCAGAATCTCACCGATCTCGCGCGCCGAAGGCGGTCAGCTGCAGCGGTTGTTCGGCGGCACCCTTGTTGCCGTTCCGTGCGTGTGCCTACTCCGCGTGCAGATGGATGGGTGATGCTGGAATGTCACCATCGAGCAGTGGCGCCAGGAAGCGTGCAAGCTCGGGCGGCACAAATGATTCGCGTGACTGCTCCAACTCGACCCGTGTCCACCAGTGATAGGCACGGTGAGTCTTCTGTTCGTAGGCCGATATGTTTGCGAAGCTGACCGATGCGTTCGGGACAGTGACCAGGAAGAAGCGCTCGTGCAGCTGCACACGCCCGGTCGATCCGCTCAGGATGCGCTGATTGTGCCACACGCAGGGCCCTACCGTTGCGAGCGCAATGCCGGCCTCCTCCCACAACTCGCGCTGTGCCGCTTGCGCAAAGGTTTCACCTGGCTCGACGCCGCCACCAGGCGTGCACCAGTAGATGGTCATATCCGGGAAGCCCTCGTGGAGCGGTGCGGAATCGTGAATGTGGAACAAGAGCAGCCGCTGCTGATCATCAAGGACGAGCAGGCGCGCAGTTGGACGGATTCGCATAGCACCCTCGCGGTCTACACACATCACATGCTGCGATCAGAGCACACGTGCATGTGGTAGGGCACGTATGATTGCCGCCGAACACTCCGCGTCAGCCGCGCCGCTGGTGGTGTGTGAAGCGAGGCGAGTGATGGCACAGGAAGGCTGCGAAAATCGCGCCCAGGTCACAGGCCGCGCCAGCGGCGTCGCGCTGCACGCGGTTGTTCGGTCGCCGGTAGAGTTGTCATAATATAATTAGGGTTATAACACCTATAATGATGCTGAACATAACTAAGCCACCATACAAAAACATCATTTCCTTGAACCTTAGTATCCTCGACAGCTTGGAATAACGAATAAATGTTGGATCCCTTTTATACTGACTTCCTGATAAATCTAAGATTGTAAATTCTACTAATTTCTGCTGCTTAAATGACTCGCTTAACTTTGGGCTGTTAACAAATTCGCTTATCTTCTGTGCTCGAACATGAACTCCCATGCGCAATTTTGTCCACCAAGCGTCCACCAGCCAAAACAGTAGGGGGATGATTATTGTTACAGTCGTAAATCTTCGCAAGTCATCTTGGCCGATAAATAGAGCTATACTTGCTCCCCATGCGACAATGGCAAAATTCTTTACATTCTGCGCACGAGAATCATCACGCTCGATGCTTCTTTCAACCAAATCTATTTCTGTTTTAAGAACTCACCTTACGCAGTACATGTGTGCTATGCGCACATAGGTTCTCCTGTTTGTGGCGAACTGCTGCCGCTTTGAAGCTCACGCAAGGTGTCAAACGCAACCCGTACGGCCCGAGCGTACAGCTTGGATTTGAGGGCAAAGTGATTGAGCGACGTCGTCATTTTCAGGCGTTCAAGCTTGATGTACCCATACAGTGCGCCAAACAGATGGTTCGTCTGGGTGGTCACGGTGTGGGTTGGTGAGCGTTCCAATGCGGCATTCTGCTTCAGCGACTTGTGATACGGCTCCACGTTCCATCGTTTGCGATAGAGTGTGGTAATGCGGCCATAGGTGAGTTTGGCATCACTCGTCACCAGATACTGCACACCGGTGCTTCCGTCTTCGTTTACGAAGACTTGCTTAACCAGCAGTAACGGAAATACCACCCCTTCGAGGTAGATTTCGCGCACGGTATGCGGTTCGATGACCAGTTCCCCCAATGACACATAGCGACCTTGACGCTTATCCGCAGCACTGAGCGCAATCTTACGGTTTGTTTTCAGCGGCATCACAAAATCTTTCTGCACGATCTCTTTGATAAAGCACATATTTTCCGCAGACGCATACCATACATCATTCAATACATACTGAAAGGGGATTTGATTGGCAACGGCTTGCTGGACCATGGCGCGAAACGAGACATTCTTTTCGACCGGGGAGCGCCGTTTCTGCTTTTCATCTTTCTTGTCGATATAATATTCAGTTTTTGCAACCAAGGTAATCCCAACCGGCAGCGACATCTCCTGGCAATGATACAATGCGGTAATAAAGTTAATACCTTTGACGGTGCGTTGCTGCGCGTGATCGTAATGCCAGCAAATGATGTCATTTTCGTCGGTGTATGGCTTTTCGGAAATGCTATCGTCGATGATCAGCACGCCCGCAGCATCCTGAATCGCACGGACATGCGGTTTGACGAGGTGCCACAGATCGGCCGAGGTGCGCGGCGTTCCGGCCAAAAACCGGCGGATGCGGTCGTGGCTGATCTGTCCGTCCAGGAGCGCCGACAGCCCGGTGGCGGTCGTCTGGCCAAACGAGCTGATCAGATAATCACTGTAGAGGTCGAAAAGTTCATCGTCTGTCATAGATCGGAGTATACCATAAGGGTGTGATTCACTGGTGCGTAAGGTGAGATACTAAAAATTGTATTGCGTGTGACTGCTCTGAAAGACTTGCGGTTATTTCGCTTGAGTGAACAAATCAGTCTTGTCTTTGTTTCAGAAGAGATTTGGAAAGGCTTTATGCGACTATCTGTCACAGGGGTTTCGTTTTCGAAAGCACTGGTTTCAAGTCAATAAAGCGCTATATAGACTGGTATCCCTCTTCTGTCACTCTGGTCGTCGAGCCTGCTTTACCTGTAGTCGGCTCAATCCATTGCAAGTCGTCGAGATGCTTGGTGTCACTGCTACACTCTCCACTGTTGAGCACTCATTCCCCAGAGTGACAGAAGAGGGGATATAGCAATCCTACGCGGGCCGTGAAGACCTCGCTGTGTCTCATGACCGATAAGGCTTCAGGAAGCCGTGGAGCCGTTGTCCATCTTCACGACCCCAGTGAGATTGCTATATAAATTTAAGAACAGCCTTTGTCCACAAGGAGTTCGCCCAATGCAAAGCCTGCCTCGTCTGCTACCGATCTTTGTGAGCGTTGCCTCGCTCCTCGCTGAGCTCCCCGTCGCCGCCGCCACACCCTGTCCGGTCCACAAGAAGGCAGTGCTCGGCCTGATGCCCGCAGCCTGCGGGGGCGGCGAGGGGATCACGCAGCTTGCCGTTGTGCCACACAATAATTACGGATAGAGCAGTTCTGGTGTGCAAAGGCCGCAAATGGGCCGGAAATCTGCGCAATCTGTGGATAAACATTGAAGATAACTCACCACTCAACCACCAGGCACCCGCCGCACCTCGCCCATCTGATCAAAGTGATGATCGAACGCAAACACATCAGTAACACCCAGGCGGCGTGCAACAGCCAGCATGGAGCAATCCGCATAGCTCCACGCCTTATCGCTATAGCGGCTAAAGATCGCCCAGGTGTCCTGGCGGTCCAGGTCGGTGAGGGTGATCAGCGTAAATTGACTACTCTGCATCAGTCGTTGGCCGAGCGTAATCGCCGGCTGCGCTCCCAGGCGTGCCTTCACCAGCGTCATCGTCTCAGCGAAGATCAGGTCGGAGATGATGTAGGAGGCCGTCGGAGGCTTGCGCAGGAATGCTTTCGCCGCACCGTGATGCGCGTCGTGCCGATCGACCATCGCCAGCAGCGCGCCCGAGTCAATGAGCATCTGTGCCACACGCTACCCCTTGCGTACCGGGCGACCGTCGGGGCCGCACTCGTACCGCGCCGGCGCGATCTCCCAGGCGTGCAGTCCCGCCCCTTGCGCGCCCATTGCCTCGGCCATCAGGTACAGGTCGGGGTCGGCACTTGCCGAGATACCATCGATCAAAGGGATCTCGCTCGCATACGCGCCAATCAGCTCCAGCACCGGGTCGGTAGCCGTCTCATCCACAGCTGGATCGCGCTCAATCAACTCGCTATCAACCAGCCCCGCCAGCGCCCGGATCAGCTCCAGTTGCGCACGTGGGGTGAGTTTACGCGCCTGCTCAATGATCTCGGCAACCTCTGTTGTCATTGCAGTCTGCCCTTTGCTCGTCGCGCCTGAACCGCCGCTCTGTTCCAGCAAGTATAGCACGCGCCTCCGGGCGCCTCTTGGCCACCAGCAGTAACGCCTCCAAGGAGCCGCCTTATGCACATTCTCACACGCCTGCTGCCGCTCGTCCTGAGCGTGATGCTGCTCCTCGCTGCGCTCCCCGCCATCGCCGCGCCCGCTGGCCCCTGCGCACTCCACGAGAAGGCGGCCCTCGGCCTCATGCCCGCCGCTTGCGAGGGTGGTGAGGCAAGCGATGCAACCGCGCAGCAGGCTGAGGCGCCTGCGGTGACCTATCTCAGCGCGCCGGTGAACACCACAGTGGGCAGCTGGGCGCAGGTGCTCGCCGCAGCCGATGTAGGCGGCGACCGCCGTGCCGAGGCCGCCGTGCTCACGGCGCGCAACTTCGACGCGGCCAACGACCAGCGATTGCACCTGTTCCAGCAGAGCGGCACAGCCATCGAGCGCCTTCAGCAGCTGACCGCCGGCGATGCGCCCGAGGCCGCAGCCGCCCTCGACGTGAACCTCGACGGGCGCCTTGACGTCGTCGGCGCACTGGCTGGCGATGAAGAAATCGCCGCCTTCCTCCAGGGGTCGGCGTATCTCAGTGACACGCTCACGCTCGCGCAGCCCGGCGCCCCCGACGCGCTCGCCGCCGGCGATTTCAGTGGCGACCTACGCCCCGACCTCGCCGTTGCCCTGCCCCTCTCCGACACGATCCAGCTTTGGCGCAGCACGCCTTTCGGCCCTCGGTCCTCGGCCAGGCAGCTTCCCTTCGCCAGCGACGGCTACAACGCCCTCGCCGTTGGCGACTTCAACAACGATGGCTTCGACGACCTCGCCGCCCTGCGCGGCTCCGATGACCCCAGTGGCACCCGCAGCAACCTGATCACGGTCTTCCTCCAGCAGGCCGGCACGTTCCCGATCAGCTTCACCCTATCGCCCGAGACCGGCGGCTTCTTGCCGCATAGCCTCGCCGCCGGCGATGTGAACGGCGACGGCCGCGACGACCTGCTGGTCACGGCTGGCGGCAACGCGCCCAACGCCTTCCTGAACGTTTATGTGCAGGGTGTGGTGGATGGCCTCGCGCGCACGCCAACGGTGCTGCCGGCCTATCACCTTCCCTCAGCCGTCGCCGTCGCTGACGTCAACCACGATGGGCGCGAGGATGTAGTCGTCGCCCACGACGGTTGGCGAACGGTGAGCGTCTATACCCAGAGCGCCGCCACTACCCTCAATCCCTACGCTGTTGCCACTGTGCCCTACAGCAGCCGCTACCGCCCGAGCGCCATGGCCGTGGCCGATCTCAGCGGCGACGGCGGGCTCGATGTTGCCGTTGTTAGCCGCACACCTGGCCTCACCGTGCTGAATAACACGGTCGGCGCACCTACGGCTGCAATCGTCTCGCCTACCCAGTACGCGAACGTTCCTCATGGCCTGCGCACAATTGCCGGCACCACCTCTGCCGGCACAGTTGCTGTCGAGGTGCGCGTGCGCGGCCTCACCGGCTGGCTGCCTACTACGCTCGCGGGCACGAGCTGGAGTGCGGAGGTTGAGCTGCCGGCCACGAAGCGCTCCTGGTGGATTGAGGCGCGGGCGATCAACGGCTTGGGGCGCGTCCAGGCCCCGCCTGCCCGCCACCGGGTGCAGGTGATCGGCCGCGTGCGCGATGGCCTGGTTGTGGAGTACAGCTTTGAGGAGCGCAGCGGCCCCACCCTCTTCGACCGCTCGGGGGTGGGTGCGCCCCTCGATCTCACCCTCGCCGACGAGCAGGCGGTGAGCCGGGTGCCGGAAGGCTACTTCATCCACACGCCCACAGCCATCGCCTCGCCGGGGCCGGGAACTAAGGTGATCGACGCGCTGCGCGCCAGCAACGAGTTCACCCTGGAGGCGTGGTTCCGCACCGCTAACCTCACGCAGGACGGCCCGGCCCGACTGCTGACCGTCTCGGAGGACTCGCAGCGGCTGAACTTTTCGCTGGTGCAGAGCCGCTTCGACGGCGGCCCGGCCAGGGTTGGACTGCGCCTCCGCACCAGCACGCCCCCGGCTGGCAAAACGCTCTACGAGCTGCGCTCCGAGCTGCCGCTCACCACCGAGCTCACCCACGTGATGGTGACGCGTGCCGCGAATGGCACAGTGATCTTCTATATTAACGGGGTCGAGCAGGGCCGCGCCGTGACGCAGGGAACCTTTAGCGGCTGGGATGCCAGCTACAAGCTATTGCTGGCAAACGATGCCCTCGTCCCACGCCCATGGCTCGGCGAGTATCACCTGGCCTCGGTCTACCGGCGCGCATTGAGCGCCGCCGAGGTGGGCCAGAATTTCGACGCCGGCCCGGTTGGCGACGGCTCGCCTGCCCAGCTCACCGACGCGCAGGTGGTCTACACCTTCAACGACGGGGCCGGCACGATGGTCGCTGATAGCGCGCTGGTGCTCCCCGCGCTGCCGGCACAAATCGCTGGCTCGGCAGCGACGAGCTGGAGCAGCACGAGCCTCGCGGTCAACGCCGCGACGATTATCGCCAGCGACGGGCCGGCAACGAAGGTCAGCCGCGCCAGCATGGCCACCGGCGAGATCAGCGTCGAGGCGTGGGTGACGCCGGCGAACACGACGCAGAGCGGCCCGGCCCGTATCGTGACGATCTCCCAGGACGTGCTCCAGCGGAACGTGACCCTCGCCCAGGGTCTGTGGGGCAACCAGCCTGCGGATCTCTACCTCGCCCGCCTGCGCAGCACCTCAACCTCGGGCAACGGCGAGCCGCACCTGAACGCGCCAGCAGGCTCACTGACGCCCCGATTGACCCATGTGGTCTACACCCGTGACACCTCGGGCAAGGCGCGGCTGTTCATCGACGGCGTGGAGCGGGCCAGCCGCATGGTCGGCGGCGAGCTGAGCAACTGGAACCCTCGCTATCGCCTGGCGCTGGCGAACGAGTTCAGCATGAACCGCACCTGGCTCGGCAGCTATCACTTCGTCGCGGTCTACAGCCGGGCGCTCACCGCCGACATGATCACGAGCCGCTTCCAGGCGGGGCCTGAGGGCGACGGCGCGCAGCCTCCCGCAGCAACTGTCGGCCCGTTTGTACAGCGCGTCACGATCAACGGCGGCGCGAGCATCACCGCCGATCGGCACGTCACGCTCGCCGTAGAGGCGCAGCTGCCCTCGGGGCGCAGCGTGGGGCGGGTCAAGGTCGCCGAGTATGGATTCGACCCTGCGCGCAAGGCCTGGGCCTTGCTCCGCCAGGCGCAGCTTCCGGCAACTGCCGATGGCACGTACAGCTGGGAGCTTGCCGCAGGCAGCGGGGTACGCTACCTGCAAACCTGGGTGATCGACAGCACAGGCACGACGACGAGCTATCCCTACCAGAGCTTCATCAACCTGGCGCCATCGGCCGCCACCTTGGAGCGCGGGAAGACCCATGTCTATCGCTTCGCGCTCGGTGCCGGACAGGCGTTTGAGGCGACAATCACAGCTGAGCGCGGCGATGCCGACCTGTATGTCTGGGGGCCGCTCGGCGACACAACGATGCGCTGGGTGAGCAATGGCCGTGGTGCAACCGACCAGATCCAGCTCACGGTGCCGGTCGATGGTGTGTATCAGGTCGAGGTCTTTGGCTACACGCAGACCACGTACCGCCTCACTGTTGCGGGAGCGTTAACAAGCGCCGGGGAAACTCCAGCGCTTGCAGCAGCGCCCGTAGCGGAGCAAGATCCTGACAAACCGCTGCCCGATGCGCCGGCCGTCCCCATTGACAGCGCGCCCGAGGTCGTTTCGGCGGCAAGTATACGGGTGCACCTGCCGATGATCAGGCGGTAGCTCGCTGCACATAGTGATAGCACAGGCGAGGTGCAGTGCATCTCGCCTGTGCTGATTGCTCGATGTGGTGAGGCAGGCTGCAGGAGGACATATGCTACCCAACGCCGTCAGGAGGTTGTAGCTGAGCCTGCCAGCGCGGGCAGCTGCGGATGCTACAGCGGGTGTGACGGCGTTGCCGAGTTGCTTGTGCTGACTTCGGGAGGGGTGATTGCTCGCTGACGGTGACAGCGCCGGACCTACGCGGCCTAGTGCTCTATGACCGTTCGTAGCTTATGATTGTAGGTGCCTGAATTCAACAGCATCCCCAGCTACGCCTGGAACATGCGATCCTAGAGTTCAACCTGGATCGAGGAAGCGGCGGTATCTATCAGGTGACGCTTCACCTCTGGCAGCCAGGTCGACCAGCGCAGACCCTGGTGCGCGAGGTTCCACTTGCGCTTGACCTTGACGGGTTGCGAACGCTGTTGCTGGACAACGATGACTACGCACGGGCGCTCACCTCGATGATCTTTGCCCCGCCGGCGCTTATGCATGGCTGGCGGAAGGCGCTCGACGAGCTGCAACACATCAGCCCGATTCGGCTCCGTTTTGCCTATAGCCCTGAATCCGATGATCTGCACGCCATCCGTTGGGAGTTGCTCCAGCATACCCTGAGCCGCCTTCCCGAGCCACTTGCGTTGAGCGGGCGTTTCCTCTGCTCGCGCTACCTTGAAGGCTCGCGCTACGATCCCCTTCCTCAAAACCCACTGCACGAGCTGAGCGCGCTCGTTATTGTTGCCAGCCCGCGCGGCCTGGAGCACTATGGGCTTGCTCCACTGGATAGTCAGCGCGAAGTTGACCTCGTGCGTCAGGCGCTTTCTGGGCGTCACTGAGGGGCAGCATGAGCTGGACGGACTGCTGCATAGCGGTCCTGGACGGTAGCGAACCGGCGGTTTGGTCAGAGCGCTGCCAGCGGTCGTGGCTGAGACAGTATAGGCCCTACGTGGCGCACTGGGTGCGTGCGGCGCCTGGAAGGGGGAGGCGGAGGAGCGCTGCGCAGCGTGCTACAATAGCGGAGGATAACCACAGGTCACACCCTTAAACAACGTTGGCCTGCGCACAGCGGACGAGGAGCACCCATGCGCCTGACCGTCGAGCCCCAGCCCGTGCCGCTGACCACGACGCCAGCGGGTGTCGTGCGGATCACGGGAACCAGGGTGCCGCTTGAGACGGTGGTGCGGGCCTTCTACCAGGGGGCGACGCCCGAGGAGATCGTCCAGGACGTTCCCACGCTGTCCCTGGCGCAGGTCTATGCGGTACTGGCGTACTACCTCGCGCACCGCGAGCAGGTTGACGCCTACGTTGCAGCGCGCGCCGAGGCGCGCGATCAGGCACGCCGTGCGCACGAGGAGCGCTTCGACCCCACCGGGATTCGCGACGGGCTCCTTGCCCGCCAGAGGCGCCAGGAGCCCGTCGCGTGAAGCTCCTCGCCGACGAGAACTTCCGCGGGGCGATCGTGCGCGGGCTGCTGCGTCGCCGCCCCTCGCGCGATCTCGTGCGGGTTCCAGATGTTGGCCTAAGCGAAGCCGACGATCCGACGGTGCGTGCATGGGCGGCGGCGGAAGGACGCCTGGTGCGTACCCACGATGCCGCGACATTGATCGGCTATGCCTATCAGCGGTTGGCGGCAGGAGTTGTCAATCGGTGTGGTGATTGAAGACGTGCTCCTGCTCATTAGCGCGAGCACAGCAGGCGCATGGGACGGCCAGTTGCGCTATCTTCCCTTGCGCGAACACCACGCGGATCACACGATGGCGTGGGCGAGCAGCGGGATAGATCAAAAACGCCTTTCTCTTGGCCCTGCATGTACTCGTTTTCGCGTGCCCAACGGAAGATATTCTGGGTTGGGCTTTGAGGCAGATTGTCGTTGGTCTGCGTACAATACTGCGTACAATGGGCCAGTCAAGCAGTGTCAACGTCAGTCAACGTGTGTCCGACTTGTTCTGATATTTTCCGCATTGCAAAGGGAAATACGTCAGTAGTAGTCCTGACAGAAATAGCCCTAGACCAGCCCCAAACCGTACCTTCCAAGCAGATGGTCGCGCGTTCGAATCGCGTCGCCCGCTCCAATGGTTTACCTCATCAGAAAGCCTCAGCGCACACGTACCGCGCTGAGGCTTTCTGGCCGTTTTTTGACACGCATACTGCCAAACTCGCAAGGTCGAGGCGCCCCATCTCCACACGGTAAAGTCTTCCGTCGTCGTCGGTGTCAACCCTTTCTTGCCCGTTCCTGGCATACCTGCGACCACGTTCGCCTGCTCGACAACACGGGAGAATCCTCAGACCGGTCAACACCACGGCGCGGTGCGCTGGGTGTTGCCCAACCCAAGCGGGCGCAACGCCCACGACACCCCTGCCGCCCTGGCCCGCGCCTTCGGCGCGCTGCGCAAGGACGGCGGACGTCAGGAGTCTGGCGCACCAGGGGGGCGACTCGTCGAAGCGCTACGCCTTCACACGGTCGATCTCGCTGTCCCACAAGTCGGGTTGTGTCAGGACTTAGTCCTCACATTGCTCATGTCGTCGGCTGAATCTGCGCGCGGTGCGCGCAGCAGGCCCGTAGGCGCCCAGCAGCATGACCTGCAGGGCCGACGGCCCCACTCCCCACCGCTGCCGCCGTTCCGCCAATGACCCCGTTCCTGCTCGTGTTCGCCGCTCGCGTTCGAACTGCCGCAATTCCTCAAAGGCCCGGCAGAAACGGGCCGCCGCCGCGCAGTTCCCGAACCCGCGCATGGGGGAGGAGCGCTGCGTGATCCCCCGATGGTCTTGCTCGCGACGGTTGTTGCGCTAGCGGTTGCAGCACTGCTCGACAGCTCATCTGCGATGGGAGGGAGCGAAAGCGGCGACAGACCGCCTGTTCGGCAGCGGTGAGGATAAAAGAGCGCTGGCGCTCGTCCGGGGTGAAGCGGGGAAGCCCATAGAGGTCATCAATCTCGTGGTCATCCAGGATGTTCAGGGTTGCGAAGGTTGAGCAGGTGTCGGCGCACCGCTACCACAATGAGCTCAAACTGGAGCGCCCCGAACAGGTCGATGATGAGCTGGCAGGATGGCTGCGTGCCGCCTACGAGCTCGGCGCCTGAACTCCGAGCTCGGCGCCTGAACTCCGTATTGGCCCTCCCACACGCGGCTTTCGCCGTTCGTCGTTCGTTGCGCATAGGGTGCGCTTCATCGTGTCGGTGCGCCCCATCCTGATATTGGTGGCGAACTCCACGTGAGCGCCCTGCTCTCACATCGCCCGTACGCCTCCATACGGTGGACCCAGCTGTTTGGGGAACATGGCTGAGATGACGTCGCCAACTGACCTAGGACGGGCGCAACGCGATTGCGAGACCAACGACGGCCCGCAAAGCGCAGCCTGCCTCCTGGCCGAGGTTCTCCATCAATAGCATCCTGGGCCAGAGCCGTTTGCGTAGCTGAGCAAGGCTGCTACGCATACGGGTAGGAGGGAGCGCCTGTCCAGGGCACAATCCCGACGCTGCTACGAACGCGGGGCGTTGATCAACGCAGCAGCGACGACTGCCTTCGCCGCAGGGCCGCCAGTGATACACAAGGTGATCGACCCTTCCACAGGCGGCACCTCGATGCGGAAGGTGAAGAACGGACAGCAGCGCCGCTCGCCGTCGACAAAAGCCACCACCAGGGGGAACGTCGCGGCGGGGAAGCGGAATGTGTAGCCGTTCGGTAGCTCCTCGCTGGCCTCGCGCAGCTCCCCAAACAGCTGGCGTGTTGTCCGCTGGTGGACCGCCCACGCCTCGGTCGCGAGCACCTGGGTGTTACAGGCGACCGGCACGCTCCGCTCGTCGTTGTTCATCGTATTGCCTTGACTTCTCCGGTCGACAGCGCCGTATTCACGCCGAGCAGCCGGCGCACGTTGCCCAGACAGCAGCTACCCTGGGGGTTGCGAAGCTCGCACGCACACTGGCCCTGCCTGGTTCCAGCGACAATATCAGCGAGGATGGCCTCGCGCCTGGCGCTGTCGCTCCGCGCGATCAGGCCGACGCTGTAGCCGAAGCAGTAGCAGATCAGCACCGTGCCCGCAGGCTCTTTCTGAAAGACCGGCGCGCGCAGCTGGTCGCTGGTGATGGCCGGCGCAGCGGCGGTGAAGTAGACCACCGCGCAGCTCGGCGTGGCGCAGAACTGGTAGGGCGACGCTGCGAGCGCCCGCAGGCTGATCGCCACCTGGGCCTGGACCGTGACAAGGGCAACTGGCCGTCCGCGCTGCCCACAGCCGGGGCAGACGGAGGCAATCGACAGTTCCAACGGTCGCTCTCCCGGCGCACAGCACGCCTCAGCCATCAGCGGCCTCCTGGCATGCGACGTCGGCCGCACTGGTGTTGCGGTAGGCGGTCACGAGGTAGCAGACACACGCACCGCTTGCACCCAGATCGCGCGGGCGTCGCTCGCCCTCGGTGCGAAGCTGACGCAGATCCTCGCGGAGGGCGAGCAGGTCGGCGATGCGCCGATCCAGCGTGGCGAGCTGTGCGTCCAGTGCCTCCAGCACCCGCTCGCAGGGCGCCTCGCCAGCGTCGCGCGCGGCGAGCAGCTCACGGATGTCGGCCAGCGCAAAGCCGAGGCTCCTGGCGCTGGCGATGAAGCGCAGCCGCTCGACCACTGCCTCGTCGTAGCGGCGGTAGTTGTTGTCGGCGCGGTTGGGCGCTGGCAGTAGTCCGACCGTCTCGTAGTAGCGGATGGTCTTCGCCGACACCCCGCTCTGCGCTGCGAGCTCGCTGATCTGCATTCCGTACCTCCTCTGTGTAGAGCTGAGCATACACCTTCCAGCGGCTGGAAGGTCAAGGGGGTATTGTTGGCTTCGGTCGCGCAGTGATCCCCCATGAGACACCCCTAGTATCCCGTCTGTGCCTTACGTCGTCGGCGCCGGCTCTCGCTGCGCGAGCTGGGGTGGGCAAAAGCCATAGGCGATGAAGCGCGCTGGGACGGCCAGCAACCAGCGCTGTCGGAGTAAGGGGAGCACAAATGCGTCGCTGATGCGCGCTTGCACCAGGGCCTGAAAGCTCTGCATGATCCGCGTTGGCAGCTCGCGTTCCCGTTGCACCGCCGCGAGCTCGCGCTCCTCAGGCAGGCGCCCTGCCTTTAGCGACGTGCTCAGGCGGTTTGCCGCTACCACCGCGTCCTGAATGCGGTCGTCCTCGTGAAGCCGCCCCGTCGCTTACGGGCGCGGTTCGGTAGCGCGCCAGATCCGCGCAGTCTCGCCGATGATCGCGAGGGTCGCCTGGCTGCCCTGATCCGGCCCTTTCTCGAAGTCGTCGCCGACGGTGGCCATGGTGTTTGTGACATGCGCATAGCAGACGATCGGGTAGCCCTTCGCGCTGGCGAGCGCGTAGAGCGCCGCGGCCTCCATCTCCACGGCGGCGATGCCCGCGGCGTGTGCCGCAGCGATGGCCTGGGCCGTCTCGCGGAAAGGCGCATCGGTGGTCCAGCTGCTGCCCACGTAGCGCGGCACCCTGGCCTCGTTCCAGGCGCTGCCGAGCTGCGCGCGGAGGGCGGGAGCGAGGGTGCTGTAGCGAGCCGGTGGCAGATAATGGTACGAGGTGCCCTCATCGCGCAGGGCCTGCTCGATCAGGACGAAGTAGGGCGTTGGGCCAAGCGGCGTGACCTGCCCCGCCGAGGTCACGCTGATCAGCAGCCGGCAGCCAGAGACGAACAGCTCCTCGGCGACCAGCACGGCGAAGGAGGCGCCGACTGCACGGCCGATGATGCCAAGCTCGTAGCCGTCGAGGGTGAACAGGTCGAGCGTGGTATGGTAGCAGGCCCAGGCCGGGTGCGTCCGCGCCTGGCCGCTCGCCCGCAGGGAGTCCACCAGATCGCCGTCGGGGTCGAGCATGCAGATCGACGGCACGTCGCCGGCGGGCAAGCCCTTCTGGCGGCGGGCCTCGCGCATCAGCTTGGCGACATCGAAGACCGAAGGGGCGGCGTACTGCTTCTCCGCCAAGATGGGCGGCGTGGATAGGAGGTGTTCGTCGCTCACAGGCTCCTCAGGGCTGGGTTCGCCGCGTCGGCAGGGTTTCGTCCATCACCAGCGCCACGATGATACCAGACAGCAGCGTCAGCCCCCCGATCGCGCCAATGGCCCAGTTCAGCCCCAGCGTGTCGGCCAGCACACCGCCGAGCAGCGCGCCCACGGCGTAGCCACCGTCGCGCCAGAGCCGGTAGACGCGGACTGCGGAGGCGCGCCAGGGCTGCCCCGCCGGCCCACGGCCAGAAGCCGCGCATCAGCATGATCAGGAAGCGCGCACCCGCTTGCACCAGCATTCCGGGGCTGATCAGCCACGTGCGGCCCAAGTGGTCGGAGAGGGCGCCGGTGCCAAGCTGCACCAGCCCCCAGACCGCCGGGTAGATCGCCGCCAGCAGGCTCACCTCGCCGAGCGAGCGCCCGGCCAGGGCGAAGTAGAGCGGAAAGAGCCCCCAGGCCATGCCGTCGTTCAGGTTGTTGATCCTCCCCGCCTGGCTCACGGCGAAGCGCGCGCGGACCCTCCAGCTGGTCAGCAGCAGAATCTGGCCGAAGGACGGCTGCGCTGCGGTTTCGGCGCCTGGAGCCCGCTGCTGTGCTTCGACGGCGGCGTGCCCGCGCGACTCGCGGACGAAGAAGAGCGAGAGCAGCAGCCTAGCGACGTGGGGCGCTCGTGCTGTGGTTCAGCGTGCTGGGACCGCGCCTGCAACAAGCGTAGAGTGCGGCGCGCAGGTGATGCCCTTTGATCCGGAGCGCACCACGCATTGCTTCGACGCGCTCGCTGATGGCGGGCTGCAACAGGTCGTCGACGAGGACCCGGCCGACGCCGCGCAGATCGCGCTGATCCGCAGCCACCTCCAGGCGGAGGCGGCGAAGATCCAGCGCGGCGATTTCGGCGACCCATCGGCCATCCACGGTGCTGCGATGCCGGGTCTGGCTGAACTCCGCGCGGGCGCTGCGCAGCTTGCCGTCGTCTACGCCGCGCTCCCGGACGGCGCTCAGATCCGCTACACGACCAGCGACCCGGCGCTGGTGGCGGCGCTGCACGCCTGGTTCAACGCGCAGCTCAGCGATCACGGCGGCCACGCGATTGAGCACGGCGCGCCGTAAACGCCCTGCGGCTTGACAAGGAGTATGCCGCGCCTTAGCTCTCGCCTGGCAGCTTGTTGACGAACTCCTGCGACGAGCCGCGGATGTGGGCCTCGACGGCAGCGCGTGCGCCCACAGCGTCGCGAGCGCACAAACACTGGATGATCGCGCGATGCTCGGCGAGCGAGCGAGCCATCCGCGTTTGAAAAAAGGTGACGTTGCTCGGCTCGTACTCCTTGCGGTGCCAGAGCGTGGCCAGCGTGGTGTTGAGCAGCGAGATGCCGGCGGCATAGACGATTGTGGCGTGGAAGTCGCGGTTGAGCTGCTGAAAGCGCTCGGCATCGCCGCGCGCCACTGCCTCTGCACTGCGCTCGATGTTGGCCTGGAGTGTCTGGAGCGTGCTCTCAGAGATGCGCTGGGCTGCCAGCTCCGCGGCGATACCCTCGATCGCCGAGCGCACCAGAAAGAGATCGTGGACCTCGCGAGAGGTTACGCCCCGCACGATGCAGCCAACCTGCGGAACAATCTCTATGTAGCACTCGGCCTCCAAACGCTTGAGCGCCGCCATCACGGTTGTGCGGCTGACTTCGAGTTCGTCAGCGAGTGAGTAGGTGGAGAGCACCTCGCCTGTCTTCCAACGTCCGTCGAGCAGCCCCTCGCGGATCTGCTGATAAGCAGCCTCAGCTCGGTTGCGGCTCACCGTCACCATCGCTCGCTCCTTCGGCGTCTGCTGAGAAAATCACCCCTTGACATCGTCCTGCTGGCATTGTACCATACTAGCACACTGGCATGCTAGTAAGCTAATAATGAAGCAGGCGGCACCGTTGCCACGCCGCCGCTACTCACCGCAGAGGAGCAGCAATGAGCGTAGAGCCCGCAGCGCCGCGAGATGACCGCACCGCTCACTTCCTCAAACTTCAGCTCTGGGTCGTGCTCACCGAGTCGGTCGCCCCGGTCGCCCAGCTGATGAGCGCCCTCGACGATCATCTCGACTACATGATCGACCTGGAGCGTCGTGGGTTGCTCTTCGCCTCGGGGCCGCTCTTTGGCCCTGGCCACGTGATGACTGGCCGCGGCCTGACCATTCTGCGCGCCGCATCGATCAAGGAGGCCGAGGCGCTGGCCGCCGGCGACCCGTTCAACGCCAGAGGTTTCCGTACCTTCACCGTGCAGGAGTGGCAGCTCAACGAGGGCAGCTTCACGGTGACAGTGCGCTATTCGGACCAGAGCTATCAGGTTGGATAGGTGAGAGGAGCAGACCGATGACAATGACTGTCGGAATGGTCGGGCTCGGCCAGATCGGGATGCCGATCGCCAAAATGCTGCTCGAGGCAGGCTACACCGTCTACGGCTACCGTCGTAGCGCCATGGACGACCTGCGCGCTCTGGGCGGCATCCCCGGCAAGACGCCCGCTGAGGTCGCGGCCCGCTGTGATGTCGTCCTCACCTGTTTGCCCACCGACGAGGCCCTGGTGGAGGTGGTGACCGAGGCGCACGGCCTGGCGGCTGGCGCACACCCCGGCCTGGTGGTGGCCGAGATCGGTATGCAGACCATGCAGGCGAAAGAGCAGGTGCGCGCCGCGCTGGCTGCCGGCGGCGCACACACGCTCGACGCGCCGATCAGCGGCATTCCGCCGATGGTGCTGGCACGCAAGGCGAGCTTTTTCGTCAGTGGCGAGCAGGCCGCCTACGAGCGGGCTGTCCCGATCTTTCAGACGCTCTCCGACGTGTACACCTACCTTGGGCCCTTCGGCTGCGGCTCGGCCATGAAGGCCGTCGCGAACCTGCTCGTCGCCGTCCACAATCTGGCCGCAGCCGAGGCGATGGTGCTGGCCACCAAGGCCGGTCTTGACCCCAACCAGGTGATCCAGCTGATCAACGGCAGCATCGCCGGCTCGGCCACCTTCGCCGTCAGGGCGCCGAAGATGGCGGCCCGCAGCTTCGAGCCACCCGCCGGAAAAGTCTGGCAAGTCCAAGAGTTCATCGGCGTCATTCGCTCGCTGAGTGGGCCCCTGGGCGTGCCCACGCCCCTGCTCGATACCTCAGCCGTCTACATCGACCGCGCCGTCGCTGCTGGGCGCGGCGAGCAAGATGTCAGCGCACTCTACGCCGTATTGGGCGCAGAGGCCGGCATTGCGGAGCTCTAATGCGCTACCAACTGGGCACCGGCCTGATCGCCGGGCAGACCACCATGATCCTGGCCGCCGACGAGCAACTCTTTCACCTCGGCGCCTTACTGGCAGGATATGCTGACGCCCCCACCTCGCTGCTCGCCCTGTTCGAGGGCTGGGAACGCTGGTCGGTCGAGCTGCCGCGCGTCGTCGCCGAGCGCGGCATTGTGCGACCGCTCGACCCCGCCGCCGTCACGTGGCTGGCGCCGATCCTGTACCCGCGCAAGCTGATCTGTCTGGGCGCCAACTATAAGGCGCACAACGTCGAGATGGGCTTCGACGACCGACCGAAGTTCCCCTACACCTTCCTCAAGCCGCCGACGACGACGCTGGTCGGCCACAGGGCCACGGTGGAGCTGCCGAAGCTTCCCAAGCTGATCGATTGGGAGGCCGAGCTGGCCGTGGTGATCGGCACCCGAGCGCGCGATGTTGCACAGGCGGACGCGCTGCAGATCGTCGCCGGCTACAGCCTCTTCAACGATCTCTCGGCCCGCGACTGGGTGGTTGATCGCTCGTTCCTGGGCATGGACTGGGTGATGCTTAAGGCCTACGACGGCTTCGGCCCCTTTGGCCCGCTGATCACTCCGGCGAGCTTTATCCCCGACCCCGACCGGCTGCCGATCCGCTCGTTCGTGAACGACGAGCTGATGCAGGACTCGAACACGGCTGACCAAGTGTTCTCGGTGCCCGAGATCATCGCCCACCTCACGGCGATCATGACCTTGGAGCCAGGCGATGTGATTGTCACCGGCACCCCGCCCGGTGTGGGCTTTGGCCGCAAGCCGCCGCGCTTCCTCAGCTCGGGCGACTGCGTGACGATCGAGATCGACGGTCTCGGCAGGCTGGAAACGACGCTACGATAGCGAAAGGAGCCAATGGTGTTTACCCTCACCCGCGCCATCCCCGTGAACGACTCGACTGACCCCGACCTGCCCGTGCTCACCCGCAGCCACATCTGGCGCGGGCTGGTGCTCAAGGCCGAGAACGCCCTGCCCTTTGTGCCCAAGATGACCCAGTGCGATGTGATCGAGCGCGAGGGCAACGTGCTTGTCCGCGACGTGACCTTCCGTGGCGAGCCCGCCCGTGAGCAGGTGACGCTCACCCCTGAGCAGCACGTGCGCTTCGAGCGCCTGTCCGGCAAAACCCTCGGTACCATCCTCAACGAGATCGAAGCGGACGCTGACGGCAACCTGGCGCTACGCTTCACCTTCTCGCTGGAGCGCGAGGGTATCGTCCCCGGCAGCACGGAGGAACGGGAGTATGCCCAGCAGATGGAGGGCGATTACCTCGGCGCCGTCGCCGCGACGCTGAAAGCGATCCGCCAGTGGGTGCAGGAGGGCGCTCTGGAGCCCACACCCGCCTGATCTTCCCCAAGGTTGAGCCGTCCACACAGCGCCGGCATGTCGCCGGCCGCACCAAGCAAAGGAGCAGCGCAATGTCCTGGGTCCACGACTACTACCACGCGGTCGACACGATGAACATGGACGCCTATCTGGCCTTCCACACCGACGACGTGCGGCTCCGCTTCGGCAACAACCCGGTTTCTGAGGGTAAGCCCGCGGTTGCCGAGGGCCTCGGCCACCTCTGGGACTCGCTGCAGAGCCTCAAGCACGACTTCACCGCCGTCTGGGAGGTGGACAACGTGGGCATCGCCGAGGCCAACATCACCTATGTGCGCAAGGACGGCCACACCGTCGTGCTCCCCTGCGTGACTGTGCTGCGCCGCACGGGCAACTTGGTCAACGACGTGCAGATCAATATGGACATCGCCCCCCTCTTCGGCTGATCGCACCACCGGCAACGGGAGGGCGCAAGCCCTCCCAGATCCCCCGAGGAGTGGCATGATCATCTCGCGCGCGACGAACGAAGCCAGGGCCGCAGCCCTCCTCGACCGCCCCTGGCGCTTGCTGATCGGCGGCGAGCTGGTTGCGGCTACAAACAACGCGCTCTACGCCACCCACTGCCCCGCCGACGGGCGCCATCTGGCCGATGTGCCCTTCGCGGGCCGGGCCGATGTGGCGGCGGCAGTGGCGGCGGCGGCGGCGGCTGCGCCTGGCTGGCGTCGTACACCCCTGATCGAGCGGGGCCGCATACTACAGCGCGCTGTGGATCTGCTGCGGGCCAATGCTCACGACCTCGGCCTGATGGACGGCATCGACTCGGGCAACCCCGTGGCCGCGATGGCCGCCGAAGTGGAAGTGGCCTGCGAGTGGCTGGAGTATATCCGCGGCGTCAGCTTCGAGCTGAAGGGCCAGGTGCTGCCAGCGAACGGCAACCACTGGCTCTTCACGCGGCGCGAGCCCTACGGCGTGGTCGGGCGGATCATCGCCTTCAACCACCCCATCCTCTTCGCGATCCAAAAGCTCGGCGCGCCGCTGATGGCCGGGAACACGCTGGTGCTCAAAGCGCCTGACCAGACGCCGCTCGCACCGTTGCTGATGGGCGAGCTGCTGCGCGAGGTCTTCCCGCCCGGCGTGCTCAACATCGTCACCGGCGATGGCCCGACCACCGGCGATGCCCTGGTGCGCCACCCAACGGTCAAGCGCCTTGCCTTGATCGGCAGTATCCCTACGGGGCAGCGCATTATGCGCTCGGCCGCCGAGAGCGGGATCAAACACGTCAGTCTGGAGCTGGGCGGCAAAAATCCGCTGATTGTCTTCCCCGATGCCGACCTCGACCGCGCAGCCCAGGCCGCCGTCAATGGGATGAACTTCCGCCGCACCCAGGGCCAATCGTGCGGCTCGACGACCAGGCTCTTCCTGCACGACGAGATCCACGACGCGGTGCTGGAGCGTGTGGTCGCGCTCGCCGCCAACGTGAAGATCGGCCACCCGCTGGATCCGGCCAGCGAGATGGGTGCCCTGGTGTCGGCGCAGCAGCGCGACCGCGTGCTCGGCTACATCGCCGCTGCGAAGGCCGAGGGCGCCCGGCTGGTTTGCGGAGGCAGCGCTCCGGCGGGGCTGGAGGACGGCTATTTCGTCGCGCCCACCATCTTTGCGAATGTGACGCCGGAGATGACGGTCGCCCGCGAAGAGATCTTCGGCCCGGTGCTGAGTGTGCTGCGCTGGCGTGATAGCGACGACGTGCTCGCCCAGGCCAACGCCCTGCCCTACGGGCTGACCGCCGCAGTCTGGACGCGCGACCTAAACATCGCACGGCAGTTCGCCGACGAGCTCGATGCCGGTTACGTCTGGGTGAACGGCAGCGCGGCTCACTATCTGGGCGCACCATTCTCGGGCCACAAGAGCAGCGGGACGGACTCCGAGGAGGGCATCGAGGAGCTGTTCAGTTACACGCAGGTCAAGACCGTGAGCCTGGGGCCTGGATGAAAGCTCACCATTGTCACTGAGGAGAGACGACATGGCGCAGACGTTCGACGGCATCATTATCGGCTCGGGCCAGCACGGCCTGATCCTTGGAGCCTACCTGGCGAAAGCGGGGCTCAAGATCGCCCTGCTGGAGCGTCGGCAGATGTACGGTGGTGGCCTCACCACCGAGGAGCGCACCCTGCCCGGCTTCTACCACAATCTGCACTCGATCAACCACTTCGATCTCACCAATACGCCCTGGTATCGCGATCTTGAGCTTGAGGCGACGGTGCCCTACATCACCCCGCGCCACGAGTTCGCCCAGCCCCACCGCGACGGCACGGCCCTGGTCTTCTCACGCGATATTGACGAGACCTGCGCCTCGATCGCGCAGTTCTCGCAGCGCGATGCCGAGACCTTCCGTGAGTGGAACCGCAAGGGCGAGCAGATGACGCGCAAGATCTTCCTCGCCGAGCGCTTCGCAGCGCCTCTGTCGAAGGAGGAGCGCGAGAGCCTACTGGAGACGAGCGCGCTGGGACGCGAGTTCCTGGCGATCACTCGGCGCCAACCGCTCGACGTGGTGAACGAGCTGTTCGAGCACGAGAAGGTCAAGGTGCTTTTTCTCTTCAAGCTCTCGCTCTTCGGCACCGTGCTGCGCGAGGCGCTCTACGACTCCAGCCCGGTGGGCTCGACCGTGCGTGCCTTCGACCTGACCACCGGCTATCAGCTCTGCAAGGGCGGCAGCTGGAATCTCGCCCGCGGTCTGATGGAGCGCTTCATCGCCGCAGGCGGCACTTTCCTAAATCAGGTCGAGACGGAGCGCATTGTCGTCACCGATGGGCGGGCCACAGGCGTGGAACTGACCGACGGGCGCACGCTGAACGCCCGGCAGTTTGTCGCCAGCACCGTGGATGTGCATCAGACCTTCGAGCAGTTCGTGGGGCGCGAGCAGCTGCCGCCGGCCTACCTGGAGAAGCTCGACCGCTTCCACTACACTACCTGGACACTCTTCGGCCTGCACCTGGCGCTCAACGAGCCGCCGCGCTATGCCTCAAATCGCTTCAACCCCCACGTGGACGTGGCGATGAAGCACAATATCGGCTCGGAGACGATCGACGGGCTGTTCAAGCTCCACGCCGATGTCGCCACCCGGCAGAACGTGCCGAGTGTGGAGGACATCCAGTTTGGCGCCGGGACGATGACGCTGATCGACCCGTCGCAGGCGCCACAGGGCAAGCACACCGCCTACGCCTGGCACCTGATGCCGCTGGCACCCAACGGCAGCCGGCAGGTGGCCGACGACATCCGCGCGAGCTTCGCCGAGCAGATCCTCGACAAATGGCGCGAGTACGCCCCCAACCTGACCAACGACAACATCGTCGGCCGCTACGTCTACACGGCGAACGACTACACCGGCCAGCTGATCAACATGCGTCACGGCGACATCTTCATGGGTGCGCTGTCGGCCGATCAGGTGCTCTACAACCACTGGGGCTACCGGACGCCAATCGCCGGGCTGTATATGGCCGGCTCACCGACCCATCCCAACGGTGCAATTTCAGGCGGCGGCGGCTACATCGCTGCTGGTGTGATCGCGGACGACCTCGGCCTGAAGAAGTGGTGGGCACCGGTGGATGTGCGTCAGGCGCTGGAGGCACTGCGATGAGCCGCCTGGCGAAGAGTGTGGCCCTGATCACCGGGGCAGGACAGGGCATCGGGCGCGCCTTCGCGCTGCGCTTCGCCGCCGAGGGCGCACAGGTCGCCGTGGCCGACCTGAATGGCGAGCGGGCCGCCGCCGTGGCCGC
>ENA-ORBV01004748-ORBV01004748.1-microbial-mat-metagenome-genome-assembly--contig:-NODE-4748-length-25728-cov-8.883552_pt1 | contig 25728 bp, 20 predicted proteins | sample MGYA00237777_ERZ505514 | MGnify/ENA primary metagenome ERZ505514 (study PRJEB26160, sample SAMN06269048) | microbial mat metagenome | isolation source: Oligotrophic lake microbial mat | place... | reverse complement strand
CGTGGGGCCAGGGTATGGGGCGCCGGGCGCAACCGTGGGTGCAACCGTGGGCGCCGTTGTCGGCACGGCGGTGGCCTGGCCGGTTGGCTGCGGATAGGGGTAGGGGCCTTGCTGAGCATCGGCCACGGGCGCGGCGCAGCCGGAGGTAACCAGCACCGCCAGAGCGAGGAGGGCCATCAGCACGATGCGAACAAGCGACGGGCGAGGCGTGGAGAACATGAGCTACCCTTCTGTCTTAGCGGCGTGTATCAAGATTAGCGCTGAGTGCGTCGGGCAAGTGCTGAGTGCTGAGTGCTGAGCCCGCCGGCTGCGCTCAATCTGCAATCTGCAATCCGCTCACTGCGCAAGCGGCCCCGTGAGCAGCACGTCTAGCTCGGCGCCGGCGGGGTGTAGCGCCTCGCCGGGGGGCACGATCAGCAGGCCGTTGGCGCCGTGCAGCGAGAGCAGGCGTGAGCTGCCCTGGCCGCCCGTGCTGCTCGCCACGAGCCGCCCACCCGCCCAGCGCACCGTGACGCGCTGGTACTCCTGGCGATCAGGCGCGGGCTGCACCGGCGCAGCGATGGCCACGCGCACCCGTGGGCGCTGGGGCGTGGCGTCGCCCTGGAGCGCGCGCAGGGCGGGCCGCACAAACACTTCGAACGAGACGAGCGACGAGACGGGGAAGCCGGGCACGCCGAAGGCGAGCCGCCCGCCCACGGTGGCGAAGGTGGTGGGCTTGCCAGGCTTGAACGCGATCCGCCCGAAGTGGACGCTGCCGAGCTCGGCCAGGATGGGCTTGATCAGATCGCGAGTACCCATGCTCACGCCGCCGCTGGTGATCAGCACATCGGCCTGATCGAGGCCGCGCAGCATCGCCTCGCGCTGCGTGGCGCGGTCGTCGCGGGCGATGCCGAGCGAGATCACCTCGCAGCCAGCTTCGCGGGCGGCGGCCAGCAGCGCGTAGCGGTTGGAGTCGCGCACGGCGCCGGCGGGGCGCGGCGCGGCGGGCTCCACGATCTCGTCGCCGGTGGCGAGCACGGCCACGCGCGGGCGCCGGTAGACGCGCACCCGCGTAAAGCCGAGCGTGGCGAGCAGGCCAACATCGGCGGCGGCGAGCACCGCGCCGGGGCTGAGCACCAGCGCGCCGTCGGCGATGTCCTGGCCCACGGTGTGGACAAAGTCGCCGGGGCTGAGGGCGCGGGCGATGCGCAGCACACCGCTCTGCTCCTCGGTCTGCTCCACAGGGATCATCGCGTCGGCGCCGGCAGGCATGGGCGCGCCGGTCATGATCCGGGCAGCCTCGCCGGGGCCGATCACAAGGCCGGGCGCGTTGCCGGCGGTAAGCTCGGCCACCACCCGGCGCTCGGCCACGCCGTCGGCCGCCCGCAGGGCGTAGCCATCCATCGCAGACTTTGGCACATCCGGCATGGCCTCGGGCGAGTGCAGCTGCTCGGCGAGCACGCGCCCCTCAGCGGAGAGCGCGTCCACCTCCTCGATCGCCAGCGGGGCGACGTGGGCCATGATCAGGCGGTGAGCCTCGTCGACCGAGACCATTGGATAGGGCGACTCGCGGCGCATCGCATCCATAACACCTCTGCGCGAAAAAAGCCGTAGAATGGCCCTATTCTACCATGCGGTGGCAAGGGTTTATTAGCAAACTGTGGCGGCTCCCAAGCGTAAAAGCTTGGGCTTCAAGGGGATGCCGCCCCATCCCACAGAGTCAGGTACGAAGAGTCTGGAGGCCTTTATGCAAGATATTGATGGCCGCATTACGATCTCTGTCCATGACAAGCCCGCAGTACGGGCAGGTATGAGTCCGGTCACGCAACGTCTTGGACACCAGTTCGCCGCAGCGCGAGCACATTTTGGACGTGTTGCGGGCGTCGACCAGGATGACGCGTCGGCCAGCTTCTGCCGCTTTGCTGAGGGTCATCCCGATGAACTGGCTCCACGCCACATCCTTGATGCTCTTGCGCATCCCACGGCTCTTGCCCATCGCCTCCGGGGCAAGGGATTCAAACACCATGAGCTGATAGTGATTAACCAGATCTCGGCTTACCTTATGGGCAAAATCGCTGCGCCGGTTGGCGATCCGTGCGTGGATCCTCGCCAGGATGCCCTGCTGCTTAGCGTTTGTCGGCCAGTCCTGCGCCTGTTTCGCTACATCTTTGCGCTGCTGGGCGCGCTTGAGGGCGGATTCGTCCTTACGATAGAAGCGCGGATTCGCAATCTTCTGGCCGTCAGAGAGGGTTGCGAAGGACGCCAGCCCCACATCGATGCCTACGACGGTGCTGACGGGAGGCAAGGGGCGGGCTGCTATCTCCGTGGAGAAGCAGGCGAACCATTTGCCGGTACGCGAGCGGGTCAGGGTGACGGTCTTGGGTGTGCCAACCAACGGTCGATGCAAGACGACCTGAACAGCACCGACCTTCGAAAGAATCAGCCGGTCGCCGTCGAGACGTACGCCGTTGCCATATTGCGGGTAAGTGATACTGTCGTATCGACCAACCCCCTTAAAACGCGGGAACCCAGCCTTAGACTCGCCCGCCTTGACGCGACGGAAAAAGGCTTGAAACGCGAGATCAATGCGTACCTGGACGTTCTGAAGAACCTGCGAATGGACAAGCTTCAGTGCAGGGCGGATCAGCTTCCAGACCGGGAGCAGGGCCTGGGTGTCGTAGAGGCGCAAGCTTGCTCCGCGTTCCTCGTAGGACTTTTTGCGTTCGGCTAACGTCTCGTTATACGCCCATCGGCATTCCTCGAGCTGTCGCACAAGGATGCGCTGTTGGCCTTTGGTAAGATAGATGCGGAATTTGAAGGTTCTGCGCATTGCATAAATATAGCACACGTTTACGAATATAGCAAATAGGTTCTATTTTTGAGGGCAGGCGCTATTAAGGCACTGACGCGAACGAAGCCCTGCTAGCCTGGGGCTAAAGCTTCGGGCACAGCAGGGCTAGAGTTGTAAAAGCACTGGTGCTACGACTATGAATCGTACTGATCGGCTGCTGGCGATCGTGCTGGAGCTTCAGGCCCACGGCTCGCGGCGGGCCGCAGATCTTGGCGCAACCTTCGAGGTGAGCAAGCGGACGATCTACCGCGACGTGCAGGCGCTCTGCGAGGCGGGCGTGCCGGTGGTGGCGGAGGCGGGGCGCGGTTACTCGCTGCCGCCGGGCTACTTCCTGCCGCCCCTGCGCTTCAGCGCCGACGAGGCCCTGATTCTGCTGCTTGGCGCCGACGTGATGGCCCAGAGCTTCGATGCCGAGTACCGCGCCGCCGCAACCGACGCCGCCCGCAAGATCGCCGGCGCCCTGCCCGAGCCGCGCCGCGACGAGGTGCGCGCCCTACGCGAGAGCCTGGAGTTCGTGGAGCTGGCCGACCTTGCCTCTGGCACCGGCGAGACACTACGAACCCTGCGGCGTGCGATTGTCGCCCGGCAAACAGTGCGTTTCGTGTATCGGGCGCGCTTTGGCGCAGCGCCGTCTGGCACGCTCACGCAGCGTGACGCCGACCCCTACGGCCTGACGCGCGTGAGCGGCAGCTGGTATCTGATGGCCTTCTGCCATCTGCGCGGCACCATCCGCAACTTTCGCCTCGACCGCATCGACGCCGTCGCCCTGCTGCCGCAGCGCTTCGAGCGCCCGGCGGACTTCGTGCTGGCCTCGCCAAACGATGTGCGGCCGCTGACGGTGCGCGTGCTGGTGGCAGCCGAGGCGGCGCCGTGGGTGCGCGAGCAGCGGTACTTCTACATCACCGCCCTGGAAGATCGCGCAGACGGGCTGCTGGTGACGCTCCAGGTGCGGCGCCTCGACGAGCTGCTGCCCTGGCTGCTGGGCTGGGGGCGCCAGCTGCTCGTGCTAGAGCCGCCAGAGCTGCGCGAGCTTGTGGCCGAGGAGGCGCGCGCAATGCTTGCGGCGCACGGATCCCTGCTGACATAGGGCTGTCACCACGAACAGATATGCTGTTCGTGCAGGCTAGATGGCCTGACAACAGCAGGAGAGCAGCGCGATGCAAAACGCGATCAACTGGTTCGAGCTTCCGGCGACCGACTTCGAGCGGGCAGTGAGCTTCTACGAGGCCGTCCTGGCGGCGCCGCTGCGCCGAGAGATCTTCGTGGGCGTGCCGCACGCTATCTTCAGCTCAGACAAGGACGGAATGACAGGGGCGATTATCGCGGGGGCGTTGGTGGTGGGCGGCGAGCCGAGGCCGAGCCAGGCCGGGCCGGTGATCTACCTGAACGCGGGCGACCAGCTCGCGGCGATCCTGGGGCGAGTGGCGGCGGCGGGCGGCAGCGTGATCGCCCCGGCTACGCCGATCGGGCCTGAGGGCCAGATCGCCCTGTTCCTGGACAGCGAAGGGAACCGGGTGGGGCTGCACCAGGGGGCGTAGCGATGACCAGGTGACACGCCCTCGCTACGCTCGGGCCTGACCGGGTGACCGGGTGACACCTATCGGTGCCGAGACAGGTCACTCGGTCACCCGGTCACCGAATGACACCTTGTGATGCCGCTAGGTGTCACCTTGTCACCCTGTCACCTTGTCACCGTCTCACGCCAGGGGCAGCGTAAAGCTCACAGTAGTGCCCTGGCCGGGGGCGCTCACGGCCCAGATGCGGCCACTGTGGGCTTCGACGATGCGGCGGGCGATGGCGAGGCCCAGGCCGGCGCCGCCGCTGCCGCGCGTGCGCGAGCGGTCGGCACGGTAGAAGCGGTCGAAGATGTAGGGCAGATCTGCTGGGTCGATCCCGCTGCCGCTGTCGCAGACGGCAAATGTGACGGCGGCGCCGTCGTGTGTGGCGCCAATACTCACCGTGCCGCCAGGCGGGGTGTGGCGCAGCGCGTTGGCAACGAGGTTGCCCAGCACCTGCGCGATCCGCTGGGGGTCGGCGTTGAGCTCGGGCAGGTCGGCGCTTGGCGCAGACCGCAGACTCACGCCGCGCTGCTCGGCCTGCTGGGCGAAGGAGCGCTGGGCGTCACGCACGAGGTGGGCCGGGTCGACGGTCTCGGCATACAGCGCAAGCTGGCCGGCGTCGGCAAGGGCGAGCAGGCGCAGGTCGTCGATCAGGCGCTCCAGCAGCGCCACCTCGTCGAGCAGCCCATCGATCTGGGCGGGGTCGGCGCGATAGATACCATCTTGCACGCCCTCCAGGCGGCCCTTGATGATCGAGAGCGGCGTGCGCAGCTCGTGGGCCACATCAGCGGTGAGCTGGCGGCGCTGCTGGTCGGCGGCCTCCAGGGAATCTGCCATGCGGTTGAAGCTCAGAGCCAGGTCGGCGAGCTCGCGCAGCATCGGCGGCCGCACGCGCGCCCGCAGGTCGCCGCCGGCCAGGGACTCTGCGGCGCGGTTCAGCTGGCGCAGGGGCCGGCTGATGCGCCCCGAGAACAGGGCGGCCATGCCGAGGAGGATCACGGCGAGGGCGAGGGCCGCGCTGAGAAAGCCGCGCCCGATGCTGCTGATCTGGACGGAGTCGTCACCGCCGCCGGGCGAGCCGCTGTACAGCAGCACGAGTGTGCCCACCTGCGCGCCCTTGAGCCGGATCGGGACGCTCTGCATCGTCAGGCTGTCGTCGCGCCCGCCAACGAAGGGGGCGCCAGGCGGATCGGGCGGCAGCGGCGCCTCGGGGCGCATGGACGGCATCCCGCCGAGCAGCGCGCCTACTGGGGGCAGGCCCGCCCCGCTGCTGCGCACCAGCCGGCCATCGGCGTCGAGCAGGGCCAGGGCTTGCACCCCCTTCGGCAGCTCGCGCTCTAGCTCGGCGAAGCGCGGCTCGACATTGGCCCACGAGCGGTCGCGCGCGTAGAGCTCGGCCAGCTGCTGCGACTGCACGCGCGCGTAGAACTCGGGCGGCGGGCTCCACTCACCGTGGCCGCGCTCGAAGCTGATCACCGCCAGCCAGAAAAAGGTCGTCATGCCGCCAATGCCCAGGATGATCACCAGGGCGAAGGCGAGGAGCATTAGGCTGAAGATGCGTGGGCGCATGAAAGTGCCGGGCAGAGTGCTGAGTGCTGAGTGCTGAGTGCTAAGTACCGGTCACCGGGCAGAGTGGTGAGTGACTTTGCGAAAGGCATGTATTGTTGCCGACAGGACTCAGGACTCAGCACTCAGCACTCAGCACTAACTTGGCTCTGCAAACTTGTAGCCTACGCCGTAGATCGTTAGGATGTACTGCGGGGCGTGGGCGTCGGGCTCGAGCTTGCGGCGCAGGTTCTTGATATGGGCGTCGACGGTGCGGTCGTAGCCGACGTAGCTCACGTCGTACACCAGCTCGAGCAGCTTGGTGCGCGTGAAGGGGCGGCCTGGCTCGCGGGCGAGCACGGCCAGCAGGTCGAACTCGGTGGCGGTCAGCTCAATCAGCTCACCCTCGCGACGCACACTGCGCCGCTCCAGGTCGATGCTGAGGCCGCCGATATGCAGCACGCCGCCTGGCGTGGCCTCGCCCTCACTGCGGCGCAGCACAGCACGCACGCGCGCCACCAGCTCGCGGGGGCTAAAAGGCTTTGTCATATAGTCGTCGGCGCCAAGCTCCAGGCCGATCAGGCGGTCGGCCTCCTCCACGCGGGCAGTGAGCATGATGATCGGCAGCTTGCGCGTGGCGGGGTCCTGGCGCAGCGCGCGGGCCACATCGAGGCCATCCATGCCGGGCAGCATCAGGTCGAGCACAAGCAGGCTGGGGCGCTCGGCGCGAGCCAGGCGCAGCGCGGTGGAGCCATCCCCGGCGGTGATCACGCGGAAGCCCGCCCGGTCCAGGTAGTCGCGGGCGATCTGCACGATGCCGGGCTCATCGTCCACCACCAGGATAGTGCGGGTCATGGCACACCTACACGATGAGCTTCCGGGAGGCGAGCCTTCCCGGAAGCTATGCGAGGGCTGTGGGGCGCGCTACTGCACGCGCGGGTCGTGGCCTGCGGGCGTGGTGGGCGCGAACGGCGGCTGGCGGCGCTGCTGGAAGATCTTCAGCAGCAGCCAGGCGAACAGGCCAAAGGCGACGAGCTTCAGCAGGCCGCCGATCAGGCCGAAGAGCATGCCCAGCGGGCCGAAGCCGTGCTCCATACCGGGGCCAAAGCCCTCACGTCCATGGCCAAAGCCTTCGCCGCCGCGCATCTCGCGCCCCATCTGCTCGCGCATCATCGGGGGGATGCCGCCAGGGCCGCGCTCAAAGCGCCCGTCGCCAAACGACGGCGGTGCAGCAGGGGCGGCGGGTGCAGCAGGGGCGGACTGGCTGTAGGCGAAGCGGTCGCCACGGTCGAAGCGGCCGCCGAGGGCGACCACGAGGGCGATCGCGGAGAGGGCGATGGCGATCCAGCCCAGCCAATTTCGATTGTGCTCCATGGTAGCTCCTTCAAACTGTTCTGCGTTGCTTACAGAGGCAATCATATGCAGCAATTGTGAAGTGAGTATGAAGCGTTGGGGGAGGGAAATAGGGGCTCAGACCGGCGGCCATGGCACGTTGGGGCCAGAGCCGGGGGCGGGGAAGACGCCGCTGTCGATCAGGCGGTCGAGGCGGCGGCGCAGCGCGCGCTGCTCGGACTTCTCGAGCAGCTCGTCGAGCGCGCGGGCGACGCTGTCGTCGGTGCCCAGGCGGGCGCGAAACGCGCAGAGCGCATCGAGAATAGGCTGATCGATCTGCTCGCCCACATAGTCCCAGAGCACGGTGCGCAGCTTGGGCTCGAAGTGGAAGCAGAGCCCGTGGTCGATCGCCCAGAGGCGCCCGTCGAGACCTTTGAGGCAGTGGCCGCTCTTGCGGTCGGCGTTATTCACCAGGCAGTCGAAGACGCAGAGGCGGCGGACAACCTCGTCGTAGCCGCGCTCCTTGAGCATGGTAAACAGGTGCGCCTCCTCATCGCAGGCGATGAAGAGCTGGACGCTGCCCACGCCGTAGGGGCCGTCGCGGACCACGGTGGGCGGCACGAGGCCAAAGCCGAGCGCCTCGGAGACCAGGAAGGCGGCGAGCTCGCGGCGGTAGAGCGTGCTGCGCGGGAAATCCCAGAGCGGGCGCTCGCCGCGGCGGGGCTTGTAGATCGCGAGCAGGCTTAGACCCTCATGCTCCACCGAGGTAAGCAGCGTGTAGTTGCTGCTGTAGGGCATGGAGCTCTCGACGGCCAGCTCGCCCTTTGCGAGCGCCTCCAGCACACGGGCGACGCTGATCGACTGTTGCTGCTCGTCCATATGGCGTGCGCCTAGCTACTGAGCGCTGAAGACAGGCCCGTGGCCATTGCGCTGGGGGCAGAAGTGGCCAACGGGGTCGATCGGGCGGCCGCAGTTCCCGCAGATCGGGCGACCGGCGGCCACCACCTGGGCGGCGTGGCTGCTGAGGGCGCGCATCAGGGCGCGGTTCACAGAGATGCGGGCCGTGACCGACTCGCCCTCCTCCTCGGCGACGCTCTGGATCAGCAAGATCACCAGATCGCGCTCGGCGTCGTAGCCGAGGCCCATCTGGCCGACGCGAAACTCCGGCTCCAGCGGCTCCTCCAGGCTCATATCGGTGATGAGCAGATCGTCGGAGGTGGTGAGGCGCGGGTTCTTCTCGGCGAGGCCGTCGAGCAGGCGGGCGATCGCGTCGGCGAGCGCACGCACCTGCTCCTTCTCAGCGATCAGGCTGATCAGGCGATTGCCACGGCGCGCCTGCATATAGAAGATGCGCTGGCCCTTTGGGCCCACGGCCCCGGCGGTGATCCGCTGGACCGCATCGAGATCAAAGCTAAACTCAGACATACATTAACTCTACTCAGATCGCATCCGACGCGCCGTTCCCGGCGGCGACAACCTCGGCAGGCTCGGCGGGCGCTGGGCTGTCGGCGGGCGGCTGCGCCTCGGCGGGAGGCTCCGGCTTCGGGCGCAGATGCTCGATGGAGCCCGTATCGTTAAAGGCCAGCAGCCGTGGGCCCATGCGCTCGAAGGCGATCGCCGTAAGCGAGCATGGGTTGATCACGAGCCGCTGGAACAGATCCATGTGCATGCCGACATAATGAGCGATCGCGAGCTTGATAATATCGGCGTGCGAGAAGACGGCGATGATCTCTTTAGGGTGGCGCTCGCGCAGGCCATCGAGCGCCTGGACCATGCGCATCTGGGCTTCGCCGAGCGTCTCGCCGTTGGGGAAGCGCGTGCCGCTAGGGTAGAACTGCACGCCCGGCCAGAGCTCGTGCTTGTAGAGCTCCTTCAGCTCGGCGCCCTGCCACTCGCCGTAGCGCACCTCGCCGATCTGCTCGACGAGCCGCAGGTCGAGGCCGCGCGGGCGGGCGATGGCGGTGGCCGTCTCGACGCAGCGCTCCAGCGGGCTGGTGTAGATCGCGGCGATGGGCAGATCGCCAAGCCGCTCGCTTAGGGCGGCAGCCTGGGCCTTGCCCTCATCGTTCAGGTGGACACCTGGCGTCCAGCCGGCCAGGCGCCCGTGTACCCAGTCGTTAGTGCCGTGGCGCATCAGCAGCAGCAGGGTCACGGGTTGCTCCTTGGGGGTTGCTGGCTCCATCTCTATAATACCACAATCAGGGGTGCGATCGCTGTATTTTCAGGGCGGCAGCGCCCCGCGCTAGGGCTATGTCAAAGTTCCAATGCCGCGCCAGCCCTCACCCCCCAACCCCCTCTCCCTGAGCGGGAGAGGGGGCGTAGATCCCGTTCTGATGCGGACTCCCCTCTCCCCTTGAGGGAGAGGGGCTGGGGGTGAGGGCCACAAGCGCCAACTTTGACGTAGCCCTGCGCCCCGCGCACGGCGCGTTGACACGCCCAAGAGCCACGCGCTATAATCGACACAGCTTCGCGCCAAGCGTCTCCTCCGCCAGAACAACTGAGATCCCAGGCACCGCTATGTCCAGCGAGCTGCTCTACTTCAACGGGGTGAACGCCAGCCGGGGCGAGTACGCCCGCGAGCCGATGTCCCTAGACGCGCTTGCGCGCATCATCAAGGGCGATACGCCCGAGGCCGCCCGCCCCGAGCGCCTCGACCCCGACGCCGCCCAGCGCCAGCTGCTCAAGCAGCGCACCCAGCTGCTCAACTCCGGCAGCTTCGAGGTCAAGGAGGGCGTCGATCAGACCAGCCTCGCCCAGACGGGCTGGGCCGTGATCTTCCCCGCCGCCGGAGACTACAGCGCCGTCCGCGACGCCCTGCTCCCCCTGCTCAAGCTGCGCCACGGCCAGGCCGGCGAGCTCTACCGCGAGTGCTTCGGCCCCGCCGGCCACCGCCCCGGCGAGGGCCGCGGCGATTTCCTCAAGCGCCAGGGCGCCGCCACCAGCGGCCCCGTCGACCCCAAGCGCTTCCCCTACTATGTGCTGATCGTCGGCTCGCCCGAGGAGATCCCGTTCCGCTTCCAGTATCAGCTCGACGTGCAGTACGCCGTGGGCCGCCTCCACTTCGCCAGCGTGCAGGAGTACGCCCAGTACGCCCAGAGCGTGGTCGCCGCCGAGGGCGGCGCTGCGCCCCTGGCCAAGCGCGCCGTCTTCTTCGCCACCCAAAACCCCGACGACGTTGCCACCAAGCGCGCCGCCACCGAGCTCGCCGCCCCGCTCCTCAGCTCGCTACGCGCCCAGGAGCGCGCCGCCGGCTGGCAGCTAGAGGCGGTGAGCGGCGAGCAGGCCACCAAGGCCCGCCTCGCCCGCCTGCTCGGCGGCGCCGAGACGCCCGCCCTGATCTTTACCACCAGCCACGGCGCCGAGTTCGACCAGGTAGATGCGCGCCAGCTACGCCACCAGGGCGCCCTGATCTGCCAGGACTGGCCCGGCCCCCGCAACTGGAGCCACCGCGCCCTCCCCGCCGACTTCTACTTCGCCGGCGAGGATGTCGCCGACGACGCGCGCCTGCTCGGCAGCATGGCCTTCTTCTTCGCCTGCTTCGGCGCCGGCACCCCGCGCCTAGACGACTTCCCCCACGCGCGCGACCGCCAGGACGCCATCGCCCCCCACGCCTTCGTCAGCCCGCTCGCCCAGCGCATGCTCGGCCACCCCAACGGCGGCGCCCTCGCCGTGATCGGCCACGTGGAGCGCGCCTGGACTTACTCGTTCAACGATAGCTACGGCGCCCGCCAGGTGGAGACCTTCGACAGCGCCCTGCGCCGGATCATGCTCGCCGGCGCGCCCGTCGGCTGGGCGCTCGAGTTCTTCAACAATCGCTACGCCGAGCTTGCCACAGGCCTCACCGAGGATCTGGAGAATGTGCGCTGGCAGAATAATCCCCCCGACGATTTTACGCTCACCACGCGCTGGACGGAGCATAACGACGCGCGCAGCTACGTGATCCTCGGCGACCCCGCCGTGCGCCTGACCCTTGCCACCGGCGACGCGCCCGCCGAGCGCGCCACCATCCCCGCCGTGGCGAGCACGCCCGCGCAGCCCGCGCCCGCCGCCACTCCGCCGCCCGCACCAACGAGCAACCAGATGCCGCCGAGCTATCCACAGCAACCTGGGGGCCAACAGCCTGGCTACCCGCCATCTGTTTATCCGTCGCCTCCTGGCTCGCCGCCCGCCGGCTACGTGCCCGGCTCGATTGTGATCTACCCCGGCTACATGCCCGCGCAGGGCTACGGGCCGCCTAACCAGGCGCCCGCCCAAAACCCGAACGACCCGGCCTCCAGCTTCGGCATCGGCGATCTATTTCGCAGCGGCGGCGAGGCCGTGGGCAGCACCGTGCAGCAGCTCACCGACACGCTCAAAAGCTTCGCCGAGCAGCTCACGGCCACGCTCAAGCAGACGATCGAGGACGCTGCGCACCTGGAGATCGAGACCTACGTGGCCGAGGATATTTCCGCCATCGACTACCGCAACGGCGACTTCACCGGCGCCGAGCTGCGCGCCGTCACGCGCATGAGCCTGGACGGCGACACGCAGGTGCTCGTGCCGCAGCGCGACGGCGGCGGCGTAGACGCGGAGCTCTGGGCGATCCACACCTCGATGGTGGCCCAGGCCCAGGCCAACCGCGCCGAGATGATCCGCGCCATCTCGCAGGCGGCGGCGGGCATCCTGGCGGCGGTGCAGGGCAAGTAAGGCAAGGGAACAGGGAACAGGGAACAGGGGACAGGGTGCCGCAGCAGAGCCGCAGAGCGCACAGATGTGCCGTCGAGCTCAGCACAAAAAATGTCCGGCCTCTGTGCCTCTGTGCCTCTGTGGTAGATGAGCGAACTATGGCACTCTTTGAGCTTATCGACCCGGCGGGCGGCCCGCCGCCGCCCGGCCCGTGGGAGACGCGCCCGGCGCCCGCCGCAAGCTTCAGCGCTGGCGCAGCGCCGGAGGCGCAGGCCACACTCTGGCGCGTGAGCCTGCCCGCCGACCCGGCCGCCGCCTGGGCGGAGCTGCGGCAGGCCGAGGCCAGCCTCGCCCGGCAGGAGGCCGCCGTTGCCGACGCGCCGGCCCGCCTGCGCCGCCTCGCGGCCGGCGGCGGCGCATCCAGCTTCAGCAGCGCCGCGCCCGCCGGCCCCGAGGGGCGGCTGCTCGGCCTCGTCAGCGAGCTGCGCGGCGAGGGCGCTGCCAGCTTCAGCCTGGGGGGCGGCGCCGAGAGCGAACTGCCCGCCATCGAGGAGCGCTTTCGCGCCTTCACGCAGCAGGTTCAAGACGCCGTGGTACACTTCGCGGTGGTGGAGACAAGCCAGGAGCGGCGGCTGCTCGCGCGCACCAGCGTGGGCTGGGCAGGTGATATGCGCTCGCTGCTGGCGGCGGGGCTGCCGGGCGAGCAGGCGGCGCTGCACCGCCGCAGCCTGGGGCTGGCCATGCGCTCGCGGGCCGCGCTGCTGCGCAGCTTCGCCTCGGTGATGCGCGGCGCAACCATCGTGGCGCTCATGGTCAGCTCGCCGCTGGGCGCCGCCACGGCCCTGCCCGCAGCCTGGAGCTTCGTCAACGACCTGCTGCGCGAGGAGCGGGCCCGCCAGGCAGCCCCTGGCTGATGCAACGCCTGCGCACCGAGCATTTATCCACAGATGACACAGATTTCCAGCCCATACTAAAGGAGCAGAAGACCCATGGCCAGTAACCTAGACGACTCGATCCGCGAGGCGGCGGCCCAGGTGCGCAAGTATATCGAGGACGCCGCCGTGATGCAGGTGCGGACGTTCTATGTGCTCACCGGCGCCGAGGATGTCTCCAAGCTCGATGTCGAGCGCCCCGGCGCGTTTACCGAGGTCAAGCTCGACGGCGACAGCAAGGTCGTGGTGCCCATGCGCAAGGGCCGCGACGAGACGATGGAGCTGGACGAGGCGCTGTTCAACATCCACGAGCGCAACGTGCAGACGGCCACCGAGTACCGCGCCCGTGTGCTCAACGCTCTGATCGGCCTGCTCCAGCGGAAATAGGAACGTTATGTCAGACCCCAGCGCCATCCCACCGCGCCTGCGCGAGATCATCGAGGAGTTTCAGGCGAGCGACCGCAGCGACAAGCTCGAGCTGATGCTCGACTACGCCGACCGGCTACCGCCGCTGCCCGAGCGGCTCCGTGCCCACGTGGGTATGGAGCAAGTTCACGAGTGTATGAGCCCCGTCTTTGTGCATGGCGAGCTTGAAGGCGAGGGCGTGATCTTCCACTTCGACGTGCCCGAGGAGGCGCCAACCACGCGCGGCTACGCCTCGATTATGGCCGAGGGGCTGCGCGGCGTGCCCCCACGCGCGGTGCTCGCGCTGCCCAGCGATTTCTTTCACGAGATGGGCCTGCACCAGATCCTCAGCCCCCAGCGCCTCAACGGCATCTCCGCCATCCTCGCCTACGTCAAGCGCCAGGCGCTCCGCCTGATGTAGGCAGGCGCGCTCTATGCGCTATAATAGCCCGCATGTGCGCGGGGCGGTCCGCGCCGCAGCTTTGCGGAGCGAGCCATGAGCGAGCGTGTCTTCGTGGCCCTCGATGTCGAGAGCACCGGCCTGGTCGCCGGCACCGACGAGATCATCGAGGTGGCCGCCGTGAAGTTTCGCGGCGGCGAGCTGCTCGAAACCTTTAGCCAGCTCGTCAGCCCGCACCAGGCGCTCCCGCTTAAGATCACGCGCCTCACCGGGATCACCCCCGAGCAGCTCGCCGGCGCCCCGCGCTTCAACGAGGTTGGCGCCGAGGTCGCCCGCTTCGTCAAGAGCTACCCGATCGTCGGCCACTCGGTTGGCTTCGACCTCGGCATGCTGCGCGCCCAGGGCATGAGCTTCGCCCAGCCCGTCTACGATACCTTCGAGCTCGCTACCCTGCTCATCCCCCAGGTCTCGGTCTACAAGCTCGGCGCCATCGCCGAGTACCTTGGCATCCCGCACCCCGGCGACCACCGCGCCCTCAACGATGCCATCGTCTCTGCCAAGGTCTTCGCCCACATTCTGGGCCTGATTGACAAACTCGGCCTGCGCGACCTCACCGAGATCACGCGCCTCACCCAGCGCATCGCCTTCCCCATGCGCGATCTCTTCGAGGACGCGCTGCGCGCCCGCACCAAGAGCGCGTTTCTGGAGGCCGGTAAGCTCGGCGAGGCGCCGGCTGCCGCCAGCCGTCAACCGTCAACTGAGGTTATCCCACTCAAGCCCACCGGCGACGACCGCCCGCTCGACCTCGACGCCATCGCCGCCTTCTTCGCCCCCGAGGGGCCGCTCGGCCGCTCCTTCGACGGCTACGAGTCCCGCAAGCCCCAGGTGGACATGGCCCGCGCCGTTGCCGACGCCTTCAACCAGAGCGATCCGGTGCTCGTCGAGGCCGGGACTGGAACGGGTAAAAGCATGGCGTATTTGGTGCCCGCCGCCACCTACGCCGCCCAGCGCGGCGAGCGCGTGGTGGTCTCCACCAACACCATCAACCTCCAGGACCAGCTCTTCTTCAAGGATATCCCCGCGCTCCAGCGGATCATGGCTGCCGCCGCGCGCCCCGTGAGCGACGACGGCGAGCCGATCTTCGGTGCCCGCAGCGAGGAGCCCTTCACCGCCGCGCTGCTCAAGGGCCGCGGCAACTACCTCTGCCTCAAGCGCTACGACGACCTGCGCCGCCACGAGAATCTGTCGCCCGAGGAGATCCGCACGCTGCTCAAGGTGCAGCTCTGGCTGCCCACCACGGCCAGCGGCGACAAGGCCGAGCTGCTGCTGATGGACCGCGAGAACGCCGCCTGGGGCCGGGTCAACGTCACCGCCGACACCTGCATCGGCCCGCGCTGCCCCCACTTCCGCGACTGCTTCTTCTTCAAGGCCCGCCGCGAGGCCGAGTCCGCCCACATTCTTGTGGTGAATCATGCCCTGCTCGTGGCCGACCTCGCCTCGCAGTCGAATGTGCTGCCGCCCTACGAGCATCTGATCGTGGACGAGGCCCACAACCTGGAGGATGTCGCCACCGACCAGCTCAGCTTCGCCGTGGATCAGGCCGCGCTGCTCAAGTTTCTCGACGAGCTGTTCCAGCAGGGCGGCGCGCAGGTGGTGGGCGGGCTGCTCACCGAGCTGCCGGGCTTCCTGCGCGAGAGCAGCGCCGAGCAGGCCCAGCGCGACCAGGCCGAGCAGTACGCCGAGCAGATTCGCCCCGTGCTCGCCCGCGCCCGCCAATCTGTCTACGACTGCTTCAACCAGCTTACGGCCTTCGTGGTGCGCGAGGTGAGCGATGGGCAGTACGATCCGCGCCTGCGCATCACCCCTGGCGTGCGCGGCAAGCCCGCGTGGCTGGAGATCCAGGCCGCGTGGGCGAACCTCACCGATACGCTCACCGTGATCGGCGACGCGCTCGGCAAGCTGGATGCGCTGCTGCGCGACCTGGAAGCTGCCGGCATCCCCGACTACGACGCGCTGCTGCTGCGCGTGGAGTTCCTGCGCCGCTTCTCGGTAGATGTGCGCGTCCGCACCGGCCACATCATCTTCGGCGACGCGGAGAGCATCTGCTGGCTCTCACAGGACCGCAACCGCGACACGCTTACACTCACCGCCGCGCCGCTCAGCGTGGCCGACATTCTCAAGGCCCAGCTCTTTAGCCAGAAGCAGACCAGCGTGCTCGCCTCAGCCACGCTCACCGTGGAGGGCGGCTTCGGCTTCAGCAAGCGCCGCCTGGGCCTGGAGGAAGCCGAGGAGCTGCTGCTAGACTCGCCGTTCAACTACGAGCAGCAGGCGCTTGTCTTCATCCCCAACGACATCCCCGAGCCCAACCAGCGCGGCTACCAGCAGGCGGTGGAGCAGGCGCTGGTGGAGCTTTGCACCGCCACGGGCGGCCGCACGCTGGCGCTCTTCACGGCCAACAGCGCCCTGAAGCAGACCTACGCGGGCATCCAGGAGGCCCTGGAGGAGCAGGAGATCGCCGTGCTCGGCCAGGGGATCGACGGCAGCCGCCGCGCGATCCTGGAGCGCTTTAAGGAGTTCCCGCGCACCGTGCTGCTCGGCACCAGCAGCTTCTGGGAGGGCGTGGACGTGGTGGGCGACGCGCTCTCCGTGCTGGTGATCGCCAAGCTGCCCTTCAGCGTGCCCAACGACCCGATCTTCGCCGCGCGCAGCGAGCTGTTCGGCGACCCCTTCGCCGAGTTCTCCGTGCCCCTGACCATCCTGCGCTTCAAGCAGGGCTTCGGGCGGCTCATCCGCAGCCGCGAGGATCGCGGCATCGTGGTCTGCCTCGACCGCCGCCTGCTCACCAAGAAGTACGGCCAGCAGTTCCTCGCCTCGCTGCCCAACACCCGCGTCCGCACCGGCCCGCTCAAGCAACTCCCCGTGCTCGCCGCCCGCTTCTTGGTATAGATGGTACATGAAGAGACACGGTGTGGCGTTGCCACACCGTGTCTGAGCAGAGTCCTAACCACAGCGTTTGTCACCCCGAGCGCAGCGAGGGGTCTTACCGCATCACCACGACAAGCTTCCTCGCTGCGCTCGGAATGACAAATCTCGTTGTAGTACTAGCCGCCGAGCTGGCCGCCGGCCTGGCTAAGGGTCTTGCCGAGCTTCTCCAGCTTCGACTGGTAGTTAGCCGGAGCGCTCGAGGCTGCGCTCGTGGTCTTGCTGCCCAGGCGGCTAAGGATCGGCCCGATCCGCGCGCCACTCAGCGAGCCGCTCGTCAGCTCGCCCTTGAGGGCGTCGAGGTCGCTGGCAATGTCGGTGAGCCCAGCGCCGGAAAGCGTCTTGCTCCAGTTGCTGATGACGCTCACAGCGGTGTTGGAGTCGATGCTGGTCAGACCGCCCTCCAGCGCGCTGATCGTGGCGTCTAGCGTCTCGTCGTGCCCGTCGGTCTGTGTGCTGGCCATGGTAGATGCTCCTTGACGGTCTCTCTCCCTGGGCGGCATTCGCCCAGCTGGCTGCGGGCGTTTATTTCGCGCAGCTAACATTTCTTAGTAGCAAGATATGTGCCGCCAATGTAGTATGCACCCACGTCCGAGTCAGGACGGCGCACTCAGCACTCAGCGCTTTGCCCGGCTTTTGCATTTTGCATTTTGCATTCCCGAACATCCATGCGGTTTTCCACATTATCCACAGAGTTATCCACATGAATGTTCTTGAATTGTAGCCTTTACACTCTTTCAATGCAGAGCGCGTGTGCTATAATACGAGGCGTCGCAGCTTTAGCCTGTCAGCGCCGCACGTTATGTTTACGGATCGCTTCACCGTGCGCTTGTGTTGACACGAGGGCGACAGCCAGGGCGGGCTTTATGCTTGCCCTGTGGGCTTTTTCGATCCTGCAAGTGTAAAGCGTTTCCCCCATGAAGGACTTCGTCCATCTGCATGTCCACTCGGAGTACAGCCTGCTAGACGGCTACGCCCCCACGAAGGCGATCGCCGCGCGGGCGGCCGAGCTTGGCATGGACAGCATCGCCCTCACCGACCACGGCGTGATGTACGGCGCGATGGAGTTCTACGACGCGGCTAAGAAGGCCAACATCCGCCCGATCATCGGCATGGAGGCCTACATGGCCCCCAATGCGCGCACCGACCCGATGACCAAGGGCGGCAAGAATTATTACCATCTGCTGCTGCTCGCCCAGAACGAGGTGGGCTACCGCAACCTCGCCAAGCTCACCACCCGCTCGCACCTCGACGGCATGGGCCGCGGCGTCTTCGCCCGCCCGCGCATCGACCGCGAGCTGCTAGAGCAGCACCACGAGGGCCTGGTCGTCACTTCCTCCTGCATCGCCGGTCAGGTGATCCAGAACATCACCGCCCAGCAGCGCAAGCAGGCCGTGGAGACGGCCGCCTACTACCGCGATCTGCTCGGCCCCGAGAATTACTTCCTGGAGCTTCAGCTGCACGAGAACACCCCCGAGCTGGAGGGTATCAACGACGAGCTGGTGCGTATCGGCAGCGAGCTCGGCATCCCCATGGTGGTTACCAACGACACCCACTTTGTGCATAAGGAGGATCAGAAGACCCAGCACATGGTCATGTCGATGGGCATGAACCTGACCTACAAGGAGTTCTGCGGCAAGAACTTCGCCATGGACGACAGCTACCACATTATGTCGGGCGAGGAGATGTGGGAGAAGTTCAAGCGCTACGGCACAGCGCCCATGGAGAACACGCGCCGCATCGCCGATCTGTGCCGCCTCAAGCTGGATTTTGGGCGCGTGCAGCTGCCCGAGTTCGACCTGCCCGAGGGCCACGACGCCGCCAGCTACCTGCGCGTACTCTGCGAGCAAGGCCTGATGCAGCGCTTCGCCGGCAATCCCCCGGCCAACTACATCGCCCGCCTCGACGACGAGCTGGACGTGATCAACGCCACGGGCTTCCCCGACTATATGCTGATCGTCTGGGACTACGTCAAGTACGCGCGCTCGCGCGGTATCCCCTGCCTGCCCCGTGGCTCGGCCGGCGCCTCGCTGGTGCTCTACTGCCTCGGCATCACCGACGTGGACCCAGTGAAGAACAAGCTGCTCTTCGAGCGCTTCCTCTCGCGTGAGCGCCTGGAGATGCCCGACATCGATACCGACTTCGCCGACAGCCGCCGCGGCGAGATCCTCGACTACATCGCCGCCAAGTATGGCCGCGAGAATGTGGCCCAGATCATCACCTACGGCACCCTGGGCGCCAAGGCCGCCCTGCGCGACATGGGCCGCGTGATGGAGGTGCCGCTCGGCGAGGTGGATCGGGTGGCCAAGCTGATCCCGCAGCTGCCCGTCGGCACCACGATCTCGCAGGCCCTGGAGCGCGTGCCCGAGCTGAAGCAGATCTACGACACCCAGCCCCACCTCCACGACATGATCGATTGGGCCAAGAAGGTCGAGGGACGCATGCGCAGCGTCGGCACCCACGCCTGTGGCGTGGTGGTGAGCCGCACGCCGCTCCAGGATATGCTGCCGCTCCAGCGCACCACCAAAGACGACACGGCTGTGATGGCCGCCTTCGAGGGCTCGACCCTGGCGAAGATGGGCCTGCTCAAGATGGACATCCTGGGCCTCGCCAACCTGTCGGCGGTGGCCGAGGCCTTGAAGTACATCGAGCGCACCAGCGGCGTGAGCATGTGGCTCGACCAGATCCCCACCGACGACCCGAAGGTCTTTCAGAGCCTGGGGCGCGGCGAGACGCGCAACGTCTTCCAGCTGGAGTCGGCGGGCATCACGCGCTACCTGATGCAGCTAAAGCCCACCCGCGTGGAGGATCTCTACGCCATGGTGGCGCTCTACCGCCCAGGCCCGCTGGCCGAGATCCCGAACTACATCCAGAACAAAAATCACCCCGGCCAGATCAAATATCTGCACCCCATCCTCAAGCCCATCCTGGAGGACACCTACGGCGTGATCGTCTACCAGGAGCAGATCATGCAGCTGCTCCAGACGGTGGCCGACTACACGCTGGGCCAGGCCTACATCGTGATCAAGGCCATCAGCAAAAAAGACCGCGCGCTGATGGCCCAGAACGAGCAGATCTTTAAGGCGGGCTGCGTGAAGAAGGGCATCAGCGGCGAGATCGCCAACCAGCTCTGGGAGCTGATCCTGCCCTTCGCCGGCTACTCCTTCAACCGGCCGCACGCCACGCTCTACGGGCTACTCAGCTACCAGACCAGCTGGCTTAAGGTGAACTACCCGGTGGAGTATATGGCGGCGGTGCTCACTGGCGCCGGTGGCACCCTGGAGGATGTCGCCAAGGCCGCCTTGGAGTCGCGGCGCCTGGGTGTGGCGGTGCTCGGCCCCGACGTGAACCGCTCGCTCAAGGGCTTCGAGATCGAGCCGCTGGTGGAGCCGCTGCCGCCCGGCGTGAAATTTGATCGCGGCGTGCGCTTCGGCATGGCCGCGATCAAGAACGTGGGCGAGAGCCCGGTCGAGCTGATCATCAAGGAGCGCGAGGCGAACGGGCCGTATCAGTCGCTTGAAGATCTTTGCGGTCGGGTAGATCGCCACGCGATCAACAAGCGCGTGGTGGAGAGCCTGATCAAGGCCGGCGCCCTCGACAGCCTGCCCGGCAACCGCCGCCAGAAGCTTGCCATCCTCGACCAGGCCGTGAGCGCCGGGGCAGAGGCGCAGAAGGCCCGCGATGTTGGCCAGAGCAGCCTGTTCGACGTGTTCGGCAGCAGCAGCGGCGGCGCCCAGGCCCTGAACATCGCCCGCGTGCCCATGCCGATGATCCCCGAGGTGCCCGCCGAGAAGAAGGAGGAGCTGCTCTGGGAGAAGGAGCTGCTCGGCCTGAATGTCTCCGAGGACCCAATCGCGAAGGCGCTGGAGGGCATCGACCTTACGGGTGTGAGCAACCTTGGCGACATCAACGAGGAGAGCGTGAACAGCAGCATGACCTTCGTTGGCGTGGTGAGCGGGGTGCGCCGGATTACCACCAAGAAGGGCGATGCCATGCTGGTGGCGAACCTGGAAGATCTCACCGGCACGATCGAGATGGTGGTCTTCCCCAAGACGCTGGCCAGGAGCGGCGATGTGCTGCGCGACGATGCCACCCTGAAGGTGACGGCGAAGGTGGACAACCGCCGCGACGCGACGCAGTTGGTGGTGGAGGCCGTGGAGGCGGTGCAGCCCTCGCTGACGCCGCTGCCCGTGGCGCTGCCCAGCGAGATGGATCTGGAGGAGCTTGGGGAGCAGGCGTACGAGGGAACAGGGAACAGGGAACAGGGGACAGGGGCAGCAGCAGCGCCGCCTACGCCGCCGCCTGCGCACGCCCCGGCGCCTGCGGCGGCGCCTGTGGCGACGATCCGGGCGCGCCAGCAGGTGAAGGTGAGCGGGGGCGGGAACGGCAAGGGCGATTCGGCACGCGGCAAGAGCGAGGCAGGGCGCAGCGATGCCCCGGCGCAGTATGGAGGGAGCACCATGACTGAGAGCGCGCCGACGGGCCGCAAGCTACGGCTCTACCTGCCGCGCACCGGCAACGACGAGCTTGATGTGCGGCGCATGCAGGATGTCTACAGCGTGCTGCGCGCCAGCAGCGGCCCCGACGCGGTGACGCTCTACCTGCCCAACGGCGTGGGCATCGTGGTGCTCCAGTCGCAGCACACCATCACGCTGTCGCCAGGGCTGCTCGACAGCCTGAAGGGCGTGCTCGGCGCTGAGCGTGTGGTGGCGGAGTGACAAGGAGACACGGAGACCGGGTGACACGGTGACAGGCGCTCGCGTTGCTCGCTTGACCGGGTGACACCTATCGGTGCCGTTAGGTGTCACCGTGTCACCGTGTCAGCGCGCGCGCAGCAAGCGCACAGTCACCCTGTCACTCCCCAAGCTCCTCCAGCTTAAAGTTATCGAAGCGGGCGCGCAGGCCGTCGGCGTCGGCGCTCTGGAGCACAAGGCCGGCCATGCCGCCGAGCTTGACGCCCTCGGGGAACTCGATCTCGCCCAGGGCCTGGTCGTTGATGAGGACGGTCAGCTTCTGGCCGCGCACCTCCACCCGCAGCTTATTGGTGGCGTTCAGGCCGGGGTTCACCGCCTGCACCACGGTTGGCTGCACCACAAGCCCGCCGTCGGGGCCGTTGCGGTAGAGCATCAGGCTGCCATCGGGCATGATCAGCAGCGCGAAGAAGTCGAACGCGCCGCCGTCGCCGAACATCAGCCCGTAGCCGCTGCCCTCGGGGTTGCCGCTGAGCATGGTGGCCTCCACCTCGACGGCGAAGTCGCCCTGCACCTCGGACGAGCCGGTGGGCAGCGGCTGCTGCCAGGAGACAACCGAGCCGGCCACGAAGAGCTCGTAGGCGCCGCCTTTGATCGTGGCGCCGCCCACGCTCCACTCGGCTGCGGCTGGGTCGTCGAACTGCTCGTTCAGCTCAAGCCGCGCCTGCTGCACGCCGTCAGGCGAGGCCATGGCGAAGCCCTCGAGGTTGTCGAAGCGCAAGCTGAGGCCGCCCTGCTCGAAGGTGACGAGGCCAAGGGTGAGTTGGCCGGCTGCCGGCTGCTCGTCGTTGTGCTGGAGCACCTGCTCGCCGTTGATAAAGCCGGTGATGCTGGGGCCTTCGGCGACGACGCGCAGGCGGTTGGTGGCGCCAACCCCGGTTTTGATGCGCTCGTCGCGGGTCCAGGGCACGAGCGAGCTGTAGGTCTTGTCGCTCACGCGGGCGAGGCGATAGTAGCCGGAGGGGCTGATCGAGAAGATCAGGTGCTCGTCGGGGGCGCTCTGGCGGAAGCGGATGCCGAACTCGGCGTTGGGCGGGCCGGCGCTCATGGTGGCGTCTATGGCCAGGTCGAAGTCGGCGATCGTGTCGCCGCCAAGGTAGAGGCCGTAGCTGTCGAAGTTATCGAGCTCGAGCGTGAGCTCGTAGGCGCCGCCGGCGATGCTCGTCTGCGAGCGGTCCCAGCCGCTGGAGGCGGCGCTGAAGTCGTCGGCGATGGCGACGGGGCCGACGGGCGGGTCGCGGAACTTGTTGGGGCCCTCGGGCGGCGGGCCAGCGACGGGGCTCAGGAAGAGCAGTCGGCTGCGCAGCGTGGGCACGGTAAAGACGAGCAGCACCAGGGCGAGGGCGGCGCAGGCCACGAATCCGCCGAGCACTGCGGCGATGATCAGCAACAGGCGGCGACGGCCGCGTGGGGTCTCGGGGGGCGCAGGCGCGGGCTGAGCCTCTGGGTACGGCAGATACTCCGGGTCGGACATTGGATCAACCTCCCGGTGGGAAGGGGCATGCTTCAAGCGAACAGGTAATATAAATAGTATACCGCATTAGCGCGGCGCGCACGCGGCGCGCACGCGGCGCGCACGCGGCGCGCAACGTGACATATGGTATAATACTGCCGATTATTGTTATGAACGCCGGGCCGCGCCAGGCCCGCGCGCGATTATGCAGGAGGAAGAATGGCGCTGGAAAAAGATGAGAAGACCCAAGTCATCGGCGACTATCAGGTCCACGGCACCGACACCGGCTCGCCGGAGGTGCAGGTGGCCCTGCTTACGCAACGCATCAATCTGCTGATCGACCATCTGCGCACCCATATTCACGACCACCACTCACGGCGTGGCCTGCTGAAGCTTGTGGGTCGCCGTCGCCGCCTGCTGAACTATATGCAGCGCTGCGATAAGGATCGTTACCGCAGCGTGATCGAGCGGCTTGGCCTGCGTCGTTAGCCCGATGACCTATCTGCGTGGACATGCCGGGGGTGTCTGCGGTCGCTGACCGCCGATGCCCCTGTGCTGTTTTTGCCGGGGGTGGTTCCTTCGGGATTGGAGCGTGTGAAGGGCAGCCCGCCGTTCCCAGGCTCCAGTACCGAACCCACCCCCTCCGGCCCGACGGTAAATCTAATGTACGGAGGAACAGAGAGAGCATGACAGAACGCCAGATCTTCTCGGTGAGCGCCGAGATCGCCGGCCGCACCCTCACGCTTGAGGCAGGCCGCTTCGCAGAGCAGGCCGATGGGGCCGTCACGGTGCGCTACGGCGACACCGTGCTGCTCGCGACCGTCGTGGGCGCGAAGGAGCCCCGCGAGGGTGTTGACTTCTTCCCGCTGACGGTGGACTACGAGGAGCGCATGTATTCCGTGGGCAAGATCCCCGGAAACTTCTTCAAGCGCGAGGGTCGCCCCACTACTACCGCTATCCTCACCGCGCGCCTCACCGACCGCCCCCTGCGCCCACTCTTCCCCAAAGGCTACCAGAACGAAGTCCAGGTGATCATCACCACGTTCGCCATCGATCTGGTGAACGACCCTGGCACGCTCGCGATTATTGGCGCCTCCGCCGCGCTCTGCATCAGCGACCTGCCCTTTAAGGGCCCCGTGAGCGCCGTGCAGATGGGCCACCTCAACGGCGAGATCGTCGCCAACCCGCTCATGGCTGAGATGGAGGAGAGCCGCCTCGACCTGGTGGTGGCAGGCACCAAGGACGCCGTGCTGATGGTGGAGGCGGGCGCCTTTGAGCTCACCGAGGAGGAGATGCTCCAGGGTGTGATCGAGGGCCACGCTGTCTGCAAGCGCATCTGCGAGCTCCAGGAGGAGCTGGTGCGGCTCTGCGGCAGGCCTAAGCGCGCCTTCACGCCCCCCGCCAGCGACAGCTCGCTAGAGGAGCTGGTGCTGGGCTGGACGGGCAAGCGCCTACGTGAGGCTGTGCGCAGCGCCAACAAGACGGAGCGCGAGGAGCGCACCGCCGCGCTGAAGGCCGAGGTGGTGACGAAGTTTACCGCCGACGAGCCCGACGAGGAGGTGCCTGCCCGCAGCAAAGAGGTGAGCAAGGTCTTCGAGAAGCTGCTAAAAGCCGAGGTGCGCGACGCAATCCTCGACGAGGGCATGCGCGTGGATGGCCGCCAGCCCAACGAGATCCGCCCGATCAGCGTGGACGTTGGCGTGCTCCCGCGCGTCCACGGCACCGGCTTGTTCACACGCGGCCAGACGCAGGTGCTCACCATCACCACGCTGGGCTCGCCCGGCGACGAGCAGCGCCTAGACGACCTTGGGCTCGAGAAGACCAAGCGCTACATCCACCACTATAACTTCCCGCCCTACAGCACCGGCGAGGCCAAGCGCATGGGCTCGCCCCGTCGCCGCGACATCGGCCACGGCGCGCTCGCGGAGCGCTCGCTGATCCCTGTGCTGCCGCCCAAGAACGAGTTCCCCTACACGCTGCGCCTGGTCTCCGAGGTGCTCAGCTCGAACGGCTCGTCGTCGATGGCCTCGGTCTGCGGCTCTAGCCTGAGCATGATGGACGCGGGCGTGCCGCTGAAGGCCGCCGTGGCCGGGATCGCGATGGGCCTGATCACCGCCCCCGACGGGCGCTGGAAGGTGCTCACCGACATCCAGGGCCTGGAGGATAACCTCGGCGACATGGACTTCAAGGTGGCCGGCACCGCCGCAGGCATCACCGGCCTGCAGATGGACATCAAGACCACCGGCATCACGTACGAGATTATGGGCCAGGCGTTTGAGCAGGCGCGCCAGAGCCGGCTGTTCATCCTAGACAAGATGAACGCCGTGATCAGCGCGGGCCGCGCCGAGATGTCGCCCACCGCGCCGCGCATTATCACGCTCCAGATCGCGGTGGATAAGATCGGCGCCCTGATCGGCCCCGGCGGCAAGAATATCCGCAACATCGTGGACACCACCGGCGCCCAGATCGATGTCGAGGACGACGGCCAGGTCTTCGTGACCACCGCCGACGGCGAGTCGGCCAAGCAGGCCGTCGCGATGATCGAGGGCCTTACACGTGAGGCCAAGATCGGCGATGTGTTCACCGGCAAGGTGGTGAGCATCAAGCCCTTCGGCGCCTTCGTCAATCTCTTCCCCGGCAAGGACGGCATGGTCCACGTGAGCGAGCTGGCCGAGCAGCGGGTGGAGAATGTGGAGGATGTGCTGCAGCTGGGCGACGAGATCACCGTGATGGTGATCGACGTTGACCGGGCCAGCGGCAAGATCAGCCTGAGCCGACGCGCCATCCTCACCGGCGAGTCGGCCTGTCTCTTATACACATCTCCGAGCCCACGAGACTAAGGCGAATCTCGTATGCCGTCTTCTGCTTGAAAAA
>ENA-ORBV01004747-ORBV01004747.1-microbial-mat-metagenome-genome-assembly--contig:-NODE-4747-length-25729-cov-13.322314_pt1 | contig 25729 bp, 17 predicted proteins | sample MGYA00237777_ERZ505514 | MGnify/ENA primary metagenome ERZ505514 (study PRJEB26160, sample SAMN06269048) | microbial mat metagenome | isolation source: Oligotrophic lake microbial mat | place... | reverse complement strand
GTCCTAGTTCCAATCCGCCTAAATTGGGACTGATCGTTGACTCGACATACTCCCCATTCTGCAAGACATTGATTTGGAGCCTGATTCCATCAAATCGCCACAGTTCACTCACGCCTAGAGCTTGATAATTATTGAAACGGGTACGAGAAGTAAGATCGATTTCGATCGCTAAATCTGGCGGTGGATCGATCGTTAAATCGATCCGCTTCTTCCCTCTAATCAAAGCCTCATGCTCGATGTAGAAACAGTCATCAGCTTCGATCGCTTGTTGCATGGCTTGATTTTTAAAAGTAGTAGAAGCCAGACTCCTAAACTCAATATCTAACTCCTCCAAAATCACCTTGATTAAATCACCGATAATCGCCTTATCATCCTCATGTTCGGGTAGTGGAGCCATAATCTCTAACATGCCCTGACTGTAATTGATCCGCGTCCCCCGTCTTTCGCCCAGTTCTACTAGGATGTCCTCATACATCTGCCAACTCACATCTCTGATCAGTAATTGCTTTCCAGAGGGAACGACTAACTGCCTCAGTGCTACCTGCATATCACAACCTCAGGAAATACTAGTGGTTCATTGAGGGTTTGGTGCATCGTGCCTAAGATTGATTGGAGATAAGCGCGTAACAATTGGAACTTGCTCAAATTCGGTTGATAAGTACCATCAGTTTCTGGCTCAAACAGTCTGCCAGTAAATAATTCAGGATCGATCGCAGGATCAAGTAAAACAATCCCTTTTTCTGGCTCCAGCCAAGGGAAGAGTCCTGCGGGGAGGTCGCCTTGGAGAATATTCCCGATTCGATCGCGGCAAGCTCTAGTATTGATGCCACGGTTTTGTAATTGATGCATCAGACCAGTGAAACTCACAGCATTTTGGAGATTGAGACGGCACATTTCTTGGAGGAGGAAATAATCGGAATACTGCTGACGGGCAACGTTGAGCAGATGACGATAGAGTGGTGCTACTGCCAAACCATCAGCCACGATCGAATCTGGCAAAGGCGTAATTTTCTGCAGATTCGGCAGCTTTTGTTCTAGCCAACTAGTGATGAATGGAATTGCCATCGTGCCACCAATCTGCCAGACCTCAGTGATATCTTCGGTCGAAATCCCAGAGTTACTCAGCAGATCGTTAAGTTGATGATTGAGACTTTGGCGGAATGGCAAAAACACCTGACTTTCGAGTTCGCGGCGCAATACGATCAGAGGTAGTCCATTCACTTCTGCCATCCATTGCTCGCTTTGGGGTCGATTGGATAGTTCTAATTTTAACTGCTCGGCAACATCGAGCAATTTTTCGCCCACAGTTGAAGTTAATAGATACTGCTGCAACAGGGCGCGGTTTGCGGGGTCAGAATGACTTGGCGCAGGTAGTTCCAGATGTTCGAGGTTGCAAGCATCTCGCTCTGGGTTAGTAATCAGTCGCCAATGAGGATAGAGCAACTGCGTCACAATATCTTGATCGATCCCTGCCCCAGCGTAGTCAAAACTGCGGTAGTTAAGATCGGAGCGTTTGATGCCGTCAGGATTGCCTTTGATCAGTAACAAGCTGGTTGTGACAGTTCCAGAGTCGATCGCTAAGGTAATCTGCTGTGGCGATCGATTGGCATGAATCAGCGTGAGTAAAGGCGCGATCGACTGCTCCGCGATCATCACCTGTTCCGCTTGGCTGACTAAACCAGCATGAAGCACTGCCTCTCTGAGATTGAGCGCGTAGGTATCTGACCATTCGGGTGGATGCCCCAAAATTACACCACTCAGGTTAGCCAAAATTGCTTCAGCATCAGGTAAATCTTGATGGGTTGCTGATTTGATTTCGAGCAAAAGCTGTTTTACCACTGCCATTACCCACCGCAGCGTAATTTTTTGCGTGCCATGCCATTGCACTACTGGCTGCCATGAATTGATCCCGTTGTAGGGTAAGCCCAGCTTGAGTAAATGCTTGAAACCAGAGATGTATTTGGGCGATTTGCCACTACTAGAACCATTCCCATTCCCAGTTCGCGGCAAAACTTGTGGATCTTCGATCGAATCTGTTGGTAAATCAGGCGATAAAGTCAGCGTAATCGTTGATTCGACAGGATCGCCACTATTTTCTTCAGGCACAAACACGGCAACGCTCTTCAAGGTTGGAGATCGATCGAATGAGAGTGGATAAATTTCTCCTGTATTGGCATTGAGGATGCTGGCACGGATTGCGGTACTACCAAAATCTACGCCTAAAAACCAAGTGTCGTCGATCTGGTAATTCGGTGGTTTCGCTACAGTTGGGATGGCTGGAGTAGGAATCGCCGCGACTTGAAGATCGATCGAGATATTGACTTCAACGCTATCGACATCGAGGAAATTGGTATTACTCTCAGCTTCACTCTCTGCTTCCAAAAAGCTGATAAAGCTAGTAGTTTCAGGATTATCTCTAGGTGAATTGAGACCGCCAGTATCCCAACCTAAATCACTTACTGACATACCTGTGGGCGTTTCAGCATTGGCAATAAATTCTTCCCATGAAGGCTCGGTATCGGCAAACTCAGTTAACTGCTTCTCGACTTGGGATAAAGGCTCATCCTCAACTGGGTCAGAGTCATCTTCCCAAGAAGTTCGATCGGCAAACTTGGTCAATCTGGCATCTTCGATCGCAATCAACAATTCATCAGAAAGGACATCTTCTTCAAGGTCTCGATCATCAGTCTCAAGATCTAATGGAGGATTTTGATTAAGCTCCATCTGCACGTCTGCTTGAGTAAACAAGGGTGACTCCAAATCGCCCAAAAGCATATTTAAATCATCGTTATCGGCAAATCCTTGGAGAACTGTTTCAAATTCTTCGACCAGTCGCAAGTCAGGCAACGAGACATGATCATCTGAATCTAAGTCTAGATCTAGGCTCTCCATTAAATCTAATAGTTCTCGATCGAAAGATGCTTCTGACGAGCTTAAAACGGTTTCAACTTCAGGTGAAGCAGTTTGAGTGTCCTTAGTGGGTGGCTCTAGCAGTAATGTGTCAGCATCGGAATCGACTGATTCAGAAATATCTGTAGAAACGAGATCGGGACTAATACTAGGAAATTCAGCAAAAAACTCATCTAATTCATCCTGATCTGTTGCAGAATCGTCAAGGGAATGATCGGAAGTTGATTCACTAAATAGAGATTCAGGGTCTTCGACAATATCAGGAATCATCGCCAAATCAATTCCTAAATCAGACACTAAATTAGAGGATGAGATGTCCTCATGCGTCTCGACTTCAACATCTTCTACTGGTGGAGTTAATTCGATCGTTTCACTTGCCTCACCAACGATACGATCTAAAAATGAATCAATAAATAAGTCCTCATCACCTGCAAAATCACTCTGTTCAGGGATATCGGCAAATAGAGCTTCAACATCTTCAACAATTTCGGGAATTTCAGCGAGCTGATCTAGTTGTAAATCTGTTACTTGTGACTTTGCGATCGAAGGATTTTCTTCGCCTACTTGTGCAGATGGATTCGATCGAACATCGTTCTGAGAAAAGGGAGTATTCCGAATCATCAGTTCGAGGTTGGATGCAATCAAAGGGCTAAGCCCCAACCCAGCATCTAGGTTTTCGAGGTCAGCCGTCAGGTCTTTGAGCACACTATTATCATCCACCCAATCCATCCGACTAACCGATTCCACATCTGGGAGGAGGATGAGTGATTCATCCGAGTTGCGGGCATCATCAGCCGCATTAATCCCAATTAGATCGATCAAGTCTTCAGCCCCAGCTTCCGAGACAGGAATTGAGTCGATGTCGGAGATCCCTTCGGCAGGGAGCTGATCTTCTTCTGGCCAGGATGATAACGTTTCTCGATCGACTGATGATTCTGAGAACGAACTACCGATCATCGCCTCAGATTCAGATTTGCTTTCTAGCCAAGCTAGAAGGTCGAGGTCTTCGTCAACACTACCGATCGATTCTTGGGATGATTGCGGCTCAGATTTTTGGTCTAACCACGCCAAGAGTTCGGGGTCTTCGTCAAGAGGTTCAGGCGTTTCTCGATCGGGGATTCTGTAGTCGGCGAGCAGAGTAATGGCATCGGGATCGAAGTCTGGATCGACATCAAGATCATTAAAATCATCCGATCTAAATCTGAATCTATCTTCAGGATCGAGCTGAGTGGGGCTTTCTGTTTCAGATGCTTCGCCACTTTCCATCTCCATCAAAAAGTTACTGAAGTCCTCTTCTTGGCTTCGATCGAGTAGGAGTCGATCGATATAAACATCAGGGCTTGAAACTGGGGCTTCTGATTCTGTATATGAACTGAGGATAGGTTCTGGTGTTTCTAATTCTGGCGGCAAAGCTACTTCTGGAGCCAAATCAAGGCTGGGTGATTCTAGCTCTGATTCTGGCATTGAAAGTCCTTGCAGTTCCCCAAACCAGTCAAGCGGATCGGGGCTATCCTCCTCCAGTGCTGGAGCCAAATTCTGGGGGGATGGCATCACCTCCTGAATGCTAGTTAATTCTTCTGCGTCTAAACTGCCAGCAATCAAACTCTCAAGCAATTCTTCATCCAAACTCTCGACCGATTCTGACACAGGTGGTTCGATCGAATTGTCAGCTTCGGCGATCTGCGGTTCAAGTTCAGGTTCGATCGATGGCAGCACCCCAATCTGATGATGGATGCGATCTACTAGGCTGTCGAGTAATGCCTCCCCAGTTAGTTCTTTATCGTGCATCTGGTCAAAATGCTCTGATATAGAAACTTGATGCCCCTGAATATTATGTTCCAAGGACTGGAAAGTGGACGTGAACATGGCATCTAAAGCCAGCAAAAAACGATCGGTCTGCTGCTTAATCTTTTCGATCAATTCCTGCTCGATCGCATTGGCAACAACTGAAGTCGTCGATGGCAAAGAGTTTTGTGGCTGACTAGCTAGGGTCTGAGCCAGTTCCTCGGCAACCTCTTGGCGGATCTCATGCTTGATTCGATCTCGCACATAGCTGTCTAAAGACTGGATTGAGCTTTCGATCGAAGCGGTATGGTCAGCATTGCGTTCAAATACTGCTCGATCGCGAGATGCCTCGGTTTTAAACTGCTCTAAAAGCAATTGGCGATCTTGCTCTAGCCTGACAATCTCTTGGCGCAGATTTTGCTTTTGTCGATCGAGTTCTTGGAGTTCCCCACTAGCTTGAGATCGATTTTGTGACTCGATCAAATTCCTCAGATTGGCACTGACTTCGCCAACGATCAAAGCCCGTTCGACGGCTAGGGTTTGTGACATGGTTTGGCGCACGATCGCCGCAATCTCCTCGGCTCCAAGCGTAGTTGCGGGGTCAGATATTCGATTAGCCATGTCACTTATCTCCTTGATCGAGTCGGCAGTTGGAACTGATAATACTTGAGGCAATACTTGAGGTAATTTAGGCGAGTGGGTAAAAGTTGGCAGTTGGATGGCTACGGGTGGAACTGGTCGATCGGGTCGATCGGCAAATGGATCGGCGATCCGATCTGCCAATCGAACTAGTTTTGCGACTAGCGGTGGCTCGAATTGCATTTGTTTCTGCTGGGATTGAATTTGCCCGATCAAAAATTCGCATTCTCGCTGCAACTCCTCAAATTCTTCAGGATCTTGGGTATGCTCTAGTCCAGATCTCAGATGTTTTAGTTGCTCCCTCTGACCAATCAGTTGCCCCGACAACACCCTAGCTGCCGAACCAATGGGGCGACTGAGCAAACTATTTATTTCTATGACTAAATCACGCATCTGAGCTGTTGACATAAAGTTTTCCACACAAATCCGACTAATCTAAAATTCGATCATCAAATTCTTGCAGACAATATGACATATTCTTTTGAATTCGCCACTGTTTTTTGTAATTTCTTAGAAAACAAATTATGACAGCAGCGTTAAACCTGATGTCCAACTACTGATGTCCAACTGATATCTAGGCACAAAGCCTTTGTATTCGCGGTAAAAAGTAATCACCAGCCTGTGGTACAAGCCCAGTACCCAAAGAAACTAACCAGAAAAAGCTACACAGATCCTACAGGTGTGCTAAAAACCGAGAGTTTTTATCTTGAATCTATCTACAACCATAACTTAATCTGAAACATTTCCGACTAATGTGGATGAAAATGAGCATAAATTTGTTGAGCAAGCTTAGCACCGATGCCTGGAGTGTTGGCAATCTGCTCGATCGTGGCTTGACGCACGTACTCCACCGAGTGGAATTTAGCGAGTAATTGCTTTTGGCGATGATGCCCTAAACCAGGAATTTGGTCGAGGTGCGATCGATGCATTCTTTGACTACGCTTCTTGCGATGGAAAGTAATGGCAAATCGGTGGGCTTCATCTCGCAGTCGGCGTAAAAGTTGCACACCAGAATCTTCAGGATCGGTATCTAGCGGTTTAGATTGACCTGGTAAAAATATTTCCTCGCGTTTTTTCGCCAAACTAATTACATTGAGCCGATCCGCCAATCCCAAATTCTCAATCACCGCCATCACTGCCGAAAGTTGTCCCTTGCCACCATCGATCATCACCAGATCGGGGAAATCCCGATCTTGGCATAGTACCGCTAATGCCTCTGGATCTTGGTTGGCGTATTTCCTAAACCTTCTCCCAATCACTTCAGCGAGACTGGCAAAGTCATCCGAATGTCCCGTCATAATTTCAGGGTTACGGATTTTGTAATGGCGATAGTGTTGATTCGCAGGTAAGCCATCAATAAACACGACCTGACTAGCAACAGCATCAGAACCTTGAATATGGGAGATGTCATAACCTTCGATCCGATGCGGTAGATCGGATAAATCGAGCATCGCGGTCAATCCTTCTAGGCTTTGAGTATTTCGATCGACTTGTTTTTGTACTCTAGCGAGTTCATATTGAGCATTACGTTCCACCATCTCAATCAGTTCGGCTTTGAGTTGGCGTTGTGGCGTGGAAATATTCACCTTCCTGCCTCGCTTTTGACTCAACCACGCACTGAGGATTTCGGCTTCGGGCAATTCTAATTGGGTATGAATCTCCGCAGGGATTTCGACTGGTTCACAACCTTGATAATGACTCTCTAGTACCCGTTGTAAGATCATGTCGGGCGTATCGCTCTGGCTGTCTGCGGTGAATGCCAAACGACCAACTAACCGCCCCGCCCGAATCTGAAATAGTTGAATGCAAGCACGGTTCTCGTCACTGGCTAAAGCGATCGCATCGCGGCTAATCGTATCGTCGGGGAGAGAGACTTTTTGATCGGCTCCCAAAGTTTTAAGTGTATTAATCTGGTCACGCACGATTGCGGCTTTCTCAAAATCCAAATCAGCCGCCGCAATATCCATTTTCTCAGTCAGGGTATCAGTTAGTTCCTTCGTGCGCCCTTGGAAGATCATCGCCACCTTTTGCATCGTCTTGTGATATTCCTCTGGGCTAATTAGTCGCTGGCACACACCTGGGCATAATCCCATATCGTAATTCAGACAAGGACGATCTTTAAATATCGGTTTCGGGCGTTGCTTTAACGGGAAGATGCGCTTGATTATGCCCAATGTCCGACGCAAGGCATGAGTATCGACATAAGGCCCATAACATCGATCTTTGGCACTTGGTTGGGTACGGCGGCGGGTGATAAAGATGCGTGGATAGTCATCTGACCAAGTAATGCAGACGTAAGGATATTTCTTGTCGTCTTTGAGCAGGACGTTGTAGTAGGGCTGGTACTGCTTGATCAGATTATCTTCTAAGGCGAGGGCTTCGGCTTCGGTATCAGTGACGATAAACTCAATCTCGTTTACCAACTGCACCATCATCGCAATCCGAGGCGAGAGATCCTGACTGCTGCGAAAATAGGAGCGGACTCGATTTCTTAAACTCTTAGATTTGCCAATATAGAGCGTTTGGTCGTTTCGATCGCGCATCATATACACACCAGGCTCCAGAGGAATCTCTTTTAGCCTTGTTTGCAGTTTTTCTGGATTTTGGAGCAAGCTCAATGACATTTAATTTATCGCAATTTGCAGTTACTTGAAGATTCGGATTTGTGGCAACGATTAGAAGCTAAGGTGATTTCGAGAAATATAGAGATCGATACATTTGCTGACGTGATGTTGCTACTACACCCTACCGAGAGCTTGCACATACCTAACATACATTCCAGTCTAAGTCGAAATTAACTATTTTCCCCGCATACCCCTATTATGTCTCCAAAATTAGGTAGTCCTAAACCTGTGAGGATACGTTGTAGTGGTGAATGAAAAGCCAAATAACTCCAAAATGGTTTTCCAACTTTTTCGAGAATGAAAGGGTCTTTGTGCCCTCGATCGCAATATACTCTAAACCAGTAATGGCAAAATTTCCGTAGTAAAGCTAAATGTTCGAGCAAACCTTTAACTTCTATTTCCTGATGAATGAACTTATGGAGCAAAGCATAGAGCATTAAGGTTGGTTTCAGACCAGCTAAACGTCTCTCCCAATCAATCACGCTTTTCTTTGACACATCAAATGTACGACTTATCGCGTTGAGACTCATCCCTTCAGTTCTTGCCTTGAGAATCTCAATGATCCGACTCAGTGGTGTTCCTAGCCCTGCTATTGGAGTTGCAAAACTCTCACCGTAGTATATGTCGGACAATGCATGATTGTCCGCAAACCATGAGCTTGCGTCATATATTTGGTGTGGGAATGCAATTCATTCTGATTGCAGCATGGGCAAGAATGAGAAAATAGTCCATTTGGCAACTTTTTTAGACGACAACTCGTTATTGCTCTAGTTTAGACTCAGTAATGCTTTACAATCACCCATGCAACGGAACCAGTGCCCTTTAATTGCAGTGCCATTAATCCCCGCGACTGATTTCAAGGATTGCAATAAGAACAATACATTGGGTCAGCTTTCAGGATTCGATCGGGGAATAGTACCTCTTGTTGAAACTGACATCGATCGCATTGATACAGATGCGCTTGAGTTAGTTGAGTAGGAAGCCCACAAAGTTCGCAGGGCAAGCCAGACCGCCGTTCCACCACATCAAAATTCACAAAATTACAGTTGGGGCAAAGTTGTTGGAGCTTGCGAACCAGATCTTGGGTGGCTTTGGCAATATTTTTCATCCGAGTGGGGTTGTAGAGGGCGCGCATATCAGTTTCAATGTGGATTTGAGTCGATCGACCTAACAGTTCATCCACCGATGCTTTGAGTAAATCTTCAGAGTTAATCCCTTTGTGAATTGCCTCTTTTGCCGAGGTTTGGGCATTGAGCATCAGTACGACTGCATGATCGGGGAAACCTACCTTGAGCGCAAATTTATAAGCCTGCTCGTAGCTAGAAATCGCCTGATGAGCAAAATTTGTATCGACAGAAAGGGATTCTCCATAAACTGTAAAATTATGCTGTCGATCGAGCATCAATACTAGCTCACGATTATAGGGAATACCTAAAAGAGGATGCGGAAAGAAACTACCTTCACTGGCAATTGCTAAATCTAGATCGATTAAATCTAATGCTCTCTCTGCCTTTATTTTAGCCGTTTGAATTTGGCTGGCAGGTCGATCGACATCGCGGGTAAAAGTACCAAATAAATCACTATTAAAATTGATATTAAAGTCTTTTGGAACTGTAACTCGCAATCCCAAGGTTTGTAAAATGGAGGAGATCGCTAATTCTTTATGATGCATTGTCGCAATCAATGCTGTGCGATCGCGAAACTGGATTCTATTATCCATACTTTTTGTAATATGATATGAGCCCTTTCCCATCTCTTCAAATAGATGTTTTTAGATTAAATTTGCAAGAGATATGAACATCCAGATATCACTAACTACCTCGCACTAACATCAAAGGCGAAAGAAGTAGCAGAATCCTTCCGAGAACTGACTCGAATTTGATACGTTCCCGCCTGAGTGCTATCCACCTGCAACGAATTATTATTCACACGACCGTAAACAGGGTTACCACTAGGATCGAGCACCTCTAAACGTACATCGTCCAGCCCTTCTCTGAGAATTACCACCAGAGCTTGACCATCACGCACCGTGATCGGATAAGTCTTGACATCACCCGATCGCAAATTCCCATTAAAACTCTTACTAGAAGGAACAGGGACACTCTCGGTGGGTGTGGGTTCTGGTGTAGGCGTAGGGTCTGGAGTCGGTGTGACAGTAGGACTGGGCGAGGGGCTAGGAGTTGGTTTCGGCGTGGGAGTTTCTAGCTGAACATCTAGATTGTAGTCACTTTCGGTTACACCAGAAGTTGTGGCAATGATGATGAAATAAGCTCCAGTTGCGGGTAATCTGCCAGACCAATAACCTAAGTCGATATTACTGGAAGTGTTATCAATTGGTTTTTGATCGACATACTTCAGCGTCATGATCAAGCCCTGCCCAGTCAGAGAAACAGTCATCTTCTGTCCCTTAACTGCATTCAGACGGTAAGTAATGGTTCGATCTGTGGTGACTTTGCCTGTAACACTGGCATTATTCGGATTTTGCTCAAACTCTAGGTTTTTGTTAACGTTGGTAATTGTGGCAGTGGGTGTCGGGATGGGTGTGCTAACAGTGGGAGTGGGTGTTGGGGTGGGGTCGATCGAAGCAGTGCGACCAAAGATCAGCGAGGCGATCGCCCATGAAGCTACACCAGAAAACAGCACCAGTAAAATTCCCCAGAACACATTGATCCCTCGATCGGGCTGGGAACTGAGTTGCTGTTGTGGTGGAATAGCTAGATGATTTTGATTGTTAGCATAGACAGTTCTTTCGGGCAAGGCTGTGACTGAGTTAGGTGCGACTGGTCGCCCCACAGCATAGGTCTTAACTTCAGACAGTGAAGCTTGATTCAGTTGTAAAGCTTGGATCACTTCTTCAGCACTACTAAATCTCTGAGCAGGCTTGTAGCTCAACATACGGTTAATTACTTGCGCCAGATTGGGGCTAATCGTGGTGAATTGCTCCCAATGCCAAGACAGACTGTGATCGTCGAACAGTTCTTGGGGTTCTCTTCCTGTCAAAAGCACAAGCGCAGTTACTGCCAAAGCGTAGAGATCGCTGCTAGCATAAGCCCGCCCGCTTTGCATCTGTTCGGGTGGGGCATAACCCAACTTACCCGCCATGGTCGATTGGGGCAAGCCTGCCTGAGAATGTAATTGGGTGGCGGCTTCTTTGACCACGCCAAAGTCGATCAAAACAGGTAGTCGATCGCGGTTCCGCAGCATTAAGTTTTCAGGCGACACATCTCGATGAATAATGTTGCGGCTGTGCAGGTAGCTGAGGATGGGTAGGACTTGCTGAAATAGGGTAATAATCTCTGCTTCGGTAAAATGATTGCCCTGCATACGTCGATCGTTCATCAGGGTGCGATAATTTTTGCCCTCGACATAATCTTGAACCAGAAACAATCTGCTATCAGCCTCAAAGGTGGCCCGAAACTCTGGTACTTGGGGATGTCTGATCTGGTACAGCGTATTGGCTTCGCGTTGAAAAAGTTCTTTCGCCTTGATGATGATTTCTGGCGATTGCGTGGCGGGAATAAATTCTTTGAGGACGCAAATTTCGTTAAAGCGCTCGGTATCTTGTGCCGTATAGGTGCGCCCCATACCTCCCTGTCCGATTACCTGCTTGACAATGTATCGATCGCGCAGAACTGTACCTGGTGAAATGGGAGGTTGCATAGTCGAATGATTTTATGTGCTCAAACCCGATCGATCGTCAATTTAATTTGTAACTGTACTCATCCTAATACCTCGGTTCCAAATTTGCTAACACTTCCAATCTACGGAATTTTCCAAGAGTTAGAGACGCGATCGATCGGATTAATGTTGCTTACGTATAAGTTTCAGTATAAGTTCAGTATAAGTTCACGCCAGCTTAATCATTTTTTGTATCTATTGTTACGAAAATTCACTAGACTTACCTACGATCGTGGTATATTGGTTTCAGGTGATATACATAAACTGCCAAGGAGGAAAGTTCATCATGGACAAAAGAGTAATTAACGAACGGAAGTTAGAAGCTGCTGCTAATCATCAAGCTAGCATTGCCGCCTCACTGAAGCATCGCTTGGATGTAGCAAGAGCTAATGATGATTCACGCTTGGTTGAAGCCCTAGAACGAGAAGTAAGACAAGCTGGCGTGAGCGTCGGTTAAATATTCGATCGATCTGGAGTTAAATCAAACTTACTGTCAGGCTTAGATTCGTTGAGATCTAAGCCTGATTTTTATAGCTCATAACTAGTAATGGCTTAGTCCCTGATAAGCAAGCCGCCAAATCTGATTCAGATTTGGCGGCTTATTGCTTTTGAGCTGAGATTTTAGCTAATTTCGATCGAAAGAAACTAGCTAAAACTAAGCGTCGCTTTCAATGTGCAGAAAAAGCAACCCCATCGTCACCACAGGCAAGAGCCAGCAGGTAACAGGGATCAAAATCCAAGGCAAGTACGAAGCAGCGTATGAACCTGTCATATCAAATATTTCCTATAAGAAAGTTAAGTGGTTTCAAAAAACTACCGAAAGAAAGACCAAGCCCAGTTAACTAAGTCTAGTTAACCAAGCCACGGAAAATGGCATCAATGCTTGAGAACTTATCAAGTAAGAAGTAGGCAAAGAAAGCTCCGCCAGATCCGCCGACAAAAAATCCACCAGCAAATTCACTCCAGCCTTCTGAAGTTAGCAGAGTAGGAGTACCTGCTGGGCTTTCAGCCGCACTTTTGCGTGAGACGATACCATGAGCATTGAGCGAGATCGTGCCTAGGACCACAATTGAGACTGCTGTTATCAGAGCAGCCAAATAAGGATCTGCTGCATAGTCCCGACCTGGACCAAGCAAAATTTGAGGCCCAACCAAGAAATAGCCATGAGCCAAGCCAACTTCCAGACCGCGCGTAATGGGAGATAGCCCTTTACGGTTGATTGGCAGATTGGAAATAAAGGCTCTGACAATCGCTGAGTCACTGATCGGGGTCGATAGATGCCCATCTTGAGGATCGCCGTTAAATGGTTTTACAAAATCCATGCTTATTTACGGGTTAAGGAAACTTTTAATTCCATATTTTAGGTAATAACGCCTGTCCAGTTGCGGAATTGGTTCTGATCGTTAGAAATGTTCATAATTGGCTTTACAAAGTCCATGCCCCTTAAACCGATCTGCAAGATTCATCCGCTTGGGGGAAGGGTTAAATAATCGATGTAGTATAGTGTAATACATCTGAAGTTCTTGTATTTGGGTAAGTAGCGGCTCCTGTAAGTAAAGGGAGCCGCTAAGGAATATTTATGGCAAAATTGCGAGACATTTTTAACTACTACGGTCGCTACAAAAGGGCAATTCTGTGGAGCATCACGGCATCCAGTGCATTTGAAATCATCGATCTAGCCGTCCCCTATACAATTGGGCAGATTATCAATGTTCTATCTGGGCAAGCAATCGATCCGCTAATTGCTCAACTGATTACCAACGTGTCGATCGTGACAGGTTTAGCAGTAAGCCAATATCTATCGCTTGGCGTATTGCTGGGCATAATCTTTATGGTTAGCGTCGTCAGAGCGCCGATTCAGCCCTGGATTAGTAGCTGGTTTCACTGGGATATCTCCTTACGCGCCCGCCACGAACAAACCCAAAAAGCGATCGCAAAGGTTCTAACATTGCCGCTAGATTTTTACGATGAGAATAACCCTGGACGAATTGCAGGACGAGTCGCCAGAGGATTAGCAAATCATACTTGGACATATCCAGAAATTGCGGGTCAACTAATTCCCAAGCTTTTTCGAGTCATGGGGATTTTTGCGATCATTTGGCTGATTGAGTGGCGGATTGCGGTTCTATTTGCGATCTCGTTTGTGTTTATTCTCAGCTTTACGGTTCACAATCTCAAACGGATTATTGGTAAAGAAGAAATTCTCGACAAACATCAGGAAAATACCGAGAGTCGCACCTCTGAGATTGTGACAAATATCAAGACAGTCAAGGCATTTGCTACAGAGTCGATCGAGATGAAACGACAGCGCGATCGACTAAATCGTGAACTTAAAGTGGTGCTGTATGATATCCATCTCGGCTATGTCAAATTGGGAACGATCCAGCGGACTTTTGTCCAGACTTGTGTATTTCTGATCTTGGCTCTCAGCTTGCTGGCGACTCTAAAAGGAGAGATATCTCTGGGACATTTCATCACAACTCTCACTGTTTCCAGTATGGCTTATTCAGAGCTAGAACCGATTAGCAATCTTGCCGAAGTATTTGCTCGACGAATTTCTTCGATGCTACGGTTTCATGATTTTATGCAGATGCCTGTGGGAAGAGATGCCTACGGCATGGTGGTGAATGCAAATGACTCTACTACGGCGTATCAATTTACGGGCAAGGTGGAATTTGAGCATATCAACTTTAGCTATGAGCAAGAACGCCCAGTACTTCAAGATGTAAATTTATCGATCGAGCCTTATCAAACTATCGCTCTGGTGGGGCGATCTGGTTCGGGTAAATCGACTTTGGTGAAGCTGCTATTTCGCTATTTTGAGTCAAATCAAGGACGGATTTTGATTGATGGTCAGGATATCCGAGATCTCGACATTACGGGTTATCGGCGACGGTTGGCGATCGTGCATCAAGAAGTAGATGTATTTAATGGCTCCCTATTGGATAATCTCACTTATGGGAATATGGGCGCGACATTTGAGCAGGTTGAGGAAGCTTGCTCGATCGCGAGAGTGAATGAGTTTATCCATATGCTGCCCCAAGGTTACAACACGGTTGTGGGAGAACGTGGTGTGCGGCTATCGGGCGGGCAACGGCAACGTCTAGGCATCGCCAGAGCTTTGCTGGTCGAGCCTGATGTGTTGGTATTTGATGAAGCGACCTCTAGTTTGGATTATGAGTCGGAACGGGCGATCCAGCTAGCAATGCGGCGTATTCAGGGCACACGCACCACGATTATCATCGCGCATCGACTTAGTACGGTGCGGGAAGCGGATAAAATTGTTGTACTCGATCGAGGTCGCATTGTCGAAGTAGGAACTCATACCGATCTCTTAGCTCATGGTGGCATTTACAGGCGGTTGCACTCGCTCCAAGAAACTGCTGGCTTAATTTAGTAGGAATGTGAAAACTCTCACGCTAACCTAGCGGCGATCGAGCAGGTCGTTGACACTTAATAAACAGCCTCTAAGCTTTCCCCAAACCTTGGGCTAAAACTAGTGCCATCACGAACATAAATACAGCAAAGCCTTCAACGATCCCAGCCGCAACTAGTGACTTACCAAAGATTTCAGGCTTGTTCTTTGAAACATTGATCGCCATCGCGCAGCACTGCCCCTGATATATAGCACTAAACATCAGCGCCAGCCCTGATAGAGAGCCGATTGCAAAAATGCCCAATCCGTTTTCAGGGACTGTGAGATAGCCTTTCAAAATAAACATCAGGACGATGCCGAGAATCGATTGCGAAGAAGGCAGAGCAATTAACCCCAAAAACTTGCCGTGTCCTGTTTCGGTTTCCAACATCGCTCCATCTGCCGCTAATCCCGCACTGGTGCAGCCAATACAACTACCAATAATGCTCAAACCAACTGCTGCAACTAGACCAAAATAGCCAAGACCGAGAAAGATGATATCCACAGATTAATTTCCTACAAACACTTCTACAATTTTTCGGACGCTAGCTTACATTAACTACGATTAAGCATTTACGCATTGTACCAATCTATAACAATGTAACCGTCTTAGCTTACTGACAAAAAACTATAATTTTTAGCTTACTTATTTTTGATCGCTTTTTGAAAAGGGAGAAACTTAAAACCTTCGCCTTCGACGCTCCAGTCGTAAAATTCGATAAAATTTAACCGCAACCCATGAATTACGCCACCCATAACCGCCAGCGCAAAATTAACGCCGTGACCGCAGACAATGATGAAAAAAGATAACAGGAAGCCAAATTCGCCTAACTTTGCGGCATCATGGGCAAGTTGGTTGAATGTGATCGCGAGATAGCTCCCAGCTAACCCCAGTGCAAATAGTCGCAAATAGCTGAGAATATCGCCAAATACTTTAGTGATGTGATAAACGCCGTGTAATCCGCCTTTGAGTCGATCGAATAGCCCTTGCCGTGTCAGTGGGGCAGGATGGGTAAACAGGAAAACCAGAACTACGCCTGCCGCCAAAATATCGAGCAAAAAGTCAGACAATGTGGGCAGTGCGAAGAAAAATCTGGTTAGCCAAGCACTAAAGCCACTAATAATGATTACAATCCAGCCGAAATTGGCGATCGCTTTCTGGCTATTGCGGTGGTTGTAAAGACTGATCGTATTTGCCAGCAGAATGTGGAGGCAACCAACAAAGATCGACACCGCCATCATGATCGACAAATTTTTGAGGTCAACGCCGTCAAATAATTCTAGATGACCGAGAAATCCACCCAGCCATTTGGGCGGAATTTGTTTGGGATTGAGACCAAAGTAGCTCCCCGCTAATACACCGTAGACGCAAGTGCTGATCGACAAAGCCAGACCCATGCGGAAAAAATTTCTTTGTCCCGATGCAATCAGGCGCGATCTCAAAAAGAAGATGATGCCAAGCAGAATAAATCCGTAGCCAGCATCACTCATAATCATGCCAAAGAAAATGATGAAGCTGAAATATACAACTAGCGAAGGATCCCAGCCTTTGTAGTTGGGCGTGCTGAAAAAGCCAGTTAAGATCTCACCTGGCGCGATCAGGTCATGATTTTCGATGCAGGTCGGTGGGGTTTCATCGGCACTGGGATCGGTAATTTCACAAGCTAGCGATCGAGCCTCAGCCATTACTTGCAAAGACTCAACTAAATCAACAGGACACCAACCCTGAAGGGCAAACAAGCCTGCATCGTCGTAAGCTTTTTGGGCGGCGGTTAAAAGTTCGCTTCGATCGAGCGATTGATTGAGATGTTCGCGCAACAGGCTAGCAATTCGGGTTTCACCAACCCGTCTAGTTTCACATTTCTCTAATTCATCCAGCGTAAATTCTAATTTTTCGTGTAATTGGCTAAGCGAGTCTTGTGGTATCGCTATAGGGATAAATGGGATATCGGGTGAAGTATCGGCAATCACGACGACATAGAGATAGCGAGGATCTTGGTTGACGACTTCATAGGCGAGATTTGCCTCAATGATTTTCTTCAGCCCACGATACGAAATTACATAGAAATACATTTGCAGACCGTGCAGGTCTTTGGGGGCGGGCAGATTAAAATCACCCCAAGGTTTTAGCAGTTCGATCTGATTTTGGATGCTTTCCGCTTCGTCTCTGAGTTGCCCTGTTCTGGCTTTGAGTCTGAGCACCTGAGCGATCGCCACATCGGGCTGAAATTGTTTGGGTCGTCGCCGTAACGGACGTTGCTGGAGCGTACAAGACTCTAGAAATGCCAAAGCCTCATGGTTATCTTTAAACGGATCGGCTTGCTTTTGGCTATTGCTGAGCGACTGATTAGAAATGTCGATCAGATGAATAACTCCCAAATTTTGGAGGTCACTCAAAGCAATATCTTTTTCGTTAGCAATGCCAACCAGAGTAACTTTCTTCAGAGCGGCGATCGACATATGGCATCAACCCAATAATTCAAGCTTTAGCATAGCAGTTTCAGCTAATATTGCCTCTAGAGTGTCTGGTGGAAGTTGTCATTGTGGATATATTTGCCAAGACAACCAACAAAACGCCCAAATCAGTTATTGATGTTTGTAAGCAACGTTTGAAGCGATATGACGAGGTATAACTACTATGGATGACAACAAACCCGATCGCTTGTTGGCAGATGGCTGGAAGGTCGGCACAGTTGCCGAATTTCTGGGATTATCGCCAGAAGAAGAGATGTTTATCGAATTGAAACTGATCTTAAGCGATCGACTCAAACAGTTGCGAGAAAATCAACATCTCACCCAAAAAGCTGTAGCAAAACGAATTGAGTCCAGTCAATCAAGGGTGGCAAAGATGGAGGCGGGCGATCCATCTGTGTCGATGGATTTATTGGTGAGATCGCTGCTTTCACTAGGAGCTACACCAAAAGATATTGCCGAGGCGATTGCTATGGGATCTAACTAGGTGTACTTGCATCCTGTTTCGTCAGACTTTCATATAAATCGGTGGTGATCTGATCTGAGAATAGCCAGCCGTCGGGAGTGACGAGGATTAACCGAGGTTCTGGTATATCAGTGATCTTAGCCCATCCTTTTTGGAAATATGGTTGGAGGCAATCTAAAACCTGCTCGATCGAAGCTTCTCCATATTTTTGTTGAAGTTTTGCTAGATTCAATCCCTCGGCTAAGCGCAATCCCTGCATCAACGAGTCGATTAATTCTTCAGTGAGAGATACTTTAGGTGCAGTGGGAGCAATGCCCTGATCTTGCCAAATATCTACCATATCGAAATAATCTCGGAGCTTTTTCGGTCGATCGATCCGTTGCTGCTGCAAGTAACTGGTCGCTCCCATCCCCACGCCATAAAAAGGTTGGTTGAGCCAATAGTTGCGATTGTGTTGGCATTGATAGCCAGATAAAGCGTAACTAGAGATTTCGTAGTGTTCGTAACCTGCGGCGATCAGTTCTGCGCTTGCCAGTAGATACATCTCGACTGTTGCTTCTTCAGTGGGCAGGGGTCGATCGCCTGGCTGATAACGTTTGTAAAAAGCTGTGTCTGGCTCCACGGTGAGATCGTAAATGGATATATGCTTTGGTTGCAGTTCGATCGACTGAGCTAGAGATGATTGCCAATGCTCTAAGGTTTGGTGTGGCAGCCCTGAAATTAGATCTAGACTGAAGTTTTCGATCCCCGCCGCGTCGATCGATTGTACGGCATCATAGATCTGCTGGACATTATGCCCTCGTCCACAATAGTCGAGTAATTCAGTCTGAAAAGCCTGCGCTCCCAAACTAATGCGGTTGACTCCAATCGCTTTGTAGCCCTGCAAGCTAGAAGTTGTTACTGTGCCTGGATTCGCCTCTAACGAAATCTCAGCGTCTTCTGTGATACCGAAATGAATTGATATGGCATCTATAATCCTGCCAAGTTGCTGAGGATTAAGAAGTGAAGGTGTACCGCCGCCGAAAAATACTGTTCTTAAAGATGCGACATTGGTTGAACTGGAAGCCGTAGCTCGGTTAGCCCCCCTCTGAGCTGTAAGTGCGATTTCTTGGCAAACTGTATCGACGTAGCGTTCTTTGATTTCCTGCTGGCTAATTGTGGCGATCGCAAAGTCACAGTAAAAGCACTTGCGAAGGCAAAAGGGAATGTGGATGTAGATCGACTGGACTAATTCGGTCATAGATAATTAGAGCAATAGATTTCTCAGTTTAATCGATCTGACAAGATGATTGGCAACAGTCGATTTTTAAAAGTTGTTGTATATTTGAAGCATCAACTTATGATTGGAAGTGAGGAAAGTATGCGCCATCTTCTCAGCCGAGTGGTCTTTGCCAGTATCCTAATGATTTCAAGTCAGGCTTTTGCGAGTGAATTTAAGCAAGACATGACTACAGTTGCAGAACTCGACAATTCCCAAAGTCAAGCAGTTATTGGGTATAGTTGCCTTCAAGGTTATCCTTCTGCACCTGCAAAAGTCGATCGAGCTATGAGTCGTAGTGAAGTTGCTGTCAGCCTGAATGCTTGCTTGAACGAGATCGACGAGCGTTTTTCTAATGGTGCGGCAAATCTTGCTCCTAAAGAAGATCTAACAAGCCTGCAAAAACAACAGGGACAGCAAAATCAGGATCTAACCTCGTTGCAAAATCGTCTCAGCAATTTGGGCGATCGAACAGAGCAACTCGAACCGCATCAGTTCTCGACCACAACCAAAATGACTGCTCAAGTTGGGTTCAGCTTCAGCACTACTAATTAAGATTCTCAAATTTTAAGAAGTGCCCTTCGACTATGTTTAGGGCACTTTTTCTATCAATTTTAAGCGATCGAACTATAGAGGGTTTAGGTTATGTCGATCGAGCTGGCAACAAAAGCAAAGACTCATCTAACTTTGGATGAGTATCGATCGATTGAGGTAACTGCCGAAGAACGACATGAATACCGTAATGGAGAAGTCGTCGCCATGTCTGGAGGTTCAGAAGCTCATAGTTCGATCGTCAGTAATTTATTAATTTATCTAGGTTTTTTGCTGAGAGATACCGACTTTCGCTTGTACAACAGTGACTTACGAGTTTGGATTCCTGCATATCAGTGTGGCACTTATACGGATTTGATGATCTGCAATGGTAGACCAGAGTTTAATGACGATCGAACTGACGAAATTCTCAATCCCTTACTGATTGTCGAAGTTCTATCGCCTTCTACAGAAGCCTACGATCGCGCCGAAAAGTTTAGGAAATATCGCTCCCTTCCCAGCTTTTGCGAATACCTACTCGTTAGCCAAACCGAACCCTACATCGAGCAATATCACAACCTCGATCGCGGTCTCGATCGAAATAGTAGCGATCGATGGGAATTGCAAGTTCTCGATCGAATCGACCAGTCGATCTTCCTGCACAGCTTAGATGTAGAACTTTCGATCGCAGAAATCTATCGCCGCATTGACTTCTAAGGATGATCTAAGATTGAGACAGTAGGATATGATGTAAGCGAAGAGAGGAAAATACTATGCTTTCATGCTTTGACATCGCAGATTATTTCATTTGGCTGGCAAACGAGACAGGCTCTTTCGTGAGCAATCTCAAGTTGCAGAAGCTTGTTTACTATGCTCAAGCTTGGCATCTTGCTCTCTATGAAACTCCTCTATTTCTAGAAGATTTTGAAGCATGGGTTCATGGCCCAGTGATACCCACACTCTACCAAAAATATAAGTCTTTCGGATGGCAGCCAATCTTAGAGGATGCTAAACCAAATCTACCCGAAAATATTCAAGAGTTCTTGCATGAGGTTGCAGAAGAATATTTTGCTTGTGATGCTTATGAATTGGAGCAAATGACCCATATTGAAGACCCTTGGAATTTGGCAAGAGGTGGTCTGCGATCTGATATACCTTCTAACGCGATAATTAATAAGACATGGATGCAGGAGTATTACAGATCCCATGCCAAAGAAGATCAAGAAGACTGATGTCACAAAAACTGGTGATTCGGGTATTAGCTCAACCAAACTTAAAGTCCGCCAAGGTATTAGTTTCTCATTCAAGTACTACCAGACTGCTCATGATAGATTTTCTTGTACAAAAAAACAGGCTGTTTACTGGCTAACTCTACTCGATCGACTCAAGGATATATCTAGCTTAACGGCTCAGGAGTTGCTGGTAAATCGTAGTAGTACGCTCAGATGTCATCCTATCAAGTGGGAAGATACCAGTGAAAAAAATGGGTTTGGGTTACCAAATGAGGAACAATTGGTTGATACACCCTACCAGTTTTCTCTTTCTTCCAATGAGTATGGTAGAGTTCACGGCTTCTTTATTGATCAGATCTTTTACATTGTTTGGTTAGATCCAGATCATTTGCTTTATCCTTCAAAATAGCAAGAATTGAGGTAATTGCTCGACCCACATCCTTCTTTTAAAAACCTTTCCTAGACACAGTTTCAAAATGTCACTTTTTAGATAAATTCACTCTGTGAGTATCAATCTGCATTAAGCGTTACAGGCAGGAAATTCAGGGGATAGTAGATTGCGATCGATTGCAAGGTTGGAACACGAAATGGCAGGGCAAGCGGATCTAAATTTTCTCTCAAAAAAGCTTCAGCCTCTTTTAGTTGCTGGCAGATTGCTTGCTTTTGATCTGATGTCGCAATAGTAGAAATATTTGCTGATTTTTCGGCTAATTGATTTAGCTTTTGGAGTAGTTCCCAATCTTTTAAGAGCGAGAACTGATTTGGTGATTGAGCAGAAACTGCGGCGATCGATTGTCGCACGTTTACTAGAGTACCTGTAACGCGATCGACGATTTGAAATACAAAAAGTGGTCGATCGAGTTCGGCGAGGTAAGCAACGCTGACGGGAAGTTGGATTGCTTGTTGCAAAGCTTGGTTAAACAGCCTATGACCAACACCAAGCAAAGTGGAAGTCGTACCCTCCCGATCGCGTTTGCTCTCACGATCGAAGTGCATGTTCTCATAACGTTTTTGGATGGCTGGTTCGACTCGCCAGTTATCTGGAGTCAAAAAAGACAGCCCCTGATCGGTTTGTGTAATGCGCCGCTTGTTGATGTGCAGCATATTGGTAAAGAAAGAATGTAGATCGGGCAAATCGACCTGTGGCAAAAGTGCCGATACCTGCTGAAAATCGAACTTATCACAACTTCCCATCATTTCGCGGACTGTTTCGATCGCATCTTTGCCGCCAAATTTTGAAGTCTTTCGATCGAACCATGTCTCCAGATCGTTTTTGTGATCGGCTGCTTCGCTAAAGACATCGCGCAGTAGTTTTGGTGAGGTCATGCCCAAGACTAATTGCAATAGGTCTTCTGGTTCCGACATTACCTGATCTAGAGACTGCATAATCTTCTCGATCTTCTGATTGAGCTGATCCCATATGCGGGTCTCAACCGTATCGGGATTTCGCAGTGACATGACTTCGACGGGATGTTTTTGTCCATAACGATTTAGCCGCCCAACGCGCTGATGTAGCCGCATGGGGTTCCAAGGAAGATCGACATGGATCAGTGAATAGCAGTTGTCTTGAAGATCGATGCCCTCACCACCTGCTTCAGTTGAGACCAGAAACCGAACTTCCTTTCGATTAAATTTCTTGGCTGCATCTTCTCGGCTTTCTCTTAATGTGGATTCTTCTCCTTTAAAGTTGCGGACTCCTTCTGCTTTTTTATCGCCATTGATGAATGTTACGCATCCATCTCCATACTGGGCAATCAATGCATTCATTAGTAGAGATTGAGTGGCTTTATACTCGGTAAAAAACAATACTTGTTTATCGATAAAACGAGTTTCCACTAGTTCGACGATCTTCGCGACTTTAGTTTCAGCTTTAACATTTTTCGCCATCTCCACTAGGCTTTCCAACCAAGGCAGTTCGTCTTCAACGAGGCGAACGCTTTCTGTCAGGGATAAAATCTGTTCCTCTAGTTCGTTGAGTTCGTCGCTAGATTGAATCTCTTCGTTATCTAGCTCGTTGGCGGCGATCGATTGCTTTCGTTTTAGTGCTTTATCGAGATTAGTCTGGTTCTCTTGATTTCGCTTTAGCCGACCTTCTAGCGCACGTCTAATAGCGGCGACTGAACTGGAAGCCAGCTTTTGCATACAAATTAGAATCAGCATCACCGCCCGTTGGTCAAAATCACTTAGATTGGATGCGTAGGTTTTGCCTGTTAGGATAAACTCTGTCAATTTTTCGTAAAATTTGGCTTCTGTTGGTGAATAGCTGTAGGTTTCAGCGGAAACGCTTGTCGGGAAAAAGAGTTTGTTGCCTTTCATGTCTGTGACAGATTGCTTGTTGTTGCGAAGCATGACCTCTCGCAGCGATCGCATTTGTGCTTGTAAGCCTGACTCCGATCTGGTTGCTTGTCTGGGATCGAATAAGTCTTCTCGCAAAAGCTTTAACAGTGCAAAAAATTGATAGTGTTTGCCGCGATGGGGTGTGCCAGTAAAGAAAACTACCGATCGAACTTTTTTGTGTTCGTTAATTAGTCGATCGATCAGGCTATAGCCAAGCGTAATCTCTTTCTCGTCAGCATTAAGGTGATGGGCTTCGTCAATAATCAATAAGTCCCAAGGCTCAGCGTCAAACATGCGTTTGTGACGATCTCGACTATCTTTGCGTAAGGTGGGTAGTGAGGCGACTACTTGATCGTGTGTATTCCAAAAGTCTGTTGTCGGTTTATCGGCTGGGGCGGTATAGATTGTAAGACGAATATCAAACATGGTTCGCAAGCGATATTGCCACTGCTCGACGAGGGAGGCGGGACATAATACTAAGATGCGTTTTACGGCTTCTTTACTTAATAGTGTCCAGAGAATCAATCCTGCTTCGATCGTCTTGCCTAAGCCGACATCATCCGCGACTAGCCAACGAGTGGGAAGCTCTTGGACAACGCGACGGCAAACCCATAATTGATGTGGTAGTAGGGCGATTCTTGCTAAGGAAAATACGCCCCACACGTCGTTAACTGAGCGGATTGCTAGGGCTTGGATTCTGGCGATCGATTCGAGTGGGTCGTGCCATTCGTCTGACAATATTGCATCTTGTAATGACTGTAATCGTTTTAGATCTTGTTTTAGACATTCCTGAATGCCGCTTTCAAAGCGGACGACAACGGTTTCGCCTTCGTCTAAGCGGACTTCGCCAACGCCAAAACGAGGATGAGTGATTCGATCGCCTTTTGTAAATTGCCCTACCATACAAATTTAGAAATATTGATTTACGTCAATGTACTGAAAGGGAAGATCGAAATCACGATGGAGCAGGCTGTGGTATTCTGAATCTAAATTTGAACTCAAGAATTTATAAATTCTTTTTGAATGAGTATCACTCCATTTGTTAACATCCACATCCCTGAGGCAGCCAAGAGAATAGAAAACCTCACGGATATTTTTAGTTGGGACAAAACAATATGGAATGATGTTCTGAACTGCACTTCCATGAATAACTTCTTTCCTTACAAGTTCGCGAATAATAAAATGAGCACCTATCCCTAATGTCCTTAATAGTGAAGGTACGGCAACTCCTGACTCAAAGATGCGGCTACTTCTAGTGCTCAAGAAATAGTCAAGACTATTAAGAGGTTGTTGCTGTCTATTAAGAGCGCAGAAAACATCAATTGAGTATTCTTTTAGATAACGAGACAATTGATAAATAGTCACGAAATTTTTCATCCAATGCCAATATTTCATGTCATCCGAACGTTCCAGATAAGCATCTAAAATCCTGATCCATTTGTCTGGATTTTCATGTGGATTTGGTGTAGCAAAAGTCTGCCACCAATTTTCGCTTTGGCACAGTTCAATAAAACTACGATGAGTATCAGCACTGAAATAACCCATCGTGTGGGTTGCACCAAGAAACAGCAAGATCAACCAATTTTCTCTTGCCTTTAATTCTTTTTGTACATCATCGTGTTCACTCAAATCTGGCATTTTCCCTTTTGGATAAGTAGTTCGGACATAGTCACGAATTCTCTGATCTTTTATCGTTGCCCACTCGGCGTAGACATTCTGAAGTATCTCTCTAACGCTGCGTTGCGGTCTTACTATTTGTGATAATAGTAATGATGAGGGCATAGATCGGGGTTCTTCTCCCTTTGCTTGTCTTACCTGTTGATAGGCATTTAGAATACTCATGATTTCTGAATCACTTGCTATCCATGTTGCTTGAATGCGAGGAAGCAATTCTTTAGCTAAAGCTTCATTATGCTCTCCTTTTTTGAGATACTCGCAAACGCCTTCACGTTGGGTAGTAGAAGTTGCCTTGATTGCCCAGTCTCCCCAAACTTTCACATCAACTGTCTTGCGCTGCTTGCGGCAAATTTGAAAAAGTTCACAAGCAGAGTTACTGTAGTTGGAATGCAACAAACTAGATAGCGGGGCAAATTTAGCAATCATCTTTTCTTCGCCTGTGCTATTTGATAGAAGTAATTCCTTGCAGTCAACAAAAATATCATTGGATGACTGAAATTTAAGAACTAGTTCAGAGCAAAGTAACTGCTCCAAATCATTGTATTCAGAAGAATTAGATTGCTTAATCTCTAAGATGAGTTTCCCTAATTCATCATCAAGGGAATGACTAATTTGGTTCCTAGATTCATTTAATTTAGCTTTAAGAATATCCACTAAAATAACTGGCTCAACTATTTGATGTGAATTGCTTGGACAATTTAATAA
>ENA-ORBV01004746-ORBV01004746.1-microbial-mat-metagenome-genome-assembly--contig:-NODE-4746-length-25732-cov-6.277685_pt1 | contig 25732 bp, 28 predicted proteins | sample MGYA00237777_ERZ505514 | MGnify/ENA primary metagenome ERZ505514 (study PRJEB26160, sample SAMN06269048) | microbial mat metagenome | isolation source: Oligotrophic lake microbial mat | place... | reverse complement strand
AGGCCGGGCAGCTCGACGGTCGCGAAGCGGCCCGTGCCCTGCGTTACCTGCGTGCGGCGCTGGTCGAGCGTGAAGCGTACGCCGGCGTGGCCGCCTCTACGTTTGAAGCGTGGATACTTGGCACGCTTGCCGAAGAAGTTGGCGAATGCGCGTTCCTGATCGCGTAGCACTTGATTGAAGGGCTCACGGGGCAGCTCTGCCAGCCACGACGTGGCCGGTTCGCGGCGCAGGGCCGTAAATTCACGCGACAGCCCGATCCAGTTCAGCCGTTCCTCCCGCTCGCGCCACGCCCGCGTCCGCGTGGCCAGCGACCAGTTCCAGACAAACCGCGCCGCCCCGAACAACCGGCCAAGCACCGCCGCCTGCGAGTCGGTCGGATAGACCCGCATCCGGTACGCGCGGCTAATCGTGGTGGGGGCTTCGCTCATGGGCCCACCTTACCGTTGCCTCGTCGCATCGGGTGAGACGGTAGATCACGAAGCCGCCGGAGGCCTACCTCGCACTGCGCGATCACCGGGGATGGCTGCGCGCAGGTCGTACGCGACACGCTCCGATTTGGCTCTACCGCCGGCGGGGTCTTCGTCATCCGTGACTCATCCGAGGACGACGAGCACGAGGCGGCCGCGCAGACCACGGCGATAGTGGCCGGTGGGCAAGGTTTGACATAACTACAGTTTGTAGTTATAAAAGCCCCCAACACTGAGTGCTTCTATGAGCTTAATTTTTGAATGGGACGATGAGAAAGCCGCTTCCAATCTGAGAAAGCATGGCGTGCCGTTCGATGAGGCTATTGCGATCTTCCTCGACCCACATCGCCTTGATCTCCACGACGGCCGCGAAGCCTACGACGAAGATCGCTTCCTCACCGTCGGCTTGGCTGACACCGATGTCCTGTTCATTGCCTACACCGTGCGTGACGCCGCCATCCGTATCATTTCTGCCCGAAAGGCCACCAGCCATGAGCAACGCGACTACTGGAAAAACCGTTAGGTTCACCCTCGACCCGGCGAACCCGCCGAAGCTGAGTGCCGCGACCAAGGCTCGGCTTGACGCCATGACGGACGAAGACATCGACTTCAGCGACATTCCCGAGCTCACCCCCGAATTCTGGAAGCGGGTGAACACTGTCGACGAAGGAAAGGCGCAAATTACGCTACGCCTTGATCGCGAGGTGCTGGACTACTTCCGACACGGCGGCAAGCGTTACCAGACCCGGATCAACAGTGTGCTGCGCGCATACATGCAGGCCCACGAGGGCAAGAGGTGACACGCCATGCCTACCGAAAGCGACTCCCTTCCTGGGGAACCCGACTCCCTTCCCGACTACACGCTTGATCGCGTCCACGCCGCGCTTGCCGGCGAGTTCGATCCGATGATGCTGAGCGAGAGTGAGTGGGATTATTTCGACGACGCCATAGGGGCCGTCGTGGATACGCTGACGCCGGCCGGTCGGATCTTCTGGGCGAAGTTTGATCGTTCGGTGAACACCGACCGGTAAGACCAAACGGTGCCGCTTTGAGGCCGAGGTCGGTCAGTCCCGTTCCTCGCATGGCGTGATGCCAAACGCAGGCTTCTTCGGACGCCCGTCGTTGATCCATCGGCAGTTTCGTGGCCGCTTGTCGCCCACGAAGTGGGCCGCCGCATCGCTTGGCCTGTACGGCTCAGGCTGCCCAGGCAAAGGCAACTCCAGCTGTGCGGATACCGGGGGTGAAGCATGCATGGCGACCGCCTCCTGTCCGTTGGGACGGTCTCCAGAGAACGCACTGTTTGGCCGACCCAACCTTGCGTGATAGCTCCGCGCGTCCGTGCGCGGCGAGGCGACAATGACAGTTGTGATCGCTGTGGGCGCTGAATTAACCCAGCACGTCCCGGCGGGAGCGGAGGGCTTCGCTTCAGTGGTGCGGTGGTGTGACGGAAGGGTGGGTGTAGGCATGGCGGTTTCCTAGAGAGGACCGCCTTCTCATTTACGCCACGGCGCGCTGCATGAATACGGGTAGCGATGTCACAGGGCAGGTTCGCAGGCGCGCGAAATAGTCACGTTTAGCGCGGCTGGTGTCTTGGTTGTCCGCCAGCGCGCGATATAGTCACGCTTCTAGCCAAAAGCGTGACTATTTATGATTGATCCTGTTTCGGCGTCGCATGCAGTCAGCGACCTCGCCTCTCTCGCTGCTACTTGGTTGGCGGAGCGCGAGCGGCGTTCTGAACGCACCGATGCAGCGTCCTTTCGGCGGTGGTTGGAGATCGAGGCGTTCCCTCGGTTACTCGAACAGTCCGACCAGGCGCTGCGCTCCATCGTAGGCCTCAAGGCCGACGAGAAAGAGCGCTACGACACCCTTCTCACGCACGTGGTCGCGATCCGAGGCGTTCTGGATGGCGACACCGTAGGCGCGAAGTGGCGCAAGCTGAAGTCGATTGATCGCGCGGTGATGGGCGCATTCTTCAACACGTTTCAGGCAGAGTCGGACGACCAAGTTGACGCTGGCCAGTTGGCAACCGTGACTGGCCAACCTATTGACGCGGTGCGGGCAAGCGTACGGTTCCTGCAGGAACGCGAGTGGGTCATTGAGCACGCGTACAGCGGTGGCGGGTTCGCCGAACTCTCCGACGCCGGCGTTCGTTTCGCGTGGGAGGCCACCGACCCCGCAGGGTATTCCGATGCCATTGAGCGCCTGACGCGGTGCTTACCTCTCGATGGGGAGTCCGAGCGCATCGGGGCGATGGCACAGAGAGCGAACGTGCCCTACCCGTTCGCGCAGGTGCTGGTCACCGGCTGGGCGGAAAAGGGGCTGGTCGAATTTGAGGATGGGTACTCCCCGCCAGAAATGGGGCTGGTGCATTCCGTGACGGAATCATTCCGCCGTTCGATCATAGGATCATGATGGCGCGGCGGACGCTCCCTGCCGAGATCTACACGCGCGAGGAAACGAATGCGGTCCTCGCCGCGTGCTCGCGTCGCGGCGTCGCTGGGATTCGCAATCGCGCGCTGATCGCTGTCCTCTACCGATGCGGTCTGCGCATCGGTGAAGCGCTCGCGTTGAAGCCGGCTGACCTTGACCGTGCCTCTGGCACGGTTCGCGTCCTGCGTGGCAAAGGCGGCAAGGCGCGCACCGTCGGCATCGATGCCGGCGCGTTGGCCATCGTTGAACAATGGCTCTCGAAGCGCGCGGAGCTTGGCATTCGGAGCGGTCCGCTGTTCTGCACTTTCTCGGCCAACTCAAAAGGCCAGTTGATCGACGCGAGCTATGTTCGGCATCTTTTGCCGAGGTTGCGCAAGAAAGCGAACGTTGCGAAGCGGGTTCACGCACACGGATTCCGCCACACTCACGCTGTCGAGCTGGATCGTGAGGGCGTCAGTACGCGAACGATCCAAGGTGCGCTAGGGCATTCGTCCGTGAGCACAACGAACACCTATCTCCAGCATCTTGAGCCGCGTGAGGTCGTCGATGCGGTGCGGTCACGTGTTTGGAGACAACCAACGCTTGAGGATGTGCACAAGGGTGAGTATTAGAAATTCCTCCGGGTTTGTAGATGGCAGCGCGCTTGGGTCCGTTAGAGGCGACCTATCTGCGCCGGGCTGCGTTACTTAATGGCCGTGGGTATGTTGCTTCGGTTCCTGTCGTTATTGGGAGGCTCGCCGCCCACGCGGCGACCTGGCTCGGCGTGCTGCGCATCGAGCCGCTACGCGTCTCGCCCCTGCGGGCTTGATCCCTGCCCCACTCCGGCCGCGTCGCGGCCGGAGCGCTCTGCTTGCAAGAGCTTGGGTGCCTTCTAGCGAGCTACTTTCCTACGCGAGATTCGGAGTAATCCTACAGACGTGGGCGCGCCTTGCCGGCAAAATGCACACCACGCTCGAAGCATGATCGGGGCGGCGTATTTTCAAACCGCCATAAGCTACGCGAGCTACAAGGGGCCGATTCGGCCCCTTGTTTTTTGGTGACACAACGCAGCTGGCCAGGTCGCCGCCGGCGTCACCATGCCCAGCATATGGCGCAGGAGCCAAAGTCTGAAAAGCCGGTTTGGCAGGAAGGCATCGGGGGTGGCGATGGATGGGGGTATAGCGGTCGCGCTTGGCTGCTGGAGACTTCGCGCTCGATGCAAAGCGTATCCGTCTATGGGCTGAGGTGGCGGGTAGCCAGCGGGCCGCTGACAGCGGGTTTTTATTGCGGGGTTGCCAACCTAAACAGCACTTAAATAGAGTGGATCAAGGCGCAATTACTTGTTGACAGCAGGACATATAAGACCTATCCTATACGAACTGGCAGCACACACGCCGCCAGCCCGATCATCGGGTTCCCTTCGCGGTAGTCACCGCGATTCGCAGGAGAAACAAAATGCTTGCAACGCGCTTCAGCCATAAATCATCGCGCATCCATGCCGCAGAAGGCGGATCGCTCAGCACCGCTGAGCTGATGGCTCGCGTGCCATCAATCTTCGCCGAAGAAGCACACCAAAGCCGGTCTGACCGTTACGCCTATATCCCCACGATTGAGCTGGTGAAGAACTTGCAAAGCGAGGGATGGTCGCCGACGTTCGCCGTTCAGGCCAAGACGCGCGACGAAGACAGGATGGGGCATGCAAAGCACATGCTGCGGTTTCGCCATGCGACCGCGCGAAGCCTGACCGAGGAGGTCCCCGAAGTCATCCTGATCAACAGTCACGATGGTTCTACCAGCTACCAAATGCTGTCGGGCTATTTCCGATTCGTCTGCTGCAACGGTTTGGTGATCGGTCAGAGCGCCGTTGAGGTACGCGTCCCGCATCGTGGAAACATCATTGAGAGTGTGCTGGAAGGGGCCTCAACAATGCTGACGCACTTCGACCGGACGGCGGGCCAGGTGGATGGAATGAAAGCGATCACGCTAAGCACTGGCGAACAGCGGGCGTTCGCCGCAGCGGCTCGCAGTCTGCGGTTTGAGAATCCCGAGCTGGTCGAAGTGGACGACGTGAACCGGGCGCGCAGGACAGCGGATCAGGGCGGCGATCTGTGGAGCACGTTCAACCGCGTCCAAGAGAATGTAGTGCGCGGCGGTGTTCGCGTCGCCAATCCCGCCAAACCCCGTGAGCGTCGGCGGTCACGTGAAGTCGCCGGCATTGCGGAGAACGTGAAGCTCAACCAAGCGCTGTGGACGCTGGCGGAAGAAATGGCCCGCCTCAAGGCGTAAGGCAGCTACGCGGGGCGCAACGCGCCCCGCGTAGGTCCATTAAGAACGGTCGGGAACGTCCTATAATGAACGGTCGCGAAGTGATCAAACGCCTGGAAACGGCGGGCTGGTGGGTGGTGCGTATTCGAGGGAGTCACCACCAGATGACTAACGGTCGAAAGAAGACCACGGTCGCCGTGCACGGGAGTCGCGACCTCATCATCGATACGCTCAAAGGTATCGAGCGTCAGACAGGAGTGAAGCTCAAATGACCGAAATCCGCTACCCGGCGCGCTTCAAAACCAGCAAGAGTGGAATCACCATCACATTCCCCGACTTTGACGAAGCGATCAGCGAAGCACGGAGTTGGCAGGAGGCGATGGCCAACGCCGAAGAAGTACTGACGCTGACCATTGAAGGCCGGCTCGAAGATGGTGAAGCCCTCCCCTCGCCCAAGGGTTTTAAGGGGGCGGTCTGGGTAGCCCCCAGCGCGAAGGCGCAGGCCGCCATGCTGTTCCGGGCTCATCGCGGCGACGTAACCACGGCTGACCTGCAGCGACGGTTGAGCACGTCGTCATGGTCGCGCGTGGTCGAGCTGGAGCGTGCAGCGAACGTCACCCTCGATCGCGCTGACCGCGCCGCCCGCGCGCTCGGGTTTCGCTTGGTGTTGGCGTACGAGCCAACCACCCAGGTGACCGGCGACGACCATTAAGAAGAAGAATGATAGTATTATTCTTATTATTCATATTGACGGACAGCATATATGACTACATCCAGCATAATTCCGGCTGACATCCGCGAGCGCATCACCACTGCCGCGACCGCGCTGTATGAAGAAAGCGGCCGGGACGCCTTCCCAACCGTGGATCGCGTCCGCCGTGCGGCGCGCGTGGACATGAATGCGGCATCCGCCGTCATGCGCGATTGGCGGCGTCAGCAAACTGCGCCAGCGGCGCCGGTTGCCGTGAGCATTCCCGAGGCGCTGCAAACGACCCACAGCCAGGCACTGGCGGCAACATGGTTGCAAGCACAGGAGTTGGCGAACGACGCGCTGCGCGCCGGACAGGTTGCATGGGAGATCGAGCGCGCGGAACTTGACGCCATGCGGGACGAGATGGCCAGCGCGTACGAGCGGCAAGCGGCCGATATGGAAACGCTGCAAGGGCAGCTCGATGCGCTAAGGCAATCGAGCGAAGTCCAAGCAGCGGAACAGCAGCGAGCTGTTGAGGTGGCGAACCGCGAGCGGGCTGACGCTACTACCCGAGCCGAGCGAGCCGAAGGGCGACTGATGGAGGTGGAGCGTGTGGCGCTAGCTGACGCTGCGCGCGTGGAGAATGTGGCCACGCGATTGCGTGGCGAGCGTGACGCTGCGTTGCAGCGGGCAGCCGAAGCGCGTGAAGCGACCGCCGCCCTCACCGGCCGGTTGGAGGCCATCGAGCAACAGAACGTAACGCTACTGGCCAGCCTGCGGCCGCCCGCAAAAGGAAAGGGGTGATGGCCGCCCCGCTCTACCAGCGCCCGCCCATCACCCGCGCCGTCGATCCGAACCGGATGAACTGGGTTTGGAAGCTCGTCTCCGCGCTCGCCGACGTGACACCGGCCGACGTGGTGGCCGCATGTGCGGCCGCCGGCATCGTGCTGCCACGTAATCGCGTCAAGGCTTGGGGTTATGGCGAGGCCTCGCCCGACTTCTCGGCCATGAATGCCAGCGAGTTGGAACGCACCTTGCGCGCCCTGATTGCCCATCGCCGCGCCGAACAATCATCCCCAACTGAACCGGTGGAATCACAGAATGACTGACACGCCAGACCTCGATCCCAGTAATCCGGCAACCGACCGCGTGAATCGTGCGTCCGAGCTGCTGCGCACTTGGCCAGTCGACGGACTTCGGCTTGTCCAATGGCAGAAGAGAGAAAGCGCCGAGACCGCCGAGGTCGAGCGAGGCGAGGAACTTGCCGTGCTGACAAACAGCCAGCTGGATCGCGTCGCCGATGAGGTGGCCGGATGCGCTGAGGCGCTCGACACGCTCAAGCGGTGGCGGGCAAATCCGAAGCTCGCCGTTCGCGAGCATGACGCTCGGCTCCTTCGACGGCAGTCGATCGCGTGGAGCGACTATCAGGCGCACGCACCCCGGTAGCGATCACGGCGCGCTGTGTCGTTGTGATGCAGCGCGCGGTTATGCCCTTATCATGGTGACGGCTCTGCTGCTGCCACGAGGCGAGCGTGTCACTATCAGCCGGGGCTTAATCACAACGTTTGACACCCTATCCATTCGCGTGCGTGCGTGCTCCACTTGCACAAATAAATACTTCTACAGGTCTACTGATATGCCCAGCTCCAAGCCCACCTCGCGCAGCAGAGGACGCAGCGCATCCACTGTGATAGACGATGACGAGCTGGTGACTCTGCAGGTGCCGCGGCGGTGGCGGGAAAAGTTGCGCAAGATCGCAGCGCTCGAAGAGCTACCTATCAATGCCCTGACCGAAGAGGCCATTCGGCGTTGGGTCACGCATTGGGAGAAAGGCGTCGGCCACGTGCTCCCGAATCGCCCCATTAGTATTGACCGAGGCATTGAGAACGAACAGTCCGGGCTGCCGGTGCCGGGTACCGCCGAGAAATAGCGCGTTGCACGCAGCGTCGGCACGCTGCGTGAGGAAGTCAGTCGCTAACAGTCGTATCGACTAGGGGCCGGTCAGGCCCCTTTTCTTTTGGTGACACAACACAGCTGGGTTGGTCGCCGCCGGCGTCACTATGCCCAGCATGTGGCGCAAGAGCCCGAGACTAGGAAGCGGGTTTGGCAGGAAAGCATCGGGGGTGGCAAAGGGATGGGATATAGCGGTCGCGCTTGGCTGCTAGACACTCCGCGCTCGATGCAGAGCGTGAGGTGGCGGGTAGTCTGCGGGCTGCTGACAGCGGGTTGCGCTTGCTGTTTTTGCCAACCTAAACACCACTTAAATGGCGCGGATCAAGGCGCATTTACTTGTTGATAAAAGGACTTATAAGACCTATCATATACGAACTGTCAGCACACACGCTGCCAGCCCGGCAAACGGGTTCCCTTCGCGGTAGTCACCGCGAGTCACAGGAGAAGCTCTATGTTCTGCGCCGCTGGCGTTCCCCGCTTTTCTCCGACAGATGCCTCAAACGATGAGGCGCGCGTCGCTTACTTTGCGACGCCCTGCATAGCCACGGCGCGCGCGCTTGCGCGCTGCTACGTTCAGTTGCTTCGGGTTGGCGGCTACACGGTCGAGCAGGCAAAAGCCGAAGTACATCGTGGCATGTGCGGGCCGCAAGAGCCTGGCTACTCGATCACGCATGGCTCAATTAGCGTCCCTTGCGGTAGCCCGCTCGGCCGCTGGAGCTTCGCCGAACTGGCCGCGCAGGACGACCTAGCGGCGCTGCAGGGGTCACTCTTTTGAGCGCCGCCAGCCGAGGAGCGTCGTCATTCATCCGAACGCCGGCTGAACGTAGGTCCCCGCAAGGTGCGAAGCATCGCCTACTCGCGACACCTATACCTGTATGGGGCGGCTCAGGCCGCGCAGGTAACGACGCCGGGTCGCAGAGCGGCCCCGCTTTATTTGGAGCACGAGAATGGAGAGCGGCGGCGTCAAGCACTCGCTGGCGACAGGGTGGTCGAAGGAAAGCCGGGGAGCCGGCATGAAGCGCCAATCACGGACGGCAACCGAATGGGAGGAAGACATCGATGCGGCCGTGGATGCGATCCTCGCGCGTCGCTCGGAACTGGTGCGCGAGCACTCGGCACTCGTAGCTGAACGTGACGAGCTGGCTAGGGGCACGTTCTATGAACATGCATCGATATGGAAGCGAGATGGGCGGTGGGCATATTTGCACGTGCGCCGACCAAAGGGCGGACGAGATCGCCGCTACATCGGCATCGACGCGAAGAAGATTGCGGCGGTAGAAGCAAGCATCGCGCGCGGGGCTCGCTACACCCAAGTCGTTGCCCTACTCGCCCAGTACGAGCACGACGCCGCCAAGTGGGCGCGTGCGCTGCTCAGCATCGCCAGAGACGGCCGACCGACAGGGCACCGACCGACAGGGCACAATTAGGTGAAAACCGTGGCGCGGATGCGTTGCAATCGCGGGCAACTTGCGCCCACTACGCCCGACAGTCAGAGCGCCCGGAGGGCATGGATGGCGAAGGACAAAACACAGGTGTCGATGACCTTTTTTGACGCTGAAAGCGGTGATGACCAGGTAAACCCTGAAAGCGCTGACACGCGGCTACGCGCGCTGCACGCACAGCAACGCGCGATGCAGGAATCGGCCTCGGGGACCAGCCTGCCCGACAGGGGGTTGATGCGAGAGCGCCACCCGAACCGCGAGTTCTTCTTGGCCGACCTCTTTGACTACGCCATGAAGGACGATGGCGCGAGCATGGAAGCGCCAATATTCACGCTTTCGACTAAACCCGATCTATCGATCTGGACGTGGAAGAGCAAAGACGGAAGCAGGTCGATCAAGGTGGCTCCGTCAGTGGTCGGCCGCGCCACCCAACATGATAAAGACGTGCTGATTTATGTCGTTTCGCAGCTCACCGAAGCGCTCAACCGTGGCCGCGGCGATGCAAAGCATCGCGTGGTGCGCTTTACCGTCTACGACTTCCTCGTCACGACTAACCGAGGCGTCAGCGGCCACGACTACCAACGGCTGCAGGAGGCCTTCGAGCGCCTGCGTGGTACATCCATCACGACGGACATCAAGACCGGTGGCCAGCGTGTGAAGGAGGGGTTCGGCATCATTGATCGCTGGAAGATCATCGAACGGTCGCCGACCGATGAACGCATGATCGGGATCGAAATCACGCTATCAGAATGGCTCTACAACGCTGTTTCAGCCTTCGAGGTGTTGACGATCCACCCGGACTACTTCCGCCTGCGCAAGCCGCTGGCGCGGCGGTTGTACGAGCTGGCTAGAAAGCATTGTGGGCATCAAGCGTCATGGGCTATTGGACTGGACTTGCTGCGCGAGAAATCGGGCAGCAAGTCTAGGTCCAAAGAGTTCCGACGCATGGTGCGCGCCATCGAGGATGATGATTGCTTGCCGGAGTACCGACTTACGCTTGGCGAAGATGACAAGGTCCTGTTTAGTCGTCGAGGTGGTGCTCGCTTTATGGCCAGTGTTGGCGTGGGCTGAGCAAGTCGGCGAGCACGGGCTTGCGGCATAGCTGAGGATCGGCACAGCTGGCGAGCGGTGAACGTCCCAGGGGGCAGCGCGGCCACGCTGGCGCGGGTAGCGCGTGGGCGGGCGAGCTTCGGCGCGCGGTTTCTGGCGTCGTTTTACGGAAGCGGAAGCGGGCTGACAGGTCGCGCGCTTGCTCGGCCGCTCGGCACGGTGACGACGCTGGATCGGTGGGCGCTGATCGACGGTGACCGTATGCGGATGCTGCAACCCGACGAGCTGCGTGCGGCGATGGGACGCGAGGACTACGCGCTGCCGGCGATGCGGCGCGAGGCGATCACCTTGCTGGGCAACGCGGTTTGCCCGCCGGTGGCGGCCGACTTGATCAATGCCATCCGGGCGGCCGCATGACTGGACAGAAGGAGCCGGGAAATTACCGGCGCGGCCGGAGGGTGCTCGGGGCTCTACGCCGGCGGCGCGTGCGGCGGTCGCTCGATGCTCCGGGTTCGGCCCGCCATGAACCGATGGCGAAAGCCTGCGCCAGGCCGCTACTCCGCAACGCCTGTGGCGTCCTCCACTGTGTTGCGGCCCTGCGGGTGCGGAGCGCTCTGCGCCTGTCGCTCAGATCGCCAACGGCCCACGGCGGGCCGAAGGAGAGCACTGATGAGCACCAGCAGCCAACGCGGTTCGGACACCACCGGAAAGATTTACGAGTGCACGGGTGCGCTATGGAAGTTCAACCGGCCGGTCACGCGATCGGAGCTGTTGCGGGTGGCTGAAGAAGCGGTGACGTCGATCTACTGCGCGGGGGAGCCGATGAGCGATCCGGTGATGGTCGGGCAGTGGCTTCAATGCAAATACGCAGAGCTGCAGAACGAAACGTTCGGGGTCATGTTTCTGGACAGCCGGCACCGTCTGATCGCCTTCGAGCGGCTGTTTGAGGGCAGTATCGCTGGGGCGGAGGTGCATCCGCGTGTCGTGGTGCAGCGCGCGCTTGCGAATAACGCGGCGGCGGTCATCTTGAGTCACAACCACCCATCAGGGGTCAGTGAGCCGAGTACGGCGGATCGCTCGATCACGCTGCGGTTGCGCGATGCGTTGGCGCTGGTGGATGTGCGTGTGTTGGATCATTTTGTGGTTGGCCAAACGGTGGTGTCGATGGCGGCGCGGGGGTGGCTGTGAGCGCGGGCTTCAAGTGCGCAAGCGGTGGCGAGCTGGTTCCTAGCGTCAGCATCGCGAACCTGCTGCAGCAACGCGATGCGATAGCGGAGCGGCTAGCGCAGGCGGTCGCGCTGCTTGTCGGCTAATTATGCCCAACCCCCAAAAAGGTAAAATGGCTATCTGGCCCATCCCGCGAAAACGATAAACGTTTGGGTTTGGGCTTAGAACCCCTTACCGGAAGCAGTGATCAAGCCGGGGCGGCACTCTCTTCCGGCTGTGGAGCTTCGGTCAGGATTTCCAGTGGCGGCAAGCTGCGTACGATTTTCATGGTTTCCAAGCTCACCGTGACCACGCGCAGCAGTAGCTCTAACGGGTAGCGTGGGTTGGTCATGGTCTCGATGGCCCAGTCGTTGGCATCGTTGACGATGCCGCTGTCTTTGTCGGTCTTCACGCACTGGCGTTCCATCACCCACTCGATCGCGGGTTTGCCGTTGACGACGTAGTCGTAGGCTTCCAGCGGGATGCCGGTGATGGTGATGCGGCCGTTGTAGATGACGGTGGAGCGGTCTTTGTCTTTGCCGGTCTTGCCGAACTTCATCTTCTCGACGCGGTAGTCGGCATTGGTTAGCGGCTTGCTGCCGTGCTCGGTGTTGGCGCCAGCGTGCATCGGCACGGTTTCGTAGTTCAGGTGCAGCTCGGCCAGTGCGCGGCCGGCTCGGCTAAACGACCAGAAATCTTCCGACGACTTCACGCGCGGAATGCGCGGCAACTCCTTGCTCAGGTTATCGGCATAGCGCTCGCGGTAGTCGGGCGAATGCAGCAGTCCGTAGACGTAATAGAACACGTCCTCCTTGCTGATCGCTTCGCCGGGATAGGCGGCGTGAAAATGGGCGAGGCCTTTATCAGTGATGCCGTCGCGACGAGCACTGTCGCCGACGGATGGCATCTTTCCGTTGAAGAGGCCTTGGCTTAACGCGCCATTGCCTTCTGGAGGTTCGTCGTAAACATACAGCGAAACGCATTGGCCATTTGCGTTCAAGTGGTACTCGGGCAAGCAGTCCACGACCAGGGCGGAGAATTCCTTCGACGCTCCAGTACCAACAACCGAAATGATTCTGTTGCAGTGAGACGCGGAAGGCAAAAGAGCGGAGTTTCGCCCGGGTCGCTCGATCAGATCCCCATTGAAATAGACGAATTGAGCTGAAAATGGACGGTACATGACAGCTCTAATTGCATCTCGATTGAAACTGATGGTGCGGTGCTGCTCTAAACGCTTCTTTAGATTTACTGTCCATGCAATCCTAGTTGAATCGACGTCAATGAAATCATCTACCTCCGACCACGACGCCCGCTCCCCAACGCACAAGCTTTTGTAGCCATCAAGCTGCGCGCTGTAGTTGTTGATGAGGAACTCAACGTTCCTTTGCAATGCGTGTTGTGAATAGTTGTAGACCCAAGGATCGCGATTGCTTTTGACGCCCCCGGACGCCAATTCAAATAAATCCTTTAGGGGGATGAAATCGCCGAAACCCGATGCGCGCTGTCTCAACCAATCACCGTGCTCGTCCGGGGTTATTGAGGTCCAGGCTCCCACTTCGCCAATGCCATCAATGCTCACGAAATCAGCGACGCGCCGCAGCTTGTCCTCGCGACTCAGGTAGTCTCCGACGTCGTGGAAATAAATCTGACCGTGCTGTTTGGCGGCGGGATTCTTCACTAGTATGGAAATCGCGATCGGTGCGCGGCTGCCGCTGCCGAAGATCTTGCCGCCTTCCTTTCGCGATAGCTCACCCGAAGTCCGCTGATTCCCGCGCAGGTGGAACACGTAGAGACTGCTGAACTCGTCGACGAGACACTTGCGAAGCCCGTCGCCGGTATTCGATTCGAGAAAGCCCGCATTGGTGACGAAGCCGATCACACCACTGCTGCCGCCGCGGTCACTGGCCCAGCGAATCGCACGGATGTAGGAGTCGTAAAGCGCGTTTTTGAGCGTCGCCGTTGAGCGAGCGGCATACGTGCTGCGGATGCGACTGTCCAGATGCGGATACGCCACGTTTTGATTGTTGTCGTTGGCGCTGTCCTGCCCGGCCGAATACGGCGGATTTGCGATGATCACGCGGATATCGAGCTGCTTCTGCCGCCGCCGCCGCTTGCTGTTATCGACCAGCAGCGCGTCAACCAGATCTTCCTTCTCGTACATCTGGAAAGTATCGGTCAGGCAGATGCCCTCGAACGGCACGTAATCGCCGCGGACGATGTCGTGGTAGGTCGCCTCGATGTTGATCGCGGCGATGTAGTACGCAAGCAGCACGATTTCGTTGGCGTGGATCTCGTGTTTGTACTTGTGCTTAAGTTCTTCCGGGCTGATCAGGCCGGACTGCATCAATCGTGTGATGAAGGTACCGGTGCCGGTGAAAGGGTCGATGATGTGCACGCCCTTGCTGCCCAAGGTCTCACCGAATTCGGTCTTGAGGATGTGGTTGACGCTGTGGATGATGAAGTCGACCACTTCCACCGGGGTGTAGACGATGCCCAGCCTCTCGGTCATGCGTGGGAAGGCGTTGCGGAAGAATTTGTCGTACAGCTCGACGACGATCTTCTGCTTGCCGGCCGCGCTGTCGATGCCTTCGGCGCGCAGCTTCACGCTGTCGTAGAAAGCCTCTAGGGTGTCGGCCTCCTTATCGAGGCGGTGCTCGTCCAGCGCATCGAGCACGCGCTGCATCGCCTGCGACATGGGATTGTGCTGGGCGAAGCTGTAGCTGCTGAACAGCGCGTCGAACACCGGCTTGGTGATCAGGTGCTGGGCCAGCATCTCGATGATCTCGCCATCGCTGATGCTGTCATTGAGGTCGTCGCGCAGCTCGGCGGCGAAGCTGTCAAAAGCCTTGCGCTCGCGGGCGTTGGCCGGGTTGCCGACGATGCCGGTGATGCGGTCAATATGCGTGTTGGCAATCTTGGCGATGTCGTTGGCCCAGTCCTCCCAGTGGTGGCGATTGCCTACCTTCTGCACCAGCTTGGCGTAGATGGCGCGCTCGATCTCGCCGATCTCGAACTCCAGCGTCGCCTGCTCTGGGGCCTTCTCGGCCGCCGCATGGCCGATGCTGCTGCCACCCTTGGCCTGCCGTTTCGCCTTGTCCTGAGGACTCGCCGCCCTGGCCTTCTTCTGGATCTTGTCGGTGACGGCAATAACTTCCATCTTGCTGGTGTCTTTGCCGATCAGGTCCAGCTTGTTGACCATCGCGTCGAAGCGGTCATCGTGCGATCGCAGCGCCTGCAACACCTGCCAGACCACCTTGTAGGTCTTGTTGTCGTTGAGCGCGTCGTGCGCCTCTATGCCCGCCGGGATCACCACCGGCAGCACGATGTAGCCGCGCTGCTTGCCGGGCGCGTTGCGCATGACGCGGCCGACCGACTGCACCACGTCCACCTGCGAGTTGCGCGGGGTAAGGAACAGCACCGCGTCCAACGCCGGCACGTCCACGCCCTCGGACAGGCAGCGCACGTTGCTGAGGATCCTGCAGGTGTTGTCCGGCGCCGACGCCTTCAGCCAGCTCAGCTTTTCCTCTTTCTGGCTGGCGTTCATGCTGCCATCCACGTGCTCCGCCTCGCAGATCAGCTGCGCGGTGCTGTCGTCGTCTTCGTCGTTGCTGGCCTGGTAGGCATCGACCACGGCTTGGAACATGTTGGCGATGTTCTTGGAGCTGACCTTGTGGGTCTTGGCGCCCTTCTGCACCTCGATCACCTGGCAGAACGCGACGGCGCGCTTCATTGCGTGACCGTCACCGGTGAGGTCTTCGTCCAACCCCTGCTTGGCCAGCGCTTTCCAGCAGCCGATGATCTTGGCCGCGTCGTCCACCCGCAGCTGATTGCTGTCGTCCTTCCACAGACTTTGTAGGCGGCGGTTGACGTGGGTTTCTTCCACCGCCAACACGATGACCTTGTAGTCGACCAGAAGGCCGCGCTTGACCGCCTCGGAAAAGCTAATTAGGTAAAGCTGCTTGCCGTATAGGCGCTCATCATCCATCGAGCACAGCGCGACGTTGTCCTTCTCGGCGCTGGCCTTGGCACCTTCGCCGTAGATGCGCGGTGTCGCGGTCATGTACAGGCGCTTGGCGGCACGCAGGAAAGCGGCATCGTGCACCTTTACGAAGTTGCTCTCGTCGTCGTCGCCAAAGGTGGCGCCGGTGGTGCGATGGGCTTCGTCGCAGATGATCAGGTCGAACGCGGCCAACCCGTGATCCTGCTGGGCTCGACTAATGACATCGATCGAGTGGTAGGTGCCGTAAACGACGCTCATGTGCTCGGCGTCGTGCCGCTTGGCCATTTCACTCGCAAGGCGCTCTGGCTCCGTCGTGGCCGGATAACGCAGTTCGTGGGTAAAGGTCTGGACGCTGTCGTCGTCATCCTTCTTGCGCTTCTTGCCCACATGGCTGTCGGAACAGACCGCGAAGTTGTGCAGCGGCGTGGCGCTTTCCTGGGACCACTCGGTCAGTGTCTGCGACAGCAACGCCAAGCTGGGCACGAGGAACAGCACGCGTTTGCCCTTGCCGCCGAGTGCCTCGGCAATCTTGAGGCTGGTAAAGGTCTTGCCAGTGCCGCAGGCCATGATCAGCTTGCCGCGCTCGCCATCCTTCAGACCGGCAGAGGCAGCGGCCAGTGCTGACTGCTGGTGCGGGAACAGGGACTTTTTAGGCTTGAGGACCGGAGCGGCCTTGGCCTGGTACTTGGCCCAGTCGATCTGGCTGGCTTCAAGGTCGTTGATGTCGATCTTGCTTACCGGAGTCTGCTGGTCCTGCAGCGCGTTCTCGGCGTGCGTACTCCAATCGCTGGTGGTGGCGACGATGACGCGATGTGTGAACGGCTTCTTGCCCGAGGCAGTGAAGAAGCTGTCGATGTCGCTCTTCTGCACGCGGTAGCTGTCCGCGTAGAGCTTGCACTGGATGGCGTGGATCTCGTTGGTGCCATGGGTGCGCGCCACCAGATCGATGCCGGCGTCGCGCTTGTCCAGGCCCTGGGCTTTGGCCCAGTCGGCGTAGGTCCAGACGTCGCTGTACAGGTCCTTGTAGGTGGCTTCGTTTCGCAGGTAGGTGCGTATCAGCTCTTCAAAGTACGTGCCCTTTTCGCGCTCGGTGACGGCAGCTTGGCGGTATGAGTCGAGGAGGCTGGAAAGTGCTGTCACGGATTCTGATCCTGTGGCTGATGCCGGTGGGCCGTCTCAGACGGCGAGGAACCCGTTTTTTGACACCGCGGTGACGGGTAGATTACCTGTCCTTTTATGACGCCACGAATTACCGAGCTGCCAAAGCACGATAAAGCGTGGCTCGGTGTACGCCCACGTCCTCTGCGGCCTGAGATGTAGTTTTGCCGCCAGCGATCAGCGATTTGGCGGCTGTTACTTGGTCCCCGGTTAGCGAAGGCTTGCGACCAAATCGGACGCCGCGGCTCTTGGCCGGGGTGCGGCCGGCGGTGGTGCGCTCAAGAATCAGGCTGCGCTCAAAGTCGACGATTGGGGCTCGCTGGAGCCGCCAACGCCCTAGGAAGGGTCTCATGACAATGCGCCGGGCCGACCGGTGACCCCTATGTGGGGTCTGGAATTTAAAGCACGCTAAGGCCCAGCGAGTGGGCGCGGCGGCCTGAACTTGCCCGCGCCGACCTTGGCGCTGCTGCGCCACTGGTAGTCCCTCGTCAGGTTGATGTGCTCCCAGCCCAGTGGCGACAGGTACTGCAGCAATGCGCCATCAATGCCCGGCCGACCCCTAGCTCGTGCTTTCACACACCACACGAGCAGACACGTGCTTTCACACACCCGACGCTCACGCGCCTGAAGGTCGGCACGTGCTTTCACACACCGGTGTGGATGGGCACGTGCTTTCACACACCGGTGTGGATGGGCACGTGCTTTCACACACCAAATACTGTGGATAGGCACGTGCTTTCACACACCGCCGGCACGTGCTTTCACACACCGACAACGGATCTAAGCTACTGTTTTGTAAGCAATTAAAAGCCCTCAAACAGGCCGTAACGCGCGCGCGCGTTTTTTTAACTAAAAAGCTCTTAACGTCTCGGCACTCTCAAAAATGTGGGCAACTGCAGTCGCTAGGACTTCGACCCGCCTGCCCTCCTACATCCATGTAGTCGCCCGTCGCCTACGGCGCCGCCTACTACGGACGCTTCGCGTCCTGCGCGGCATCCATGCCTTGCAAACGGCGATATCCCAGTTCGAGGCCAGCTCGTAGCGACCACGCTTCGCGTGGTTAAGGAGCGCGCTGCGCGCGAAGCGACAGCTGTAGCGGCCTACGGCCGGAAGAAGAAAGCATATCGGTCGCCGCTTCGCGTCGAGAGTAACGGCCGCCTCAAGGGCGGCCGAAGAGCGGTTTTGCAAGAAGCGAAGGGCAGAGCGAGAGCGAGAGCGAGAGCGAGAGCGAGAGTGTCGATTGCTGCCTGCGATGCGGGCAGCAAACGGGCCAGCGTAGCCGACACGTCGGCCGCCCTTCAGGGAACGGAACGGGTGTTCAGAGCCTAGCGGTAATGATCATTCCGACCGCCACGATGATCGAGAGCACAGCAAAAAAGCGTATCCAGATCAAAAACACGAGCGCTCCGGCGACGAAAACGAAGAACTTCGCGTCGAACGACCAGGACGGAAACCACACGCTGACTGCATACGCCCACATGCAGGAAAGCATCACTACTAGCGCGCCCATAGCCTCTCCACCTGCATTAAGCGGGTGAGGGTTCACGACATGGACAGGCGAATCATTGTCAAACATACTTAGTCCTCTACAGTTCTGTAGAACTACAGGTTTTACATGATAGCGACTTGGCTACTGAGTGGGGGAATTGCACTAGCGGGTGTCCCTGCGCATCCGATCTATCTGAATCTTGACAATCACTTCTACCTGCTCAACGGCAGTTTTGGGGTAAGCCCTGTGCTGAAAAATCAGGCAGGTTCGCGATTCATTGATGTCGCTGATTCAGCGGCGATAACGAACTGTCGCCGAGCTGGCGGGGGCAGCCAGACAACGACGCAAGTGCTGATGTTCTACGAGAACAGCACGAAGCTACTTTACCTTTCGCAAGATCGGACGCGATGGCGCTACCAGCTCGGAGCCGCTTACAACGTGTTCTTTCTCGAGAGTGCCAATGGCGATGCAATCTGCGATGGGGCGGTCGCCGCTCCGGTGCAAAGCACAGGCGTATTTGCTGACGGCTTCGAAAGCTAGGCATGAGCGAGACGTAGCGTTGTCCACGGGCTGTCCACACGGCGCGGAGGCGCGCGTAACGCGCGCCCGATGGCCGGGGATCTTCTAAATCCCCTGCCATCGGGGCACCGACGCAAAGTGTGGGCAGGCGGTGGGCAACGCGGGCATATCAACCGAGCGTCGCCAGGTAGACACTCCCGCTGATCGTCAGGAGCATGTTCAGAACGAGCAGCACGATTACGAGTCGCGTCGGCCGCGCTGGGGCGGCAGGCGAGGCCTCGCGTTGTCGTTCTAGGCGAAGCGCTGCGACGGCGGCTTCACACGCCGCACGTGACGCGATCGCACCGACCACGTTCCATTTCTCCTTGGCTAGGGTGAGATCGCTTCCCGTGTCAGCGGATTGGCCGGCGCGGGAGCCTTCCAGTGCATCGAGGCGAGTGACTATGCTCTCAAGACGAACAGTGATCTGATCGATTTCGCCGAGGACGATCTTGGACATCGCCTCACGTGCTGTTTGAGGGCCAGTCATGGTTATGCCGCGACGGCCGCACGCTTCTTTGTGGCGGAGGCTGAACCAAACAACGCTGAAAAAACGTCATCAAGGTTTGAATGCGCAGTTCCAGCGAGCTGGCGTACTTGCAGCATGCGAATGCAGTGTTCCTTTTCATCATCTGTTTTCGCAGTACGGAAGTTCGCACGATAATCCGTGGCATCACTGATTACGTCAGGCAGTGTTTTACCTGCTCCCTTGATTCTCTCAAACACCTCATTGCCGTAAATCACTGCCGACGGGTTTAGCGTAAATAAGTGCTCTGCTTGGTGGAATCCGAAAATAGCCGGAAACTCATCCTCAATATCTTCGTCGAGGTCAACTTTGTTGAACACCAGAAGAACGCGCTTGGCATCTACCCCGAGAAGCGCAAGTGCTTTGATTGTATTGATCGTGTCACCTTGCGCTTTTCTCTCTTTCCACGCTGGAACGACGAAGTAATCAAAATCGGCTTGCGATCCGCTGAACTGCTGCATAGCCTTCATAAATGGCTCGACATTCGACGATCCAACATCAACAATCACTGACCCAGAGTGCATGAGCAACTCGCGTTGAATATCTCCAAACTTTGCGCCGCGCATCCTTTCCACGTCGATGCCATCCGCAGAGCCATCGATATTGAGGGACTCCACAGAGATTATCTTCGCACCCTTGAATCGAGGGGCTAGCAGGTGCGTGGCGATAGTTGTCTTACCGACGTTTCCGGAAAAATTGATGATCGCAATGCGCTTGTCATTCATTTGGGTGTCCGCCTTTTGATGTTGCTGTAGTGGTCGAGGTTAACGGGTTGGCCGAAGATTTTTTCGACGGCGGTGGGCGCAGTCGGTGATGGGCGCGAGGGCTCGGATGGTTGGGTGATGACGGCGATGCGGGGTACTGGAAGAGACGCTGGTGCAGGGTGGCGAGCGCGTCTGCGTAGCCAGTCACCTAAGGATTGCTTACGGATCGTCAGTCCTTTTGTAGCCAGCCAATCGACAACTTGTGCATACGAGTAGCCATCGGCGAGAAGTGCTCGAATGTCCTTGGCGTAAGGGTCGAGCTTGCTTCTGCGGTGGCTTGGTCGCGTTTCGGTTTTGTACTGGTCTACGTCCATCGGCGCGGATCGTCAGCTTCGGTAGGTTGTCAGTCTACTGTAAAGCTATCGTAAGCTCTTTGCAAATGGGTGTAAGTCTAGTGACAGCTTGTCGTCAGTTTATTGTCAGTCTATCGTCAGTCTAAAAGGAGCCAAATGGAAGGTAGCATGGACGAATGCTGAGAAGAATGGCAGGATAGGTGTTGTGGTCGTACCGCTTCGCGGTTCGTCCAACACCCGCCGGCTTCGCCGACGCCTGCCCGCCTTGCGGCCGGGATGGCGCAAGCGTCACGCTCGGCATTCTGCCGAGCAAAGATCCGACCGGATCGCGCGGTCGGAAAGCCAAGAAGGAGAGGCAATGACGGACGCGCCAACACAAGCAAAGCCAAGAAGCCGCACCGGCGTTCGCGTCAAGCTCACTGGTGATGAACTCACTGCGTTGGGCGACGTTGCTGCCTCACTTGGAATCACCAGGCACGCGGTGCTTGTCAAAGCTGTCCGCGAGATCATTGGTGCCGTCCCCGAATTGATGAACGACGACGTGCGGGCGTTAGAGGACGCGAATGCCCAAGTGCATGCAGTGGGGAGAAACCTTAACCAGCTCGTGCGAGCGGTAAACGGAGGCAGAGGAAAGGGGGTTAATGTTGACAAGGCGTATCTTGCCGTCATCGCCGAATCGGTGGCTGCTACGCTCATCGAAATTCGCAAGATTGCACAGAGGCAACGTGAACGATGGGTTTTTCTAGCTCCCGCTAGTGAACCTAGTCCGGTCGAGGACACACGGACGTGAGTAATGAAAAAGATGCCTCAATCAACCTAGACGACTTGCGCCCAAAAAAGGGCGTACAGAAGGCGATTCGGAGTCGACGTGCTTCTGCTGGCGGGACTGCGCGCAGAGCAAGCAATGCATCGAGTAAAGCGATGCGGACAGCGGCTATTGCGAAAACTCCGCAAGCAGTGGTTAAGATTATTGGATATACACACAGCAAAAAGAGCATAAAGAGGCAAATAAACTACATATCTCGTGATGGCAAAGAGCCCACTGAAAACGAGATGGGTTCGCGTGAAACCGGGCCGCGTATAGCGGAGCAAACGCTGAAGGATTGGGATGACAAGCTGACCGTGGGGATAGAGAAGAACGGAAAGCCGGCGCGTTTAAGTATGCATGTGCAGGTATCGATGCCAGCAGGAACAGATTTGGGGGTATTTACCGACGTGGCACGCGCATGGGGGGATACCGTATTTTCTGGTCGGCAGTACGTCTTTGCCGTACACGACGATAAAAAGCACCCGCATGCGCATTTTCTGGTCGCGCTCAAAGACGACAACGGGAAGAAGCTGAACCCTCGCAAGGACGACATCCAAGGCTGGCGAGAGAGCTTCGCGGAACTGGCCACCATGCAGGGATATCCGATGGCGGCGACGCGCTGGTACGAGCACAAGAAGGATCGACCGCCGGTCGAGGCGAGCCACACCGCGAGCTACCGGATGCTTGAGCGTGGGGAGGTGTCTGAACGACTCTTAGGTGGGCTTCTCAGCGCCATTGCGGGGAACGCCAGCGCTGTGTTGCCAAAGCAGATACAGGACAGCCAAGAAGCTCACAGGGCGGCGGCTGAGCGACTCACGGCCGAAGGCAAGCGTGATCTAGCTGGACTGCACGTGCGCGAGGCTCAGACGGCACGACACGGGCGCTCAGAGCGAATTCTCGCCGAGGTCTCATCCGTCGCCGAAGGGCGCAGTGCGGTTAGCCCAAAGATGCTCGCTTTGGCCGAGGCCATCGCCAAGGAGAAAGGCTTAGCGGTACCCAGTGCCCAAGGCGATTTCGGGGAAGTCAGAGCATTTCTAAACGAGCATGCGAGGCGGCAGATTGCCGATCAAAGCCACAAGCGAGACGCTGGCCAGGAACGCGAGGCCTGAATCTGGCTCGGATGCGTGCGCCGGTGGGAACGCATCAGAGTTCCGCTGCCGAGTGATCACGCGCTGGATGTGATGATCGGGCCGCTATCGACCCAAAGCGGACATTTAAGCGACCTTCTGCTTGCCAGATCGTCAGCATATTGGCCATGACGTGCGTCTTTCGCTCTGGGCTGACTCCCAGCCGGGAGTCGAAGATGGCTATAGTCGCCTTAGCAACGGTTGTGGCATGCAGCCTGTTAAAAAAGACAGCCAATATTTGGGAGCTGCCGAGAGAGGGCCAAGTCAGGCCTCTCGAGCTTGGAGCGTCGGGGCTACTTGGGGTGGCGAATCTGCACGTCGTATCCCGTGACCAATAGTGAGTCTCCAACCTCGGCGAGCGGAGTCGGAGCAATATGTAGCAAGCATCGATCCAGCCAGAAAGAGAATTTCCCGAGATGGGCCAAGCACAATCAAGCGCGCGAAAAATTGTATTTCTCAGTCATGCGAATCCGGAAGACAACGTACTCACACTTTGGATTGGCACTCGGCTTGCGGCGGCGGGGTATATCGTCTGGTCTGATGTCACCGAACTAATCGGCGGCGAAACCTTCTGGGATGACATCGAAGAAGCCATACGCAGCTATTCTGTGAAGGTGATTTCTCTGGTATCCAAGGCAGGGGTGCACAAGAAGGGCTTCAAAGACGAGTTGTCCCTGGCTCTCGCGGTAGAACGTGCCGAATCCCTTGACGATTTCGTGATCCCCATCCGTGTCGACGACATCAAGTTTTCCGAGTTTCCTGCGGAAATTATTCGCCGGAACGCAATTGATTTTCATGGGTTGTGGCATCAAGGGCTCGGCAAGCTGATCAAGAAGTTGGAAGCCGACGCGACGCCAAGGTCATCGTCGCCGAGAGAGGATGCACTGTCGGATTGGTCGAGAACTCTGCTCGGAATCGACTCGGGTGTGATCGCGGAGAGCGAGAGCGTCGTATCCAACTGGCTCGATATTCTGGAGATGCCCAAGTCAATATGTATTAGCAAATTGCGTACAGGGGCCGTCGTCCCGGACTTCACCGGGTACCAATGGCCAATAGAGATCAGGGGCGTGAATACGTTTGGATTCGACAGGATTGACCTCACTCTCTCGAATCAATTTGAGTCGGTTAGCGAAGTTGATTTGAGCTACTTTCTGGAGGGCGGCTCTATCCTAAAGCGTCGCGACGCACAGAACGTCTTGGTAAGCCTGCTTAGAGTCGCCTGCGAAAAGCATCTGCAACGGGCAGGGCTCATAGGGGCGACCCTATCGAACGGGAGAGTTGGGTACTTCCATAAGATCGACGGCGGAGGGCTCAAACGAACGGCGTTCGTAGGCCCCACCGGTGTTTCAGGGAGCCGAGCGCTAGGGGGCTTCAGCCCTAAGAAGAACGTTTACTGGCACTACGCACCTGAGCTCTATCCGTTCATAGAAAAGCAGTCTCGCTTTTCGCTTACCGCCCACGTGGTGTTTTCTCAAGATGGGGAAACGCCAATTGCAGAAGCGGCCCGCTCCCATCGCCTTAGGCGGAGCTTCTGCAAGACATGGTGGCAAGATCGTTGGCGGGATCTGATGCTCGCCTACCTATCTAGCATGTCAGACGAAGATGGACAGGTTACCGTCAAGGTATCTGATTCTCGAGCCCTAATCTTGTCAAAGCACCCCTCGCTTTTCTCGTCGCCAGTGTCTGCGACTGATCCGGGCGCGGACAACATTGGTCCGGAAACGACGGACGATCCAGACTTCGGTGACCTAGGTATCGAAGACGAAGACGATGGCGACGAAACAGACGTACTTGTGCGCGCCGTCGAATGAACACATCCTCGCACATTGTCTACTTCGACGAGCCAAAACTGACGTTCGGCACCGGACAAAATCTTGAATCGCCAAAGGACGGATTATTTCTCTTCGGTCCGCTGAAGAGTGATATGAATTCGGGTGGCATTCGAGTCGGTGTAATTGGAACGGCCGCAGGGATAAAGCATTTTGAGCGTTGGGCAGAGTCAATCCAGGGTTACATTCCGGCGGTGGAGTCTCAGTCGCCACAGCATCGACCTTTCCCGGGATTCTCAGCTGTGTTTGGCTTGGACTTTCCAGGGGATGCGTTTCGCAAAATCGAAGTGACCGATGCGAAGATTAACGAGGCTCTGTACATAGCCGACCGTCACCAAGCAATCTTCAAGACGGTGGATGTCTTTGCGGATCCCATTGCCAAGCACATTGCTACGGAAGACGCGCCGGTGGATCTGTGGATTGTTCTAATTCCAGACAGAGTCTACGAATATGGAAGACCGCAATCGATCGTGCCAAAGGCGATTCGAGTTGAGGGAGAACAGAAAAGCAGCAAGAAGATCGCTAAGGAACTGATTAATCAACGCCCACTTTTTGCCGAGGACGATGCCGCAGCGACGCCCTACTACTACGAGCTGAACTTTCACAACCAGATGAAGGCTCGTCTCCTCGAGGGGAAAAGCCGTGCAGTAATCCAGATTGTGCGCGAGTCGACGATCGCTCCTCACGCCTTTCTCAATGCGAAGGGCGAGCCAAGTCGGAGGTCGCAAGATCCTGCGACTGTTGCCTGGAACCTGTGCACAACTGCGTATTTCAAAACTGGGCGGCGGCCATGGAAATTGGCTGGCGTGCGCGCGGGAGTATGCTACATCGGGCTCGTGTTCAAGAAGATTGAGACAGCCTCAGATGAGTCCGCAGCATGCTGCGGCGCGCAGATGTTCCTGGATTCGGGGGAAGGGATGGTTTTCCGAGGAGCAGTTGGCCCTTGGCGCTCGGCGCGAGCCGGCGAATATCATCTAAGTCGCGAGGCGGCTACCAATCTCATCTCCGTGGTAGTGCGTGCCTACGAGGATCTCCATGGAACAAAGCCGCGCGAGCTTTTCATCCACGGGAAAACGTTCTTCAACGATGACGAATGGGAAGGATTTCAGGACGCAGTCTCAGCCCAAACAACTATCGTTTGCGTCCGGATTCAGAATGCAAAAGATCTGAAGCTTTTTCGATTCGGAAGGCATCCTATGTTGCGGGGAACAGCGCTTATTAGGAACGCAAGAACGGGGTACCTTTGGACGCGTGGCTACATCCCCTACTTTAAGACTTACCCGGGGAGGGAGACACCCACTCCGTTGCGAATTGATATCGTTCGAGGCGAAGCTTCGCTGCAGGATGTAATGCGCGACGTTTTTGGGCTTACGAAGCTAAATTTCAACGCGTGCATCTACGGGGACGGACAGCCTGTGACGCTGCGCTTTGCCGATTCAGTTGGTGAGATCCTAACCGCTGGTCCTACCGACTCTGATCAGCCGCCATTGCCTTTCAAGCACTACATTTAGGCTACTCCATCCAATCAGGCAGATAGGGGAGCCAATGATTGGAGCGGGCAACACGTTATTCACAAGTTCAATTAGATGACATTCCATGGGGCCTATGTGATGTCCGCTTCTGGCCGATAGCGGACCGTCGGATTCTCGTTGGTCCTGGTCAACGAAGCTGGCGCAGATGGGTCGTTAGTTGCCGGT
>ENA-ORBV01004744-ORBV01004744.1-microbial-mat-metagenome-genome-assembly--contig:-NODE-4744-length-25738-cov-5.792292_pt1 | contig 25738 bp, 16 predicted proteins | sample MGYA00237777_ERZ505514 | MGnify/ENA primary metagenome ERZ505514 (study PRJEB26160, sample SAMN06269048) | microbial mat metagenome | isolation source: Oligotrophic lake microbial mat | place... | reverse complement strand
GAGAGTCCCAGAATGTTTCCGAAGAGAATGTGGTCGAGATGGAGGTCCGAGGGAGTCTTGGAAAAGAGCACGAGGCCGACGGCGAACATCCCGGTGAAGACCACGCCCATGACGGCGTCTTCCTTGATCCGGCTGCGGGTCTTGATCCAACCGGTCGCGAGGGCGCAGAAGAGCCCGCTGGCGAAGGCGCCGAGCGCGAGCGGCAGGCCGGCGATGTAGGCGAGGACGATGCCGGGCAGCACCGCGTGCGAGATCGCATCCCCCATCAACGACCAGCCGCGCAGCACGAGGAAACACGAGAGCACGGCGCCGACCGCGCCGATCAACGCGCCCATGGCGAGGGCCTGTTGCATGAAGCCGAAACGGAGCGGCTCGATCAGAGTTTCGATCATGGGGCGGCCTCGCGGGCGAGGGCCCGGCGCAAGGTGCGGCGGCCGGCGAGCACGCCGTGCTTCGGCGCAAAGAAGAGCACCACGAGGAAGACCAAGGTCTGGAGGGTGACGATGCAGCCGCCCGTCGCTCCATCGAAAAAGTAACTGGCGTAGGCGCCGACGAACGAGGTGACGGCGCCGAGAACACCGCCGATGACGAGCATGACGCCGAAGCGATCGGTGAGCAGATAGGCGGTCGCGCCCGGCGTCACGAGCATGGCGACGACGAGCATCGCGCCGACGGCCTGGAGGGCGGCGACGGCGGTGGCGGAAAGCAGCAGAAGGAGGACGACGTGAAGGGCGCCGACGCGCAGCCCGAGGGCGCGGGCCTGGTTGGCGTCGAAACAAAAAAGCATCAGGTCGCGCCATTTCAGAGCGAGGACGAGCAGGCACAGGGCCGAGACGATCACGACTTGGAGGACGTCTTCCGCGGCGATGCCGAGGATGTTGCCGAAGATGATGCTCTTGAGGTTTACGCCGCTGGGGAAAACCGAGATGAGGAGCAGGCCGGCGGCGAAGAACGTCGTGAAGACGATGCCGATCACCGCGTCTTCGCGCACGGGAGTCTTGATCTTCACGAAGGCCATCGCCCCGGCGGCGAGCAGCCCGCTGATGAAAGCCCCGACGGCGAAGGGCAGGCCGGCCATGTAGGCGAGGGCGACGCCGGGGACTACGGCATGGGAAAGGGCGTCGCCCATGAGCGACCAACCCTTGAGCGTGACGAAGCCGGAAAGGAGCCCGCAGACACCGCCGATGAGCGCGCTCGTCCACATGGCGGTGACCATGTAGTCGTATTGAAAAGGCGTGAGCCAGGGCATTGGGGGAAGTAGCGGGTAGTGAGTAGGGCGGTAGGCGGAGGGTCGGGATGCTCGCGCCTCGCCACTCGCTACTTCTTTTCCTGCTCGTTTTCGCGGTCGGAGATGAGTTGCTCGCGGCCGGTGCGGTCGAGGTATTCGAGGTGGCCGCTCTTGCCGAGGACGAGGGGGCGTTCGTCGTCGGTGAGCACGGTGACCTGGCGGCCGTCGTGATCGTTGACGGTGGAGCGGTCGAGGTCGAAGAGGCGCAGGGCGCCGCCGAAGGCGCGGGTGAGATTCGCGGCGGTGAACACCTGGGCGGTGGGACCGTAGGCGAGCACGGTGCGGTTGATCAGGACGACCTGATCGCAAAACTCGGGGACCGAGCCGAGATTGTGGGTGGCAACGAGGATGAGCCGGCCCTCGTCGCGGAGCTCGCGGAGCAGCGTCACGAGGGCTTCCTCGGTCTTCACGTCGACGCCGGTGAACGGTTCGTCGAGGAGGATGACGCGGCCCTGTTGGGCGAGGGCGCGGGCGACGAAGACCCGTTTCTTCTGTCCGCCGGAAAGTTCGCCGATCTGGCGGTCGCGGAAGTCCCACATCCCGAGGCGGCGCAGGCTTTCCTCGACGGCGGCGCGGTCGGCGGCGCGCGGCAGGCGGAGGAAATTCATGTAGCCGTAACGGCCCATCATGACGACGTCGCGCACGCTGACGGGGAAGGTCCAGTCGACCTCCTCGGCCTGCGGGACGTAGGCGACCCAGCTCTGTTTCTGCGCCTCGCGGACGGGGCGACCGTCGATCTCGACGCGGCCGCGGCTCGGGGTGACGAAACCCATGAGGGCTTTGAAGAGCGTGGACTTGCCGGAGCCGTTGACCCCGACGAGCGCGCAGATGGTGCCGCCCTCGAGCCGGAAGCTCGCGTCGCGGAGGGCGGTGAGGCCGTTGGGGTAGGTGACGGCGACGTCGATGGCGGCGAGCGTGAGCGGGGCCGCGAACCCAGGAAATGCGGCGGGCGCGGCGGTGGACACGGCGGGCATCAATAGCGGACGGAGAGGCCGAGGAAAGGCTGGAAATCGGGCGCGGAGCGGGTGAGGCCGAGGTTGCAGCCGGCGTCCAGTTGCACGTCGCGCGTCACGGCGTAGGTGAAGCCGAAATCAAACTGGGCGACGGAGGGCGCGCCGCGCTCGTTGCTGACGGAGGAGACGAGTTCGACGTAGCCGCCGAGACGGGAAGTGAGGTCGCGGTTGAGGGTGACGGTATTGATCCAGGCGGCGCGGCGGCGGCGGCCGGTGTCGTCGGTGAACCAGTCGAGCTCGGTCATGAGGCCGAGGCCGAAGCCGGCGGGGAGGGTGAGGGCGAGGGGAAGGATGAGGCCGCCCTCGACGAGATCGTTGCCGGCGTCGCCGAGGCGGAGCGGGACTTTGACGAACGGCATGAGGGCGAAGGCGGTGTCGCCGCCGTCGTTGCCCCAGAGATTTATTTTGAGGCGGACGGTGAGGTCGCCCCAGTCGCGGGTGGTCGCGGTGACCCCGGCGGTGCGGACGCGTTCGCGGGAGATGCCGTCGAAGATGAACTGGATATCGGTGCGGTTGGTGAGGCCGAGTTTGAGGTTGACGGGGGCGACGTTGAGGGCGGACGTGCGGACGCCGGCTTCGCGGTCGAGGGTGGCGTTGACGAAATCGAGTTCGATCTGCCAATGGCCCGCGTCGACAGTGTAGGGGCTCTCGGTCTGGTCGGGGCGGTCGGTGGAGAGGTCGCGGAGGAGGGCGGCGGGCGTGGGGTGGAAGAGGGTGTAGCCGGATTTATCGGCGGGTGCGGGTGCGGGGGTTTGTGCGGAGGCGAGGGCGGTGAGGCCGAACAAGACGGCGGGGAGAAACGCGGGGCGAGAGGAGAGGTTCATGGTCGGGGGGCGGCGAGGAAGGCATTGACGATGGTGTCGGCGTTATACCGGAGCAGCGCGAGGTAGGTGGGAGAGGGTCCATTGGCGTCGGTGAGGGAATCGACGTAGAGGACGCCGCCGTAGCGGGCGCCGGTTTCCTTTGCGACTTGGCGGGCGGGCTTGTCGCTGATGGTGCTCTCGCTGAAAACGACGGGGATTTTGTGTTGCCGCACGAGGTCGATCACGCGCTTGACCTGTTGGGGCGTGCCTTGGGCGTCGGCGTTGATGGGCCAGAGGTAGAGTTGCCGGAGGCCGTAGTCGCGGCAGAGATAGGAGAACGCGCCCTCGCTGGTGACGAGCCAGCGTTGGGCGGCGGGAATGCGCTCGAGTTGGGCGCGGACGGGGGCGTCGAGGGCGCGGATTTTGGCGGAGTAGGCGGCGGCGTTGGCGGAATAGGCGGCGGCGTGGGCGGGGTCGATTCGGGCGAGGGCGGCGCGGATGTTTTCGACGTAAACGACGGCGTTGGCGGGGGACATCCACGCATGGGGGTTGGGTTTGCCGGCGTAGGGGCCCTCGGTGATGCCCATGGGCTCGATGCCGGCGGTGAGGAGGACCTGGGGGACGCCGCGGACGTTGTCGAAAAACTTCTCGAACCAGCGCTCGAGGTTGAGGCCGTTCCAAAGGACGAGGGAGGCGCGCTGGGTTTTGACGATGTCCTTGGGCGTGGGTTCGTAGCCGTGAATTTCGGCGCCGGGCTTGGTGAGGGATTCGACGTCGGCGTGTTCGCCGGCGACGTTGCGGGCCATGTCGGCGAGGATGGTGAAGGTCGTGAGGACGCGGGGCCGGGCGGAGTCGGCGGCATGGGCGAAGGGCGCGGCGGCGAGGGAAAGGGCGAGGGCGGCGCAAGCCCATCCGTGTTGGGTAAGGATAGATTTATTAGCCATGGCTATACTTGGTGGGCGACAAAAACTTAGGCGCAACTAAAAAAGATTGCGGGGTTGAATTGTCTTCCCGCTTCCGCAGGGTGGTCTCCCGTGCCGTCCCTCCCCCCGCGTCCCGCCGCCCGAAAAAAATCCGCCGCCGCGCCCGCCAAGCCGGCGACGAAGGCGCGCGCGGGCAAAATCGCGATCCTCAAGCCCTCGGCGGCGCGCGAGGATTATCTCGAGTGCATTTCGCAGCTGATCGGGAGCAAGGGTTACGCACGGGCGGTGGACATCGCGGCGACGCTCGACATCGCGCAGGCCAGCGTGACCAACATGACGCAGCGCCTCGCGCTGGAGGGCTTGTTGAAATACGAGAAATATCGCGGCGTGACGCTGACCGAGGCCGGCGAGAAACTCGCGGACGACATCATAAAGCGCCACACGATCCTGACCCGGCTGTTGCGGCATTTCGGGATGGATGAACATACGATTTACCGCGATGTCGAGGGGATGGAACACCACGTGAGCCGGCCGGCGCTCCGCGGATTCGAGGCCCTGACCGAGGAATTGGACCGCAATCCGGAGCTGGTGAAGCGGGTGCGGGCGGCCGGTCGGTAGGCGTCCGGGTTTTTCGGCGGTTTTATCATCTGCGCCCCTTGCCAAGGGAACGCCGCGCGCTACCAGTAGCGAATGCTTGAGAGCCGGAACCCACCGACGACGCCCGCCCCGCGAATCCGGGTCTGTTGTCCGCTGATCGTGCTGCTGGTCTTCGCGGCAGGCTGGCTCGGCCGGTTGGAAGGCGCGGGCGCGGGAGACGGTCGGAAAGAATGGGCCGCGGGTAACTACGAGGCGGCGGTGCGGCTGGCCTCGGGCACGGTGGCGTCCGCGCCGGGCGACGAGGAAGGCCACCTGCTTTATGTCGAGGCGTTGCTGGCGCTGGGCCGCGCCGAAGAAGCCGAGGCGGCGTTACGGGAGGGCCTCGGCCGATTGCCGCAGAGCCTCCGGCTGCAATGGCTCGGGCGCGAGGTGGCGTTTGCCAACGGCAAGCCCGAGCAGGCTACCGTGTATCTGGGCATGGTGCGCTCGCTTTATGCGAACCGGCCTTCGGCTTATCGTTCGGCTCCCGATCTCGTGGTCTTCGGCCGGGCGGCCCTGCTTCTGGGCGCGGATCCGAAGATTGTGTTGTCGAAGGTTTACGCGCCCGCGCAGAAAGCCGCGCCCGGTTTGCGCGACGTCTATCTTGCGCGCGGTGAACTGGCTCTGGAGAAGCACGACTTTGCGCTGGCAGCCACGGCGTATGAGGAAGGCCTGAAGCAACGGCCGGCCGATGCGGACCTGAATTACGGGCTGGCGCGGGCGCATGAGGAAGGCGACCGCAAGACCATGCTGGCGTCGCTGGAGCAGGCGCTGGAGGCGAATCCCCGCCATGCGCCCAGTCTTCTGTTGCGGGCCGATCATGCCATCGACGGGGAACGCTACGCCGAGGCCGAAGCGGATCTGGCCAAGGTGCTCGCGGTCAACTCCGACCAGCCGGATGCCTGGGCTCTGCGGGCGGTGCTGGCGCACCTTCGTTACGACGCGGCCGACGAGCGGGCCGCCCGCGATAGGGCGCTGCGGACCTGGCCGAACAACCCGCGGGTGGATTGGCGGATCGGGGAAAAACTCTCGAGGAAGTATCGGTTTGCCGAGGGGTCTGCCCGGCAGCGTCAGGCCATTGAATTCGACCCGGAGTATCTGCCGGCCAAGGCCCAGCTCGCGAGCGATCTGCTGCGGCTCGGCGACGAAGTCGAGGGCTGGCGATTGGCGCAGGAAGTTCACCAGGCGGACGGCTACGACGTGGAGGCTTTTAACCTAGTGACGCTGAAAGACACGATGACCGCCTACACGACGCTCCGCAGCGCCGACTTCGAGGTCAGGATGACGAAGCACGAAGCGGCGGTTTACGGGCAGGAAGTCATGGCGCTACTGGCGCGGGCGCAGACCGCGCTCGTCGGGAAATACGGCGCGGAACTGCAGAAACCCACGCTCGTGGATATTTTTGCGGACCCGAAGGATTTTGCGGTGAGGACCTTCGGGATGCCGGATGTCGCGGGTTTTCTGGGCGTGTGTTTCGGCCGGGTGGTCACGGCGAACAGCCCGGCCTCGACGGCGGCGCAGGGGACCAACTGGCAGTCGGTGTTGTGGCACGAGTTTTGCCACGTGGTGACCTTGCAGGCGACGCGGAACCGGATGCCGCGGTGGTTGAGCGAAGGTATCTCCGTCTATGAAGAGCGGCAGGCGAATCCGGCGTGGGGACAGCAAATGACCCCGGCCTATCGCGAAATGATTTTGGGCAAGGGGCTGATCCCGGTGCGCAGCATGAGCGCGGCGTTTCTCGCCCCGCCCACGCCGGAACGGCTGCAATATGCCTACTATCAGGCTTCGATGGTCGTCGAATTCCTGATCGAACGGCACGGGTTGGATAAATTGCTCGCGGTGCTGCGGACGCTGCGCGAGGGGAACGACATCAACCGCGCGCTCGAGCAGAACATCGCGCCGATCGCGGTGATCGAGTCGGGCTTCGCGGAGTATGCGAAAGCGCAGGCAAAAGCTCTCGGGCCCGAGTTGGACTGGGAGCGGCCGGCGGTGGCGTTGGGGCGGTCGGCCACGCCGGATTTGCTCACCGAGTGGGCCGCGGAACGCTCGGACAATTATTACTCACTTTTGCAGCGGGCGCGGAAGGCGTTGACGGAAAAAAAGTGGGCGGAGGCTAAGGTGCCGCTGGACCGGTTGCTCGCGCTCTATCCCGGGCAACGCGGCGACGACAGCGCTTGGCGACTGCTGGCCCGGGCCCAGCGCGAGCTCGGTGAGACGGTCGGGGAACGGGCCAGCCTGCAGCGTCTGGCGAGGATCGACGGGGAGGCCCCGGACGCCTACCAGCGGCTGATCGAACTCGGAACGGCGGCGGCCGACTGGCAAGACGTGGCGGTGAACGCGGGGCGCTGGCTCGAGATCAATCCCTTGGTCGCGGCACCGTGGCGGGCACGGGCGCAGGCGACGGCCGCGCTCGGCGAGGACGCGGTCGCGATCGCGGCGAACCGGACCCTGCTCCGTCTCGACCCGGCGAATCCGGCCGAAGTGCAATTCGAGCTCGCGCGAATGCTGCACCGGCAAGGTGACCCCGAGGCACGGCGGCATGTGTTGCAGGCGTTGGAAGAGGCTCCGCGGCACCGCGCGGCCCTGCGGTTGTTACAAGAGCTCGGGCCGAGCGCCGGACCATGAAAAAACCGTGGCTCATGCTGGCGGCGTTCTCTTTGAGCTCGGGCGGCCTGCTGCTCGCGCAACGCTGGTATGGCGGGGGCGAGAGCGGCTTCATCAGCGAGGATACGCGGACCGCACGCGAGGTGGCTTCGCACAGCACGGGCACGCCGGAGTGGACCAACCCGCGCGGCTTTGAGAAGGACGTGTTCACGTTTTCGCGTATCCGCTATGCCTCGGGCTCCGGCGGTGGCATGGCGGCGATGTTTGGCGGACGCTCCGGCGGCTACGGTCGGCGCGGCCGGTCGAATTCATGGTCCACCGACACGCCCGACAGCGATCTCAACTTCTCGTATCGGCTCCAGCAGATGACCTCGATGAAGGTCGATCCCGACGGCCGGTATCTGCGGCTCACCGATCCCGAACTCGCCGATTATCCGTTCATCTACATCGTGGAACCCGGCGGCTTGGAACTCAGCGACGCGGAGGCGCTCGCGCTGCGACGTTATCTGCTCAACGGCGGGTTTCTTATGCTCGACGATTTTTGGGGTGCCGCCGAGTGGGCCAACATGGCGGGCCAGCTCAAGAAAGCCTTCCCCGAACGCACCTTCGCGGAGTTGCCGTTGGACCATCCCATCTACCACTGCGTTTTTCAGATCAACACGAAGGGGCAGGTGCCGAATGTGCGCCAAGGGATGATGCGGCAGTATTCCGATGAGGTGCCGACGTGGGAGGACCACGGGCCCGATAGCGAGGACGTTCACCATCGCGGCCTGTTTGACGACAAAGGACGGTTGATGGTGCTCGCCACGCACAACACCGACAACGGCGACGGCTGGGAACGCGAGGGTGAGAGCGACTACTACTTCAAGAATTTCTCCGAGAAGATCGCCTATCCGCTGGGGATCAACGTCGTCTTCTACGTGATGACCCACTGATGGCCGATCTACGACACACCCTTCGGCGATGGTTGGTGCCCGCGGCGCTCTTGGCGGCCGGCGGGCTCGGCGTCTTCGCGCAATTTCCTCCCGGGGGCGGCTTCGGCGGTTTCGGCGGCTTCGGGGGTTACGGCGGGTCCGCGCGGCACGACGGCGGTCCGATCATCCGCACCGAAGGCGGCATTATGGTCGACGAAGACACCGTGCGCACGGCACGCGAGACGGCGTCGCACAGCACGGGAACGCCGGAGTGGTCGAATCGCCCGGGCTTCGAGCGGGATGTGTTCACCTTCGCGCGCGTGATCTTCCGCTCGGAAGACCCGGACGGCTTGAAACGCAACTACGGCTGGGGACGGGGACCGCGGCTGAGCTGGTGGGTGGATTTTCCCGATGCCGACCTGAACTTTTCCTACCGGCTGCAACAGCTCACCTCGATCCGCGTGAGCCCCGACGGCCGCGTGCTCAAGCTGACCGACCCCGAGCTGGCGTCGTATCCCTTCCTCTACATGACCCATCCGGGCTACATCAAGTTGAGCGACGAAGAGGTGGTGGCGCTGGCGAACTACCTGCGCAACGGCGGGGTCTTGCTCGTGAACGATTTTTGGAGCCAACGGGACTGGGAGGGCTTCGAGACCCAGATGCGGCTGGTGCTGCCGGGCAGGTCGTGGACGGAATTGGCCACGGACCATCCGCTCTTCAACTGCATCTACAAAATCCCCGGTCCGATGAACCGGCTGCAGGTGCCCACGCTGCAATTCTGGAACCGGGGCTTCGACCCCACCGACCCGAATTCCCGGCTGCAGACGGTCGATCGCGGCGTCGGTTCGGAGCGGATGCACGTGCGCGCCTGGCACGACGACCGGCAGCGGATCTCGGTGCTCGCGATCCACAACAGCGACGTCGGCGACGGCTGGGAACGCGAGGGCGAGAGCGACGACTATTTCCGGACTTTCGCCGAGACGATCGCGTATCCCCTCGGCATAAACATCGTTTTCTACCTGATGACCCACTGATGAGCTTCACCACCCCTCCTCCTCCTGTTCTGGTTCCCGACGCCTTCCAAACCGAGCGCGACGCCGTCGAGCGACTCATCGCCGGCCGCGCCCGCATCGATGCGGAACTGGGAAAAGTCATCGTCGGCCAACGCGCGGTGATCGAGCAGATCCTGCTCGCGCTGCTGGCCGGCGGCCACGTGCTCATCACGGGCGCGCCCGGCCTCGCGAAGACCCTGCTCGTGAAATCCATCGCGCAGATCTTCCACCTGAAGTTCCAGCGCATCCAGTTCACGCCGGACCTGATGCCGGCCGACATCACGGGCACGGAGATTTTGCAGGACGGCGAGGGCGGGCGGAAACTCGCGTTCGTGCCCGGTCCGATTTTCGCGAACCTCGTCCTCGCCGACGAAATCAACCGCACGCCGCCCAAGACGCAGGCGGCGCTCCTCGAAGCGATGCAGGAGCACCAGGTGACGGCGGCGGGCGTGCGCCATGCGCTGGCGGAGCCGTTCTTCGTGCTGGCGACGCAGAATCCCATCGAGATGGAAGGCACCTATCCGTTGCCCGAGGCGCAGCTCGACCGGTTCATGTTCAACGTCGTGATGGACTACCTGCCCGAAGACGACGAAGTGCGCGTGGTCGCGCAAACCACGGCCGGCCGGCCGGCGGCGATCGAGCCGCTCTTCACGGGGGAGGATGTGCAGCGGTTCCACGAACTGGTGCGCTCGGTGCCGATCGCCGACGCGATGGTGCGCTACGCGGTGCGGCTCGCGGCGGCTTCGCGTCCGCGCCAGCAGGGCACGCCGGCCTTCGTGAACGACTGGGTGAACTGGGGTGCGGGCACGCGCGCGGCCCAGTTTCTCGTGCTCGGCGCCAAGGCGCGGGCCCTGCTCCAAGGCCGGGCCCATGTCGCGGCGGAGGATATCCAGGCGCTGGTCGCGCCGGTGCTGAGGCACCGCGTCCTGCTCAACTATCGCGCCGAAGCGGACGGCATCCGCGTCGATGAAGTCATCCGGCGGCTGGTCGAGGGCGTAACGCCGCCGACGGCGAGCTAGGCCCGCGCCGCGCGCAATCGCCGACCATCGACTGAGGCAGACCGAAATCGTGAATCCCGAAACCTCCCGACCCGCCGCCACGGCGCTGATCGACCCAAAGGCGCTGATGGAAATCCGCAGCTTGGAGCTACGGGCGCGCGCGGTGGTGGAAGGTTTTTTGCACGGGCTGCATCGCAGCCCCTTTCACGGCTTCTCGGTGGAGTTTACGGAATACCGGGGCTACACGCCGGGCGACGATTTGCGTTACCTCGACTGGCGGGTGCTGGCGCGGAGCGACCGCCATGTCATCAAGAAGTTTGAGGACGAGACCAACCTGCGTTGTCACCTCGTGGTCGACCAAAGCCTGTCGATGGCGTTCGGTCCGGGCGGTGTGACGAAGGCGGCCTACGCGGCGACGCTGGCGGCGACTCTGGCGTATTTTCTCCATCTGCAAGGCGACGCGATCGGCCTGCTTACCTTCGACGAAGCGGTGCGGGATTTCCTTCCCGCGCGGCAGCGCAGCGATCATCTGCGCCGGCTCATGCTCGCGCTGGAGAAACCGGCCGGCGGGCGGGCGACCGACCTCGCCGCGCCGCTGGAGCGGGTCGCTCAGCTCGTGCGTCGGCGCGGCCTCGTCGTGTTGATCTCGGATTTTCTCGCCCCGCTCGCCGAGCTCGAGCGCAGCCTGCTCCTCTTGGCGGCGGGAGGGCAGGAGACGGCGGTGTTCCAAGTGCTCGACCCGACCGAGCTGACGCTGGGCTTCGAGCGGCCGACCCTGTTCCAAGATGTCGAATCGGGCCGCGAACTCTACATCGATCCGGCGACCGCGCGTGGCGGCTATCTGGAGAAAATCACGGCGCATGGCGCGGCGGTGGCGGGCATCTGCGAAAGACTCGGGGTCGGATTCACCCGTCTCGCCACCGATCAGCCGCTCGAGCTCGCGCTGCTGGAATTTCTCCAGCGACGGATGCGTCGGAAAACCCGGGGACGGAGATGAGTTTCCTGACACCGCTTTTTCTGCTCGGCGGAATCGCGCTCGCGCTGCCGATTCTCTTCCACCTGATCCGGCGGACGACGCGGGAACGCACGGCGTTCAGCTCGTTGATGTTTTTGGAACCGTCGCCGCCGCGGCTCACGCAACGCAGCCGGCTGGAGCATTGGCTCCTTCTGTTGCTGCGCTGTCTCGCCCTGGCCCTGCTCGCGTTGGGCTTTGCCCGACCCTTTTTCAAGGAGGCTTCGACCGAGGCCAAGCCGGCGGACGGAGGGCGGCGGGTGGTGGTGCTGGTGGATACGAGCGCGAGTATGCGCCGGGCGGGATTGTGGGACGAGGCGCGGGCCCGCGTCGCCGCCGTGGTGCGGACGATGCAGCCGGGAGACGAGGTGGCGGTGTATGCCTTCGCACGGGAAGTGCGGCCGCTGCTGAGTTTCGGAGAGTGGACGACGACGCTGGCGGCGGATCGGGCGGCGCTGGTCGCGGCGCGCCTCGCCGCCGAGAGTCCGGGTTGGACCGGGACGGAGCTGGGCCGGGCGTTGATGGTGGCGGCCGAAGCGCTCGGTGAAGGTGAAGGCCGTCCGACGTCGGGGCCCCGGGAGATCGTGCTCGTGAGCGACCTGCAGGCGGGCGGCCGTGCCGAGAGTTTGCAGGGCTACGAGTGGCCCAAGGGCGTGACGGTGCGTGTGGAAACCCTCGCGGCGAAAACGGGCACCAACGCGGGTCTGCAACTCATCGCGGAAAGCGCGGAGACGGAGGGACAGGCCGCGGCGGTGCGCGTGCGGCTGATCAACGCTCCGGATGCGAAACGCGAGGCGTTCAGGGTCGGCTGGGTGCGGACGACCGGAGGCGACTTTGTCGGCGAGCCGGTTGCGACCTACGTGCCGCCGGGGCAGAGCCGGGTCGTGGCGTTGCCGGTGGCGACGGCGGACGGCGCGCAGGCGATCGGTTTGCGCGGCGACGACGATGATTTTGACAACACCGTTTACGTCGTGCCGCCCGTGCCCCTGCGGGCGAGCGTCGTCTACCTCGGGACCGAGCGGGCGGAGGATGCGACGCAACCGCTGTTCTTCCTGCGGCGGGCGCTGCCCGGAACCGCGCGCATGGCCTTGACCGTGACGGTGCCGTCGGCCGCGGCGCCTTGGCCGGCGGAGGCGACGTTGTGGGTCGTGACGGAGACGCTGACGGCGGCGCGGGCGGGCGCGCTGCGCGAGCGGGTGCTGGCCGGGCAAACCGTGCTGGCGACCCCGCCGAATGTCGCGGCGGCGGCGGCGCTCGCGCCGTTGTTGGGCCAGCCCGCGCTCCCGGTTGAGGAAGGACGGCCGGGCAACTACGCGATGTGGGCGGAGATCGATTTCAAGCATCCGCTGTTTTCGGCGTTTGCCGATCCGCGCTACGGCGATTTCACGAAGATCCATTTTTGGAACTACCGGAAACTCGATATCGGCGGCGTGTCCGATGCGCGGGTGCTGGCGCGTTTTGATCGCGGCGATCCGGCGGTGGTGGAATTTCCGGTGGGGAAAGGCCGGGTGGTGTTGTTTGCGGCGGGCTGGAATCCGGCGGACAGCCAACTCGCGGTGTCCTCGAAGTTCGTGCCCTTGTTGCTGGCGCTGTTGGAACTGAGCGGGTCGCCCGCGAATCCGACCGGGCCGCTCGCCGTGGGTGACACCGTGGCGGCGGCTGCGGCGGGAGAGACGGCGACCGTGACGCTCGCGGGTGGCGCGGCGGTGAGCCTGGCGGCGGGCGCGCGGGAGTTTGTGCCCAGCGCGCCGGGGATCTACGCGATCGCGAACGGCGTTCGCCGCGAAACCAGAGCGGTCAATCTCGATCCGTCGGAGTCGCGCACGGCGCCGATGGCGGCGGACGAATTGGAGCGGCTCGGCGTGCCGTTGGCGCGGGCGGCGGCGGCGCGGCCGGCCACGCCGGCCGGGGCGGCGGTTCTTCAGGGCGCGGAGGCCGAGAGCCGCCAGAAACTCTGGCGCTGGTTTATCGTCGCGACCTTGATTCTGCTCGTCGGCGAAACGCTGCTGGCCGGGCGCACGGCACGCCGACGCACGGCGGGAGCGGGCGCGCTTAACTCATGAAATCTTTCCTCCAAAACCAACTCCGCAACGTGATCCGACGCCACCAATGGCGGCGGCTCTCGGGCCGGCTCGCGCTGGTCTGGATCGCGGCGGCGGCGGCCGGGTTGGCCCTGCTGCTGGCGCAGAGTCAGCTCGGCTGGTCGTCGTCGCTGGCGTTTCCGCTGCTCGGCGCCGCGGCGTTGAGCGCGGCGCTGTCGGTCGTCATCCGCAACGCGCAGCAGCGTCCGACCGAACGCGAGATCGCGCGGCAGATCGAGGCGGCGTATCCCGATTTGCGCGGGTTGTTGCTGACGGCGGTCGAGCAGATGGAAGCGGACGACGAAGGGGCCGGCGGGTATCTGCGCTACCGGGTCTTGCAGCAGGCGGTGGAACATTGCCAGGACACCGAGTGCTGGCGTTTGGCGGCGCCGCGCGGGCGGTTGCGGCTGGCAGGCCTCGCGCAGGTGGCGGCGCTTGGACTTTTCGTGGCGACGCTTTGGCAAGGACGGCAATACTGGGGCGCTCCGGTGGCGGGCGGTGTCGGCGGATTCTCGGAGAAGGGACTCACGGTCACCCCGGGTGATGTCACGCTCGAACGCGGCGAGACGCTCGTGGTTCTGGCGCGGTTTGGCGGTGCCTTGCCGGGCGGTGTGGAACTCGTGATCAACGACGGCACCGGGCCGGTGCGAAAGACGACGCTGGCCAAGAGCCTCGCCGATCCGGTTTTCGGCGGGAGCGTGCCGGACGTCGCCGGCGATTTCACCTACCGGATCGACTTCAGCGGCGGACGCTCGCGGGATTTTAAGGCGACGGTTTTCGAGTATCCGCGGCTGGTGAAGGCGGATGTCGAGCTGACCTTCCCCGCCTATACGGCGCTGCCGCCGAGACGCATCGAAGACACCCGCCGCGCGAGCGCCGTCGAAGGCACGCAGATGACGTGGACGCTCCAACTCAACAAGCCGGTGGCATCCGCTACCTTGATCGCGCGCGATCGGGAGAAGACGGAGATTCCGTTGGCGGTTTCCGCCGGCCAAGCGGTGGCGACGCTCGCGGGCTGGACGCCGCAGACGGGCCAGAGCTACGAGGTCAAACTCGTGGATGCGACGGGGCGGATCAGCAAACCGGCGGCGCCGCTGGTGGTCGAGGTGCTGCCCAACCGGGCGCCGGAACTGAAGTTCGTGAGCCCGCGGGGCGATGTGCGCCCGTCGGCGTTGGAGGAGGTCGCGTTTGAGGGCACGGTCTGGGACGACTTCGGCGCGAAAGCCTACGGGCTCGCCTACACGGCATCCGGTCGCGAAACGAAATTCATCGAACTGGGCCGGGACGCCGCCGCGAAAGAGAAGCGGACGTTCACGCAACTCGTGCGGCTGGAGGACCTCGGGGTGAAGCCGGACGACCTCGTCGCATGGTATCTGTGGGCGGACGACATCGGGCCGGATGGCCTCACGCGCCGCACGAGCACGGATTTGTTTTTCGCGGAAGTAAGGCCGTTCGAGGAGATTTTCCGCGAGAGCCGCGAGATGCAGGGCGAGCCGCCGGACGGGGCTTCGCAGTCCAGTGAAGAGACGCGCAAACTCGTCGAGCTGCAAAAGCAGATTATCAACGCGACGTGGAAGTTGTCGCGGATGCCGCCGGCGGCGGAGAAAAAGAAAGACATCGCCGTGGTGGCGGATTCGCAGGCGCAGGCGTTGAAACAGGCGGAGGCCGAAGCCGGGAAGAGCCGCTCGCCCCGCGCCCTGCCGCTGTGGTCGGCGGTGATGCGGAACATGACCGAAGCGAAGGCCCAACTGGACCGTGCGGCGAATCAAGCGGAGGCCCTGACGCCCGCTCTGGCGGCGGAGCAGGCGGCGTATCAGGCGCTGCTGAAGCTGCAGTCGCGGGAGACGAACGTGACGAGGAACCGCAATCGCGGGCAGGGCGGAGGCCAGCAGGGGAACCAAGACCAGCTCGACGAACTGGAGTTGGACCAGACCGAGAACCGCTACGAAACCCAGCGTCAGGCAAGGGCGACCCAGAGCCCGGAACGGCGCGAGCAGAACCAGATGTTGAACCGCCTCGGCGAGCTGGCCCGCCGGCAGCAGGACGTGAATGAGCGCCTGCGGGAGTTGCAGACGGCGTTGCAGGCGGCGCGCACCGAGCCGGAGAAAGAGGAAGTTCGCCGGCAGTTGAAACGCCTCCAGGACGAACAACGACAGATGCTCGCGGACATGGACGAACTGCAGCAGCGGATGGAGCGTCCCGAGAACCAACAGACGATGCAGACGCAGCGGGAACAGCTCGAGCGCACGCGCGAAGACGTGAAGCGCGCGGCCGAGGCCGCGGGCACGGGGTCGGTCGCGCAGGCGTTGGCGGCGGGCACGCGCGCCCAACGGGAGCTGCAGGAGATGCGAAATGATTTGCGGAAGAGCAGTGCGGGCGAGTTTGCCGACGACCTCCGGGAAATGCGGACCGAGGCGCGCGAGCTGGCGCGGGCGCAGGCCGAGGCGGGCGCCCGGATCGCCGAACTGGACGACCCGAAGCGCAAGAAACTCGACGACGAGCCGGAGCGTAAGGCGGCGGTGGACCGGTTGACGGAACAGCAAAAGCGGATGACCGACCTCGTCGAGCGGGCGACGCAAGTGTCGCAACAGGCGGAGGGCAGCGAGCCGCTGCTCTCTCGCCGGCTCTACGACACCGTGCGGAAGATCGCGCAGGACGACGCCAAGGCGGTGAAGGACCTGCGGCAGGAGTTGCTCGAGCAGCGGATGTTGACCCGCACCCTCAACGAGCGGTTGCAGCAGACGGCGGAGCGCGAGGGCGGTGGCAAGGCGTTGGAGGCGACGTCGGAGCTCCTGCGCCAAGGGTATCTGCCGCAGGCCGGCCAGGCCGTGCAACGGGCGACGGCCGGAGTCGACGAGCTGCGTCGCGGCGTCGAGCGCGCGGTCGAGGACGTGCTCGGCGACGATGCCGAAGCGCTCAAACTCGCGCAGTCGGAACTCGACAAGGTGACCGAGCAGTTGGGCCGGGAGCTCGCGCAGGCCGAGGCCGGCGCGCCCGCGGCGACCGGCGAAGGCAACCCGCAGGCGTCGCCGGGCGGCGCACCCGGTGCCGCAACCGACAGCACGCCTGAAGCGAATCCCGGCGCACCGGCGCGGCCGGGCGAGGGTCCCGGGAGCGGCGAACAAAACCAACGCGGCGGGCGAGGCGGGGCTTTGGCCGGCGGCACCGAGACCCCACCGGGTCAATCGCGAGGCGGATTCCGGCTCGACGAAGTTGTGGGCACGGACCTGCAGCCGGGAAATTACGGCGGGGACCGGGGTGGGCCGATCGTCGGCGGGGATTTTGCCGGCTGGTCGGACCGGTTGCGCGATGTGGAGGAGTTGATCGATACGCCGGCCTTGCGCGACGCCGTCGCGAATGCGCGCGAGCGGGCGCGGCTGATGCGGCAGGATTTCAAGCGCGACCTGAAGAAGCCGGACTGGGCGGTCGTGCGATTGCAGATCCTGAAGCCGCTGATCGAGGTGCGGGCGCGCCTCGGCGAAGAGCTGGCGCGACGCGACCCGAAAGAGGCGCTCGTTCCGATCGACCGCGATCCGGTGCCGGCGAGATTTTCGGAACCCGTGCGCCGTTACTATGAAGAATTGGGGAAGGACAAATGATTCCCCCGGCGCGTAGCTGCACCCGCCGATCGAGCCCGCCGGCCGCAATCCCGGAGATTTCCGCATGATGCTCGCGGCGCTCGTATTTTCCGGGTGGCAGTGGCTCTGGCCGGTGGCGGCTTTGGTCGCGATCGCCGCCGTCGTCGTGGCGTGGAGCTACCGGCCGGCGGGAGATTTGGGACCGCTGCGCTGGCTGTGCCTCGGCCTCAAGATCGCGGGCTTCGCGGCGCTCGCGTTGTGTCTCTTGGAGCCGTTGTGGACATCGGAGCGGGCGCGGCCGGGCGCCAATCTCTTCGCCGTCGTGGCCGACAACAGCCAGGGGCTGCAAATCAAGGATCGGGGCGAAACGACCACGCGCGGTCAGGCGCTGCAGGCCCTGCTCGCGCCGAGGGCGGGCGACTGGCAGGCGACGCTGGCGGACAATTTCGAGGTGCGGCGCTATGTCTTCGACACCCGGTTGCAGGCGACCACGGATTTCCGCGAGCTGGTTTTCGACGGGAGGGCCACGGGTCTCGGGGCGGCGCTGCGCACGTTGCAGCAGCGGTTTCAAGGGCGGCCGCTGGCGGGGATCGTGTTGCTCACCGATGGGAACGCGACCGACCTGCGCGACGGGCAGATCCCGGATCTCACGGGTTTGCCGCCGATCTATCCCGTCGTGATCGGTCGCCGCGAACCCGCCCGCGACCTCTCCATGCAACAAGTGACGGTGAGCCAAACGGCGTTCGAGGACGCGCCGGTCGCGATCCAGGCGGAGGTCGCGGCCGCGGGGTTTCGCGACGAGCCGGTCGTCGTGCGGCTCACGGATCGCTCGGGCAAACTCGTGCAGGAGCAGACGCTCACGGCCGCGAAGGACAGTGCGACGCTGGCGTTTCGCTTTCGGGTGAAGCCCGAGCAGAAGGGGCTCTCGTTTTATGAAGTGAGCGTGGCGCCGCCCGGCGGGGTCGGGCCGGCCGTCGAAGAGGCGACGCCGGCGAACAACCGCCGCGTGCTGGCCGTGGACCGGGGGCGGGGACCCTACCGGATTCTCTACGTGGCGGGCCGGCCGAACTGGGAATACAAGTTTCTCAACCGCGCGGTCGAGAGCGACGAACAGTTGCAACTGACGGCGCTGATCCGCGTGGCGAAGCGCGAGCCGAAGTTCGATTTCCGCGGGCGCGCGGGCGAGACGGGCAACCCGCTGTTTCGCGGCTTCGGCAACCAGGCGGCCGAGGAGGTCCAGCGCTTCGATCAGCCGGTGCTCGTCCGGCTCAACACCCGCGACGAGACGGAACTGCGCGCCGGCTTCCCGCGCACCGCCGAGGAGCTCTACGGTTTCGACGCGGTCGTGCTCGACGATTTGGAGAGCGAGTTTTTTGCGCCGGAGCAGGCGCAGGTATTGCAGCGGTTTGTGTCCGAGCGCGGGGGCGGATTTCTGATGCTCGGCGGGATGGAGTCGTTTCAAGAAGGCAACTACGCGCGCACGCCGGTGGGCGACCTGTTGCCGGTCTATCTGGACCGCCCGAGCGAGCAGACGCCGCACGGGCCGTTGAAGTTTGAGCTCGCGCGCGAAGGCTGGTTGCAGGCCTGGGCGCGGTTGCGCGACACGGAGGCGGAGGAACGCACGCGGCTGGAGACGATGCCGGGCTTTCAGGTCGTGAACCGCGTGCGGGGGTTGAAGCCCGGGGCGAGTGTGATCGCGGCGGTGCGGGACGAGCAGGGCGCGGAGATTCCGGCGCTGGCCGTGCAACGGTTCGGCCGCGGGCGCAGCGCCGCGCTCATGGTGGGCGACGTGTGGCGCTGGGGCATGAAGGACGCCGAGGCCAACGCCGACATGGGCAAGGCGTGGCGGCAGCTCATGCGCTGGCTCGTGGCCGACGTGCCGCGTCGCGCGGAGATGACCGCCCAGCCGCTGGCGGGCGATGCGAACGGCGCCGTCGAGCTGCAGGTGCGGGCGCGGACCGAGACCTATCGGCCGATGGACGACGCGACGGTCACGGTCGAAGTCGAGACCGTGACTTTTGGGGCGGGCGCCGCCGTGAGTTCGCCGGCGATCCGCTTGCAAGCCGAGGCGAGCGCCGAGGAACCGGGGCTCTACCGGGCCACGTATGTGCCGAGGCAGACGGGCGGGTATCGCGCGACGGCCAAGATCGCCAACGCCGCCGGCGCGGAAGTGGCGCGGGCGGAAGCCGGCTGGAGCACGGATCTGGCGGCGGAGGAGTTTCGTTCGCTCACGCCGAATCTCGCGCTGTTGGAAACGATCGCGCGGGAGACCGGCGGGGAGATCGTCGCGGCGGAGTCGCTGGAGAAATTTGCGCGCGCGCTGCCGGCGCGAAAGGCGCCGGTGATGGAGACGGCGTTGAATCCCCTCTGGCAGACGCCGGTGATGTTCTTGTTGGCGCTGGCGTGCCTCGCGGGCGAATGGGGCCTGCGTCGTTGGAAAGGACTGCCATGAAGACGCTGAAGCTCGGTGCATTTTTTCTGCTGGCGGCGACGCTGGGGGCTGCAGAGGCCCCGGCCCCGGAGCGGGCGACGGTGGTGCTCGTCGCGGGCGCGGCCGGCGAGGCGGACTACGAACCCGGCTTTGCCGAGCAGGTGCGCCGGTGGGAGGCCGCGATCGCCCGGGCGGGTGCAAAGGGCATTACGATCGGCAGGGAGGCGCCGGGCGGAGAGGGGAACGTCGCTGATCACGACCAACTCCAGCGCGCCCTCGCGGCGGAGCTGACCGGCGGCGCGGGGGAATTGTGGGTGGTGCTGATCGGACACGGGACTTTCGACGGCAAGGAGGCGAAGTTCAATTTGCGCGGGCCGGATCTGACGGCGGGCGAACTGGCGCTTTGGCTGAAGGAGTGTCGGCGGCCTTTGGTGGTGATCAACACGGCGTCGGCGAGCGCGCCGTTCATCGGGCAGCTCGCGGGGCCCAACCGGGTGGTCGTGACGGCGACGCGCACGGGCAAAGAGCAAAACGTCACGCGCTTTGGCGGGTTTCTGGCCGAAGCGATGGGCGAGGAGCGCACCGATCTGGATCAGGATGGGCAGACCTCGCTGCTGGAAGCGTGCTTGAGCGCGTCGGCGAGGGTGCGGGAGTTTTATAAAAACGAGGGCCGGTTGGCGACCGAGCACGCGCTGCTCGACGACAACGGCGACGGCCTCGGCACGCCGCTGGAGTGGTTCCGCGGCACGCGCGCGACCAAGAAAGCCAGGGATGGCGCGACACTGGACGGCACACGCGCGAGACAATTTCACCTCGTGCCCAACGGAGACGAGCAACGCCTGACGCCGGAGCAACGGACCCGGCGGGACGAGCTGGAGCGGGCGGTGGAGGCGCTGCGCGAGACCAAGGCCGGGCTCGACGAGGCGGACTACTACCGCCAGTTGGAAACGCTCCTGCTGGAGCTGGCGCGGTTCGTCGTCCCAAGAGGCGATGCGGGCGACAAGACGTAGGCGTTTGCGGTCCGATGCCGGCCGACTCGCCCGGTCGGCTACAGCCCACGCCCTCGCTGAATTTGGACGCGTCGTCGGTTCTCAACCCTGCGAGCATCCAACGCGCAAAGATCGCGTTGTGTCCGTCAAGTTCAGGGCAAAGGCATTGCTCGATGCCGCCAAAGCCGAGAAAAAACCTCAACCCTCTGCATGTGCGGGTTGATATTATGAAAACGCCGCGTGGCGGTTTTTGCCGGATCGTAAGGCCATCGCTTTTTTGCGTGGCAACCCGGTAATCAGCGTGGCTCTGGAATTTGTGCGCGTGGAGCCCTTCGTGCGGCCAAAGCGATCGTTGACCGGCGAAAGCACCGAGCGGGTCGATACCCGTGCGCGGCAAATCATCTAGCGCTTCGATCCTGCGGGTAAGCCGATCTATGCCGGGCAGCAGGTGGAGAACTACATTGAATCCGATCCCCTGCCAAAAGTGCCCGAGCCGGTAGCGAAGGGGGGAAAAGGCCCGTAACAACGGGGCTTAAAACAACCCGCTTCGACCGCAGTTCAAGCGCACCTCACTGCGCGTCGACGCTCTTCCGGTGCTGCGCCTGCACGGCGAGGCGCAGACGTTCGTTAGCGGCGAAGTCGGCCCAGCCGAGTTTTTCGTAGAGCGCGGCGCGCTGCGTGACGAGCTTGCGGTCCAGCGGGTCGTCTTTGAGGCGGGCGTTGAGCGCGTCGAGCGCGAGGCCGAGCAGTCCCGCCTGTTCGCAGAGCGCGGCTTCGAGGGCGCGGGTCTGTTTGTCGGGTTCGGGCTCCCAGCGTTTGATCTCGGCGAAGGCGGTCCACGCGGCGTCGGATTGTTTCGCGGCGCGCAGCACGTCGCTGCGCAGGCGCGCGATCCGGGCGAGGAGTTCGCGTTGGGCGGTCAGGCGCTTCTTCTCGCGCTCGGCCGCGGGCCGCGCGGCGAGATCGCCGGGCACCGCTGCGGGAGGGGCGCCGAAGTATTGGGCGACCGCTTCGGGCGCGGCGAGCGTGCGCGCTTCGTCGAGCAGCGCGAGGACCGGCGCCGGATCGGCGGCGGAGGCATCGGCGGCGGGCGCGGCGGGCGCCTCGTCTTCCTTTTTCTTCGTGTCGTCGCCGCCGGCCGGCTTGGCCTTGGGCCAGAAATCGCCGGCCAGACCGGCGGCGAGCGCGGCGTCGAGCGCTTGCTCGAAGACCGGCGCGCCGTCGGCCGGCCGCTCGGTCCGCAGGGCGGCGAGCACTTCGGCGCGACGGGCACGCACCGCGTCGTCGGTTGTGCCGCGCTGGTCGCGCACGAAGGCGAGGCGGGTGTCGTAGAGCGCGTCGGCGAGTTTTTCCGTTTCGCCACGGTCGTCCTTCGCGGGCTTGGCCTTCGGTTCGGCGTTGATGGTTTTGGCCGGCGAAGGGCCGGCGAAATACACGATCGGCTGCTTCGCGAGGTCGCGGGCTTCCTGGTCTTTCAGCACGAGTTCGCCCGAGAAATACGCGGGCTTGGGCTCGTGCTTGGCCAGTTCGTCGATCGCTTTGTCCTGGAGGAAAAGGATCTCCTCGCGGCCGCCGCGGAGCTTGAGCTCGGTGACGTCTTTGCCGGCGAAGCGGTCGCGCAGGCTGGCGCGCACGGGCAGGGCGCGCGCGGTCTTCAGCGTCTCGGCCAGACGGAGCGGCACGGTCGCGGTCGTCGCCAGCAGGTCGGCGTCGGTCGAAGTGAATTCGCGCACGGCGGTGAACTTGCCCTTCGGCAGCTTGACGCCCGCGCGCGTGCCCGTGCCGCGCACGCCGGTGCCGTTGCTGTCGAAGAGTTTCTCGCCCGACTCGTGCACGATGGTCGTGCGCCCGCCGCCGACGGCCTCGCCGAAATCGTAGTCCTCGGGCCCGAGCACGCTCGCCGTCATCGGCTCTTTCAGCTCGAAGGCGAAGCGTTGGCGCAAAAGCGGCAGGCGCACCGGGCCGGGCGTAAGGGCGGAGGCGGGCAGCTCGCCGCGCTCGTCGAAGGTCAGCGGCGCGGTCGTCTCGGGGAGAAACACGTGCACCGCGCGGTCGATCTTCGCTTCCACCTTCGCGTCGCGGTCGGCGAACGGATTGAGCTCCGCCGTGCCCCACGGCGTGCCGGGCTCGATCACGATGGGCGCGGTCCCTGCGCCGACACCGTGCCACTCGAAGCGCGCGGCGAGCGCCGCCTCGCCGACGGCGCTGAAAAAGAGCGAAAACGAAACCTCGGTGACGGCGCCGGGTTTGACGGTGACGTCGAACGTGCGCTCCTCGCCGGGAAAAAGCGTGAAGTTCTGATCGCTTTCGAAGGCGGCGACGGCCGTCTGCGCCGTGTAGCAGAGCGACTGCACGATGAAGCGGCGCGGCAGTTTGTCTTTGGCGCGGTGCTGCACCCACACCCGGAGGCGGTCCGCGCCCGGCGGCGGCTCGACGAAGATGCGTTTCGTCTCGGCCGGCTTGAGCGTGACCGAGGTTTCGAGGCGGCGGTCGACAAAGGCGCTCCGCGGCGCGGGCTGGATGATCGTGACCGGAATCGAGAACACCGGGCCGAGCTCGGAGCGGCCGGCGAGATGCGCGTCGACGCGCGCGACGTGGAGGGAGCCCAGCGCGCCCGCCGGGACGGGCGGCGCGTGGACGATCAGGCTCAGGAGGCGCGGGCCGTTGGCGAGGTGCACGTAGTCGGGCGCCGTGATCCACGGCACGGTGGATTTCAGCACCAGATCCTGGCCGAATTCGAAACGCGCCGCGGGCGGGACCGACTCGGCCCAGGCCGGCACGACGCGCACGCCGATGCGGCGGCGCGGTTCGTCGAGCCGCTCGCGCAACTGCAGGCCGCGGCCTTTGGGGGTGAACGTGCCGCCGTCGACTTCGAGATCGTAGAAAGCGCCGAAGGCCGCGACGCCCTGAAGCGCCTGGAGGCGCGCCCACGCGCCGGGGGCATTGACGAGGCCGGCGCCGCCGGTGATCGGCTCTTCGCCGGGCAACGCGCGCGCGCCGCCGACGAGCGCCGCGCGCAGGCGGGCGGGCGAGGCGTCGAGTTTGCTTTGTTTCGCCGCGCTGAGCACGAGCGCCGCGACCCCGCTGGCCGAAGGCGCGGCCATCGAGGTGCCGTTGAACATATCCGCGCCGCGCTGCGCCTCGGCGGAGATCGACGCGTAGGCGGCGCCCGGGGCCATCACGTCGACGCCGAAGTCGCCGTCCTTGGTCGGACCGCGGCTGGTGAACTGCAGCGCGGTCTCGGGGCTGCGCTCGAGGGTGTTGTAGAGCACGCGGCTCATCTCGGGCGAAAGCCACGCGCCGACGCCGAGCACGCGGCTCGCTTCGCCGCCCGCGGAGCCGGCGGTGCCGAGCGCGGGACCGTTGTTGCCGGCCGAGAGCACGGCGAGAATGTCGTAGCGCTCGACGAGCAGGTCGTAGGTGCGGCTGTTGCGGTTCCTGCCGTCCTGATACAGCGAACGGCCGCCCCAGCTCGCGTTCACGAGATCGACGCGGTGCCGCGCCGCCGTCGCGAGGGCGCGGAGTTCGCTCGTGCCGTAGGAGCTGCCGCCCGTGCGGATGTCGCCGATCTTGATCGAGAGAATGCGCGCGCCCGGCGCGATGCCGTCGCGGCCGCGGTCGTTGGGAAAATGTCCCGTGGCGATCGAGGCCACGTGGGTGCCGTGCGTGCCGCCCACGGTGACGACCGAGAGGAGGTCGCCGCCTTCGTAGACCTGCACGCCGAAGGTGGCGTAGGTGAGGTCGCCGAACGTGCCGTAGTCGCCCGCGACGCCGAAAGGCCGGAGGGTCTTCTCGTCGCGCAGGTCGCCGTCCTCGTCGGTGTCGACGACGACGCGCCAGTCGGTGCCGTCGTTCCATACCACGCAGTCGTAAACCGCGCCGGCATCGTCGGCGGCTTTGCCGTCTTCGAGGGCGGTGAGCGCCGCGTGCCGGGCGACGAGATCGCGTTCCGGGCGGGTGCGGTCGTCGGCCGCCTTGGCTTTCGCGGCCTTGAGCGCGGCGGCTTCGGCAGCGCGCGCGCGCTCGGCCCGGTGGCGCGAGGCGGCGGCGGCGCGCTCGGCGGCGCGGCGATCGGTGATCCGCTTGAGCACATCGCCGTAGAACAGTTCGGCGGCGGGCTTGAGTCCGAGATGGAATTCGCCGGAGGGATTTTTGACGCCTGCGGGCAAGGTGAGCGAGCGGCCGGTGAGGCCTTTGAGCGTGCCGTCGGCGGTGGGTTTGCGGCGCGTGGTCGTGTCGACATCGCCGGAACCGGAAGCGTCGACGATATCGACGATCTTGCGCTCGCCGGTCGTCGTGACCGCGAGGCCGGCGGCGGCCGGATCGACGCCGGTGTCGAAGATCGCGATCGTCACCCCGCGACCGTCCCACGACGGGTGGGCCTTCAGGAACGTGTCGGCGGCGACCTCGCGTTTCGGAATGAGCGCCGAGCGCAGGTCGGCGAGCGCCGCCTCGGGCGGGGCGGCCGGAGCGGCGGGTGCGGCGGGGAGGATCGCGGGAAGAACGGCAGCTAAAACAAAACGGGACAAATGGCGCACGAAATGAAGAGGCATGGAAGGGATGATTGAGGTCGTTCCACCAGAGAGCGGCCCGGGCCCGAATGCAATCCCGGGGCCTTGAAAACGGGGCGGGCTTGAATGGAATGATCCGGGGACAGAGGTAACACTTCGACCGGGGCCATGGGTTGCGCTTCAGGCTAGGTCCTGGAGCCAAGCAAACCCATGGAAGAGAAGCAGCGTTTCGTCAGTCTCGCGGACAGGGGACGGTTTACGTTTGCCGAGCTTGGGGGCACCGACCGGCGGTCGGTGCTACAGTCGGAGGAAAGTCGGAAAGGGAAACGTCAGCGCTTGAGGGCGAAGGCGACGTAGGCGTCGCCGGGGCCGGAGGCGCCGCCGACGCGGCCGCCGCCGGTGGCGGTGATCACGACGTATTGCCGGCCGGCGACCTCGTAAATCATCGGCGCGGCGGTGCCGGCGAAGGGGAGTTTCGCGGACCAGAGTTCGGCGCCGGTGTCGGCGTCGAAGGCGCGGAGTTTTTCGTCGGCGGTGCCGGCGACGAAGACGAGGCCGCCGGCGGTGACGGAGGCACCGCCGAGGTTGTGGGCGCCGGTCTTGGGCGCGCCGGGGCCGGCGAGGCCCGGGACTTCGCCGAGGGGCGTGCGCCAGAGGATTTTCCCGGTGTTGAGGTCGTAGCAATTGAGCAGGCCCCAGGGCGGCTTGATGCCGGGGTGGCCCTCGTGGTCGTTGAGGAAGCCGAAGCCGTCGAAGACGTAATTTGGATTTTCGCCGGCCCCGGTGCGACCGCTGCCACGTGACGGCGGCTGGTTGCGGCGCAAAAGAAAATCGACGACGGCGCGTTGCTGGGCGGGATCGGGGACGAGGTTGGGCGGCATCGTGGCGCGGCCCTTGATGAGGAC
>ENA-ORBV01004743-ORBV01004743.1-microbial-mat-metagenome-genome-assembly--contig:-NODE-4743-length-25738-cov-55.433732_pt1 | contig 25738 bp, 20 predicted proteins | sample MGYA00237777_ERZ505514 | MGnify/ENA primary metagenome ERZ505514 (study PRJEB26160, sample SAMN06269048) | microbial mat metagenome | isolation source: Oligotrophic lake microbial mat | place... | reverse complement strand
CTCATTATGTGCATTTTGACATTGACGTTCTCTTGGGTCGTTTCACTGGTATGGAGTCAGTTGAACGTAATCAGAGGCTTGATCATCCCATCCTCTTTAGTTTGCATCATTCGGAATGCATTCTCTATGTCCTGAAACGAAAACCGATGCTCGTTGCGTGGCCCGCGGACTGGCGCAACGAAGCCGGCCTCGATGAGCCCTGTGACTGTCGTTCGAGACAGCCCGAGCATCTCTTGGACGCGCTTCAGGGTGAAGGGTGCATCGATCGAGGTCTTGGTCACTTCTTCGAGCGTGCGCGCGCGGGCGGGCTGACGACTTCGGGCTCTACAGCCAGCGCCCTCTTGACGCCCTTGCGAACCTTGGGCTCGGACAACGCCGTAACGTTCGACGGTTGTTTCGCGGAGGCAGTGGGGGCAGCGGTAGCAGTGGGGCTGGCGGCATGAGCGACATGACAGGAAGCCCCTCGGGCAGCGCTCCTCGCGGCTCGGGCACGAGCCCCTCCGCAGCGGTTGCCGAGGTGAAGGGCGGCGCTCGCCCTGAGGCGCCTCGCATCGGTACCGTCTCCTCGACGACGAACAGCGCACCAGCCGGACGTTCGGGGGGCGCGAGCAGCACGGGGAGTGCCGCGGTCGCTGGAGCGTCTGGCGGGGCGTCTGGCGGAGCGTCTGGCGGAGCGTCTGGCGGAGCGTCTGGCGGAGCGTCTGGCGGGGCGTCTGGCGGGGCGTCTGCAAGCGCCGCCAAGGCCGCCGCTGCGGCCGAGCGCACCGTTGACAACAAGATCGACAAGGCCAAGCAGCAGGCCCTCGCGCAGACCCTCGGACAGATCGAGAAGGCCTTCGGCAAGGGCTCGATCATGCGGCTCGACGGCGATGCGATGCTGGCGATGCCGTGCATCTCGACCGGGGCCATCAGCCTCGATCTGGCGCTCGGTGGTCGCGGTCTTCCGCGCGGCCGCGTGGTCGAGATCTTCGGACCGGAGTCCTCGGGCAAGACGACGCTCGCGCTGACCGTGATCGCCAACGCGCAGAAGAGCGGCGGGATGGCCGCATTCATCGACGCCGAGCATGCCCTTGATCCGTCGTGGGCGAAGCGGCTGGGCGTCAATCTCGAAGAGATGCTGGTCTCGCAGCCCGACACCGGGGAACAGGCCCTCGAGATCTGCGAGATGCTGGTCCGCTCCAACGCCGTCGACGTGATCGTGATCGACTCCGTCGCGGCGTTGATTCCCCGCGCCGAGATCGAGGGCGACATGGGCGATCAGCATGTCGGACTCCAGGCCCGGCTGATGAGCCAGGCGCTCCGCAAGCTGACCGGCGCAATCGCCAAGAGCGACTGCATCGTGGTCTTCATCAACCAGCTCCGTGAGAAGATCGGCGTGATGTTCGGCTCGCCCGAGACCACGCCGGGTGGTCGTGCCCTCAAGTTCTACTCGTCCGTGCGCATCGACATCCGTCGCATCGGAGCCATCAAGGACGGCGAGCGCTCGATCGGCAACCGGGTGCGGGCCAAGGTGGTCAAGAACAAGGTGGCACCGCCGTTCCGCGAGACCGAGTTCGACATCATGTTCGACGAAGGCATCAGCCTGAGCGGTGACCTGATCGACCTTGCGGTGACGGAGAACGTCATCGACAAGTCGGGCGCGTGGTTCAGCTACAAGGACATCCGCATGGGCCAGGGGCGCGAGAACTCCAAGCAGTTCCTGCGCGACAACCCCGACCTCTTCTCCGAGATCCGCCAGGAGGTGCTGCGACGCAACGTCGAGAAGCAGCTCAAGGCCGACAAGTCAGCGGGCGGCTCGGCTCGGACAGCCACTCCTGCCGCTGCGGAATGAGTGACTGAATGAGTGACTGGATGAGTGACTGCATGAGTGACTGCATGAGTGACTGCATGAGTGACTGCATGAGCGACTGCATGAGCGACTGGATGAGCGACTGGATGAGCGACTGAATGAGCGACTGGATGAGCGACTGGATGAGTGACTGGATGAGCGACTGAATGAGCGACTGAATGAGCGAATGGGCTCCCGTGCGGGCGCTTGGAAACTGGTCTTGGTGTGGGCCCGGCCTGTTCGCTACACTCCGCTCCTGCTGGAAGGACAGTCGCGGATGTGGCGGAATTGGCAGACGCGCAAGATTCAGGTTCTTGTGGGGTAACACCCGTGGAGGTTCGATTCCTCTCATCCGCATGATGATCAACCGGCCGCGGCGCAAGCCGCGGCCGGTGGCGTTAGAAGGGGACGGGGTCGTCGGCTGCGCCGACAGGTTGGTCGGCTCGCGCCGACGGGTCGTCGGCTGCGCCGACTCCTGAGGAGTGCCGCGTGCGCGGTACCTTCTTCAGGCCGGAAATGCCGCCGCGACAGGGGACGCAAGGACGACACGCGCTTGGGAGCGGCGGCATGTCCGGCGCTTCAGTTGGGGGCGGATCGTCGGCTCGCGCCGACGGGTCGTCGGCTGCGCCGACTCCTGAGGAGTGCCGCGTGCGCGGCACCTTCTTCAGGCCGGAAATGCCGCCGCGACAGGGGACGCAAGGACGACACGCGCTTGGGAGCGGCAGCATGTCCGGCGATTCAGTTGGGGTTGCGCGGACGGCCCCTCTGCTTTATCCGCTCGACTCGATCGACCAAGCGGGCGAAGCCCGCGCCGTGTCGATCGTGCCGAGCGACAAACAGGTACCGCGCACGCGGCACTCCCCATGAGGAGTCGGCGCAGCCGACGTCCTGCGGCACTCCCTATGAGGAGTCGGCGCAGCCGACGACGACCTGTCGGAGCCAGCCGACGCCCTTACCCTCCAGCCATGCTCCGCCCCGCGTGGCTCACTCGTCCGGTCTGGGGATGGTCGCTCTTCGACTTCGCGAACCAGTCGTTCACCATCGTCATTCTGACGGCGATGTTCCAGGTCTACTTCGTCGGTCGGATATTCGAGGACGAGGGAACCGGGCGGCGGTGGTGGGCGATCTCGGGAATCATCACCCAGGTGGTCCTGGTGCTCGTCGGTCCGGTCCTGGGGGCGCTGGCCGACTTCACCGGCACCAAGAAGCGGCTGCTCTTGGTCACCTTCATCGGCTGCATCGGGTTCACCTTCGCGATGGCGTTCGTGCAGCCCGGGCAGGCCTGGCTGGGGGCGATCTGCTTCATCCTCGCCTACCTCTTCTATGGCGCGGGCGAGAACTTCCTGAGCGCGTTCCTTCCCGAGCTCTGCACGCATCGCGAGATGGGACGAGTCTCGGCCTTCTCCTGGACCATCGCCTACATCGGGGCGCTGATCTCGCTTCTCGTTGCGGTTGGCATCACGCTCCTTGTGCCGGGTGGTCAGGAGACCATCGTCGGCGCGGATGGCGCCGAAACGGTTCGCACCAGTGCCTTCGGCTATCAACTGACCACCGCCTGGGCGGCGCTCTTCTTTGCTCTCGCGGGACTGCCGATGTTCTTCTGGGTCCCGGAGCGGAAGTATCACGAACCGCTTCCTGCGGGTCAGACGCTCTGGACCGTCGGGTTCCACCGAATCGCCGAGACCGCCGTGCGCATCCGCCAGTATCGGGTGCTCTTCCGCTTCCTCGCGATCATGACCGTCTACTTCGCGGGGATGCAGATCATCTACTGGTTCGGCGGCACGCTGACCAAGACCCTGTTCGGCTTCGACGACACCCGCATGGGGTTGTTCCTGGTGCTGTCGACGATCGTCGCGATTCCCAGTGCAGCGCTCACCGGCCACTATCAGGACCGCATCGGCACCAGGAACACGATTCTGATCTGTCTCGCCTTCTGGTCGATGGTGATGCCGGCCGCAGCGATGGCCGCCGGTCTCGGGGCGACCTTTGCATGGCTGCCCTGGGTCATCGGAGCGCTGGTGGGCGTTGGCATCGGGGCCCTCGGCTCGGCGAGCCGGGCGATGGTGGGGCTCTTCAGTCCACCCCAGAAATCCGCCGAGTTCTTCGGCTTCTACGGTATCGCCCACAAGCTCTCGGCCATGCTGGGCCTGACTTGGATCACCACGATGGACTGGCTCTTCGATCACAACTTCTCGCTGGTGGTCCTCTCCGCGTCCATCTTCTTCGTGGTCGGCTTCGTGCTGATGCTCGCCGTCGACGAGAAGCGCGGCCGGATCACCGCACTGCGCTCGGCGAAGGAGATCGAGCGAACCGCGGCGCACGGAGTCGCGGAGAGTGTTCAGGACGCGGCAAACCACGCCATCGACCCTTCGAGCCGACAGGCCGCAACGCCGCCCGCGCCGGACCGATCGACCTCGATCATCTATCTCGACAACAACGCCACCACGCGGCCGTCAAAGGAAGTGATCGAGGTCGTCGACACCGCCCTTCGAGAGCGCTGGGCCAATCCCTCGAGCGTGCACCGCGTCGGCCAGCAGGTACGGCAGCAGCTCGAGCTGGCCCGCGAATCGACGTGTCGATTGCTGGGTTGTGGAACGGGCGAACTCGTCTTCACCTCGGGCGGCACCGAGTCGGTGAATCTCGCCATCGTCGGCTCGCTGCAGAGTGCCCCGAGTCGCCGAGTGGTCGTCACCAGCCGACTCGAACACAGCGCGGTGCGAGATCTTGCCGAAGCGCTCGAAGAACAGAAGCGTGCGGAGGTCATCTGGTTGGAGCACGAACCAGGTGGACTGGTCGACCTCGCCGCCCTCGATCGACTTCTCGCGGCGCGAGCGAGCGAGATCGCGGTCGTCTCACTCATGTGGGCCAACAACGAGACCGGACTGATTCAGCCGATTGCCGAGGTCGGCCAGCGCTGTCGCGCCGCCCGCGTGCGATTCCACACCGACGCGACGCAGTGGGTGGGAAAGCTGCCGGTCCAGTTCGACGCGCTCCCGGTCGACCTCTTGAGTTTCGCCGCCCACAAGTTCCACGGTCCGAAGGGAGTGGGGGGGCTCGTCGTCCGCAAGGGTGTGCGGGTGAGTTGCCAGATGGTCGGCGGTCCGCAGGAGCGCGATCGGCGCGGCGGAACCGAGAACGTGCCGGGAATCATCGGTCTCGGCGTCGCCGCCGAGCAGTCGCGTCTCTGGCTCGAGAGCGATGGCCGCCAGCACATTGCATCAATGCGCAATCGGCTCGAGCAGTCGATCGTCGCGGCAGTCCCCGACGCGGTCGTCACCAACCTCTCGCAGCCCCGACTCTGGAACACGACCAACATCGCCTTCCCGCGACTCGAGGCCGAAGCGATTCTCCTCCTGCTCAGCGAACGCGGCCTGTGCGCCTCCGCCGGTGCGGCGTGCTCGTCCGGGTCGCTCGATCCATCTCCGGTCCTTCTGGCGATGGGCATTGCTCCCGAGATCGCCCATGGGGCAATCCGGCTTTCGCTTTCTCGAGAGACGACCGAGTCTGAGATCGACCGAGCCATCGACCTGGTCGCCGCCGCCATCGCCCGCCTTCGCCGATCGATGCCCACGGGGCCTGTCACGGGGCCTGTCACGGGGCCCTCCTGAAATTGAAGTAGCCTGAAAGTGGGTTGGCTCAACCTCCAACAACGTTCAGCCTTCATTCGCGAGAAAGCGAGGCCTCGATGATCACGACCGCTCATGTCTACACCACGCTCTTCATCCACCTGGGCGTGGTGCTGGTCGCCACCGCCTACTACGTCGTCGCGGCCGCGATCCTTCCGCACCTGGCGGCCCGGTCGGCGGAGCGCATGGCTCGGCGACCGATTCCGGCGATCCTGCTTGGCCTCGGAATCACGCTGCCATGGATGGGCGGAGCCATCGTTCTCATGTCAATTGGTGGACCGATCGGACTCATCGGCGTGATTCTCGCGCTGGCCTGGGTCTTCTTCGGTCTCCTCGGCGGCGCAGGCATCGCCGAGCACGTCGGACGCATGGGCGGCGAGCGCGACGGGTGGCGCAGCGTGGCCCGCGGAGGATTCTTCATGACGCTGACCTGGGCCCTTCCACTGCTCGGTTGGTTCGTGGCCCTGCCGCTCACGCTCGCAGCCGGCATCGGGTGTCTGGTCTTTGGACTTCGCCGGGAACGCATGGTGCTCGCGTCCGCGATGGCGCCGGCCTCACTGGCACCTCCGTCGGCACCACTCCATGCGGACTCAGCTCCAACCTCATCCGCAGCCTCACCCGCACCTGCACTCAGCAGCCTCTGACGCACGTGCAGAGAGTCTCCGCCCATGACCACCCGACGCGAGTTCATTCAGCACATCGCCGCAGGAGGTGCTCTTGCCGGGCTCGGTCTTGGGCTCGGGGGCTGCGAGCGGCTGAGCGAGGAGATCGCCTCGGCGATCTTCCCCGCGGAGCAGATCATTCCGCGCCCGCCGTCTGGGACGGAGGTCGATCTCCTGACCCATGTCCTCAATCGGCTGACCTTCGGACCGCGCCCCGAGGATCGGGCGTGGCTCGAGCGGCAGGGTGTCGACGCCTTCATCGAGCAGCAGCTTGCGCCGGGACAGATCGACGATCGCCTCTGTGCATGGCGAGTCGCCGAACTCGAGACCATGGCCGTGCCTCGCGGCGAGCTCTACGAATACCCGCCGGAACTCATCCTGAATGATCTCGGTCGTGCCAAATTGATTCGCGCGGTCTCGTCGAAGCGGCAGCTTCAGGAAGTGATGGTCGAGTTCTGGAGCGACCACCTGAACATCGCCATCGCCAAGGGCGAGTGTCGATGGATGAAGCTCGCCGACGATCGCGAGGTGATCCAGCCGCACGCCCTCGGCAGCTTCCGCGATGTGATCCGGGCCAGCGCCACCAGCCCGGCGATGCTGATCTATCTGGACGGGCTCGACAACAAGATCCTCCATCCCGAGGATCGGCCCAACGAGAACTACGCCCGCGAACTGCTCGAGCTTCACACCCTTGGCGTGCACGGCGGATACACCCAGCGCGACGTCATGGAGGCGGCTCGTTGCCTGAGCGGATGGACCTTCACCCACGACTGGCGGCGGTACTTCACGGCGCGAGTCGCCTTCGAGAAGTCGCGGCACGACGACGGAGAGAAGGAACTCCTCGGCGTTCGCATTCCCGCCGGCGGGGGTGCGGACGATCTCGAGCGACTCATCGACATCGTGGCTCATCACGAATCGACGGCGACCCACATCGCCACCAAGCTCTGCCGAACGTTCATCGAGGACTCCCCGCCAACCGCCGCCGTGGGGGCCGTCGCCGACGAGTTCCGACGCAGCCGCGGCGATCTTCCCTCGACGCTCCGCGTGCTCTTCGCGACGCCGGAATTTCGATCCTCGCGCGGCACCCTCTTCAAGCGACCCATGCGCTTTGTGGTCTCCGCTCTGCGAGCACTCGACGCCCGCACCGACGCCGGCGAACCGATCCTCGCCACGCTGCGTCGCATGGGTCACGCCCCGTTCCAGTACCCGACTCCTGACGGCTATCCCCAGGAAGCGGAACCCTGGTACGGGACACTGCTGTGGCGCTGGAACTTCGCAATCGCTCTCGCCCACAACTCACTTCCCGGCACCCGCATCGACGCTCCCGCACTCATCGACCGCTTCGGTTCGACCGACGCCTTCGCCCGACACCTCCTCGGCCGCAGCCCCAACCCTCTCGAACGCGAGGCCCTCACCCTCACCCACGCCTCCGCCCCCCTCGACGCCCTCGCCCTGACCCTCGCTTCGCCCGCATTCCAATGGCAGTGATCTGAGCGCTCCGTTCGGCCCTCCGGGCCGACACTCGCTTTCGTACGCCGCGCCGGGCAGAGCCCGGCTTCTTGAGCGCTCGGTTCGGCCCTCCGGGCCGACACTCGCTTTCGTACGCCGCGCCGGGCAGAGCCCGGCGGGCTGAGCCACGCGTGGGCTTTGCGGCGGGGCATGCGCTTCGGTGAATGCGCTCGGTGAGGCCCTCCCGGCCGACACTCGCGTTCGTACGCCGCGCCGGGCGGAGCCCGGCGGGCTGATCGACGCGGGCGCTTTGGAAGTTGCGCTCGGTCGCGGACAATGGCCCAGTTGGTTGGAGCGCTCCGTTGGGCATTCGGCCGCACGCTCGCTTTCGCCAGAACCGCGCTGACTCCGCTCCGTACCGAACCCCGCGCACGCATCCAGTCGTGCAACCCACTGCTGCTCCCTGCTCCCTGATCCCTGCTCCCTGATCGCCCTTCCCTCCCCCTGTCCCGCTCGGCTCCCATGCCCACTCCGTCCTCCACCCTCGTCGTCATCTTCCTCCGCGGCGCCGCAGACGGACTCTCGCTCGTCCCGCCAATCGGCGACGACGCGTATCACCGGGCCCGCCCGACGCTGCGCGTCCGTCCCGAGGAGACGCTGACGATTCCAGGTGATGGCGATGGCTACTTCGCACTCAATGGCGAGCTTGCGCTGCTTCGACCGCATCTCGCCGAAGGCCGTCTGGCAATCGTGCACGGCGCCGGCTCGCAGGACACCACCCGCTCGCACTTCGAAGCTCAGGACTACATGGAGCACGGCGGACAGCTCGGTGGCGGCTGGCTGGCGCGATATCTGCGGGCGAGTCGACCCTCGGCAAGTGCCCTCGCCGCAGTCGCCGTCGGGGCCACGCAGCCGGAATCGCTCCGCGGCTCGCCGGTTGGTGCCGTCATGCAGACGATCCGCGACTTTGCGGTGGGGGCCGACAATCCGGTCCTGTTGGCGCAGCTCGAGCGGCTCTACTCCGACCTGCCCGGGGCGCTGGGCCTCGCCGGGCGCTCGACACTCGAGGCCATCGAGCGGCTCCGGGCCATGCGGGAACACGATCTTCGCGCGGAAGGTGGCGCGAACTATCCCGCGACGTCGTTCGGTCGCGGGCTGCGCGAGATCGCCAAGCTGGTGAAGGCCGATCTCGGAATGAATGTCGCCACGGTCGACATGGTGGGGGGTGGACTCGGCTGGGACACCCACTTTGTGCAAGGCCAGGCATTCCCGGCGCTCGCACGCGAGCTCGCCGAGGGAGTCGACGCATTCTGGCGTGATCTCGGCAGCCATCGCGCCCACACCACGGTGGTGGTCATGACCGAATTCGGTCGCCGAGTGCGCGAGAACACCAGCCTCGGCACCGACCACGGGCTCGGCGGAGTGATGATGGTGCTCGGCGAGAACCTTCCGCGGAGCGGGCCGATCGTTCCTGGCGGCATCCACTCCGGATGGCGCTCGTTGAGCGACGAGAGCCTCATCGGCCCCGGCGACGTGCCGGTGACCACGGACTACCGTGCCGTGCTTCGGCCGCTCCTTGCCCAGATGTCGCCGGAGGTTGATCTCGATCGAGTGTTTCCGATGTGAGCGATCGGTTCGGCCCAGAGGGCGGGGAGCGGGAGCAGGGAGCGGGAGCAGGGAGCGAGAGCAGGGAGCAGGGCGAATGGCAGTGGGATGCACGATTCGATGCGTGCGCTGCCTTTGACGCCCTTCGGGGGCCCCTGAGGTGAGGTGGCCTACGAATGACGGCCGTAGGACTTCGGCACTCCGCGCACGCACTCAAGCGTGCAACCCATTGCAATCTTCTCTGCCCCCTGCTCCCTGCCATGCCCCGTCCGAACTCCACTCGCCTCCGCTGGTTCATCGACCACTGGAGGGCGACCGGACTGTTGCTGTTCGTGCTGCTCTGCGCTGGCTACGTCACGTACTCCAGTGCGGTGTCGCAGCGGATCGGGATGACGACGCGTCCTGGTGAAGTGGCCCGGGAGACTCTGACGCACGGTCGCAGCGACGAGTCCCCGGGATGGATCGATGCGATTGTCGATCCATCGACGCCACGCCCGCGGGCGTGGATCCCAACGAGTCAGCAGGTGATCGGTTCGCCGATTCCGCTCGTTGCGCTGCTCGACTACGACGTCTTCTTCATCGACCAGCCCGCAACTGCGGCGAGGGCCGATGGCGCCGTAGAGGTCGCCCGAGCCCGGTTGCTTCACTCTCGAGTGCCGCTTCTCGATTGGCACTATCACTGGGTCCCGGGGCAGTGGCGCTATGGCGTCCTCATCCCCGACGCCGCCTTCGCAACCAAAGGACGAGCCTCGATGACCGTGGCTCATCCGATGCCGGGGATGTTCTGGCGTCAGGCGATGGTCGTACTGCTGCTGTGCATGTCGGTTGTCTACGGACTCGATCGCGCGGTCGTGACCCGCGAGCGCAGGCGCCGCGCCGCCGGCTGCTGCGCGGCGTGCGGGCATTCGCGACAGGGGATCACGAGCTCGGCGCCCTGCACGGAGTGCGGCGCGGCGGCGAGTCCCGATCGTCCGAGGCCGCCGCTTCGACTCGCACTGCTCGGAGCCGCTGCGGCACTCGTGCTGACCACTTCAGTGCTGTTGGGGCTCTGGACTCTCGGGTGGCCATTCGACCCACCCAGTCGTGAGGACATAGCCAGCCTGAGGCCCTTCGAGATCTCGCGGGAATGGTCCGGATTGGGGCAGGTCGGCTGGCCGACCCCGATGGTTCAGTGGTCGGTCTCGAATCCTCTCGACGCCCCCGAGGATCGCACCTGCGACGGCTACGGGCCGGTCTCCGATCAAACCCAGTACTTCCCAGGCGAATCCTGGTTTCGGCCCGGAGTTCCGTGGGCGCTGCCGCTGCGACCGTGGTTCAACAGCCAGCGCGAAAGTGTCTCGGCATGTGTGTACGTCGATTCAATCGTGCTGCACGGAGCAGGCGCGGTGCTGCTCTGGTGGATCCTGTGCGGCCTCCCGCGAGGGCGCTCGACCGCGGCCCGACCACCCGACCCGCACGCCGACCCGCTCCCGACTCCAATCACTTCCGCTCACCCCGCCCAATCAGAGTAGATTCCCTGCTCCATGACGTCCTTCCTTGCCGAACTTGCGTGGCGCGGGCTTCTCCATCAGACCGCCGGAGAGGCAATCGAAACTCACGTCGCGACCCCGCGCCGCGGGTACGTCGGCTTCGATCCCACCAATGACGCCCTGACGATTGGCAACTGCTTGCCGATCAAGCTGCTGGCGCACTGGCAGCGGGCTGGACACACGCCGATCGTCGTGATGGGTGGCGGCACGGGATTGATCGGCGATCCCTCGGGCAAGAGCGCCGAGCGGCAGTTGCAGACCCGCGCCCAGGTCGAGGCCAACGTCGCCGCCCAGATGCCGACCTTCGAGCGGGTGCTCGACTTCTCGAACTCGCTCTCGAACCGCGCCATCCTCACCAACAACCTGGAGTGGCTCTCCGGAATCGGCTACATCGAGATGCTCCGCGACGTCGGCAAGCACTTCTCGGTGAATCAGATGATCCAGCGCGACTCGGTGGCGGCGCGGCTCAACAGCCGCGAGCAGGGGATCAGCTACACCGAGTTCAGCTACGTGCTGCTGCAGGCCTTCGACTTCCTGCATCTCTTCCGCAGCCAGGGCTGCACGGTGCAGATGGGTGGCAGCGATCAGTACGGCAACATCGTCTCGGGCATGGATCTGATCCGCCGCGCCGAGGGCCAGGAGTCCTTCGGTGCCACCGCGCCGCTGCTCCTCAATCGCGACGGCAGCAAGATCGGAAAGAGCGAGAAGGGCGCGGTCTTTCTCGATGCCCGCAAGACTTCTCCGTACGCCTTCCATCAGTTCTGGCTGAACGTGGCCGACGATGAAGTCGGGCGTTACCTGCGCTGGTTCACGTTCCTCGATCAGGAGACGATCCTCGGGCTCGAGGCGGCCCACGCCGCCGCGCCGCAGGAGCGGGGTGCCCAGCGAGCCCTCGCGGGCCACATGACCGACATGTTCCATGGCGTCGGCGAGCGCACTCGCGCTGAAGCGGCTTCGACAGCGCTCTTCTCCGGCGACGTGCGCGGGCTCGACGACGTCACGCTCCGCGAAGTCTTCAGCGAGGTGCCCCATTCAACGCATGCTCGGAGCGCTCTCGACGTGGAAGAGGGCGTTCCACTTCTCGACCTGCTCCCGCAGACGACGCTGTGCACGTCGAAGCGGGAGGCTCGCGATTTCCTCACCAGTGGCGCCGTCTCGGTCAATGGCATCAAGGTGGATCAGGGCCATCGCCTGACTTCGCGCGACCTGATCCACGGTCGTATGGTCCTCCTCAAGCGAGGCAAGAAGCTGTGGCACGCGACGATCTGGGAGTGAGCGGCGGCGGCGTCTCGATCGCCGCGGTCAATTTGGGAGTCTTGAACTGGCTTGAACTGGCTTGAACTGGCTTGAACTGGCTTGAACTGGCTTGAACTGGCTTGAACTGGCTTGAACTGTTGTGAACTGGATTGAATTGGGAGAATCGCCATGCGTTGGCAAGGAAGACGACAGAGCGGCAACATCGAAGATCGACGCGGCATGCGTGGAGTGCGAGGCGGCCCCGGCCTTGCGCTTGGCGGCGGCGCGACTCTGATCGTGCTGGTGCTGGCCATGATCATGGGGGTGAACCCCCTGTCGCTTCTCAGCGAACTGGAGGGTGGTGGCGGCGGTGGTGCGATGGTGCAGGTCGACGACGGTGCACCTCCGTCGCCGGAAGAACAGGAGCTGCGCGATTTCGTCGCCGTGGTTCTTGCCGACACCGAGGATGTCTGGACGCAGCTCTTCGCCACGATGGGGCGGACCTATCGCGAGGTGCCCCTGGTCCTCTTCCGCGATGGCGTGCAGTCGGCCTGCGGCACGGCGGATTCCGCGGTGGGACCCTTTTACTGCCCGGCCGACGGCAAGGCGTATCTCGATCTCTCCTTCTTCGACGAGCTCGATCGGCGCTTCGGGGCCGCGGGTGACTTTGCCCAGGCCTACGTCATCGCCCACGAGGTCGGGCATCACGTCCAGAATCTGCTGGGCGTGAGCGACCGTGTGCATGAGATGCGGAGGCGGGTGAGCGAGAAGGAGTACAACGACCTCTCGGTCAGACTCGAGCTCCAGGCCGACTTCTTTGCGGGCGTCTGGGCCCACCACGCCCAGCGGACGAAGAACATCCTCGAGCCCGGCGATCTCGAAGAAGCGCTTCGTGCCGCCTCGGCAATCGGTGATGACACCCTTCAGCGCAGGACCCGCGGTTTCGTCGTGCCCGATTCCTTCACCCACGGCTCGTCGGCGCAGCGGCTCCGTTGGTTCAAGAAGGGCTTCGAGAGCGGCGACATGGCCCAGGGCGATACGTTCGCAACCGACGACCTGTGAGTGCGGCCCACCAGCGGCCCGCCAGTTTCCCACCAGTTTCCCACCAGTTTCCCGCCACGCGGGAGGGAAATCCGTCTTCGTCATCCTGATCCCGACGCTCTGGCCTTCACTCTGACCAGCACGCCGACGCGGCGCGGCAGGGATGAATCGCGCTCCTGTTCGAACTGGTAGTCGGTCTTGCCCGGATCCACGACCCGGACCTCGGGCGGCAACTGCCACAGCGAGATCGGCTTCTCGATCATCCCCTTGTCGAGCGCGGCCCGGTCGAGATCGTCGCTGGTGAGCTGCACGAAGGCCCGCACCTTGAAGCGCCCGTCGCGGATCTGCTCGATGGCCTCGGTCGGTCCGCTCAGGGTCACGCTGCGAACGAAGGCATCGCGATCGTCGATTGCGACGCTCCAGCGATCGAGGTCCTTCGGCGGCAGCGCTATCTGGACTGGAATGCCTGGCGCAGTGCTGGTCACCGGCGCGGCGACGTAGATGGTCGTGCGGGCGGCGAGGGTGAAGGTGATGTCGGCCGTCTGCGGATCGATGCGAGCTCGCGTACCCAGGTCGACCGGGTTCTCCGGGGCGACTCGCAGCGAAGTCTTCTCGGTGTAGCGACGCCCCGTCTCCCGACCCGCGAGCAGTTCGCTGTCGAGCGTGGCTTCGACGCGCAGCCTGCCGGCGCGCTCCAGGAGACGCTTCGAGAGTCGGACGGTGGCTTCGTTGGGTGAGACCACCGGCTCGCCGTCGATTCTCACGCCGGGCAGGACGGGGACGATCTGCACCGTCGTCGCGACCAGCTCCTCGGCGCGGATCAGCGGCACCGAGCCCGACTCGATCTCGGTGATCTGAACGATTGCACCGGCGCTTCGAAGGTAATCCTGAAGCACATCCTGGAGATCGAACGGGGCGTTGTCGGAGAGTCCGTCGGGCACGCCGCCTTGACCGGTCGTGAGTCGCACCTGGGCGAGCAGGTCCTTGGCATCGCGTCGTTCGCCCTCCGAACCGCGGATGGTCACTTTGGTGGCGAAGGGATCGGCCGGCGAGAGCAGCTCGCGCTGGTCGCGGAGCGAATCGGGGAGCGAGACGCGAATCGAGGCGCTGACCCGCTCGCTGTCGGTCGTGCTGCTCGCGGCCCAGGTCCACACCACAACCGTCACCAGAGTGACGAGGAGCCAACGGGCGATGCGGTCTCGGGAGAACATGGGGCGTGGTGCGGAAGCGGCGAGAGGAAGTGGACTCAGGAGAGAGGACGGGCCTTGCTCGGTGCGTCTCGAACGCCAGTTGCGGGGGCCGGTCCGCTGGCGGTCGTCGGCGCCACCAGGCCAGCGGGGGCTTCCGTCGGTGCGGCCGGATCGAGGGCGGCGGCCAGGCGAGCCGGGAACTGGTCGCGGGGAATCGGCGGGGTGAGCGTGCCGCGCTGGGCGAGACGAATCGTTCCGCGCTCCTCGCTGACGACGACGACGATGCAGTCGGTCTCGACCGAAACGCCGACTGCGGCGCGATGCCGCGAGCCGAGCTCGGCGGAGACGACGCCAACGTCGGCCAGCGGCAACTGCACGTTGGCCGCGACCACGCGATCGCCGCGGATCACCACCGCAAGATCGTGGAGCGGGCTGTTGGGATAGAAGATCGATTCGATCAGTCGCGCCGAGATGACCGCATCGATATGGACACCACCCTCGGTGAAGGTGGTGAGGGCGATGTCGCGCTCGAAGACGAGGAGGGCACCGAACTGGTTCTTGCTGAGGAACTGCACCGCCGCGTCGATCTCGTCGACCAGGGCCGAGGTCCGCCGCTTCGACCGCGAGAAGATCTCGCTGAGGCGAACCATGCCCTGACGCAGCTCCGGCTGAAAGACGACGATCAGCACGATCGCGAGCAGTCCGAAGAGCTGCTCGAAGATGAAGCGGACCCGCTCGAAGACCCCGCCGACCGCTTCGGTACCGACCCGCACGCCGACGGCGACGACGATTGCCAGCACCGCGAACCCTCGGAGGACGCCGGTGCCGCGAGTGCCCTCGAGGAAGCGCATCACCAGATAGACGAGACCCCAGATGATCGCCAGCTCGACCGCCACCTCGATGGGCTCGTACGCGCGGAGAAACTGGACCAGCGTGGGGGGCATTCGGCAGGCAGCGTCGTGGGATGAAAGGACCGGAGTGTCGGAGTATACCGGTGGCCTCCTGGCCTCCTTTTGCTCTTCCGCCGCTTCCTGTGAGCCCGATGCAGGCTCGGGCGCAGTCGTCTACGCTGAGCGTCGCTCTCTCGTTCTTCCCGCGTCCGCTCTGGCCGACTCCCACGCAGTGCCATGTCACGACTTTCGATTGGATATGACGTCGGACGATTCACCGGGACCTGTGCCGCGACCGGAGTCGCGCTGCTCCCCGACACGCCCTGCATCGCCACGCTCAGCGAGCCGAGCGACTCGGAGGCGCGGCCCGCGGAGAAGACAGCAGGCTCTGCCGCTGACAACGCCACCGCGGGCGGCTCGGCGAAGCCCGTGGGCTTCGTCCGGCGGGACTATTCGATTGCCGCGTGGGACGCCGGTCATCGACCGGAGAACCTCTTCAGCTACTGGCGGTCGGTCGTTCCCCACCCCGACGCCCCTCGGAAACTCCTGGTCGACGACCAGACCCTGCTCGATATCTTTCTGCGTCTCGATGGCGACGACCGCGACGGCAGGCGCGAGTTCCGCTTCGTGCTGGCCCTGATCCTGCTCCGCCGCCGCATGCTCCGCTCGGTTGGGCGCGGTCGCGACATCCATCGCGATGGGGAGTGCGACGTCTGGTTGCTTCAGCCGCGAGGAGCCGTCGAGGGGGCGCCACCGATTCGCGTGACCGATCCCAACCTGAGCGAGGCTGATCTCGGGACCATCGCCGAGCAGCTCGGCGAAGTCGTCCGAGGCGATGGGTCGTGAACGGGTGGCCCACGCGGTGGCCGGACTCTGGCCGCTGTTCTGGCCGCAGTTCTGGCCGCAGTTCTGGCCGCAGTTCTGGCCGCAGTCCTGGCTGCAGTTCTGGCCGCAGTTCTGGCCGCAGTCCTGGCCAAGGTTCTGGCCAAGGTTCTGGGGCAATGACGACCCTTCGACTGCTTCTCGCGGCCGCCCTTCTCGGCGTGGTTGCGGCATGCCAGACGCCGGGAAAGTCCGGTGACGCCGGTCGAGCACTCGACCCCGCCCCTTCCTTCGCGCCCACATGGGTCGAGGTCCGCGCCGCCCAGGAGCGACGACTGGACGCGTTGCTGCCGTTTCATGCGGCAGGGCAGATCGAACTGCGTTGGACCGATCGCGACGGCGCCCACTTCGAGTATTGCCGCGGCGAGGTCTTCGTACGCGCCCCCTCCGATGCGGCGCTGAGCCTCACCAAGGTGGGCGAGCGCTTCCTCTGGCTTGGCGAGAGCGGCAACCGCCGATTCCTCTTTGACCTTCGCACCAAGGCGCCGGTGCTGTGGCTCGTCGGTGGCCTCGAGTCGCGCCCGCCTCGGCCCGCCCGTACCCCAGACTCAGGAGACTCACCAGACTCGAGAGACTCCGCCCCTCTGGTTGCCCAGCAGGCGTCGATCTTCGACCTGCTGGGGCTGATGCCCTTTCCGCCGGCCGAGGATCTCGACGCGGTGCTCGAGGGCGATGCCCGCACCCTTCGCGTCGAGTTCGCCGGAGTCGGCGGGCCGATTCGCGTCACCATCGATGTCCCATCGCTGCTGCCAACACGCATCGAACAGCTCGATGCCCAAGGCGGGCTGCTCCTCACCAGCGTCTTCTCGGAGTACGAGTCGGTCGACCGCGACGAGATGGCGCCGGGGGCCCTGCCGAAGTTCCCCAGCCGCGTGGTGGTCACCACGGCCGCATTCGAGTCGGACGACTCCCCGACCGAGCCCCAACCGATCCCTGCGTCGAAGCGCTCGGGAGCTGATCAGAAGCCGGCGGCCCCGAAGGAGGAGATCAGGCTCTTCCTCGGGCCAACCAAGGACGGCGTGGAGCGGATCAGGGATCGCCTGTTCGATCTCGAGGCCCTGATCGAGACCTTCAAGCCCGTGCGAATCGAGGAACGGTGATGCGCTCGAAGTGCCGTGCATGGATGATGGCGCTCGGGGGGTCGGCGAGTGCGATTTTCGCACTGCTCCCGGTGGCCGAGGCGGCGCTGGTTTCGCCGGCAGCGAGTGCAGCCACGGCGGGGCCTGCACCGATTGCCTCGCCAGCCGCGGCAGCATCGACAACACCGCCACCCCCATCTCCCGCGCTGATCCGCCGCACGCCGCTGGCCGGTGCGTCCTCGGGCGAGCACCTCTGGATTGTCATTCCGCCGACGATCGAACCGCCCGCGGGAGCGCCGGCGACGTGGCGTGTGCTTCATCACCATCCGGGGCTTCCGGCGGGCATCCGAGTCTCGCACGATCTCGACACCCGGCCCGAAGCCATGGCGGCGTGGGACGATCGACTCTGGATCGTCTTCCCGCCCATCGAGCCGCGTGGAGGGCGCGAGGTCTGGAGCGTCCGCGCTGTGCGCAACGCGGCGCTCGAGACCTACTTCACCGAGCCCGCGGGACGAATGTCGCTCTTGCCGAGTCTGCCGCCCGGGGACGCGCTCGACGGCTTCGCCGCAAACGCCGACGGGCCGCTGGCCATGCTGCGCAGCGGGGGAGTTCGGCGTCTGCTGCGGCCCTCGTCGGATGGCTGGACCGAGGCCTCCGAGCTTCCGGCGGGGCTGCGCGATCACTCGACGACAACCGGATCGCAGGGCTCGGCCCTGATCGGCGCCGGCTCCGACGGACGAACGCTTCTCTTCGCGCTCCAGTCCGGCGACTCCATGGTCACGTGGCGTCGTCCACCCGGTGCCAGCACCGTCGACCCCGCGGCCAGTTCGGGTGCGGCGTGGCGCGAGAGCGACCATGTGCCGACCCGCGCCGGGGTGAAGCTTCTTTCGCTCGGGCGTGACGGCGATCTTCCGCTTGCGGTCTTCGCCGATGACTCGGTGGTGCTTCTCGAATACCTCCGCCCGGGCTCGAGTGTCGCCCTTGCGGAGTTCGCCTTCCCGCCCGCTCCCGTCGACCTCGCAGAGAAGGCGCCGGCGTCGATTGCCTGGACCGTGCTGAGCCTCCGCGACGGGCCGCGACTGGTCGAGTTCGACGCCGAGCGAGGCCCGCGGATCCGCCGAATCGACCCGCAGCGCGGTGTCGTCGACGAGGACCTCGTGATCGGGGCGCTGGCACACTCGAGAGCCCGGTGGATGCACCTGCCGATCCTCGGGATGCTCGCCGGCGCGGCTCTCCTGGGACTCCTGCTCTTCCGCTCGGAAGCAATTGCCGCAGCCGTCGCGGCACCAGCGGGGATGATCCACGCGGAACTTGGTCCTCGAGCCGTCGCCGCGATGATCGACTACGCCCCGGCGGCGCTGATGGTCTGGATCGTGATGCGAGGCGATCCGCTCGATCTCGTCCTGTTGCCGATCTGGAGCGCCCCGCTCGAGCGGGCCATTGCCCCGATTGCCGCGATTCTCATCTCGGTGCTCTGCGCCGCGGTCTCGGAAGGTCTCTTCGGCGCCAGTTTCGGCAAGCGACTGCTCGGCCTGCGGGTGGTGCGATTGGACGGCAGCACGCCATCGCTGCCGCTGGCGCTCTTGCGAGGAATCCTCAAGTTCGCAGTCCTGACGATGCCTCTGCTCGGCGTGATCCACCTGTTGAATCCATCGCGACGCGGACTTCCCGAGCTTCTCACCGCAACTGCGGTGGTGCGTCGCGAGACCACCCCGAAGCCGTAGCGGAACCAATTGCGCCTGGCCCACTCAGCCCGGTCACGCCCGATGAACACTCAGCGCACTCAGCGCACTTCGCGCACTTGGCCCGCTCAGCGCACTCAGCGCACTTCGCGCACTTGGCCCGCTCAGCCCGTTCAGCCCGCTCACCCCCATCAGCGCCGCGGATTGCGGCCCTGCGAGGGGCCATCGCGGCGCGGACTGCCGGGCCGATCGACGGCTCGGGGCTGGGCGGTCGCCACCCGCGCCATGCTGGCGACGCTTCCGGGTTCCGGCGGATCGGTCTTGGCGAAGATCATGCGACCCGCGCTGGTCTGCAGCGAATTGGTGACGGTGGCCGAGACGGTCTCGCCGATGCGTTCGGCGCCCTCTTCGATGACCACCATGGTTCCATCGGGGAGATAGCCGACACCCTGACTGGGGTTCTCGCCCACCTTCACGATCTGCACCTCGAGCGCTTCGCCCGGAGCGACGGCGGCCTTCAGAGTGTTGGCGAGATCGTTGACGTTCAGCACCGCGACGCCGTGGATGTGGGCGACCTTCTTCAGGTTGTAGTCGGTGGTCAGGATCCGCAGCTTCTGAGTGCGGGCGAGTTCGATCAGCATCTTGTCGACAGAGAGGCCTTCGACGATGGGATCGTCGATGGTGACGTCGAGGTACGGATTCGACTGGAGCTTCGCGACCATGTCGAGGCCGCGTCGACCGCGAGAGCGCTTGAGGCGATCGCTGCTGTCGGCCAGCGTCTGAAGTTCATCGATCACGAAGCGGGGGACGATGATGGGAGCGTCGAAGAAGCCGGTCTGTCCGAGATCGTTGATGCGCCCGTCGATCAGGGCCGAGGTGTCCACCAGCAGCGGCCGCACCCCGCGGACCTGTTTGGCGAATTCCACATAAGGAATGACCAGCCGGAAATCGTCCTTGGTGGTCAATACCACCGAGACCGAGAGATAGCAGAGGATGATCCCGATCAGCACCTTGGTCAGTCCGAGATAGAGCGCCGCTCTCGAGGGTTCCGCTCGTGATGGCGAGGGCATGGTCATCGGCAGGAGCGGGAGCGAGTCGGCAGGGCTGGCGGCAAGGTCGAAAGGCGTGCTCTCGGCGCCGCCGCTCGACTCCGAGGCGGCGCCCTCGGAAGGCGGCGTCGCATCGCTCGCGGGGGGTTCGATCGCTCGATCGACCGCGGTTGCCGCCCGGCGCAGGGCCTGGGCCTCGCGCTGCATCGCCGAGATGGCAATCAGGAGCTCACTGGAACGCAGCGAGGTGCGGTCGTCGACGGGCCGGGTGTCGACCTCCCACGCGTCGGCGATGACGTCGATCAGGGCCCCGATGGCCACGGCCCCGATCAGGCCGAAGCAGACTCCGATATAGACGCCGACGACCGTGGAGAGCCTCTTGTTCGGCGTCATCGCGTCGATGACCAGCACGATCACGCCCACCGCGGTGGCCGCGACGATCAGTCCGAAGACGGTCGAGAAGCCGAACTCGCTCACGCTGTCGCGCTCGCTGGCGATCGTGAGGACGGTCACCGTCACCAGCAGCACGAAGAAGACCGAGCGCACCACCAGGAGGAGCAGGCGGCTGCTCTGCCGTTCCTTCTCGGCCAGCACCGAGGGCAGGTCGTAGCGAAGCTGGCGACGTGCCGGATCGCCCAACGGGTCGCCGGAGGGGTCGGCCAGGAGGTCAAGTCGTCCGTGCGAATCCGCGCCGGCAGCGGCGGCGCCACCGGAACTCGGGTACGCGCTCTCGTTCGCGGGCTTCTGCGCTTCGTCCATGGGGAGCGATTGTACAGATCGAGGTTCACGCGAATGCGATCGAGGGGGGACCCATCGGCTACCATCTCGGCCTTCGACGTCGTGGGAAGACGGCCGGGTCCGGATGACGGGCGACCCGTGAACCTGGTCAGAGCTTGACCGCAGCAGCCATAAGCGGCGTGGTCCGAGCGTTCGGTCGCCTGGCCGTCCTCCCCGACGTCGAAGCGTGCCCGACTGGTCTGAGCCTTCGTCCTCCTGCAATCGATCTCCTTCTCTCTGCGATGGCCAAACAGCCGCGAGCCAAGTTGAAGGAATCGGCCCAGTCCGGGGAACCTCCCGCGGGCCTCCCCGCGGGCGACCGCACGCCTGCCGCGACTGCAACCGGCGGGGCGCCTGCCCAGGGATACACCGTCCTCGCTCGACGCTACCGCTCGCGCGAGTTCGACGAGTTGATCGGACAGGACGTGGTCATCACCGCACTTCAGAATGCGATCACCCAGAATCGGGTGGCCCACGCCTATCTCTTCACCGGCACCCGTGGGGTCGGCAAGACCTCGACGGCGCGACTTCTCGCCAAGGCGCTCAACGCCACCGACGAACTCACCGAGCGCGATGCCGTCGCAGCGGCGATCCTCCGCGGCGACGACATGGACGTGATCGAGATCGACGCCGCCAGCAACACCGGCGTCGACAACGTCCGCGACCTCATCGCCAGCGCCGGGATCTCGCCGGCACGATCGCCGTACAAGATCTACATCATCGACGAGGTGCACATGCTCTCGAAGAGCGCCTTCAACGCGCTCTTGAAGATCATGGAGGAACCGCCGCGCCACGTGAAGTTCATCCTCTGCACCACCGAGCCGGAGCGGGTGCCCGCGACGATCCAGAGCCGCTGCCAGCGCTTCGACTTCCGCAGTCTGCCCACGCCGCGCATCGCCGAACATCTCCGAAACGTGCTGGTGGGCGAGAGCGTGACCTTCGAAGCCGAAGCGGTCATGCAGATCGCCCGGCTGGCCAACGGATCGGTCCGCGACGCCCTGAGCCTTCTTGATCGCCTGCTCTCCGCGGCTGATGGTCGCATCGACGGGTCGCTTCTCGAGCGCACCCTGGGCCTTCCCGAGACGGCACTTCTGACTGCAATTGTCGATGCCGTGGCCGAGGGTTCGCCGGGAGCCGCCCTCGTGGCCGCCGATCAACTGCTGGAGCGGGGGCACACCGTGGAGCGAGCTCTGGAGGCGCTCATCGACCACGCCCGGGCGCTTCTTCTGGCCTCGGTCTGTGGCAGCGAGAGCGAACTGATCGAGCGCTCCGGCGAGGCCCGAAGCGCCGTGGTCGCGCAGGCCTCGCACTTCGATGCCGCGGGCCTCATGCACATGATCGCGGTGCTCGACGCCGCGGCTCGCGCCGCCCGCTTCTCGGCCTCGGGACGGGCGGTCTTCGATGCCGCCATCGTCCGTCTGGCCCTCGCCGATCAGGTCGCCTCGATTCCCGCGCTCATTGCGGCACTGGCCAGCGGGGGCGGTGCGGCCGCAGAAAAAAAAAAGCCTGAGCCCGGTTTCGAACGGGCCATCCCTCACGCGGTAGTGGCGGCTCGGCCGCCGCGCCGTCTCGAGGAAGCCAGCCCGGGCCCCGGCGAGTTGAGCAGTCGTCCCGCGGCCCCCAGCCTGGCCTCGTCCAGCCTGGCCTCGTCCAGTCCGCCTCGTCCGGTGATGCCGGCGCCGCCGACTTCCGCCGCGCTCGAGTCGCGACCGACGTCTCCGCCGCCGCGACGCTCGGAGCCCGTCTCCGAGGTCTCGATCACCTCGACTCCGGGGCCCACGGTGACTGGACCGGTTGCGGCGACAGGGCTCTCGATGGACGAGGCCTGGGAGCAGATCTGCACCGCCGCCGCCGCGCAGCGCAGCGAGCGAGTGCTGGTCGAGGGGTTCGAACCGGTCTCCTTCGACGGCCGGACGCTTCGCCTCACCAGTCGAAACTCCGGCGGCCAGATGATCCGCCGGGCCCAAGGCCAGCTTGAAGAACTGATTCGGCGAGCGCTCGGACGGAGAATCGAACTGGTGCTCGATGTCGTTGACGCCCCGGCGCCGATGGTCTCCGCCGCAGCGGCGGAATCGGTGAGGTCCCATCCGCTCGTTCGGATGGCCATTGAGATCTTCGACGCGTCGATTGCCGACATTTCAAAGCCGCCATCCTGACTTCACCCACTGGACTTCACCCACTGGACCCCACCCACTGGACCCCACCCACTGGACTCCACTCACTGCGCGAGAGCGAGCATTTCCCATGTTTGAACAGATGAAGAACGCGGCCAAGCTGGCCAGCGTGATGAAGGACCTTCCTCGGCTCAAGGCCCGCATGGAGGAGGTCCGCGCCGATCTCGCCGGGCGCCACGTGGAAGGCCAGAGCGGTGGAGGAGCAGTCGTCGCCGTGGCCACCGGCAAGATGCAGATTCACGAGATCCGACTGAGCCCGGCGCTCATCTCGGGCGCGGCATCTCTGGACACCACCGCCCGCGAGTACGCCGAGCGGCTTGTGGTCGAAGCGGTCAATGCGGCGCTCGAGAAGGCCCAGCAGATGATCGCCGCCGAAATCCACAAGACCGCGGTCGAGATGGACCTGCCAATCCCCGAGGGCGCACTCGCCGGGCTCCTCGGCTCGTCCTGAGACCTTCGCTGCGCCTCCCACCAGAACCCGGCCACTCGGAGTCCCCGTGCCCAGCATCACCGCGTATCCCGAATCGGTCGAGCGCTTGATCGCCCAGTTCGCCACGCTCCCCGGCGTGGGGCGGCGCAGCGCGGAGCGGCTGGCCTTTCACATCCTGAAATCGCCACGTGAGGAGGCTCTGGCGATTGCCCAGGCGATCACCGACGTGAAGGACCGGGTGCGACACTGCTCGATCTGCTTCAACCTCGCCGACAAGGATCCCTGCGCCGTCTGCGCCGATCCGACCCGCGACGCCTCGCTGGTGCTCGTCGTCGAGCAGCCCAAGGACCTGATCATCCTCGAGCAGACCGGGATGTATCGCGGCGCGTATCACGTGCTGCTGGGGCGCATCGCACCGCTCGAGGGTGTCGGTGCGGACAGCCTCACCTTGTCCCAGTTGATCGAGCGGATCGAGAGGCCGGAGCGGAACGCTCGCGGGGCGGCCGTGCGCGAGGTGATCCTCGGCCTCAACCCCGATCTCGAGGGCGACACCACGGCGCTCCATGTGGCTGAACGGGTCGCGTCCCTGGGGGTGAAGGTCACCCGCCTCGCCCGCGGCCTCCCCAGCGGATCGCAGATCGAGTTCGCCAACAAGGCCGTGCTGGCCGACGCCATCGAGGGTCGACGCGAGCTCTGACGGACTTCGACCGAGGGCGCTTGGCGCGTCCTCATTGACGATTCCACCCCCGTTTCCTCGTCGCAGCCACCTCGCTCCGTGCGCCTTTCCGCGGGTTCCCGGGGAATGGGAGGATTGTGCCACTAGACTCCGACGACCTCGGACTCCCCCATGCGACTCGATCTGACCCAACGCGCCCGGCTCAGCCAGCAGATGCGTCTGGCGCCGCGCATGATCCAGTCGATGGAGATCCTGCAGATGTCGACCCTCGCCCTCGAGGAGCGCATCGAGCAGGAGCTCGAGGGAAACGTGGCCCTGGAGCGTGTCGAGCCAGGCGAGGACATGGAGCGGCTCGCGGAAGAGCGCGCCGACGATGCCGCGGAAGAGCGGCTGGCCGAGAAGCCCCTGGTGGTCCGGCAGGACGGCACTGCCAGCGCCGACGATTTCCGCCGTCTGAGCGAGCTGGAGTCGACCTACTCCGAGACCTTCGATCCCGACAACACCTGGGAGCGGCCGGTCGTCCAGGATCGCGGCGAGCGCGATCGCAAGCTCGATGCGATGGCCAACACGCCCTCCCGTGGCGAGAGCCTGATCGAACAGCTTCAGCACCAGTGGTCATTCACCGATCACACCCCCGAGATCGCCGCCGCCGGTCGGATCCTCATCGAGTACATCGATGACGACGGACGGATCGGGGCCGATCTGGACACCATCATCGAGCAGTCCCGCGACCGCGAGGAGATCCTCCCGCCGGGCACCCAGTTGAGCCGCGACCTCCTGGAGCGTGCCCTGGTCGAGATGCAGCACTCGCTGGAGCCGGCGGGAATCGGCGCTCGCGATGTCCGCGAGTGCCTGCTGATCCAGGCCCGACTGCAGGCCATCGATCACGCCGGCGACGAGACCTGGGCCGATGTGGTGCGGCTCATCGAGCGGCACTTCGACGATCTGCTCCAGAACCGGCTCCCCCGCATCGAACGGGAGAGCGGACTGACCATCCATCGGATCGAGGCGGCGCGGGAGCGCATGGCCCGGCTGCGGATGACGCCCGGTCGAGATGTGGTCGACGAGGACGTGCCGCCGATCGTTCCCGATGTGCTGATCGAGTACGACGAAGAGACCGAGCGATACATCGCCAGCATTCCCGACGCCCGTCTGCCGGCGCTGCGGATCTCGCCGCGGTACGAAAAGATGGCCAAGGACCGCCGCGTCGATCGCCCGACGCGCGAGTTCGTCGCCAACGGCGTGCGCAGCGCCGCCTGGCTCATCGACGCCATCGGTCAGCGCCGCGCCACCCTGCTGCGGGTGGTGCAGGTGGTCATCGACAGGCAGCGCGACTACTTCGAACACGGGCCGCTCCATCTTCACCCGCTCCCGATGATCGAGGTGGCGGCCGAGCTTGGCATTCATGTCGGCACGGTCAGCCGGGCGGTGGCGGACAAGTGGATGCAGACGCCGCGCGGATTGGTGCCGCTCCGCCGCTTCTTCTCGGGCGGCGTCGGCAGCCGGACCGGCGAGGACATGAGCTGGGAGGCCGTGAAGGAAGTCGTCCGCGAGATCGTCGATGGCGAGAATCCCTCCAAGCCGCTCAGCGATCAGGCGATCGCCGACAAGCTCCAGGAACGCGGCGTGACCATCGCCCGCCGCACCGTGGTGAAATACCGCGAGCAGCTCGGCATCCAGCCGGCCCGGCGACGAAAAAAGCACGCGGGCTGAGCGTTCGCACCGACCTCGTGCTGGGTGCCACGCAACGCCGTGAACGAATCACGGCCCCCGCGGACCCGAGCCTGGAACTCGCCGAGCTGGGGCTCGGCGAGACGCTGGTTGCCGCAACATCCGTGCTCCATCCTTCCTGCGCGCGACGCGAAGGACCTCGTCCATAAAGATCCGTGTCACTTCGGTCTTCGCTCACGTGGGCGAATCGCCGTTCTTCACG
>ENA-ORBV01004738-ORBV01004738.1-microbial-mat-metagenome-genome-assembly--contig:-NODE-4738-length-25749-cov-6.211982_pt1 | contig 25749 bp, 20 predicted proteins | sample MGYA00237777_ERZ505514 | MGnify/ENA primary metagenome ERZ505514 (study PRJEB26160, sample SAMN06269048) | microbial mat metagenome | isolation source: Oligotrophic lake microbial mat | place... | reverse complement strand
AAAAAAACCAATAAGCATCCTCCTCCTTTAACCTCCACCAGAATCCGCAACATACGTCTAGCGGAGTAAATGTGGCCACGTCAATCCCCAACACGGAAAGAATGATGTCAACGACCATGACACATTCATTCATTGAATGCATGCATACTACTGTGGGGCACCTCCTATGTCTACTATCTAGCTAGCTCACACAGCCATAGTTTCCGCCATCACTGTTACGCAGAAGATAGTAACTGAGGGTCTCAGCAGACAAGTCGATCATCTTTGGTTCTCAAGCTACCGAACAGACTTGATTCCAAGAGGAACAACGCAAAAGTAAGGAACCATGAAATTCGTTTGTTCTTCCAAGGTACTGCTGCTGCTGCCAGTCACCTTGTGGACTCTGCAGGATGGTTCTTTTTCCGAGGCTTTTACCACCTCTACTACTAGTAGTAGCAAAGGAATGCTGCGTTCGACCAGTGACATCAGCAGCAGTGCACTCTTTGCCACTATTGAATCAACTAGTACATCTGTGAGCAGCAGCAGCAGCAGCAATTCCGAGGAAGAAAATGACGATGACACTACTACAATACAAGACATTGAATTTCCTCCTCCCCTCGGCACCATGGATCGATTCAAACGTGCCGCCACCTTTTGGTCCACCGCCGTTCCGATTGTCGCCCAATATTATGGCATTATTGGCAAGACCAAAATGAACGAATTGTTGGGCCGCAAAATGACGCCCGCCGAAATTGAAACCTTGTGGGCGACCCAACACGAAGCGGGCGCGGCGAAATTGCGCGATACCATTACCGACCTCAAAGGATTTTATGTCAAAACGGCGCAAATTATTTCGGCACGACAAGATTTATTTCCCAAACAATATACCGATGCTCTGAGTTGTTTTACGGACAATGTCGATCCCATGCCCACCGCCTTGGCCAAGGCCGTGGTCGCCAAGGAATTATTGACACCTGGCGAGACCTTTTCGGACGTTTTTTTAGAATTTGATGATGCCCCCTTGGGTGCCGCATCGGTAGCACAAGTTCATCGGGCAGTCCTGACGGAAAAATATGGGGGACCCCGCGAAGTGGCCGTCAAAATTCAACGTCCGTCGATTGAATCCAAATTAATGGGGGACATTGCCAATCTAAAGGCCTTGGCCAAACAATTTCAAGATTTGGAAGCCTTGCCGTTGGACTACTACACAGTCTTTTGTGAATTGGAAAAGCAATTGGGAGACGAGTTTGATTTTGTGGCGGAAGCGAGCGCTATGGATCGCATTTATACGTCGCTGGCCAGAAGTGCCGACGGAACGTCACGACGGGAATTGCCCTTGGTGATTCCAAGGGTCGTTCCCGGATTGGTATCCAAACGAGTCTTGGTCATGGATTATTTGCATGGTGTTCCACTCTCGAGGTGCGTGTTTTTTGTTTTATTTCACGTTTCATGGTTGTGGCATTTCTTGTGTATATGTATTTGGATGACAATGTGGTGAAAACATGCTCATGGTGCTGACATTTTCACTCTCGACAATGTATTCATACAACACTTTTGTATCTATAGAGCTCGAGACGAAATGTTGAAAAAGGGCATTGATCCCGAGGGTCCCGAAGCCAAATTGTTTGGAAGGCGACTACTCACCGCCTTGTCCCAAGTCTTTGGGAGAAATATCTTAGAGACTGGGTTCTTCCACGCAGATCCTCATCCTGGCAACATTTTCGTATTGGAAGATGGCAGCATCGGGTTGATTGATTTTGGACAAGTCAAACAAATCTCGGGACGAGCCAGAGAAACTCTTTGTAAAGTAATGATTGCACTGGATGAACGACCGGAAAATTTGGACGACATGACGGATGAAGATATGGCACTTGTCGGCAATCTTGCGTTGGAATTGGGAGTCAAATTAAATGACGACGCCAAACCGCTGGCACCCGCCGCCATTGCCATGTGGTTGTTTGATGGTTCCGTCAAAGAATTGCCCGGTGGATACGATACGGGTGAACTCAGTCCCAATTCACCTGTCCGGGAACTGGCATCCTTTCCGCAAGATTTAGTCTTGGTGGGGAGGTCTACCATTTTGGTAAAAGGCCTGTCGGATAGGCTTGGTATTCCATGGAGTTTGGCCAAGGAATGGGCCCCAATTGCTCGAGCAGTGTTAGATGGAAGTGCCTATGCCACAAAACCCACCTCTGAAAATTCCGACCGTGTTAGATTTCGTGAAGTTTGGAACACAATGAAGTTGTGGGGATCCGGCCGTGTCAATGCTGTTGCAAGAGAGCTTCCAGATCCTGTGAGGAGCAGAGTAGCCAGCATTGCTCTCAAATTGGAAGAGCGAAGGGCGCGGCGCAAAGTCACAAGGCGTTCTTAGAGGAGCAATAAGACAGGATCTCACAGAAATAAAGATATAGATATGTATTTTAGTAGCTAGCCACACTGTGCAAATTATTCTTGGTATCGAGTAACACTTTAGTGGACCCAGCTGATTGCTTGTCCTTGGTGAGTACCTTACTTTATTTTGTGGGAAGCGGTTGCTCAATGACAAAGAGGCTGGGTGTTTCCATGACTCGAAGGAGCCGAGGGTTGCCATTCTTATCCTTGACCTCGCCCATGAAGAGATATTTCCAATCTCCTCCTCCCTTGATATCTTTATCGATCACGGTATTGCCAAAGACTTTAATGATGGATTTTCGAAATTTGACCATGTTGGTGTTATCGTTTTTCACAAAGCGTTCTGCCTGAAGCGCAATTTCAATGGGGCCAATTTTGACACTATTGATAAAGGTGACATTGTCGTCCAAAAACTCTTGTGTAACTTTGCCATACACGGGACCAAAGAGTCTCCCCGACGATCCACCAGGAGCAGCACTGTACACGAGGTTATGAACACCTCGTAATGGTTCTTTGGAAGGGCTGGGTTTCCCCTTGACCTTGGCAAGTTGCTTGGCAAGTTCTACGACTTTTGCTTGCTCTTCTTCTGTGGCCAAAGATCCAACGGGTCCCACTTTTCTGGAATACGCCAGCAGTTCTTCGACAATCTGATCTTGGCTAGTAGCCGTGGCTGCCAACAGTGTACTTGCTTCTTGTTGTGTTTGTCGTTTAAATATTTGGTCGTTTGTGCTGAAGACAAAGCCATGTACTTGTACGGCAGCGAAGGCCGCCAAGAAAAGGACACGGATTATTTTCATTTTGTCTTTGAGCAAACTACCTGCCAACAATTTCAACTTGGGATTGTGGTTGGTCAACTGCAATCGAGGGAAATCTGGACGATGAACGCAAACAAAGCTTCTCTAGTAGTCTACTACTACAAGTAGTACTTCATCTCTTGGCCATGGCCGAAACGCAAACTATTTAATTACATACTACAGAATGATGTTCAAATTCGGAGGTTTGTCCACGGGATGATGAGTCAGCGCCCCGATGGCGTTTGATTCATGATCCACTTCAATCACGATTGGCTCTGACATGGGAGGTACCTGCTAGCTAAACTACAAGCAATGGTTATTGTTATTGTCTAGCAACAAGTACAATTCATTCTGCGAAGCATTCTTTCAGCTATGACATAAGTTTCATTGAACATGGGATCTACTTAAAAAATCTGCAGAGAACACTGTGACAATCAAATGACTGCAACTTCACAAAAAACAAAGAAGAAAGCATTGCAATTAACGCACAACTTCAACTTTTTCTCAGACCAGGATTTGTGATCAAGACTTCAGCATGTTGTTTCTATCTGCCTAGCTTCAACTTGACTGCTGCTGACAAAGTCGCCATGTGGGATGATGCAAAATTGAATTGATGCTCTTGTGACACATCTCAACAGGGTGCATCCCACTAAAAATGATACCATTCTTCCTCACAGCTTGCTTCTAACATAGCATGTGGGTAGGCTCAATATTTTGAGTGTTCATCTCATCCACATCCTTTGGTGTACACATGCTTATCTCTGTCTTTTCAAAGCCCAATGGGCTATGGTGCTAACACCTAAACAGCACGGCGTAAATGTATGTGCCAGTGTTCCAGTAGTCCGGGTGGCCGAATAAACGACTCAACTTTGTCCCAGTGGGACAAGCGGAGTAGCATGTCGGAGTAATTTCATGGCCACGCCGTGTAATACTACGACACGAGAATTACTGCACGTGTGCGCATGCGGAGCGCTGTACGACGTACTACTCCGAGTGGAAGCAAGCCAAATATGGCAGTTATCAATTAGTTAACAGATGTCCAATAGTGTGACAACTCGAATTCCGTGTGTGCCTAAACATGTGTATCACCCCCATTCACCATTTATGCGAGATATCACGCCCCGACTTTCATTTTTCACCGCCAAAATAACCGGCACAGCATGACTGTCTTTCAAAGACAGCCCACGTCGTCACAGGGAAGCTATCCACATGAATTCAACCATGGGCAAGGTCATGTGCAATTGGCATGTAAATTTGAATTGTAAACTTCCAAAAAAGCGAAGTGCAGCTAACTCTCCCACAGTTGCTACAAGACGACTTCATATAACAAAGACAAGACAAAACGAATTTCTATTACTACAGACCATGATGATGAGGTTATTCACACTAAGAATTATAGCTGCTGCTTCTATGTTGTTGGCCATTACTGGCGCCTCCAACCATCAGCAGCAACCTACTGTAAAGAGCATTGGGGTATCCAAAGGATTGGCCAGCAGCCATACTAATAATGATAACGAGAATACCGTCCTCCATCTTCGCAAGAACAAAGTGCCAAAAGCAAACAAGAAGCAACACACCAAGAACGAGAGGAACCAACAAGACCGAAAACTTGAAGTCTACTCGGTTCCCTTTACTCTCTTTTGGCGGATTGAGATTGACGGCATGGAGTATCCAGGAGAGCCAAGAGAGCCAACAGCCGAGGAATACGATGGACTCGCCGAGGCTGTGGTGAATTGGCTCAATACCGAATCGGAGGCTCATTACTATGAAGGAGAAGAAGCTGAATACGACGACAGTGATTTTTCCTTTGTTGACAATACTTGTGAAGTTGTACCCGAAGAAACTGCCTTTGACCCCAATGCAAAAGATGGGTATCCCTACCGAATTATGATGAATTGCAATGCCAATTTTGAGGCCGAAGAACTGAATTACATTCCCTCCTCCATGGATTATATCATGAACATTAATGAGTATTATGATTTTGGTGGCTTTACTCAAGCGTATTTGTGGAATGCGGCTCCCGAGGAAAGCATCTTTCAGTACACGCAAAGCATTCATTATCATCTGAGTACCGATGGGTCCATGGGGGATGCTTCTGGAAGTTTTGCCACTGGCAATGCCTCCTCCTCCACTACACCAGTGGCCACAGCGCCTTCTTTGTCAGTTATTCCGGGCGACTTTACGGAGAGTTACGTGGTCCCCTTCTCCATGGAATGGCACATGGCCGTGGGCGACCAAGATCGACAACCCACACCCGAAGAGTACGATGGTATGTTAAAGGCCACGATGGATTGGTTTACCTATGAATTAACGGAATTTTATGCCGACCAAGCTGATGTCTTTGTCATGAGTGAATTTGGCGCCTCGATTGATCCATCTCCCATCTATAATGCCAGCGGCGCGGCTACCGGCGGCGAATATGGGGACTATCCCCACAAAATCCCCATGGAGTGTTTTGTCATTTTCAAATCTGATGACATGTCCAATGTACCGTCTGTGGCGGATGTCCTGCAAGTCACCTCTCAGAATTTTGACATGACGCTCTACCTGACAACCTATTTGCGCAATGCCGAACCTTCCGACAATATTTTCCGATCTGTCAACAATGTCCAATATACCTCCCGAGGTGACATGCCAGTGCGGCCTGCCATGCCGCACGAAGCATCCAACTTGACGACTCCAGAAATGGTAGTTTCCGCAGCCGAAGCCGAGACAACGCTACCAACGGAAGAAGTCGACGACGACGACGACGTGGCGACACCCGAAACGACCATGATGCCCACCATCACTATGCCTCCTACCACAAGTCCAACGGTAGCACCACCGGCTCCGGCTCCTGTCACTCCTGGGTCGTTTCCGACCATTCCTCCAATGACGTTGGACGACGGAATGACGACTCGCGACCTGGAAGTCGAATGGAAAATCACGGCGGGATCCTATGGAATGGACGACCGTCAACCCGAAATGGAGGATTATACTGTGAGTACAGAAGAGAGAACCACCCACGACAGAGATAGTTTTTAAGCACGCACCTCTAACGATATTTTCGTTTTGCTTTCCAGGGATTTGTCTATGCCACAGAAGCTTGGTTGTTCAACACCTATTTAGCTGCCTACGAGAATTTGGATAGTTTGCAGTCTGAAATTGTGGCAGCCGCCTACGATGATACCGCGCTTCCGCCTCATACGATTCAATTAAGAACACAGTTTGTATTTACGGGAGATGAGGCTGATGTTCCGTCCCAAGCAGAGATTATGCGTGTTCTTGACACGGCCAACTTGATGGACTACATGTTGAATTATCTCCATGCGAGCCAGCCCGCCTTCAATGTCTTTACAGGTACGTTTTGCGCTTGGAGCTGATGGATGGGTCCTTCCCTCCCAAAAATATGTTTCTAAAACAGCGACTTCTTTTTCAACTCTAGGAACAAAATATGTGCACTGGTCCTCCGGGCCTTATCCAGTACCAACGTCGTCAACAGCGACCGCTCCAGAAGCAACACCACTGCCAGAGCCGGTGCTAGAGGATGGCGGAAATGCTGACCTCGACAACTTGGTCACCGTTCCCATTATCATGGCCATGTCGGTGTCCGTGGACCTTGACAAACTTCCGGATGAACAAGTAGAACCACTGCAAGAGGATTGGGATAGCTTTTTGACCGCTCTCCAAAAGTTTCTCACAGAATATCTCAACCGCTACTATGAGGAGGAGGGTGAAGATTCAGGATTTGTCGGTCTGCAAAATATGGTGTGGGTGGCCAAAGTGCAGTATCCCATGCGAAGCTTTCAATACGGCGGAACATTCCAATTTGACATTGCTTTTATGGAGGGTTCCGACGTGCTTTCCAGCAGGTCATACTGGAACATTATCAACAAATTCAACTTTCAAACCTTCGTCCGACGCTATCTGTGGGTGGAACCACCGGCAGACTCCTTCTTTCATCATGCGACATCTACAGAATGGAACTGGGTATCATAAAACCATTCTCTCCCAAGCAGGGGTCGTGGTATACACAACAAACCAAGTTCCGATGGTACTGAGGGAGGCACGCTAAATATTATATGTACAGTTTAACCCTGAAAACCCGTTTTTTAAGATCGACCTGGACGTGCTATATCGTAGACGCCGATCCTGTATGCAATGCGCGCGTTTCTTGACTTCGGCGGATTCCAGGTGACGTCTGGCAGGATGATTCTTATGAATAGTAAAGCTTATTATGGCTTGAATGTAGCAGGCTTCCCGTTTTAAAAGTCGAAGGCGACTTCCACGGTATCACGGAATACACTATTGGCAGGCATGGCCGTCCGCACATAGGAAGCGATATAATCCGATTCCCGAATCAAAGTGCTCATAGTTTGTCGCATGTCACTAATGTTTGGTACCGCAGACTCCTCCGTAAAGAGAATATCGGTGACATATCTTCCAGAGTATGAAAAGGTTTCACCGACTGCCGATTTCATGGACTCTATTTCCCACTTGCCATCGATAATGACAAAGTCTGTAGCCGTATCGTCTTGATAATAATTTTCCAACGTTGTCATCCAAAAGGTTCTCGTGGCTTCTTGCAATCCCTCCCATTCTTCTGGTGATGCTACCTTGGGTGTTCCAGCCGCATTATCTAATCGATACCGGTACAAGACGGACAGTGTCACGGACTGGGCATTTTCAAAATCAGCGCGATCTACGCCTGTACTGACGCCTTCCTTTTGACCATCGGGCATGACGGGAGCCACCGTCGGGGAAATGGGTGCCCTGGTGGGTGCTGCTCCATTATATGGAACAATAGGTCCATTTTGGGTCGATGTATATTGCGAGGTTTCGGTCGAGCGAAAGACGGACGTGGTAGGTTGCAATGCTGGTATATATGTAGTGACAAAGTAATCATAGGACGCCGCAATGGATCGAAAGGTGATGAAAAAGTCGACCAAATTGGGAAGATTCTCCAAGGCATTGGCATTGTAAATGGCATTGACGTCCATGACCATTTGATGAGGCAAGCCAGATCCAATGGTGGGATCCCAGCTCGTCGAAGCCATGTTGCTGGTGAATTGGCGTATGGCAAAGGATGTTTCTCCCGCATAGGCCGCTCGGAAGGATTCTAGTAACCATTTTTCCACAGCGGCCTGGAATCCTTCGTATTCTGCCGTTGTGGGTTGCCGATCTGTGGTACTTGGCAGTATCGACAGATTGAAGGTGAGACTAAAAGGAAGCGCCCAAGAGGAAGAAAAGCTGGGTGTTGGAGATGGTGCGACTGGAGCAAAGGTTGGTCGAGGAGCTCCTCCTGTTCCTCCTGGACTGTTGGTCGTTGATGTTTCATATCTCACGGCTTGACTAAAGCGAAAGAGACCTGGATCCAGGATTAAGTGTTCGGTCATAAAATCCATGACCTGCGAATTTTGGCTGATAAGAAGCAAATAGTCTATGGGCGTAGGAACCGGGATGCCTTCATCCGCAGTCCAATTGACTCGGCAGTTGAGGCGGACTGTATGAGGATACTCCGTGTTGCTGGGATCCCAAGATGTCCCACTGGGATCCAAGGTACAATCCACATCTTGTACATCCAAATCTTCCCTTGCCCCATAGGAAGTTTCAGTACTTGTCATAAACCAGTTTGCCGTTGCTTCCACGACCACTTCATACTCGTCGTCTGTGGGCTGTCGATCGCTCTCTCCATTGCCAATAGCGATGAACCATGTAATCACAAAGGACGTGCTAAATTCGTCCTGGAGATGTCGTCGCACCGAGCGATATTTCTTGCGTTTGGAAAGTTTCTCTTGACTACTACTTTCTCTCCTATGGTTGGATAATGTGCCAACCTTTTCGGCAGTTACATGACTGCCAAGGGCAAGGACTGCTAGAAACAATAGCAACAAATTTATCCAACACATTCGTGCCGCCCTAGTAGAAGGTGTGATGGTGCTGGCTGGGCTACTTCGGCTCATTATGACTTTCTCCTGACAGCTCACAAGAAAAGGACAAGTTCAAGGGGCCGGTACTTTGTTGACTTTTTACGGATACTACAGTAGTGGCTATTGTTTGTTCGTTGACAACATGAATTTTATGCTATCCCTTGCTTGCGACCAACGCTTACTTACAATCATGTGAGCTAGTAGTCTACTAGCCTAGTAGCTCTAGCTGCTAGAGGTACCAGGTAGAGGTCAACCAAGAAGAAAATCGAAACATAAAAAATATTTCCCAGGTTTTCAAAGAAGGCAGTCTGGCGACTATCATTCCATAAAATTTCTTAAAGTGTTGAAAAGTTTAGCCAAATGTAACCGTTAGTTTTGGTAATTAGTAGGATGAGAAAAAGCCCCCTTTTGGAGAGGGGTGCACGAATGAAGCAAATCTTACTTTTCCAAGAAAACTGATATCACGACTCAATAAAAGCAATGGAATGTTGTGCAATGGAATGAGTAGAATGACCCACAAATAGTTGAAGTGAACACTAATAAGGAATTGAACATGTTGAACAAAAAGGCAGCCACTTGTTTTGGTGATGACGACCCCAATGACTACAACGACGATGTGATTCCACTCGTGGCTGCCGTGCCAATTGCATCCTTGGAGGATGCAGTCCGGCAATCGTCGTGGGCTGCCGAAGTGGATCCCCGTGTGGTTGTCTTTTCCGATGAGGTGCCTGCACCTCACAACAATAATGGCCAGGAGAGGTGTACATACGCCACATCCCCAGGGGTCGCTCGCGACACGAATACCGACAGGGATAATCCAAGAAACGAGACCGCTGTTCCCACCAATCACGGTACCAGCAGTACACGCCCGGACTTTGGCGTCTCTCACCATTGCGAGGACGATTTTCACCACACCACAAGCGTACCGGGTGGAAGACGAACAACAATGACAAATGCAGTCGCAACTAAGAAGGAACTGAAAAAGGAGTGGAAAGCCATGAAACAAGAAGCCAAGAAAGAATGGAAAAGTCTCAAACAAGAAATGAAACAAGGACGCAAGAAGATCAAGGGTGTCATGAAACAGGAAAAGAAAGAGCTGAAGGAAGAAAAGAAGATGCTGAAACGAGAAATCAAGGGTGCCATTAGGGAAAAGAAACAGGAAATGAAGAAGGAAATGAAGCAACTCAAGAACTCCATGAAAATGAGTTGCAAAAGGGCAGAGTGAAGATCCAAAATGGATCGTTTAGCCAGGCCAGGCCAGGTCAGGTGGTATGGTAAGAACCACCTTGTATGATTTTAAGTAATAATAGCAATAACAAGTACACAAGAGGTTTTATCAAGAAACCGTGGAGGTGCCCTCCGAACCGAAGATAACGGTCTGGCGACAATGTAGCCTAATCCCTAACGATCACTTTAGCTGACGATGTCGTCTGCCCTTCGTACAGTTAGTAATTCCGAAACGAATCTGCTCACAAAATGAGTCATCGGTCTCACCTGCCGAAAAGCTAGTCTACCATACTCGAATAGTCGTTGCAGCTATCCAGCAGACAACAGTTGAGCCACATTATGGTTTCATCATCACAAGGATAGAGCTGATACAAAAACGTCTGCATCTTTATCCAGCTTGTATGTCCAAGAGCGTATCTCCTATTGTTTCCACAAACTTCAGTAACAGAATGCCGACGAATCGTCGTCCAATGACATCCAGCTTTTTCCTTCCTTTCTCCCGAACCGGTTCCATAACACTACTGCTACTCCTACAAGCACTGCACATTCTGCTTTTCTCGCCGGCACGTTCGGGTGCGTTTTCTACAACTACTCCATTATTTCGGACGAGTACGATTTTGGAACGTGTTCCTTATCAAGATAAACCACGCCAAAGACAACAACAAACAACGTCCATAACGGCTGCCGTCAAAATTTGGGTGGAAGAAGCCGAAGATGGCTTTGTAGACGAAGAAGAAAATTTGGAAGAGGGTGAAGTTTGTATCCGAGCCGTCAAGGCCTTTGCTTCAACAGCGTCCCACGACCAAGAATACGAGGGAAAACGATTTTTATGTGCGGGAGCATTGGTTCAAAGACCAGCAGCCAGCAACGACAAACGTAGTCTGCAATTGTACGATGTTTGGATGGCCGATTCCATCCTGGAGGAGGGAGGACCCAATTTACAAATACAGGGTGCGGTCCAAATTTTGGATGATTTGTTTTTGCATCATTTGCAACGACATGCCAACAACAACAACAACAATCACAATATCAGTAGTGCCGACATGGTCGTATCGGCACTGCGATCCTTTGTCGTACAATGTGATGCTGACAGTGACTTTACTTGTGCCTCCTACCAAGCCATGCTCGATCGTGGTTTTCGACCCCTTCCAAAGATTCTGGAGGGAGAGGATGACAATACTACAGCCATTTATCGCGTAGAGGACTATGTCGATAATGATGATGATGAAAGTGACATGGCCTCTAGTGGCCACTTGAGAGATTATCCGCCAGGGAATCTGTTCCATTATAAGCATGGAAAACGCAGATATGCACAATTGGCGGCAGCACATTCCGATGGTGATGGTGATGATACCACCCCCACCCAAAACATTGCTCTCGCGATATTAGCAATGCTGCCAGACCAAAGAACAATGGAGAGATGATCATCCTCGTCCTACAAGAACGTCAACACCTACGAGTAGATCAGATCAATCTATTCTTGGCAACCTCCTTCAATAAACGTCCTGAAATTATTGTTTATTATACTCGCTACTGGCGGCGGCAGTGCACGATGATGACGACACCAAAAAATCGGTTTTGAGATCTTGGCGAGACTGCGGGTATGACGAGGGACACCAACAGATCAGTTCTACACACACAGGCTGGATGGCTGGATTCTTTTGGCCATACTTCCGCCACCAATATAGAAGGGGCACAAACGGGCGACTTGCTCTGCGCATTGCTTACTACTTTACCATTTCGTTCCTATTTTGAGCATTGCTTCCTCCGCCTCCTCCCTTCCCTGGCTTGATGGTCACGATAAACGCCCTAAAATACCAGACAGAAACAGAAAAAAGGGCGTGTATTGTAAGCAAAACGATGGACTCCAATCTCTCATCATGCAACCAGATCTATCCCCTCTTCATACTCGATAGTAGTCATGGATGGTTCTTTCCTGACTTTTTCGATGCCCAAAGCACGAGACTTCATTTGATTGACCAGTGACCAAAATCTACCCATCCCAAGAACTTGTCCTCTGGTGTAACTGCGAGATGCGGGAATGCGTCATTCAATTCTCGCTGAATCCCCTCCACATCAATGCCATGAGGTTTACAAGAGCATAATGGAGTCCCACACACATTTCATGGACAATAAAAGGTTGAAAAAGTGTGCGCCTCATATGGAAAATGACCCTGAGATTAAGAAACTATTAAGTATCACAGCTCTTCTCAACGTTGGAGGACGGACACCACGTACGTCAATGTTGATACGGTTGGTTCTATTGGGACAATGAACTATCGTACCTACTATCTAGCTTGTAGTAGCTACTAGCAAGCTATTAGCTAGTTGACGAAGAGGAAGAATGAAGTCACATGCTAATACTACGAAGCTAGCTAGACGCGTAGTAGCTAGCTGAATGTCCAACATAAAAATTAAGTATTGAGACCAACATCATTATAATGAATCTTGTTTTGGTTCTTTCTTGTATTACATGTAGTTTGGTTTGGTCCTTGCTGTTGGCCACGACCACGGGGGTGTCAGCGTTCCAGTTGTCGTTTGGGACGGGAAGAAGAAGAGGTCCCTGGTCTTTTTCATCATCCTCCGCCGCCGTCGAGTCCATTACTACTGGTAGTAAGGAGGATAGGAAAGAACAACAGCCACAAGATGTCCTTGTCTTTGACGAGGTCTTTTCGTCTCAAACTTGTCAAGAACTCCATCAATATGCCGTGGACTATCAACGTCGCAGTCAACTTGCGGCACAAACACGCGATGCTTCCATGTTCCAGCGCTCCTCCCAAGATTCTCAGTCATACTGGACGCCATTGGAATTTGCCTTGGACTCGTATTTGACAGCTCTCAACGACACCTCGCCCATTGTCGAATATTGGACCCGCCAACGCCATTTGAATTTAAATGTGCACGCCGATTTGGACGAACGATTATTTGATTGCGAGCAAGTACGACGGTGTCCTCAAATGGGACATGTCTTGTATTTAGATGTGGCTACGGCAGCGAACAGTAGAGGACCGACCTGTGTCTTTCCCAATCAAAAGGTGGGTTGGGGATATTCCAACAATCATAACAAAGGACAACAACAACAAGAGGATGACAACTTGATCATTGTTCCTGCCATTCCTGGACGAGTCCTGCGCTTTCCAGGAAGCGCCATGCACGGAGTGCCCTTTCCGGCGCATCGATGGCTTTTATCAGAGGAGCAAGAAAAGGAGTTGGGGCAAACGGAAGAGGAAATGGAAGCTTATGAACAAGACATGGCGCCATCCGATAATTATGGAGACCGTCAACGATCCGTGGTGCTCTTCAATACCTGGAACGAACCGCCCCAAGATGTTTTATTCGACAATTATTATGACCATCAAGACACAAGAACACCATTTGAACATTTGAAATGCAACCCGGAATTCCAATGGCAATCTGTGCCCATACAGAGTACTACTACTACAACAAGCCAACAACAACAACAAGTTGAAAACGACAAGAACAATGATGATTACGATACGGTGCGAATCAACCTGACGGGGAAACAGGCTCGACGATTCTATCCATTTGCCAAGGTGCGAAGGATAGGGTCTGTAAAGGCAATGTTCCAAGCCCTTACGGAAGAAACCAAAGTCACACAAATCCAATTGCAGGATCCCATCAACAACAGTGGCAATTTTCTGACCCAAAAGTTCGACAGATTTGTGGTGCGACTCTTATCGGGGCCTGGGGCTGACGACGAGAAGAAGAAGAGATGAAGTAGGGCTCTTTTGGAAGTAAGACAGCGACTACATGCTTTTGCGAAAGCTCCCTCCTCGACAATGCTATAATTCACTCTCTGCTGTACATAAAGGTGTGATATTGACTGTTGTTGTATAATTTAGAACGAATTGATATGCATAGGGGCTTGGAATAGGATCGGTTTTCCAAGTGATGGCATGACTAGTATGTCATGTCTGCCTCAGAAGTTGCTGCCTACAGTTCCTCTTGTCTCTTGGATATTTCACTGTTTCCGAATGCTAGGGACAAGACTCATTACTGACACAAAGTTGACCCCCAGTTGGCAAATAAAATACCAGGGCGTGCACATACTCAATCATATACCTGTCTACTGTTTCATAGTACGCTCACATTTTTGCTTTACATCGGCAATACTAGAACCCAGTTCGTTCATTTCATTCTCTTCCTTTATATTTTTCATGACCTCTGCGGCTTTGATAGTCGAGCTCGTCATTCCACCTCTCGTGCGTGTCGTGTCGTGATATGCTGCAGTGCATCCACCACGACCATTGGATGACATTCTGGTGATTGGATCGGGCACAAACGAGCAACCATAATTTCAACCTATATTAAAAAATGATTCAATAACAGCAAAGTACATTACAGTACCGTAGTATTGGATCGGTTGGGACTTCACTATCGCACTCCCATACACGAAGGATGAAGATAATCTTTATCAGCATCCATACAATAAAGATTCCATAGAAATCGAAAATAAAGAGGACCAATGAAATAAAATGACAACACTAGACTAAGATGATCAGGGAGAAGAACCAACAACAAAAATCCCCCCCTCAAAGAAAAGAAGGTAATTGATAAAGGTAATAATATATAAAGGTAGGACATTGTCGAGAAAGGAAACTGTTTACACTATTTCTTATGGAAGATGGGCAAAAAGGTTTTGACGGCACACTTTGGTTCCATCCATCGGCAAACATCGGCATTTCGTCATTGGAACATCTCGTCCATCCTTGCGTCCTTTCCTTCCTCTGAATAGGAGTATAGGAAGATACACAAAGACAATCCGCGCGCGCCTCTCTCTCTCGCACACGCATGCTTCTTACGACTGCTGTGATTGTTGATGTTGTTGTTGAATGGCTTGTACGGCTTGTACGGTCATGCGTTGCATATTGCTTTGCATCTCTTGAATTTTCATGCCCTTTTCATTCAATTTCTTCTCCATGTCCGCCATTTTGGCTTTGACTTTGTCTTGTTCTTTGGCAATAAACTCCAATCGCTTGGCCACCGTTTCTTTGGCGTCCTCCACGTCTTGTTGGACCAAGACGGGTCCGACACGCTTGTAGACGTGTCCTCCCGCCGTATCCTTGTTCAACAAATTCAATTCGGTTTGGACCATTTCATTTTCCGTTTGTTGTCCCATCAAGACTTGCAAATCCCCACGGACACCGTGCAAGAGTTCTTGCAATTCACGAAATTTGGCAATTTCGTCATCGACGGCCGATGCCAAGGCATTGCCAGGATTGGTGGGGTCTGTGGCTGCTGCGGCCATGGTTTGTTTGTGTCTTGTTTGTTTCGTAGTACGGGGATGGATAGGCTACCTTTGCTTTGCTACTGTTGGTTGATTAGCTGGGTGGGTGGGTTGTGGCGTTTTAGCAATTGCAGGACACAGTAGCTATCTATCTATTGCAAGTAGTAAACGATGTTTGTTGTTGTTGTTGTCGTCTGTTTTAGAGCGGCATTTGTGGCGGCGAGTTCGGGGGACGTGTGGCGTGGACGGACAGACGAAACACGCAGGATTTCTACAGTGAATGATAAACCTGAACCCTAATGAAGCAAAGAATTATATCTTTTGGGACAGGTGCGCCTCATCTCGATCATCCTTCTCAGTTTTGCTGACAATTGAATGATCAACACCACAGTTCAGATTCATTGCTATTTTTAGGCTATTGTGAATCTCATATACAGTACAGTACAGCACGAACTAGCTAGTCTATCTATTTGATCCATCTTCCAAGTGCACCTCAGAGACTCTCGTCTTTGGTAAAGGCTTCTAAAAACATGGAGCAAGAAAATGGTGATTCCTCCATGAAGATGGGTGCGACCGATTCGTCGTCTTCTTCTTCTTCTTCTTCTTCTTTGGTCGTGGCCCTACAAGATTCGTTGGTGGCGCACAATACGAATTTCGATGCTCGCCTGAAAAGCGACCAATTGCGGTTAGACTTGCTCTTCCGATGGATGCGATGTTCGTGCATTTCCGCAAATGTCTTGCGTCCCGACATTTCCATGAAGTGGTTTGACAAATTGTGTACATTGCATTCCGAGTCCACACGACACTATCATACATTGATGCATCTCGAAGAAATCTTTCTTTTGTTGGATTTACACCAACAAGCACAACAACAACAACAACAACAATCGCCGTCCAGACTACCCATTCTGTCGGCACTAGAAGAAGAAGCCATCGTCTTGGCTACTTTTTTTCACGATGCCATTTACAATGTCCATTCGTCGACCAATGAAGAAGACAGTGCCGCATTGTTGGAAGAATTCATGAGAGAACTTGCGGCGGCTGCAGCTTCCAGCCATACTAATAATGCTACTTTTGGAGGCAACAGCCACAGCCACCACCACAAGTTACAGTCCCTGGTGGTCAGCATCATTTTGGCGACCAAACATCATCAAATCCAGCAGCAACAGCCAGTCGACGACGATCCACACTACCATTGTATGGCTTTGTTTTTGGATTTGGACATGGCCGTCTTGGGCAAAGACGCGAGGGCCTATCAAGTCTATGCGTCGCTCATTCGAAACGAGTACCGACATGTCCCCCAGGACGTGTACTGTGAAAAGCGGGCCGAAATTTTAACTGCCTTTCTACAAGAACAACCTCAAATATTCTTGACGCAGGCCATGACACTCGCCTTGGAACAACGGGCCCGGGACAATCTTGCGGCCGAAATCGAAATGCTACAACGAGGTCAAATTCCAAATACCAACAACTCGGAGGAAGAAGAATAATGACGAGAGTAAGTAATCCTTCCTTGTAGGCATGGAAAGATACATGAAATGTAAAATAAATAAAAATAACGCACACAATCCAAAGGACAGGAAGAAGTATGTGCCGGCGCCGCGTTGAGGGGGTGGAGCCAGTCAGTGAGTCCCAACTATAGGATCCAAAGGAGCGCTAAAGGAGGAACCTGGGGTGAGGATCCCACCGGCCTGCCTGTTACTAAATTACTTACTACCCACTACTGGAGCGGATTTACCAAATCAAACCAGCTTGCTGCTAGACCTATTCGTAATGGCCAAAAAATAGAAAACGAAGGGGCTCCTTGGGATAAATCCAGGGCAGGATAAATTTTGGGGGGTCCAATGAGCCATTTTTCAGCCAGGGTGACCCCACTGGAGGACAGCCTTTAGGAGCCGGTGTGCGCTCTTTTAAAACGGATCTTATCACGCACCGCTTAATAACCGAACTCTTTGCACATCCACGAAGATTCATTCATTCATTGAGATAGAGTGTTGGCAAATAGTCTAATAGCGTTGTAGCAATACACATTTGAGCGGAAGGAGATAGTAAGAGGCAGACCATACACTAGTAGCGTCCTCTGCTTTCGAACAAGTAAGGAATACTGTAATTCAATTGGTGCCGGTACTTAACTGTAGAGGCCCAAAGCCACGCAAGAACACGGACTGTATTTTGAATGTTGGCTGTCCAATATAGTGTTTGTTCTGTCTTGCTTCTCTGTCGGGGATCCGTTAGTATGATCCAAATTTAACATGACGGGGGTCGCCGACTTTTATCTTTATTTGAAACGCCCTACTTCCAAGGGCCGAAGAAAACGACTTTTGGCGCATTTTGTCCAGGACAACCACCACAAAAAAAAAATTAATGAGGAACCCACTCGATTTGTCATCTTGTCGTGGAAGCGAACCGGCTCGAACCTGTTGTGTGGAATGTTACATCGGCATTATCAGGTCACCATGCACAATGAGCTCTTTAATCCCATTGACATTTTTACCTACCATCCCACATTGGTACGTGTCCAATAAATTCCACGGGGAAACGGGGGAGATCTGTTGGGCCTCTGCCGTTAGGAAACAAAGCAAGTCATCCATCCTTCTCACTCACGGAGTATTTACCCTCCTCCTGCATGCCAAACGTGCAGATTCGCAGTGACGACAGTTCTGACGATAAAGGAAGTTGCGGTAATCAGAGAGGGTGGAGTGTTCTAACACGAGATCTCTTTCCAGCTGATTTTCTAGAGTATATCTATCAAAACCAAACCATCGATGGAGACTGTATCAATCTCGAGTGTCGAGCCATTGGATTCAAGTCCTTTCCCGATCACTGGTTGGATGTACGAAATGAAGCCGTCTGGCAGGAATATTTATTGGAGGACTTTCGAGTCAAAAAGATTGTGCTCCGACGAGAGGATGAGCTTGCCGTCTATCTTTCCATGAAGAGGGCCGATCAAACGGGACGGTACTTGACGCACAAATATCCAAAAAACATCCAGGTGGAAGTGGACCCGGCATCCTTTCAAACCTTTCTCAACAATTATCGAAATACCTTTGACCGAAAATACCAATCACCGGTGGAAAAGCGCGATACCTTTCGGATTACCTATGAACAACTCGTCGATCCAGAAATGTTTCATCGCGACATTGCTCCCAAACTTTGCCGCTTTTTAGGCATTGACGACAAACCACACCTGTTGAAGCCGCTCAAGGAGACAATCAAACAAGCAGACCCGGATGAGGACCTATCCCAAGTCATTACCAACTACGAGGAACTGGAGTTCTGTTTTAGGTACACCGATGTGTTGCATTTTGTCACGCGGAGAAAAGCACAATCGGGTGGCGTGGATTGGATGCCCAGATCAAGAATGCATACGCCTGGCGGCACGGGACTTGATGATGATGTTGGTTCATCATCCGAGTGCTTGCTGCATAGTTGGTCCCTGCTATTGCCAATTTGTTCTAGGCCCCGGGTGTCACAAGCCAAGGCGCCACATGTGCGCGGCCATTCGGCAGCAGAAGACAGCCATGGCCACGAGTCAAAATTCAACGACAATCGCTTTAAAGACCTTGCACTGAGCTGCCAGCACCACGGCAACGACAACATGGATCCGGAAACATACTGGAAAATGCTGCAAGACTTTGCGGAATCTCTAATGGCAACAGCTTCCTACGAGCAGCTTAAAATCACGGAATGCATTATTGGAATCGATGTTGATGACCCTGTCTTTCAAAGCGAGAAAGCCAAACGCAAAATTTCAGAGCTCCTTCGACCTTGCAAGACTCATTTTGTAAAGATCATGCCAGATCTCTATGGGCATCTTTGTCGGATTTGGAATCTTCTCGCCAAAAAGTCAAACAATGACTTTGTGGTTCTGCTCGGCGATGACGTACGGCTGTTAGACCCGGGCTGGCAGGAGAGGATTGGTAAACGCTTTCATCAAGTATCTCAGAAGCAAAAGCTACCCTTTGGTGCAGCATGTGTTTCCCTCAACGATCTTTCCTTTCCTGGCTTTCCAACTTTTCCTGTCATTCATCGTTGGCACATTGATCACTTTGGAACGCTACTGCCACCACAATTTGCGAACCAGGGTGGTGATCCCTACCTGCACGAGCTTTACTCTCGATTCAACGCTGCTGACATGGAAGTCACGTGCCGCTTGCTGAACACCATTGGTGGTGATGGCGAGGCTCGCTACAAGAAACACCACATCAACTGGCGGGGGCAGATACTTTCCATGAATATTCGATTCATGAAACAATTTCTTGGCCAGGAGAAACGTAAGGGCATATGTCTGGATATTGTGGTACCAAGTTACCGAACAGACAACAATGACATTCTACGGCGCATTGCTCTCCTTCGGTCCAGCGTCCACATCTATGTCAAATTCTGGTTCGTAGTAGACAATCCTAATCCGGATCACGTCAAGGCGGTGAAAAAACTTGTCAACGAACTCAACGAGACACAACTAAAGCACAGTGCCAATTACTTCATCAATGTCATCCATTATGGTAAAAATCTCGGCGCAAGCTATGCCCGCAATACAGGTTACAATTACACTACGGCAGATTGGGTGTTGTTCCTGGATGACGACGTGATCCCCGATGAGAACATCTTGGACGCTTATGTTGGTGCATTAAGGCGGTACCCCGAAGCCAAAGTATTTGTCGGAATGACGGAATTACCAGGCCCATGCAACACTTGGACGTCGATGCTTTGTGCTTGCAACGTTGGCTACTTTTATGGCATAGCCAAGCGCATGGTGCACCCTTCCTGGGGCGTCACGGCAAATTTGATGGTACGAGGATCTCGCCACAACTCGACGATCCAGTTCAAAAGTATCTATCCCAAAACCGGGGGTGGAGAGGACATTGACTTTGTGTACCAATTCAAAGAATGGTACAAAGGATTAGGGCGCCGAACGACAGTTGGTGTCCCTGAAGCAAAGGTCACACACCCTTGGTGGAACAGCGGCAATCCCTGCTACAAACAAATTGTTGGCTGGGCTGTTGGCGATTCTCTTTGCATCACAGAATGGAGCCAAAAGACCTTTTTGACATTTCCAAATTGGATCGAGCACATTATGTATATTTTGCCACCATTGACCATGTTTACGGGAAAGTGGATCAGTGGCATCGTCGCCGGCCTTGGAGTGCTCGTGATGGAACACGGTCTAAAGACGGCGCACTATTTCTCCGATGCTAGTCGCGTAGACAGCTCTGCTGGATTACTGAAGACCCTTTGGGTAGCTTTGGGTGCGGGGAGTGTACTTTCGGCTCAAGAAATTACTCGTTCCATTGCGTTGGCCTGCAGGGGATCCTTGTACAGCTTTGGCCGTCGCGTCGACTGGTTTGATGGTGAGGAACCAAGAATCAAACTAGACATCCAACTACGAAGCATGTTTCGGTTTGGGGTGAATTGTGGTCTGACATTCGCAGCTTTTCATGGGGGGTCCAGACCTAGTAGCGTTAGTTGATAGTAATGTGTAACAATGATAAAACGTGTTGCACCATAAGCGGGAAGAAGAGGGGCCGGCCTTGTGCCCGTGAAAGCTGGCGAGCCAAAGAGTAGGAATGAGCAGATGGTCCTGCTACATCCATCCATCCAACACCAGGGCACTGGCTGGAAGTACTAGTAGCCGACAAAACAGCGCTCGCCTTGTGCTGCCTCTGAAACCTACTTCACTTGTGGTGTGCCTTTGTCGGACGAGGGCAGGTGGAAAAGATATAGTACGAGGCAGTGGTGCAGCATCCGTCAATCTCTGCAGCTAGCTAGTCTAGCTAGTCTAGCCATTTGTTATTTGGGGCGTGTGTACGTAATGCATTCTTATTATAGATAGTATATACTGGTGTGAGTTTTTCTGTGCATTGATTCTGTTTTCTAGATCATCATGAGATCTTTTTTTGTTTTTTGGGGGGGGGAGAAGAAGGAAGGAGGGAAGGAAGAAATCTCTAAAGAGAGAGAGAGAGAGATGTATCACTAAAAGTGTCCCAAGAGTGCTGTGGAACCGGAGGCATCCAAATCCAGTGTGGTGCAGGTAGCATCTTCCATGTCGTAATCTCGAATGTTTTTTCTTGTGGTACTCTGGCCTTGATGGTGATGGTGTTTTTGGGTGAAGGTCGTGTGGTGGTTGTTACCACTGGTAGTGTTGTGGTGATGATGAGTCCTCGTCATGCTGCTGTCGTTTGGAGGAAGAGGAGACTTGCTGCAGCAACTGGATTCTCGGGGCATGGCAAGGACCGAGTCATCGGCTTCGATCGATGGTCGCAAATGTGCCGGAACAAAGGACGTGGACCGTGTGGTAATCGAAGGAGTCGTGTAGTGGTGACTTGTCAAACTCAGCGAGGACGAGCTACTGTTGTGATAGGATGATGGGACAAGAATGGGATGCCATTCGACTTGTAGGGGTATTTCATAGAGTTCGGCCACTTCGAGCAACGATTGGGTTTGATCCCAAAGGAGAGCTTCTCGATCGACCCCCATGCCAGTACTCGTACTCCCCGCCGTCGTCGTCGTATCGATCATAGTCGTAGGACGATAATCGACATGACATTGGACAAAGGTCCAAGACCGGGTATCAGCATTGAAGAGTTCCACCAAGGCTTGAAAGACTTGTTGGACGGGAGATTGCATCAGATCCAACTTGGAAGGACGTCTTCGTTGGAGTTGTCGTCGGCGGCCAAAGTCTTGTCCACTACTACTAGCAGTATGATTGCTACCGCCGCCAAAATCGAGGCTCAGGCTGCTGCACCCTAATTCGTCTTCTTCGTCGCTACAACTCAAGAGTCGACTGCTCGAAGAGGAAGAACGTCGGGTGGTAGTGGCAGTACTACATGTCGTGGGCGGTTCTTCATCTTGCAACGAAATGAGCAGGGAGGTATTGTCTGGATCGGAGGAAAGCTGAGATAACAATTTCAAGTACGTTGCAACCGTTCGTTTGTTCTTGTAGAGAAGTTCATTCTCATGACACTCTTCCATCGTCTTGAGGGTAGTCGTAGTGGTGGTGGTGCAGCCGCTGTACTCACTGTCATCATTGTTCTCGGCGTAGTAGGTACTGCTGTAATCATCCATTTCCATGGCACCATTTGTTGTCGCAGTGACAGTTGTGGCAAGATCACAACCCAGACTGCTGCTACTCATTGTACTCGTACTGTGATGATGATGCTGGATATGATGATGACTACTAGTAGTAGTATGCATATGATTGCAGTCACTGCATCCTGCTCCTTGTGGCAGAGCATCCAGTATGAGTGTCCCTTGTACTTTGATGGCAATTCCCAACTGTTTGGTGTCTTGTTGCACAAAGCGTTTCAGAAATTGCTGTTTCTTGTACGACCAGCGACGATAATCGGCACTGTGGACATGTGGCTCGAGCAAGACAATTTCGGTGATGTGACTCAAGCCATTGCAGTTGCTGCAAGTGCCATTATTGGAACTGTTGCTGCTGACAAAACGAAAGCCTTTGGAGGGTGTTCGTGGGGGTGGTTGACAAGACTCTAGCAGGTTCTGAATGGCGAGAAAGAGGGGTATCATGTCGGGGCGTTGCATCATTTCTTGCAAGACCAATTTGGTGATCCTTCCATTATTACTGTTGGTCGAGTTGTTGTGCTTCTTCTTGTTGTGCTTCTTCATGCGGCTGTTCTTCTTGTTGTTGCTGCTGCTATTGATGTTGACTGTATACGCTCTCAGTTGCGCCAAGATTTGATCCATTGAGCGGTCCGGTGTGCAGACAATGGCCAACGTTGTCGACGGTTTGTGAGTAACTGTTGTGTTGCCATGGTCGTGATGACAGGATCCATCTCTGCTGTTTCGAGATCTCAACGGCGACAACAACAACTTGGAAAGGCTATTGGCAAAACGACCCGTCATTTTGCTTTGCTATTAGCTTGTTTTCTGAAGAATGAGAGCTAGCAATAGACTGACTTTGAAGGGATGAACGTATTGTGAAGTGTTCTCTAGTTAGCCTGTAGGGTATCACTCTGTCCAAAAAATAGTACCAGGTAGTGGTTGAAAGTACCGTGGGCAATACAGTAATGGCGACTTTTGTACCCATTTGCTTGAGAACCGTGATAGTTTACTGGTACTTTTGGTGCTGCTGTGACTCCGCTGTGATCGTGAGCAATTCATTCACAATTGCTGATGAGAAGGTACCGTTCGCATCGTCGCTTATTGTGCTTACTCCAACTACTGAAGTGAAGTAACTAACTAACTAGTATGGATACAGTTAATTACTGTACATGGTTGTGTTCGCCTATTGAGCCTTTCAATTCTGCTTATAGCCCAGTAAGTGGCAGTACAGTAACGGGCAATGTCGTATATCACGTATAATCCCACATTCTTATTGTCGTGCGTAAATACAATTGCATAGTAGAACTATGCGTTAATACTCAATGGACTTTTGCTGGTTAAATCTTCCTTTTATGAACACAAGGATTGCTTTCCCAATTGTTCTTCTTTGCCTGTTAATTGCGGCTAAGCAAGATTTTGTGTAAAAGAATGGGCCTCTTAATTGACTACTCATAACATCACGTTTTCGCGTGGAGTAGCGTGGAGTACGTAGACTAATACCGAACTACAGTACTTGGAGTAATGGCCATGAAAGTTCAATAAATACACATAAGTAACGCAATTCTGCATGCAGTATTGAACGTTATTACCAATGCGAACCTTGACTTCTACAATACATCACTTTGATTCCTACTGGTACTTTTTGAACGAACTGTGTGGCTGGAAACCGAACATCGCGCATTGCGGAGAAAGTCTTGACTAAGAGAGTGAATGGATTAGTATAGGCTTTTACATCACGCTGAAAGTACGTTTCAAGTCGCAATTGAGATTTAGGCGCAAAGTGAGAGATCTTTCCGGTTCCCACCAGTTCCCACCGGTACAGTCTACCGGCATCTGCATTCTGCGAAGTTCAAAAACGGCCTGTTTGTTGCAATGATTCTGCACAGGGGCAGCTGAACAACGATTCTGCACGACGGTAGCAAAGCCGACGCTTCCTGTGGACGTGGCTACTAACTAGTAGGTGTTATTCCAAACCTTTCCTTTTGGGGGAACCAAGGAAAAGGAAAAGGAAAAGGAAAGAAACAGAGGAAAAAGAAACAGAGGAACATGGCAATCCTACTCAGAGCACCAGTAAAGAAACTTCTTGAAATTGTTTTTCCTTTCTTTCTGATTCAGAGATTCCAAAAGGAAGCAACTGTCTTGCACTGCTTCGTTGCAAGCAAAATGCACGCTTTTTGGGTCTGGTTGTGTTGCCCACAATTCATGTCTGTGAAGATTTCAGCATTTCTGCTGTCTGATGCGGTTGAAGATGTGCCTGACTTTTGTTGTTGCTAAAGAAGTTAAGAGAAACATCAATGCCAGGAGTGCAAATTGACAGAAAAAGGAGCAACACCTTTCTTGTGCAATCAATCACAAAGACAAGAAATCTGGTGTGCAGAGCAAACAAAAGAACAATCAAATGGCCACAACATTGACAATCATAAATGCAGGCAAAGATGCAACAACCACAACAACATGCGTTCAACTAGCAACAAAACAAAAGAACAACATTGTCTGGCAAGAGAAAACCATCTGTTGAATCAAGGCCAAATGACTGTGTTTTCCCTCAACACCCAAAAAATGTATCGAATTGATGAACACCCACATGAATCTGTGTTTGCATGGTCATGACAGCAACCCAAACATGTTTCTCACAAAACATGATGGCAAAAACCACCATCAGCAGGATGGATGCATCATCAGTGTTTCTCATTTGGCATGTTTGGCTCACCTTTGCGCCTTCTCGGCAAACCTCCATTGACAAAATCATGCATTGTTAAGCTCACTGACATGTTCAATGATGAAAAAAAATTATAAAGGCATCGCAGACCAGCATCTCCAACAACTGAGACAAACAACGCCAAGAAAAACAGTTAAGTGTCATTTCGCCTGCTTTCCAAAGCATTTGCCAACCAAAAACACGAGTTAACAGTTGGACTCATGTTGGAGTTGCAATTGTGCATTGGAAACTGCATTGCTTAAACAAACAAAAATGAAAACACAAGAAATGACACCTTGCCTTTGCTGAGTGCTGCAATGATGACCAATGCGAGTATCACGGTCATCTCCATATCGGATTCTAATTAGGACGAAGTCATGTTGGGTCAAACGATAGTAACTATAAAATTATAAAAGTATCAGTGGATGTTCACCGGGGTGA
>ENA-ORBV01004737-ORBV01004737.1-microbial-mat-metagenome-genome-assembly--contig:-NODE-4737-length-25750-cov-6.396798_pt1 | contig 25750 bp, 27 predicted proteins | sample MGYA00237777_ERZ505514 | MGnify/ENA primary metagenome ERZ505514 (study PRJEB26160, sample SAMN06269048) | microbial mat metagenome | isolation source: Oligotrophic lake microbial mat | place... | reverse complement strand
AGGAGCCGTATGCGGGAATACCGCTCGTACGGATCTGTGCGGGGGGCGCCGGGAGACCGGCGTCTCTACCGCGACCGATTGGAATGAGAAAGTCGCCGCATCGCGCGGTATCACTTTACCGAGGATGCTCCCGCACCATCGTCACGGTCCTACCGCACTCAGACAGGAGGTCGGCTGATGTCGCCGTGCTCCGGTTTTTCGTGCGACTGGAGCTCGGGTTCGGGTTCGGGTGCGTTCGGGTGCGGGCGCTCGCCGAGCCGCGGAGATGGCGCCCCCGCCTCCGAGGTCTTCCACGCTCCCGATGGCCAAGAAGACTAAACCGACGACGAGAGGTCCAAGGCCTCGCCGTACACACGCCCCCTGCCTAACGGCGACCGCATTCCGCCGCCCCCCTCCTAGTAGACTGCCCCATTCGACGAAGTCAATGCTCCGCGTGTCACGGACAGGGTGTAGGGGACGATGCCCGTGCCTGTCCAGGTCGCGAGGTTGAACGTTTTTCCCACGGGGACGTGCTGCGTCGCTACGGGCGTGTAGGTCAGCGGCGTGGGCGGCGTCGTTGCGACGCAGGTGAGCGTCACGCCGGTCGTCACGCGCAGGAAGTACGCGCCGCTCCCCCCGCCGAAGACGGTCGCCAGTCGCCCCGGCGTCACGCCGACGCCGCCCCCTTCGTCGACCGCGATGCCGCTCGGCGCGGCGGCGATCCCATCCTGCTGGAGGCGCGCCAGAAACGTCAGCAGTCGCCCCATGCGATCGCGCGTCCTGAAGTGCGTGTCGGTGATGATGTTGGAGAGCAGTGGCACCTGAAAGAGCGCCGGCGCGAGCGTGACCGAAGGGTCGTACGGATTGGCCATCACCGTCGTCGATACAGCGGAGGCGTTGAAGGCGGCGTAGACAAACTCGCCGAGCACTGCGAGTCCCGCGCTCGTCCCGCCGACCGCATAGCCCGCCGCGACCCGCGCGTTCAGCGCCGCCTGCAACGACGTCCCGTCCCACAGGGCGACGTATGTCGACTGGTCGCCGCCGGCGATGAACACCACCTCGGCATTGGCGATCGTATTGCGCACGAACGCGCTGTTCGCTCCCACTCTCGACGAGATGACAATCGAGGTGACCGAGTTGGCGCCGAGCTTTACCAGCCACTTGTTGTAGCCATTGGAGCCGCTGGTGCGGAGCACGACGACGTCACCGTACTTGTCAGCGCTGCGCTCCCCCCCCTGCCTCATGAGCCATGTCATGCCAGCAGCAACGTCGTTGCCGCCGCCCGCGAGATAGACGCCACCGGCGGGCGTGGTCTGCGCGTCGGTGGCGCTCCCGGTGAAGTAGGAGACATACCCCGCAGCGGCGGCGTCGATGTCCGCCCCGGCGATCGACGTCGAGGCATTGCGGCTGGCGGTAGGCTCAGCAGGGGCGGCGGGCGAGTCGCAAGCGAGCACGAGGATGGAGAGCACGGCGCGAACAGGTCGCAGCGACGGGCGCGGTGTGGGACGTGAACGCATAGCGCGGGCTCGCTGGATAATGGGGAACGCATGCGACGGGAGTCGCCTGGCGCGGTCGCAATCTCGCGGCGGCACGCCGGTGAAGGCAAGGACATCCCCCCGTGCACCGTTACACCACACGGGCGCGATCGGGCGCGATTGAACCTCCTATCGCCCCGGCCGGGAGACGGAAAATTGCGCCCCCGACAGTGGCGTTGAAAATGCTGGCCGCGAAGCCAGGCACGCCGACCGCGCGAATGAGGCCGGGCGTTGTTTGAGAGGCAGTTGCTGTGGGCACGAAAGCAAGATGGCTATTTGCCACCCTGCGCACGACACACACGCTCTCACCCAAATGTTCACGCAGGGCTCAGGAACTGCTCCTCAACGATTTTCCCGTCCTCGACGCGATAGATCGCGGTCTCATTCATCGTGCTCCGCGCGCCAGTCGGCTTGAACGTGAGGTCGTAGGTGTGCTCGACGACGAAGGTATCGCCATTGATCCAAGGACCGCGCGTCACGCCCGAATGCACGTCGTGATTCTCGAACCACCAAGCGGCCTTCCCTTTCACCCCTTCGATGCCGCGCGTGGTCTTCATCGGCTCGTTCACTTCGTGGCTGATGATATCGGGCGAGTAATACTTCTCCATCACGGTCATGTTCTGGCCGGCGTTGCAGAGTGCGACGAGCTCGGTGGCAATTTCCTTCGTATCCATGGCGATACCTCGGGGGAGTGAAAGGTGGGCGTGACTACAGGTGAAAAACTGCTGAGTAATCGGTACTGGGTGCCGAGTACTCAGTACCGGGTGCTGAGTACTGAATACCCAGCAGTTATACCTTGGCGCTAAAGATCTTCTCGTACTTGTCCAGACAACCATTCCAACCATTGGCGTGATTGCCGCGTGATGTGTCATCGGCAAGCATCGCGTGCGTCACAATGACCTCGGTGTTGTCGCCGAGTTGACGGAATTCGACAGTGACCTGCGATTCGTTTTCCTCGGGCGGGAGCTCCCATCGCCAGGTATAAACGAGCTTGTGAGGTGCGTCGACTTCGATGTATGTGCCCGTCACGCGTCGCTCAAATCCGTTGGCTGCGCGCATGTGCTGCACGAAGCGACCGCCGACACGCAGGTCGACGTCAGCGCGCGTGATGACCGAGGTTCCTGGGGCGCCCCAATGCGCTATCGCGGCCGGGTCCGTCCACGCTTTGAAAGCTTTTTCGGCGGACGCGGGGACTGTGCGTCGGATGACGACGAGGTCGGTGATTGCGGGCGTGTCGGTGTTGGCCATGTGGAATTCTCCTCAGGATCTGCGGCGAGAAATGCCGCGAACTGGTCGAGTTGCTGTTCCCAAAACACACGGTGCTTCACGATCCACGCCTCGGCGCTTTGCAGCGGCGCTGCGATGAGTCGACATCGACGCACACGCCCGTCGCGTCGAATATCGGTGAGTCCTGCGCGCTCAAGCACGCGCAGATGTTTCGTGACACCCGGGAGAGTCATGTCGAATTGGGACGCGAGCTCGCCGATGGAGCGCTCGCCACGCGAGAGATTCACGAGAATCGCGCGCCGCGTCGGATCAGAGAGTGAACCGAAGGTGGCGTCGAGCGCCTGGTCGTAGGGGCCAGCGTCTGAGTAAACCATATGGTTTACTATTATGCATCAGGAGGCTGCTGTCAAGAGCGGACAATTCTGCTTTCAGCGCTCCGCTCGCGGTCGGCGCCTTGCGGTTCACTCGGGTCGTTGCGACCAACTCCCCAAAGGACTTCCACCTCCAAGTCGATGTAGATGCTGGGCACGCATAGAGCGCGCGCAGCGCGCGTGCAACGGATCCGCTGTCTGCTGAAGCGCGTGTTACACGCGCGGAACAGCTTGGCATTCCGCGCCCAATCCGAAACTGAACGGCGTCAGCGACGAGCGTGTCGGCACGAAGCTTGTCGTGGCCCCGCACGGAAACGCCACCGCTGGACACCGCGACCTATCATCGGTTCTTGCCTCCGCGAGTAGGGAGTTGTGCGTGTCAGTTCGGGCAGAGATGGCGCAAGCTTTTTGGGTGGTTGTCGTGTCTTACACCATCACGATGGTCGAGGATGAGGGGGAGCGGTTGGCCGTTCCACACCTGCGGTGCGGCGTGAAAGTGGCACTGCGAATTGTCGCAGCGAACGGGAATGCCTCGAACGCGGCGGTACTCAGCGTATGCACGTCGGACACGCGCACGGGACGCAGGGTGATCTGAGAAGATGAGGACTTGACGCCAAGAGTCAGTCAGTCGCGGCATTGCGCACTCGTCCCACTCGCAGAGGATCGTTGGTTAAACCGGGCAGCACTTCCGGCGGACGGTCGATTGGGTGCGTGCAACGTCGCGAGCTCAGTTGCGGGCGACTACATACAGCGAGCGAAGCGAGCAATCTTCAATTCGCCTGACTGCCTCAGCGTTCGTTGGGCAGCGCGCGCCAAGGCCTCTCCCTTCGCCGCTCGAATCGCATCGATGCCCCGAAAGCCAGATAGTCCAGATAGCGTGAGATTGCTCCTCGAGCACACCCAGTCGCTGACCGTGCGGTGTCGTCAGCGGGAGCGGTACAGCACGTCCACGGAGCTGAACGGACGGGACGTCGGTGTACCAACGCTCTCGATGTTGTCGGGACCCTTAGGGCGATTCGATGCCGAGCCGCGTGGCCGTTGTCATCAGCCACGCGCCGAGCTGTTCGGGAATGCCTTCTTCAGGCCACCGTTGGAGAACAGTCACCAGGACGTCCTGTGCCAGTGCTTCAGCGATGCCGATATCGAAGGTGACTCGGGCAATGGGAGCGATGCGCCGTGTGGACTCGATCTTCCACATGACCTCGATCGCCTTTTGATCTGCGAAACCAATACTTAGGTATTGACCTTAGTGTTGTTCGGTGATAGAATCTCTCAGCCAGATCGGGTAATCCAACGAATCGGAAGGTGCTGGAATGGTTCAATCCGCAGTCGCTGACGACGTGTTTCATGCCTTGTCCAATTCGACTCGGCGGAAAGTCTTGGAGCACCTGTCTGTCGGACCAGCCACAGTCGGCGAGCTGGCAGCACCGTTCGACATGAAACTCCCCTCGTTCGTGCAGCACCTATCCGTGCTCGAACAGAGCCGACTGGTGAAGTCGAAGAAGCGAGGGCGGGTGCGGACGTATGAGATCGCACCCGAACGGTTCAAGGTCGTTGAAGACTGGCTGACCGAGCGGCGTCAGTTGTGAGAAGCCCGATTGGACCGATTCGACGAATACGTCAAGCGTGACGACGCGCGCGAGCCGTCGTCTTTTCTCGCCCGCCCCCACGGCGCATCCGTCGCGGCTCCATGAGAGCATCCGAGACCGGTGGCGCGTGATGGAAAGTCCAAGGGGCCGGCTCCTCGTCATCCCTCACCGGCGGATTGTGTTCAACAGCCGGTTTTGCTGCGGCTGCGCGCGGCAAGAATCTCTACTACGTTATACAGCGCCCCGCGCGATGCTCGGTCGGCGTGGAAACGCCGCTTCGACCCGCAGCCCTCTCACCAGCGGACGAATGCGGCTGAAATCTTTATCGCGCGTAATGAGGCTCCAGCCGAACTCGCGCGCGGTGTGAGCCAACAGCAGATCATTCTGCCGCGACGCACCGATGGACGCGGTGGTCGCGCGCCCGAGCACGATGCCGGTTTTCGCCCACGCGGCCACACTCGGCGCGACAATACGCCCGCGCCGGTCGAACGCGCCCAACAACTCGCTCTCGACGAGTCGCCGCGCCGCGTCGGTCCGCGCGCCCGCCAGCAGCTCGCTCGCGACCACGCTCGACAGTGCCGTGTGCGGCAGCGCCCATTCCAGGAATTCTTTGAGCAGGAGCATATCGGCGGGACGCCGCAGGGCGTCGATGAGGACGTTCGTGTCGAGCGTGTAGATCATCTGGCGCGGCGACTGCGACCGGCTGGCGCGAATCCTCCATCGGCGGCGACGCGATCAAGGGCGCGAAAGACTTCGGTGCGAAACACGACGAGATCCAGCGCGGCGTCGATCGTGGCGGTCTCCGTCGGGGCGCCGAGCGCGATCTTCGCCGCATCGAGTTTGCGTTGATCAACCAGGATATTCTTGCGCTTGCGCACCACAGGCGCGCGGCGCGCGGGGAGACGGGATTTCGCCATGACGACCTCGGGGTAGGAGATCCGGGAAAGCTAGCACGCCATACAGATCCGGACAACGAATTAGCTGTATAGCGCCCAAGTTGTGCTGCGGGCACCCCACTAAGATGCGGCGGCGCAGCCGCCGCTTCCATACCGTGACCGCCAGCACCAACCGTCGTTAGGCTCTGCCGCACGGAACTGTCGGGTGCTCGTCCGAACGCCGAACGGATTACCTCGAGAACACCCGGATCGGGCACGTCCCACGTCGTGCGAGCCGAGACCATGAGACGGTGACCATACTTGTTCTCGACTGCAGCGATGATCTGGCTCATCCACTGGCCGTAGGTCCATTCCCTAGGCGAAGGTGAGTACAGAAACTCCCCGTTCGGCTCCCAGTGCACCTCCATTGCGGATCGATAGATGCAGGTCATCGGCTCCGTTGGACGAACACAGAGGCGATGTCTCGCATCAATCCACATGTCGGTTACCTCGAGAGCCTGTTGCATGAGCCTAACGAGCATTGGGCCGCGGAGGTCCGCCTCAGTGAGGGTCGGGTTTCTTGACGAGCGCGAGGTACTCGCATGACGGGTCCGGTACGCGCAGGTAGACAGGCCCCTGCTTGCGATCGTTCCACACAACCTGCTCCCAACCCTTGATATCAACGGCCTCTGCGAGCCGGTCCTCCCTCGCCCAATGCAGACGATAGCCGCTCTCTCTCAGTGCTGCGCCGATACCAGCGTCCTCGACAGAGTCGAGTGAACACCACTTCACATCGGGTCCCCTTGTCGGCGTTGTTGGTGACGCCGACTTGCCGATGGAATCGAGAGCGTCACGTCTGGCTTCCTCCTTCCACGCCCGTAGGATGTCCACAGTGTATCGCTGTGGGTCGTTGTCGATCAGCTTCGCGCAGTTCTGGCAGCGCCACACGCCGTGCGATGGTGCGGCCCGATCCGCTGGACACATCTCCGGGTCGAAGCGCAGTCCGCCTTGATCGGCGGCTGTGATGTGCGCGGCTACTCCGAGATTCAAGACGGCATGTGGAGCCAGCTGAGGGCCCTGCACCTGAGCACGACACTGAGGATTCGAACAGCGCGATGCGACGCGAGCGGCAGTGGCACGCTTGGTCGATTCGGAGAAGTCGTCTCGCATGAAGTGGTCGGAAGCGGCCCAACGATCTGCGCTTCTGCGGCGGGACCGCCGAGTCCCGCGCGTGCCACAAAAAGACCACAGCGCATGGGCCGAGCCGTCAGGCCCCGTCAGAAGCAAGCGCGGGTTAGGCCGCGCTACAGTTTCAGCGACAAGCCACCGCAGGAGACGGCGTGCGCCTTGGTGCCCACCCTCACTGTCCCGGCGCGCGGTCCTCGGTCCTGCCGTCGTCGCTGGCAAACTTTCACCCGTTCTGAGGACCGCGTGCCCGGCGTGGTGTGCGGCTGAGGTAGGAGGTCCGCGCACGCACTATCGGGGGCGGTTCCCAGGGGGGCGCCGCGCCACGGGGGCGGTGCGTCCTGCCTCGCGGGCGTCACGCCAGCGGGACAGATTGAACGCGGTTGTTGTCTGCCTCCCTGCGAACCTTCGAGGATGCCATGCTACGTGCCCGCCGCGGTTGCCCGGTTCGACTCGCCCTCCTGCCGCTGTGGATGGCGGCAGCCCCCCTGGTCGCGCAGGAGGGTTACGCGCACTTCACGACGGACTTTCCTGCGGAGGAGTTTGCGGCGCGGCGCGCGAGGATCTTCGATGCCATCGGCGCGAATGGCATTGCCCTCGTGCAGGGGGCGGCGTCGCCACCTGGCTACACGCGCTTCCGGCAGACGAACGAGTTCTACTACCTCTCCGGGATCGAGGTCCCCCACGCCTACTTGTTGCTGGACGGCGGGAGTCGGCGCGCGACGCTGTACCTCCCCCACCGGAACCCCGGGCGCGAGCGCAGCGAGGGCAGGATGCTGTCCGCCGAGGATGCGGAGGAAGTGACGCGCCTCTCGGGGATCGACGCGGTCGAGCCCGCCGAACTGATGGGAGAACATCTGGCGCGGATGCAACAACGCGCGACGCGCGACGCGTTCACGCCGCACGCCCCCGCGCAGCTCACCGCCATGAGTCGTGACCTTGGATTGCGCTCCAATGCGGACATTGCCTCCGATCCGTGGGACGGGCGGCTCCCCCGCGAGGCGGTGTTCATTGACCACATGCGCACGCGCCTGCCTCGCATGGCCGTGCGTGACCTCACGCCGATCCTCGACTCGCTCCGCAATATCAAGAGTCCGCGCGAGATCGCCCTGATCCGGAAATCATCCGACCTCGCGTCGGCGGCGATCATGGAAGCGATGCGCTCGGTGGAGCCCGGGGTGCTGGAGAACGACGTAGATGCGTTGGCGAAGTTTATCTACCACCGCAACGGGGCAAGGGAAGACGCGTACTACTCGCTCGTGGCCTCCGCGACCAACGCGTTCTACCCGCATTACCACGAGGGGAAGCGGGTTATGCAGGACGGCGACTTCCTGCTCATGGACTACGCGCCGTCGGTGGGCTACTACACGAGTGACGTCACGCGCATGATGCCGGTCAACGGCAAGTTCTCGCCGGTCCAGCGGGAGCTATACGGCTTCTACCTCGCGACCTACAAGGCGATCATCGCGGCGATGAAGCCGGGGGTCACCGCGCAGGCCGTGCGACAGCAGGCCGCCGCCGAAATGCGCCGCACGCTCGCAGCCGCGCGATTCTCCAAGCCGGTGTATGCCGCCGCGGCGCAGCGCTACGTCGAGCAGTACGAGGCCGGGGCGCGCAATCCCCAGGCGACCCTGGGCCACACGGTGGGGATGGCCGTGCACGATGACGGGGCGACCGGGGGGCTGTTGCGCGAAGGCATGGTCTTCTCGATCGAGCCGGCACTGGTCGTGCCGGAGGAGAAGATCTACATCCGCATGGAGGACATGTTCGTGGTGACGGCCACTGGCGTGGAGTGGCTCAACCGGCACCTGCCGATGGAGATGGACGAGATCGAGGCGCTGATGAAGGAAGCGGGGATCCTCCAGCGATATCCCTCACTCGCGGCGAGCAAGTCGAAGATGTAGCCGGGGGACTACCTCGTGAGAGCGGGAATCAGGTTTTACCGCACCACCTCCGTACGCGCCCGCACGGGAAGGGTGGGGCATCAACTGCGCGCAAGAAATCGACGCCAACACCGACCGAGCGGCTCTCGTACCATGCGAAGGCTTCGTCGAGGTCCGCCTCGGCGAGGGTACGTACGACGAGCGTCGTCACCGCCGATGCGTGCCGAGAATGCCGGCGCGAACGTCGCCCCACGGCCGTCCCACCGCGGGACGAGCGTTCAAGTCGGCCAAGCGCTCATCGATGAGAGCTCGCTCGTCGTCGGTTAACGGGAGGGCCTCGGCATCAGCGTCGGACGCGATGCTGACCCACAGTTCCTCGACCAACTTCAGGCGTTCTGCGATGGCCAGGTGGGCGTAGTCGAAGGCGGGGTATGAGACCATGCTCGTGGTCTGCTATGGGAGCGGCGTGGGAGCAAGGTCAAGGCTCCGCCGCGCGGGCGGCGGACGCCGACTTATGGCAACGGAGCCGGTCGCGATGGGTACCCCGACAAAGTGGACGCCCAACGCGGAGCGTCAGCTGCAGACGCCGTCCCATTGAGCGAGCGAAGCGAGCCGACAATGACGCGGCTGTCAGCTGCACACAATGTTTAATCGGGATAGTTGGTAGGGAGCGTGACCTCCCTACTTCCCTCCCACACCACCTTTCTATTACCCACAACTCATCGTCCCCTCGCCGAGGCGACGCTGACGGTCGACAACCCCCGAGATGTGGCGGTCACCGTCTTCATGCGGCGCGGTCCGTTCGACACGCGCATCGGGCGGGTGGTGTCGCACGACAAGGCGACGCTCCGCTTCCCGAAGTCGGCCGTCGGCTTCGACGACTCGATCGTCATCTTCGTGCAGCCTGACGGCGGACGCGACCTCGCCTCGCAGACGCTGAAGGTGAAACGCGGACAGCACCTCGGGATCCAGGTGCCGGTTCGTTAGGCAGGATGGGTCGGACGACCCCGGTCGCCCGACCCACGCGCGGGCTCCTTCGCTGTCACATCGTGCGTAGACACCGTCACGACATGACGCGCCTGTACGCACGATGCCGTCTCACCACCAGGGGGTGAAGACCGGTGCCGTACCCCGCGACTTCGGGCACGACGGGTTCTTCGGCGGCTCGGTCGAGGTGGAGACGGGGTGGGACATCCCCGACCTCTCGGGCGTCACCGTCACGCTGACGCCGGTCGGCGCGCTCCTCGATGGTAGCGCCGGGACCACGATCACGCGCGCCGCGCAGGGAAACGGCGGCAGTCTCGCCATTCGCGACGTGCCGATGGGGCGGTACACGATCCGCGCCTCGCGCAATGGCGCCCCTCTGGTCCTGCACATGCGCAACACCTCGTCGTACGTCTCCGAGGTCACCGCCGACTTCGAGCCGGCCTACAACGGCGCGACGGCGTATGGCATCTACTTCATGGTGGCGACGACGGATTGGTGAGGCGTCGCCACCGGATGCCGCATGCCGGCACGGGGGGGCGGCGCCGAAGCTACGGGATCGTCGCCTCCTGCAGCACCTGGAAGGCGATGCGCGAGCTCTGCGCCGGCGTGCGGTAGACGCGCTGGCTGGCCGGGCGGAAGTCGGATGCTTTCGCCTTGTAGATGTCGACGAAGGTCTGCGGGTTGCGGTCGACGAGGGGGAACCAGCTCCCCTGCACCTGCACGAGCATCCGGTGCCCGCGGCGGAACGTGTGGAAGACGTCGGGCATGACGAAGTCGATCTGCGTCACCTGGCCGGGAACCATGGGCTCGGGTTTCGTCAGGCTCTTCCGGAACTTGGCGCGCACCACGTCGCCGCGGACCAACTCCTGGAAGCCATCGGGGTGCACGTCGATGAGCTTCACCACCCAGTCGCCGTCGGTCCCCGTCGTGGAGACGAAGAGCGTCGGGGAGACGGGACCGGCGATCGTCAGGTCGGCGGTGAGCGTCTCGCCGGTGTACGTCACGGCGTCGGGACGCGTGGCGCCGAAGCGCTGGTCCTGCGCCATGTAATCGGGGTCCATGTCGGTCCCCTTCCCGGGCATGAACGGGATCGGGTTCGCGGGATCGCTGACCCACTCGTCGAACGGCTTGGCCGAGGGGGCGCGCGGCGGATCGAAGGCGAGCCGGTTCCCGGCGTCGAGGTAGATGGCGCGTGACGACACCGCCTTCGGCGGCCATTGGTCGAAGGTGCGCCAGCGGTTGGTCCCCGTCTCGAAGACCCACGCCTTGGGGTGCTTGGGCATCCCGCCTCCCTTCAGGTGCGCCGCGAAGAAGGGCATCAGGATGTCGCGCTGGTACGTGTCGGACGTGCGCGCCCCAAACGAAAGCTTGCCGACGGTAACGCCGGAGTCGCGCGCCCACTGGCCATGGTACCAGGGACCGATGACGATCGCGTTGTCCGTGGCGGGGCTCTGCCGCTCGATCGCCTCGAAGAGGTGGATGGCGCCGTAGAAGTTGTTGGCGTCGTACCACCCGCCCACGGTGAGCACGGCAGGACGGATCCCCTTCATGTGCGGGAGAATGTTGCGCGCCTTCCAGAAGTCGTCGTACGTCCCATGGCGCATCATGTCGCTCCACCCGGGCGACGCCCCCTTGAAGTACTTCTTCTCGGCGTTGGCGAGCGAACCGAGCTCGAGGAAGAAGTCGTAGCCATCGTCGGTGCCGAAGTCGAACTCCTTCCCGCACGTCATCGCAGACCCCGCGCCACGCGTCCCGCACATCGCCATGAAGTTGAAGGTCGAGGCGAGAAAGAAGGCGCCATTGTGGTGTGTGTCGTCGCCGGCGAACCAATCGGCCTGCGGCGCCTGCGGAGAGACGGCCTTGAGCGCGGGATGCGCGTCGATCGACCCGGCCGCCGCGAAGAAGCCGCCGTACGAGATCCCCCAGAGCCCCACGCGTCCATTGTTCCCGCTCACGTGCTTCACCAGCCAGTCGATGGTGTCGTACGCGTCGGTGCTTTCGTCGACGTCCCGCGGACCGCGCTTCACAGGGCGATACGGCGTCATGTGCTCGAAGCGCCCCTCCGAGCGGTAGCGGCCACGCACGTCCTGCGTGACGAAGATGTAGCCGGCGCCGGGAAAGCCCGGACCGGGGCCGAGGTATCGGGGATACGACGTGGCGCCATACGGGGCGGCGCTGTACGGGGTACGGGTGAGCAGGATGGGGGTCGCGCTCGCCGCCCCTTTCGGCGTGTAGATCGCCGTGAACAGCTTGACGCCGTCGCGCATCGGGATCATCACCTCGCGCTTGTCGTACCGCGCGCGGACAGCGCTCGTGTCGGCGTCGCGGGACGCGGCGCCCCCCTGCCCCTGCACCGCCCGCGGGGTGCTGATGGCGATGGAGAGCGCGGCGAGTGCGGGTATGAGTAGACGGATTCGGGACGGGCGGACGGGAGACATCGTGGATTCCGGATGGTGCGAGGGGGGCGGACCGCGAGGGGGCAGGTGCCACCACGCAGTATCCGCTTTCGCCGCCGCGCCGCAAGACGCCCGCGCCGCAACGTACGACGAGCGGCGAGCGGGCGCGTTAGACTTCCCGTCCAATATGAGGGGCCGATGAACGGAGGCGCACGGATCCTGGTGGTGGCGGCGACCGCACGCGAGCTCGCCCCCGCCGACGGCTGGCTGTCGCTGGCGTGCGGGGCCGGCCCGGTCGAGAGCGCCATCGCCACTGGTGCGGCCATCGCCACGCTCCGTCCGGCGGCCGTCCTGCACGTGGGCATCGCCGGCGCCCGCCGGTCCGCCGCGCTCCCCGCGGCCTCGCTCGTCATCGGGCGCGAGGCGCGGTACTGCGACCTCGCGGTTCCCGAGGCGTGGGCGCCGCATATCGTCCCGGCCGACGCGACACTCCTCGCCGCCGCCCAGCACGCCTTCCCGTCCGCGCCGCTGTTGACCATCGGCACCAGTGCCCGCGTCGGAGGCACCACCGGGTGCGACGTCGAGGCCATGGAAGGGTTCGGGGTGCTGCGCGCCGCCCAGCAGGCGGGGATCCCCGCCCTCGAAGTGCGCGCCGTCTCCAGCGAGATCGAGGAGCCGGACCGGGCGCGCTGGCATTTCGATGCTGCCTTCGCCGCCATCACGGCCGCCACGCCGCCGCTCGTGGCGGCGATCACCCGGAGCCAGCAGACGTGCGCGCGCTGACATTCGGTTATTCCCCCTGCCCGAACGACACCTTCGCCTTTCACGCGCTGGCGCACGGTCTCGTCGACGCGCCGTTCCGCATCCGCCCGGTCCTCCTCGACATCGAAGAGCTCAACCGGCGGGCGCACGACGTGGAGTTCGACCTGACGAAGCTGAGCGTCGGCGCCTTTGCCGGCGTCGGCGACCCGTATCGCCTCCTCCAGAGCGGCGCCGCACCCGGCAAGGGGGTGGGCCCGCTCGCCGTCACGCGCACCCCGATGACGCTCGCCGAGGCCGTGCGCGGAACGCTGGCGATTCCCGGGCGCGAGACGACCGCGTACCGCCTGCTGCGCCTCGCCGCTCCTTCGTTAGGCACCGTGATCGAGATGCGCTACGACGGCATCCTGCGCGCGGTCGCCAGCGGCGAGGTGGAGGCCGGGCTCATCATCCACGAGAGCCGCTTCACCTACGCCGAACATGGATTGTCGAAGGCCGTCGACCTCGGCGAGTGGTGGGAACAGGAGACCGGGCTCCCCGTCTCTCTCGCCGGCATCTGCGACCGCGCCGACCTGGGCGACGATCTCGCGGGCGCCGCCGAGCGCGCGATTCGCGAGAGCATGCGTTCGATCATCCGGAGGCGAGCCGCGACTACGTGCGCGCCCACGCGCAGGAGATGTCGGACGCGGTCTGCGACCCGCACATCGCGCTGTACGTGAACGGCTTCAGCCTCGATGTGGGGGAGGCGGGGCTGCGGGCGATCGGGCGGTTGGTGTCGGAGGAGGGAGACGGTAGACGGGAGACGGTAGACGGTAGACGGTAGACGGTAGACGGTAGACGGCAGACGGCAGACGGCAGACGGCAGACGGCAGACGGCAGACGGCAGAGGGGCGGAGCTGCGCCTTGCTCCGGACCCCTCGACAGGTGTGCGTGCGGCCCCTACGTTCGCCGCGACACCGTCCACTTCCACCCAGGTCGCCGCATGCGGATGCGCATTCTCGTCGGGCAGGTCGTCGCATCGCTGATCCTCGCGGGGAGCGCACGCGCACAGGGGACGCCGGTCACCGAGGACGCGCCGAAAGCCACGCATCCCGTGCGCACCGAGTTCAGCCACTTCGCGGCGATGCGCGATGGGGTGAAGCTCTCTGCGGACCTGTATTTCCCCACGGACCTCACCGGCCCGCTCCCGACCGTCTTGGTGCGGACCCCCTACAACAAGAAGACCTTCCGCCTCGAGAAAGGATTTGCGCGCTGGCTCGCGGGCCATGGCTATGCCGTGGTCGTGCAGGACGTGCGCGGGAAGTACGAGTCGGACGGGGAGTTCACCACGTCGGCAAATGACCGCAACGACGGCTACGACACCATGAGCTGGATCGCGCGGCAGCCGTGGACGAATGGGAAGATCGGGACGTACGGTTGCTCGTACCAGGGCGAGGACCAGGTGCAGCTGGCGGCCATGCGCCACCCCAACCATGCGGCGGCGATCCCGCAGGCCGCTGGTGGCATCATGACGTATTTCGGCGCGTGGAACGGCGGCGCCAACGAGCTCGTCTCGCTCATCGGGTGGTATCGCATCGCCGGCATCAAGCGCCACCCCAAGCTCTCCCCCGACCTCCCGCGCGACGAGTACCTCGCCTACGCGCCGTACTTCAACTTCGGCGTCACCGTCCCCGAGGTCCCGGTACGGACGATGGCCGACATGCTCCCCATCTCGACCATTGCCGAGGTGGTGGGGTCGCCGCCGAACGACTGGCGCGACTTCGTCTCGCACCCGCCCGAGGATCCGTTCTGGAGGAAGTTCGGGTACGTCGAGCCGGCCGATTCCTTCGCCGTCCCCGCGCTGCACGTGAACTCGTGGTACGACCCGGCCCCGGGATGGACGGGGGTGCTCTTCAACCAGATGCGCACCAACACCACGAGCGCCGTGGCGCGCGACAACCAGTTCCTCCTGCTCTCCCCTGCGCCGCACTGCGGATCCGAGCGCGGCGCCGCCGAGCGGACGAAGATCGGCGAGCGTGCCATCGGCGACACGCGCTTCGGCTACTTCCCGCTCTATCTGAAGTGGTTCGACCACTGGCTCAAGGGGGTGGACAGCGGCGTCACGACGATGCCCAAGGTCCAGTACTTCGCGATGGGGCGCAACGCGTGGCAGTCGGCCCCGGCGTGGCCGCTGGCGGCGGCGACCGCCTTCTACCTGCACAGCGACGGGGGCGCCAACAGCCGGTTCGGGACCGGGACGCTCTCTCGGGCCACGCCGCGCAGCGAGACGCCCGACACCTTCGTCTACGATCCGGGGACGCCGGTCCCTTCGAAGGCGGGCCCCATCTGTTGCACCTTCTCCAACGAGCCCGCCGGCGCCGTCGACCAGCGCGACCTCGAGATCCGGCACGACGTCCTGGTCTACACGTCCGATGCAATCACGATGGAGACCGAGGTGACCGGCCCCATCAAGGCCGTGCTCTATGTCTCCTCGTCGGCGCGGGACACCGACTTCACCGTGAAGCTCCTCGACGTTGCTCCTGACGGGACCGCGTACAACCTGCAGGAGGGGATCATGCGGGCGCGATACCGCGAAGGGTACCGTACACCAGTCTTCATGGAGAAGGGGGGCGTGTACAAGCTCGAGGTCGACCTGCAGGCCACGAGCAATGTCTTCCTTCCCGGTCACCGCATTCGCGTGGAAGTCTCGAGCAGCAATTTCCCGCGCTTCGACCGCAACATGAACACCGGCGGGGTGAACTGGGACGAGTCGAAGTGGGTGACGGCGACCAACACTATCCATCACTCGGCCAGGCATCCGTCGCACATCCTGCTGCCGGTGGTGACGAATGGGCGGCGCTGAGAAAGGGGGACGAATGAACGTCGAACGTCGTGGGAGCGCAGCAGCCGCCATCCTCCTCCTCGCCGGTGCCGCGCTCCCTGCCCAGCCCCCCTCCGCCCGCGACGACCCGGCACTCCCCGCGGTGCGCTGGGCACGTGACACCCTCCTCCTCTCCGACGGGCGTCGCGTGCCGCCACTTCCACGCCTCCTCTCCGTGCGCGAGCAGTTCGACCTTCGCGTGCAGTGGCTCGAGCAGCGGCACGCACTCCTTCTCCCCATGATGCGGCGGCACGGCGTCGGCATGTGGATCGTGGTGAACGAGGAGTTTCACGACGACCCGCTGACCGAACACATCGCCCCGCCCATGATCTACGTGAGCCGACGCGACGTGCACGTCTTCGTCGACGGCGGGGAGGGGGGGCTCCAGCGCTACTCCAACTACTGGCGCCCCACCGAGACCTACGCGCGCTTCTTCCAGCCGCTTCCAGCGCCTCGCTCCGATCGCGGGACCTCCGATCTCTCGGTCGCCGTGCGCGAGCTCGTCACCCGCGCGCAGCCGAAGACGATCGCCCTCGCCATCGACGGCGCGCGTGGACAGGACGGCGGGCTTTCGAAGGACTCGTACGCCCTCATCGTCGCGGCCGTCGGCCCCGCATTCGCGTCGCGCATCGTCCCCGCCGCCCCGCTCATCGAGGAATACCTCGACACGCGCCTCCCCGACGAGCGTGCGCACTACCGCACGCTCGTCGAGGCGACCGATCTCCTGACACAACGCGCCCTCTCGAACGAGGTCATCACCCCGGGGCGCACCACTGCGGCCGACGTCGCGTGGTGGTTCAACGACCAGATCGCGCGACTCGGTGTCGGCGCCCGCCCCTGGTTCGAGATCCACACCGCGGTGCAACGCTTCGACTCGGCGGCCCGCCGCATGATCCCCTACGTGCACCCCGCCCCGGAGTACTACGTCTTCCGGCCGGGCGACGTGGTGCACATCGATGTGGGCTTCAACTACCTCGGACTCGCGAGCGACTGGCAGAAAGTCGCGTACATCCTGCGTCCGGGAGAGACGACCGTCCCGCGCGGCCTCGAGGTCGCGCTGCAGAACGGAAACCGCACCCAGGAGGCGCTGCGCACTTCCGCACGCCCCGGGATGACCGGCCACCAGGCGGCGCAGGCCACCATCGCCGCGCTCGCGGGGGTCAACTTCACCCCCAGCATCTATTCGCACCCGATCGGGACGCACGGCCATGGCGTCGGCCCGCAGGTCAACGCGCGCGGCGCGATCGTCGGCGCACCGCCGGAGCACGACTCGGTGCTGCGACTCGGGAGCTACCGCTCCATTGAGCTGAGCGCGACGACGCGCATTCCGGAGTGGAACGACGGCGAGCTGACCATCCCCTTCGAGGACGACGCGGTGCTCACGGGCGGCGGCTACGAGTGGTTCCGCCAGCCGCAAACACGATGGTACCTCATCCGGAGCGCGCCGGTGCGGCCGTAGCGCGCATGCCCCTGCTCCTCGACGACTTCTCGACGTCCGACGGCGCCGCCTGGCGTCTCTTCACCGACCAGGTGATGGGCGGCGTCTCCATGGGCCAGGCCGCCATCGCTGAGGTGCAGGGACGCCGCGCGCTGCGCCTCACGGGGACCGTGTCGCTCGAGCGGAACGGCGGGTTCGTGCAGGTGGCGCGACCACTTGCACGTAACGGACAGGCGTCTTTCGACGCGACCGCCTTCGCGGGGCTCGCCGTGCAGGCATGTGGCGCTCCGGGGAGGTACTTCGTGCACCTGCGCACCACCGACACGCGCGCCCCGTGGCAGTACTACGCCGCGCCGCTCGCGGTGACGGCCGGGTGGACCGACTTGGTGATCCCGTGGCCGGCCTTCGTCCACAAGGCGCTGTCCACGCCGCTCGACGTCACGCGCCTGCTGCGGATCGGCGTCGTCGCTGCCGGCGCCGCCTTCGAGGCCGATGTCGCGGTGGCGAGCGTGGCGTTCGTCCCCTGAGCGCCGCACTCGCCGCGAGCGCTCACCCGACTGCGGCGATGAGCGCGTCCTCCCAGGAGTAGTCGGGGGCAGGGCGCTCCTGCCGCTCGTACCACGCATGGGTCTCGCGCAGCCCCTCGTCGAGCATGGTGAGCTCCATCCCGAGCTCGTGGCGCACACGTTGCACCTGCACGCCGATGGGCGGGACGTCGAGAAAGATGCCGAAGTAGAACGGAGGGGCCATGAGCCCGCCCCCCGCCGCGGCGATCTGCGCGCGCGGGACGTGTACGAGCGTCACGTCGCGCCCCGCGGCGCGCGCGAGCGCCTGCACGAACTCCACCTGGGTCAACGGCGCATTGCCGAGGTTGTAGGCGGCGCCATTCGCGATGTCCTTGTCGGCCGCGCGCACGGCGGCGCGTGCGACGTCGGCGGCGAGCACCCACTGCATCGTGCGCGTGCCATCGCCGGGAATGATGACCGGACGCCCCGCGCGGATGCGATCCCAGAAGAAGGTTTCCCGGTCGAACGCGTTGTGGGGGCCGTAGACGAAGGACGGGCGCAGCGTCGACACGCCGAGCCCGGCCAGGCGATGCAGCGCGAACAGGGCACGCTCGCTCTCGGCCTTGTTGCGGCCGTAGTCGTTCGGATCGTCGGCGGCGACGAGCGGATCGAGCTCGTCGTACGGGCCACCGGACGGATAGACCGCCACCGACGAGGTGAAGACATAGCGGCGCAGCCCCTCGCGCGCCGCCTCGGCCGCTGCCGCGACCTGCTCCGCCGTCGTCCCCCGCTGCCAGTCGTAGACGTTGTCGTAGACGACATCGAAGCGTTCCCCGGCGAGCGCATGCCGAACGCCATCCACGTCGTTGCGGTCGCACTGGATCGTCTTCACCCGGTCGCCGAATGGCGTCGTGGCGCCGCGATGCATGATGACGACCTCATCGCCGCGCGCGAGCAACTGCTCGACGAGTGCACGGCCGATGAAGAGAGTTCCGCCGATGACGAGCGCCCGATCCACGCATGACCTCCTATTCTGAAGACAGTCCCGCAGCAGCAGTCGCCGCCCGCCCAATGTGGCGAGGGGTCCGGCTGCGAGCTACCCCCGGGGAGACATCGATGCGGCGGATGTAGCGATGCATCGGACGGATGTGCGGCATTGACGGAGACGAGTCGGCGGCGGCGTTCACGCGGTGCACCGAGCGTGCACGCCTGGGTGAGATGCACCCGATCATGCACCTTTACCAGGCGCTGTCGGGAGTTGGACCACGGCGCGCACTCCTGCCGTTCTGCAGCATGGTCGCCGAAGGGATGACGCGAGGGGCGGGCGCGGCGCGCGCCTCCCGTCCTGCACGTGTCACTGCAGACTAACCAGCCGCTGCGTTCGGTGGGCTCTCGGGGCAGGGGAGACCTTCGCCATGCGGCCCCTTTGCACCTGCTCACCCGGACGCCCCCCTCGCTCAACTTGCGCGCACGAGGTGACGGGACTCGCTGCACGACCCTGTGCGCGCGGTGCGCCCCGCGATACCCGTACGTTCCTCTCTGCCAGGAGATCGCCGCATGCCTTCGCCCGTTCGCCTCGAATCGACGCCGGCCGTCCGCGCGCGCGGGCGACGTCGAAGGCTCGCAGGCGGCGCTCGCCGCCTTCCAGATGAAGGGGCGCGTCGCCCCGGCCGAGCTCCCCCCTGAGCCTGTCGAGGTGCTCCCTGCGCCCGTCGAGCTCCCCCCTGCGACAATCGATATCACTGACGGCGATCCGGCGACCGGCGGCGTGACGGACGGTGCGCCCGAGGGTGCACCTGCTGGCGCGACCGGTGGCGCGACCGATGGGACGACCGATGGCGCGACCGGTGGCGCGACCGGTGGCGCGACCGGTGGCGCGACCGGTGGCGCGACCGATGGGACGTCGGGGGTCGCGATCATCGCGACGCCGCCGAGGATCCTCGACCTGCTCCCGCCGTCCACGAGCGCCGAGGAGCCCGAGGCGACGCTGCAGGCAGCCGCCTGAGTTCGTCTGTCGCGTGTCGTGCGACGTCATGCCGTGCCAGGTCATGGGGTCACGTGCGAGGGTGAGCAGCTGTAGAATCGGGGAGCGCTGCCGTCACTCCTCTTCTCCTCGATCGACCATCCTTCACGTTCCCGGACCTCATGCGTGAACCGTCTCCACGCCGCGGCGCGCTGTCCGCGCTGGCCGTCCTGCTGCTGGCGGCCGGATGTGCTGCCGCCCCGAGGGTTCGCCCCGACCTCCCCGCATCGGACGGCCGGCAGGTGGTGAATCCCCCGGGCATTTCCCCCCTCGTCCCCGCCTATTCGGTGGCCATCCGGGACGGAGGACAGGTGTTCGTCTCGGGGATGACCGGCATCGCCCCCGGCACGCAGGACATCGTCAGCGGGGGCGTCGCGGTGCAGACTCGGCAGACGCTCGCCAACATCCAGTCGGCGCTCGAGGCGGCCGGTGCAACCATGGGCGACGTGGCCGAGTGTACGGTTTTCCTCGTCGACATGGCGGATTACGGAGAGCCTTGAACACGGTGTATCGCGAATTCTTTCGCGTTGATCCCCCTGCGCGCGCGACGGTCGCCGTCGCGGCACTGCCCCGGCCGGCCGCACGGGTCGAGATCAAGTGCACCGCGGTGCTCCGGCAGCGGTGACCATCGTGAGGCGCCCGCTAGGCCGCGGCGACTGTCTCGCGTCCCGGCGTCGATTCCCGCCGGCGCCGGCTCAGGAACCCCGCCGACACGAGCGCGAACAGGAATCCGACCGGAAGCGGCTCGAGAAAGGTGAAGGCGATGTTCACCAGCGGGTTGGCGTACATCGCCTTGAATTGGGCCATCTCCTTCGTCCGGGCGGCAATCTCGGCGTCCGACGCCCCAGCCCGCCGCGCCTGCTCGATCGCGTGTGCCGCGTACTTGTCCTCGAAGCGGGGCGAGAGCTTGTAGTAGACCAGCTGCCAGCTCGCCACGTAGCAGACCGTCGCGACGACCGCGATCATCACCCCGACCGACAGGGCGCGCCCAAAGCTCACTCGCCCCCCCGCGAGGTCGCGGTACCGTCGGACCCCGAAATAGATCATGAGGAAGGCGAGCACCATCGAGGTGTACCCGATGATGGCCCCCCGGTCGAAGCCGATCGCATCCTGAAACGGGACGGCGAGGAGCATCGACGCGGAGAGGATCCCTCCAGCAATGAGGCCGAACGTCAGGACGATCTTGCGCATGGTGGCTCCGATGGAGGTGGATGGGGGGCGAGTCTACCCCTCTCCCGGCGCCGCCCGCGTCACCCGAAAGCATGATTTCGCCCGAGTCCCGCCGAAATCACCCGAAAGTCGCGCGGACTCACCACGCGTCGAACGGGTGACTCAGGGAATGAGCCGGAGTTCCTGTCCACGCAGCACCAGCTGCGTGCGGCGCCGCGCCCCGAGCTTGTCGAACAGGCGGCTCGAGTGGGTCTTCACGGTGTTCTCGCTGACGTGCACCCGCTCGGCGATCTCGCGATTGCTCAACCCGTCGGCGATCAGCGTCAGGATCTCGAGCTCGCGCGGCGTGATGCCGAGTGCGGCGACCTGTCTCTGGTCGCGCTCGAAGGCGACCGGGGCGGGAACGATGACCTCGCGCACCTCATGCACCACCACCGTCTCCGCCGGGCGCGTGAGACGCCGGCCGAGCCAGATGCCGACCGCCGCAAAGACCGACGCGACGAGCGCACCGTAGATCTCGACGGAGTGCTCGACGACGAGCCAGCGGTATTCGATGAATTGGAGCACGGCGATGAGGACACCGCCGAGCAGACCGTACAGGAGCACGTGCGTGCGCATCTCCCATTGTACGGCGTGCAGGGTGGGGTGGGAAGACGCAAGGTCGAGAGGGGGGCGATTGTCCGGCCCTCGGACTGGCGCTACCGCCTCAGACGTGCGGCCCGCTGTGCGCGCCCTATCTGTCAGGCGCCTCGTCCTCATCCGCCCCGGCGCCATCGGCGGGAGTGTCGAGTATCGTACGCGCGAGCGCTGCATCCTCCTGTAGCACCAGGAGTCGCACCGGATAGAGCAGCGCCATGCTGGGGTATGCCCCGGCGGCCGTGTCGGCAGAGACCTGCGCCGGGATGCCGTTCGCCTCGAGCACTGCGGCGTTCAGGTGTGCCTCGAGCTCGTTGGCGTACGTACGTAGGACAACGGTGCGCATGAAAGTCATGGTGTCGGTGGAGCGCGCACCGTGCGGTGCGGCCGGTCGTCGAGGTCCTGCACGTCGATCTCCACCAGACGAGGCCAGCGCTTGCCGGTGAGCAACACGCGCCCACGAACAGAATCGAGCGCGATCCCGTTGGCCACGCCGTCGTGCTCTCGAACCGCTTGGCGCCCCGACTCACGCACCTGAAATGTCCGCTCCGTGCGGAAGTCCGTCAGAGACAGCACGCGCACCTGGCTGGTTCCATCGCTCACGTACAGGCGCTCGTTGTCGGTCGCCAACACCGCGTCGAGAGGAGCGCTGGGGCAGTTCTTGGATCATGTGCTGCCGCGGAGCTTCAGCAAGATCCGCTCGTATGGGCTGCTGAGCGCCAGCCGCCGGCCCGCGCTCGAACGCGCGCGCGCCGTCCTGGAGTTGCCTGCGGCTCCGCCCGGCGCGCTGTCAGTGGTGGAGGCGCCGGGAACGGCCGCCATCACCCCCATCGTCACCCCTCGTCGAGCGCTTTCAACGCCCGCGCGCACCGCCATGAGGACCCATCGATCTCGCGTGACTCTCATTCTCGGCGACGACGGCGGTTCGTCCGGACCGTCCAGCCGGGCTGCACGTGGCGCCGTCGTGACGCGAGATTTCGGCTCGACGCACCCTTGCGGACGCCCCCCATCCGTTCGCCGAGCGACGGGTCGATGTCGCGGGTATCGCGCGACCGGCGGTCGCCGCGCCTCACTCGTGGCCCGCTAGCCGCCCCGACATCTCCGGCTCGCGATGGGCAGTCCAAGGGCTGGCGTGGTGCCGCCCTTCACCGGCGGATTGCGTGCAACAGCAGATTTTGCCGCGGCTGCGCGCGGCAAGAATCTCTACTTCGTTAGGCGGGGAGCCACCCCGGGCCAACGGCGCCGAGGGTTGCCTTGACGATACAGCCGATGTGGCGTGGGAGCAACGGCTCCGCGATCCGCCGACGAGCGTTGTGTCGGCGAGGACACGGCAGCGGTGAAGGCAACCGACAACACGACGTCCTCGAGAGCCGCTCCCCTGCGTCAGGTGTGCTCTCGACACCGGTATCGGAATGCGCCGGAAGTCGCCGCGACCGCGTGAACGACGTGTGCCGTGGCGCGCGACATCTGCGGCGCGCTTGCGGGAGCGTGTTCCTTGTTCTCCATGCCTAACGTTCCGGTTCAGCGACGGGCAGCGCCGCGAACCGTCCGCTGCAACTGGTTGTTAGGCCTCACTCGACTTGAGTGCTAACCCACCAAGTAGCCACCTGAATCAGCAAACCCACCTCGCTTTCAGCATCACCTTCTTGAACAGGTCGCTTCACCAGTGTGGCGCCTGCAGCGAGCGCGCTCAAAAAACCACATCCACGTCGGTGACGTAGATGTGGACGTGGCTTGGAATAGCTGGCCAGCCCTCCATTGCATCCGTAAGCGTTACGACAGTATCGTCAATTCCAACCTCTCCGTGAGCGATCTTACCTTCGCTCCCAGGGATCATCCGCAACGACTTAGCACCAAACACTCGGATCAGGAAATCGATGGTGTCCTGAGCACCGTTCACCGTGAGGTACCGAGCAACAGAGGTATAGCCATCTGGTTTGAATGGCCATAAGTACTCCTTCAAGTGTTGTTAGGACGCAATGCTGGAGGCGAACATGTCGCGGCTCACGTCGTCGGACCGGCAGCCGGACTTGGCACCATTCCGCGCCGGTCAATGACCCACAACACGACGAATCCGCATACGACGCCGGCAACGCCATACCACGCGTCGATGATGTCGCGGGTATTGAGGATCGGCAGGAACAGCTCGTACACGAAGTTGCCTACGATGACCGCTAAGCCCGCCAGCGCCACTCGCTTCATGGACACACCCAACATAAGCCAGAGATAGCCAACTCCCGCATACAGCAGGCACGAGATCGAAGCGTTCGACACATGCAGGTAGAAGTCCGACACGTGCGTCAGGATGAACTCCGAACGGAAGAACCCGGGCTTGCGTCCAAGGAACAGCGCCAAGCTGCCGCCCAATACCGCGATGTGCAGCAACGCCGCCCACGGCTTCGGTACGCGCCTGAAGTTGCGGAGGTTCCCAATCCCGCTCATCCGGAGCTCCGCTGCCATGAAACCGCCATCCACCGTCGCACATACTCGCGCTCGTAAGCGGGTTTCGCCGCGTCTTCACAGGCGTCCGGCCAATACGGGATCATCACATCATAGACCTTGCGCCCACACAGGAACGCGGCGGCACCAGCCGCAACCTCATTGAAGACGCCGTGTACCTCTTCGTCGATGCGAAGCCAGCTTCCGTCGTCTTGCCCTTGCGCCTCTATACGGCCGTCCAGCGACAAGTTCATCGATACGATCAATCGTCCCATATGTGTCCTCCTGTGGCCTGACGCCATAGCTCACCTGCGGGCGAATCAAACAAAATGCGAGCGAGGCGAGCTTCATTGAATCGACCGGCTGGTGCAGCGTACGTTTTGACACAGGCGCACGTGCGCCCTGCCAAAGCTGTTCCACTTCGATCAGTTCGCACCCCAGCCTGTCCGCGGCGGTGCGGCAGCCGACAATGATGCGGCGATAGATCGCGTATGTCGCGAGATCCTTGATCTTCGAGACGCAATGTGTTTGCGCCAAAAGCTCGCGATCGTCACAAAAGCGGGCGCTCAAGCCCGCCCACAGACCTGCGTCAATCGGGGGATGCAACGCTGCCCGCAGAACGGGCCGTCCGAGATCGCCGACGTACGCGGCTGTCTTCAGATATACGTTTATCAGCTTTACCGCCCAGCCGGTACTGAGCCGACTCTCGCGCGCGCACATCACGGCGGTCGCGTCCTCGTGCCATGCATCAAACGCAGCAATCGACATTTCCGCCTGGCCGCCCAGCACGATGGCAAATGGAACCTTGTCGAGCAAGCCGTACACGTCGGCGCGGCTCTTGATCGGGGCCCCTGAGCGTAAAGCCGACAGCGCCGTCCACTTGGCGAAATCGCTGATGATCCCAGTTCGACACTCCGCCGCCTCGATCATCGCTTTTCCCGTCGTGGCACGTGCTCCCAAAGCCAGATAGCTCGCTCGGCTACGTCTTCAAACGTATGAATGGCGATGAGGTCGTCGTCCTCCTCTATGAAATCGGCGAATGTTCCCTCGTCGAGGATCACGTGGCACGGTGAACCCTTCCCGGCTCGTACTACTAGGTCAAGTTCCGACGTGTCATGACAGCGCCGCTCACACGTCGGACACCACGGGCCCAGGCGAATCAGGAGCGCTCGGAGCGCGCGCCGTACGGCGGGCAGTGTCACGCCCGCCGTTTCTTGTTCCGCACCGCGTTTCGAGGACGAGAAACGCGTAGGCCATGGAGGCCAGGGTGACGTGATGGTGCCACCCGGGCCACGAGCGGCCTTCGAAGTGATCGAGGCCGAGCTCGTCTGTGAGTTCGCGGTAGTCCTGTTCGATGCGCCAGCGGCCTTTGACGAGGCGGACGGCGCGCCGGAGCCCGAGCGTCTCGCCCGGCACCTCGGCGAGCCAGTACTTGATCGGCGCGGCCTCGTCGCGCGGCCATTCGACGAGCAGCTGCACCGGGGCGGCCGGGAGGGGTCCGCCGTTGCGGACGCCGTGCGCGGGCCAGAACGCGGCGTGGGCAAAGCGCGAGCGCCGCGGGCCCTTGGTGCCCGCGCGCCAGGTCACCGGGCGCCACGCGGCGGGCGGCAGCGCCCGCGCGAGGGCCGTGAGATCCGCCGACGGGGGCAGGGCCGCGTCGGCCGGGCGGCGCAGCGGTCGTCCGCGGCCGGCAGAGGGCGGCGGCGTGGTCGGCCCCGGCGCGCTCGTCCATCCTTCGACGCTCGGCGCCACCTGCACGCAGCAGGGCAGGCCGCGCTCGGTGAGTGCCGCGCGAAAGTCGTGACTCGTCCCGTCGCCGGCATCGGCCAGCACCACGCGCGCGCCCACGCCCCAGGTGCGCACGCGATCCAGCGCGTCCAGGGCCAACTGAT
>ENA-ORBV01004736-ORBV01004736.1-microbial-mat-metagenome-genome-assembly--contig:-NODE-4736-length-25750-cov-17.803880_pt1 | contig 25750 bp, 21 predicted proteins | sample MGYA00237777_ERZ505514 | MGnify/ENA primary metagenome ERZ505514 (study PRJEB26160, sample SAMN06269048) | microbial mat metagenome | isolation source: Oligotrophic lake microbial mat | place... | reverse complement strand
GCAACCAGCAGCGGAAACACGGCCAGCGACTTCACGCCGCGCTCGCAAAAGGCGGCGGCGAGGGTGAGTCGGTTGTCTGTGCGGCAGTCATTGGCGACCACCACCTGCTGCTCGCGAACTGCGCGCGCGGTTAGCGAATGTTCGGCCAGTGCAGGCGTTGTGAGCACATGGTGGATTTCCGCAACGAAGCCCTCGTCCTTGCCTGCCGTTGCCGCCACCCGCATGGCGCCGCTGGTCGCTTCAACCACCACCAGCATGGCCATCAGAAAACCGCCGCTCTCGACGGCTATCCGGCAGGCCCCTTGATACAGGGCATCACGGTCGCTCACCCGCACGATCAGCGTGTTGATGCCGCTCAACACCCTCTGCACGCGGTTCAGGTGCCTGAGTTGGATTTCGGCCTGGCGCTGCTCGGTGACGTCTTCGCCGATGCTGGCGGTGCCGATCACCTGTCCCGACGGCGAACGCTGCAGGGTGTTACTCCAGCGCATGAGCCGGACATCGCCGTCCCGCGTGAGGATATGGTTCTCGTACTTGCCCGCTCCACTTGCACCGTCGCTAATATCGTCTCTGGCACCTTCACTGCTACTGGCAAGCAGCAGTTTGAATTCGCTTCGCACAGCACGGTCGGCGGCAGGAACGAATTGCTCGAACCAGTCATTGCCAAGCGTTTCCTCGCGGCTCCAGCCGGTGAGGCGCAGCAGGTGGTCGCTGCAGAAGGTGATCTGGCCGTGGGTGTCGAGCATCACCGAGGCCATCTGCATGTTCGTCAGCAGGTCGGCAAAACGGCGATTCAGCTCCGCCGATTCGCCCTCGGCGCGGCGCCGGCTGCTGATGTCCACATGCATCACCACGACGCCGCCCGGACGCTCACCTTCAATTGGAGTCACCACCAACTGAAACCACTTCGACTCGGTTGGGGAGTCGCAGGGATACTCCTGCGCATAACTTGCTGTGGTGCCCGCGATCACGCTGCGTATACCCGCCGCCGCCCTGCGGGCAGCATCCCGCTCCACACCCACCACATAGTCGCAGGCTTCGAAATAGCTGCTGGCTAAGCCGTCCTCGCCGGCCACGTAGCCATTCTCGCGGGCAAAGCTGTGCCAGGCATGGTTGACGGCCACGATCAGTCCGTCGCCATCGAGCAGGGCGACATGCGCCGGCAGCGCATCAAGGATAGCGGCGTTCCTGGTCGACGCGTCCTTGCGCATCTGCTCCTGTGCCTGCCGCAGCAGATAGTTGTGGCCTTCGCTGCTGGCGACCGCGTCGACCTCGCCGCGGGTCAGCACTGCAATACGTTGTTCGGTCTCGTGCAGCGTTGCGATCAGCCGCGAGAGTTCAGCGCATAGATCAGGGTGACGCCCGCGATCAGTCGATGCCATGCCCGTCGTCCTCGATACCCAACGCTTCAAGGATGGCATTGGAGTCGCTCAGCGTGCCGACAATTCGACGCATCGGAAGCGGCAGCCGCTTGATCAGCATGGGCGTCATGAAGATGCCGTCGTCCAAGGCTCTGGCGGGATCTTCGAGCACGTCGATCACCTCGACCTGATGGCAACCGCGCAGATGGGTGGCGCAGAAGGCCCGCAGATTGCCGCGCGCCTGCACCGAGTTGGGGGCTTCGTCGGCGACAAAGAGCTGGAGCACGTAAAGCGGCTTCGCGGTCACGGCGTTCAATCCGCCTCGTCAGGCGATGCGTCTGCGCTGCGCAGGGTCCGGACTTCGGAATCATCCTGCGCCTCGGTGCGCTTGCGCTTGCTGTTGGCCTGGGTGAGCAGCAAGCGCTCGGCCTGCTTGCCCAGCCGATCAGCCTGCAGGCCCTTTTCGCGCAGCGCCAGATGGGCTTCCTCGGCATCCAGCTGGGCGAGCTTGACCGCGCTGAGCATGCGCGCAGTTTCTGCGTCCGATCGGTCGGCGCGTTCCTTGTCCCAGCGCTGGGTGCCCATCAGCACCTTGCCCCCGGAAGTGTAGGCGTCGGCCAAGGTGATTCCGGATGCGCCGAGCAGCAGTTCGCGCACCTGATTGGAGTGCGCGGTGCCACGCGACTTCATGATGGCAAGTCCGCGATTGCGCTCGCCCGCCTCCAGCAGGTAGGTGAGATGAATCCAGGTGTCGGCGAGCGTCGATATGTGCAGCGTCGAGCCGGCGCTGGACTTGCCGCCGACGTCATCGACCAGACTGGTACAGAGCAGGGTGATGCCCTCCGACTTCGCCCAGTCGATAAGCCGCTCGGCAATACGCTGCGCGGTAAGCCTGTTGCTCGAGCGGAAGAAAGTCGACACCGGATCGATCACGAGAGTGCGGGCGCCACACTCCGCTGCGAGCAGGCGGATTCTCACTAGGTAGGTTTCGGCACTGCCACTGACCGTGCGCACCGAGACGATCCGCAGGAGCCCGCTGTCGACGTATTCGCCGAGTGCGATACCCACTGAACCGAGATTGCGCACCATCTCACGGCGATCGGAATCGAAGCTGACAAACATCGACGGCTCGCCGCGTCGGCACGCGGCCGCAACGAATGCGCCGCCGAGCGTTGACTTGGCGGTGCCTGGCCGTCCGGTAATCAGGATGCTGGCGCCGCGGAAGTAGCCACCGCCAAGCATGGTGTCGAGGCGCTCGATGCCGCTGGAAAGCCGCTCGTCGGTAACCTCTGCCGCATCGCGACCGGGTGGCCGTCCGCCGGCAACGACGAGGCCCTTCTGGCCGATGATGAACGGGGATTCGTTTTCATCGAACGCCGAGCCGCGATACTTCTGCACGCGCAGGTTGCGCTGGGAGACGCCATCGCTGATGACGTGGTTGAGTATCACCGCACAGTCGACCATGAACTGCATGAAGCCGAACTGCTGCATACCCACCGAACTCAGCTCATCGCCGCCGGACTTCGCCGTGATCAGCCCGGTGACCGCGAGCCGCAGCAGCCAGTCGTTCAAGCGGTAGATCTCCTGCCGCTTCGATGCCGTGTCGGGCAGCATGGCGAGCATGATGTCCAGCGCGTCGAAGACGATGCGTTTGGCGCCCATGCGGCGGATCAGTTCGCCGAGCGCCGCCAGCATGCCGCGCAGATCGAAGGTGCCCGACTGGATCAGATCGATCGGCGGCCTGGCGTCCATCAGGTAAAGCTTGTCTGGCTGCAGCGCGTCCAGCCCCCAGCCGAACGGTTCGAAGTTGACCAGCAGGCTGGCCGGTGATTCCTCAAATGCCACAAATATCCCTGGCTCGCCACATTCGAGCGCGCCGTGGACAAGGAACTGCATAGCGAAGATGGTCTTGCCGGAACCCGGGCCGCCAAGCAGCAGCGTGGTGCGGCCCGCAGGCAGGCCACCGCGGGTAATTTCATCGAAGCCTTGCAGCCCGGTCGGCGTTTTACGCGGCGCTGGAGTGGCGGACTCGCGAATCGGCTCGGCGGCCGCTGGCGCTGCAGGTTGCATGGTTGCTGGTGCCTCAGATGCGGCGCTGCCCGCGAATGCCGACAGAACGCGCAAGTCTTGGCAGAGGGGGGAGGGGGATGTCTGTGCGGAAGCGAACTGATCTCCGTTCCGCTAGCCCCAATGCGATTCGCTCAAACCTTCCGAGGCCCGTTCGCCCTGAGACGTGAGCGCCGTCGCCGACTGGGTTTTGTCCCCGCACATCAGCCAATTTTGCAGGCCGCCATCCGCGGTACCTGTGCGAGCGGCGGAAGCCGCGACGCTCTACGACAACTGACCGAACTGGGCGACCAAATCGCGGCTTCCGGCGCTCCCACCAAAACGCGGTGCGGACCGCTGTTCTTGGACAGGTATCGAAGCCTGTCCTGATGCGTCGCCGACTTGCGGTATCGCTGCCCTGTAGTGTCGCTGTCCTGCGGTATCGCTGCCCTGAGCTGTTGCTGCCCAGAGGTATCGAGGGAGCATCCGCCAACTGACGCGCTTGGCAGCATTCCTCGCGCGGGCCACACTGCGCGGCATGGAGTCCCGATGAAGCTGCTGAGCGGATTGCTGGATCGGCTGTTGCTGCTGCTGACGGTGGCAGGGGTCGGCGTACTGCCGGCCTTTGTGCAGCAGTATCGACAGCGGCTTGGCGGCCGGCTGGATCAGGTCAACGAGGATCTGAGCGCGTGGCAACAGATTGCGGATCGCTTGCATGGCGGCGATATGCGCGCCCTGATCGAGCATCACCGTGACAGCGGCGACGCCACGTTTGTTGCCGCTGGCGATGCCTTGCAGTTCATGCTGGGTCAGCAAGCGGAGCTGGAGGCGGCACTGGCGGCCATGCAGGGCAGCCTGCCCGAGCAAGTGTTGGGCTGGCTGCAACACTTGCGCTGGAACGATGTCGAGGCGACGTGGGCGCTGTTTCAGCCGCAGTTTCCGCTGGACCCGCAAGGGCTGCTGTTCGCCCTGCTCGGCGGCGGGCTGCTGTGGCTGCTGTTGGTCGGTGCAGGCTTCGCCACTATGGCTGGCGGCCGTCAGCTTGGCCGATCAATGGCCCGTCGCCGGCGTTTGCGCAGCTTGCGACCTGGCCGGACGAGTTGACCGAAGTTGGGTTGCTTGAGGCAGCTGCGGACGGCACCTGGGCGCGGCGCCTGAATGCAAGTCTGAATCCTGAGCACGTGGGGCAAGACGGTGAGTGTGCGGCCCCGCACTGAAGCCCCGATGCAGCGAGCGCAGGCTGTGGCCACGCACCTAGATATTCATCCGGGCTAAGCCCGGGGCGTAGTCGGCCGCTGTAATCCGGCCGATGCATCGTTTCCAGTAGCACCGCCTGCGCTCCCCTTTCCTGGCTAGCGTCTGTGCGGATTTGCCAACCACAAGTCGTTGCATGTGGCCATTCGCCTCAGTCCAGGCGAGGCCGACCGCAGGCTCAACGTGAAGGATCATCCAATGAACCACATCACCATCCAGTCAGAAAACGAGAATCTCGCGAAGAAAGAAGAAGCTGATCGCGCCAATCGCGATCCGCTCAGCGGCGCGCCGGGTTCACACCCCGTCGGTACGGCGCTCGGCGGCTCCTCCGGTGCGGTTGCCGGTGCCCTTGCCGGTACCGCTGTTGCCGGGCCTATCGGTACCGTGGTCGGTGCCGTGGTTGGTGTATTGGCCGGAGGCCTGGCCGGCAAGGCGATTGGCGAATCGGTCAATCCCACCGAAGAAGACACCTATTGGCGCGGTCGTTACGTCAACGAGCCGTACTACGAGAACGGTCGTGCCTATGATGACTACGCGCCTGCCTACCGCACGGGTTACATGGCACGTTCCGAGAACGATGTCCGTTCGTTTGACGAAGCCGAGGCCGACTTACAAGCGCGTTACCTGCGTGATCGTGGCGCGTCCAAGCTCGAATGGGCACAGGCGCGTGCGGCGACTCGCGCGGCATGGGATCGCAGCGCCCCAACGTCAAGAAGCTGAGTGATGCAGCGGTCGTTTGGGAGCACGCCAAGTCACTGACTTGAGCAGACACGTGATCCCGACCTTCGACAACGGCACCCTTTGGTGCCGTTGTCGTCAACGGCTGCCTCTGGGTTGGACAATCACAGGCGCTGGGCCAATCACAGGCGCTGGGCCAATCACAGGCGCATCGATCAGAACGCCAATCATCGGCGGGGCTCAACGTCGGGCGCGCCGATGCGGACGAGCGCGCGGCCTAAGGCCTCGGGTTGCGACCAAACTGAGGCGGGCAGGTCGAGCAGCGCGCGCAGGCGCACTTTGATGGTGGCGTGCGCACGGGCGAATGCCGCGGCCTTGTCGGTATCGCTGCCATCGATGCGTGCCGGGTCCGGCAAGCCCCAGTGGACGTGCTGGAAGTCGCCAAAAAGCACGGGGCAAGTTTCCGTCGCGGCGCTGTCGCACACGGTCACGACCAGATTCAGCGACGCTGCGTTGTCGCCAGAGAACTCGTCCTAGGACTTGCTGCGCAGCCCATCCACCGCAATGCCGCTGGCTTGCAGCTGTGCGATCGCGAACGGATCGATGCGACCGGTTGGCTGGCTGCCGGCGCTGAAGGCCTGAAAGCGGCCCGTACCCCATGCGTTGAGAGTGGCTTCGGACAACACGCTACGTGCGGAGTTGCCGGACACACGATCAGGACGCGATGGGTCATGGGTGTCAGGCTCGGGGTCTGAAAAATGGCGGGCTCCAACAATCAACAGGGCTACGCAGTCAACATGGCCGCTTGGAATTGATTGCACCGTCGCCGCCGCTGTCCACACAGCCGTTGTGAGTGAGAGATTTGATCGTGCCGTTCATGGTTTCGAAGTTGGCGCGATAGCAGATTAAGCGACCGCGCGGCTCACCGTGAACCAAGCCGGCGTGGGCTAGTTACTTCAGGTGAAACGATAAGGTCGCGGCTGGCACCGACAGCGAGTAGGGATTTCGCCAGCCACGCGTCACTGCGGGCTCGCCTCGACCAGCATGCGAAAGATCGACAGCCGGGTGGCGCGTCCGAGCGCGGACAGCGCAGGCAGCGCTTGCGACCTTTCCATGAATTTGGAACAGTCGAAGCATGCAGCGAGCACTAGCCCTAAGCGACCACACATGAGCGGCCCGGCGGCACCACGCATCGGTCGCGAATGCACATCCTTTACGGCTCACGGCGACCGCAGTCGTGCAACCGCTAGCTCGCATTGGAAGACTGCGGTCCAGCGGCCAGGCGACAACCGCCCCCAATCCGCTACGACAGGCCGATAATCAGGGAGACCACAACTCAGGAGTGCAGGCAATGGCCGACAGCCCGGTGATGCAGGTCCAGTTCCATGGCGCCGTCGGCGAGGTCACCGGTTCGCGGCATCTGGTCGAATGTGGCAAGCGCCAGGTCCTGCTTGATTGCGGAATGATCCAAGGCGGTCGCGGCGAGGCGGCGCGCAATTCGGCCGCGTTCGGCTTTGATGCACGGCGGCTCGATGCGGTGGTGGTCAGCCACGCTCACATCGACCACATCGGCCGGCTGCCGCTGCTGCTCAAGCGCGGCTATGGCGGACCGATCTACGCCACCCCGGCGACCATCCATCTGGCGCGCATCATGCTCGAAGATTCGGCATCGCTGGCCGCCGCCGACGCCGAGCGCGAGACGCGCGTGCGCCTGCGTCGCGGCGAAGCGCCGGTTGCGCCGCTCTACTCCTTGAACGACGTCGCTGACACGCTGCAACGGATGCGGCCAATCGACTACGGCGTGGCGCAGGAGATCCTGCCTGGAATTAACGTCGACTTCGAGGACGCCGGCCACATCATCGGTGCCGCCAGCGTCAGGCTGACCGCAGAGCTTGGCGGGCGCCGCCGCAGTCTGGTGTTCTCCGGCGATATCGGCCCGAAGAATACGCCGTTCCTGTGCGACCCGACGGTTCGCAACGAGGCCGACTTGCTGTTGCTGGAAAGCACTTACGGCGACCGTTTGCACCGCTCGCGCGAAGAGACCGTCGCCGAGATGGGCGAAATTCTTGATCACGCCTGGCAGGACGGCGGCAACGTCCTGATCCCGGCTTTTGCGGTCGGCCGCAGCCAGGAAATCCTGTACTGGTTTGCCCGCCACTTTGACGACTGGGGACTGGCGCGCTGGAAGATTTATCTCGACTCGCCGATGGCGAGCAAGGTGGTGGAGGTCTACAAGCGTCACGCCGATTTGTTCGACGCTGACGGCAAACGCCGCATGCTCGGCGGCAAGGGTCCGTTTCAGCTGCCCAACCTGCGCCTGGTCAGTGACGCGCAGGATTCGATGGCGCTGAACCGTCGCGGCGGCGGCGCAATCATCATCGCCGGCTCGGGCATGTGCAACGGTGGCCGCATCCGTCACCACCTGCGCCACAACCTGTGGCGCGAGAATGCCGATGTGCTGTTCGTCGGCTATCAGGCGATGGGTACGCTGGGTCGCAGGCTGGTTGATGGTGCCCCGTTTGTCACCATCTTTGGCGAGAAGATTCAGGTGAAGGCGCGCCGCCACACCATTGGTGGCCTGTCGGCACACGCTGACCAGGCCGGGTTGCTGGAGTGGTACGGCAACTTCACCTCACGCCCGCCGGTGGCGCTGGTGCACGGCGAAGACACCGCCCGTCAGGCCTTGGCGGCCGAGCTCAAGAAGCGCTTCGGCACCGAAGTCACCATCGCGATGGCGGGGGGGCGAATGACGGTCTGAGCGCTCGCCTTGCGCGTCAACCGGCATTGCTCATAACCCGCGATCAGCGAATCGCAGTCGCCGCGCCGCCCTCTTCGGCTCTGATCGATTGAGGCTCCACGCACCCGCCTGCTGCGAGTAAGCCACTCAGCACGCCATCACATCTGTGGCCGCATGCACGCGACTGATCTGCGCCGCGCGGGCAGGAAAATCGCCTTCACAGCGACGCTGTTGTTAGCGGACGCCTCGAAACTGGGCGTCCTCATGCGGTTGCCAAGGCACGGCCTCCGGCAGCGGGGACCTACCGCACTTGCCGAGTCCGCCATTTGTACCTTTGTACAGTGGGCTTGGATGCCACGGATGCGGACACTGGGCCACTGCATCTTGCCGGAGCCGGCCATTGGATTTCCTGATCGTCCTCGCGTCGTTGAGCTTCCTGATGCTGGTGGCTTACCGCGGCTATAGCGTCATCCTGTTTGCGCCGGTGGCAGCAATGGGCGCGGTCCTGCTGACCGATCCGTCGCTGGTGGCACCGATGTTCACCGGCCTGTTCATGGACAAGATGGTCGGCTTCCTCAAGCTGTACTTCCCGGTATTTCTGCTAGGCGCGATCTTTGGCAAGTTGATCGAGATTTCAGGCTTCTCCAAGTCCATCGTCGCCGCCGTCATTCGACTGTTCGGCCCCGAGCGGGCGATGTTGTCCATCGTCGCGGTCTGCGCTTTGCTCACCTACGGCGGCGTATCGCTGTTCGTGGTGGTGTTCGCGGTGTATCCGTTCGCGGCCGAGATGTTCCGTCAGGGCAACATTCCCAAGCGGCTGATCCCCGGCACGATTGCCTTGGGCGCGTTCACCTTCACCATGGACGCGTTGCCGGGCACGCCGCAGATCCAGAACATCATCCCGGCCTCGTTCTTTGGCACCGACACCTGGGCCGCACCGGTCCTTGGCACGCTCGGCGGCGTGTTCATTCTCGCGCTGGGCATGGCTTATCTGGAATGGCGGCGGCGGGTGGCGCGGGCAGCGGGAGAGGGCTACGGCACTGAGTTGCTGAACGAGCCGGCGCCGTTTGCCGGCGACCGTTTGGCCAGCCCATGGTTGGCGCTGCTGCCGCTGGTGATCGTTGGCTTATCGAACAAAGCCTTCACCCTGCTGATCCCGGCCTACTACGGCGACAGCCACAGCTTCGCACCCTCGGTGATCGGCACGCCGGCACCCGTCGTGCAGGAGATTTCCAAAGTCGCAGCCATCTGGGCGGTGGAAGCGGCGCTACTGCTTGGCATCGTCACCGTGTTGGGGTTGGCGTGGCGGTCGGTCGCAAGCCAATTCGCCGAGAGCACCAAACCGGCGATTGGCGGTGCCCTGCTCGCATCTATGAACACCGCCTCCGAATATGGATTCGGCGCCGTGATCGCCTCCCTGCCAGGCTTTCTGGTGGTCGCAAACGCGCTCGGCTCGATTTCCGATCCGCTGATCAACGAAGCAGTAACTGTATCCGCCTTGGCTGGCATCACCGGCTCGGCTTCCGGCGGCCTGAGCATCGCCCTCGCCGCCATGGCCGATACCTTCATCAGCAACGCCAACGCCGCCGGCATTCCCATGGAAGTGCTGCACCGCGTTGCCGCCATGGCCAGCGGCGGCATGGATACCCTGCCGCACAACGGCGCCGTGATCACCCTGTTGGCTGTCACCGGCTTGACCCACCGGCAAGCCTACAAAGACATATTCGCCATCACCATCATCAAGACCACCGCCGTGTTCGTGGTGATCGGGATTTACTACGCGACCGGCCTGGTTTGACCCGGGCGTTGTTGTCGATGCATCGAATCAGGCAAGGCGAGCCCGGATAGAAATTGAATGCACCGTCTGCTGCTGCAACGCCCGCTAAAATCGCGGCATGCACCAGGTCGCCCGCGATCCGCCCCCCATCCCGCCAGAGAAGCCGCTGCCGTCAGACTGCTGCGAGAGCGGCTGCGAGCGCTGCGTGTTCGACATCCACGCAGAAGAGCTGGCGCACTACGAGCGCCAGTTGGCGGCTTGGAATGCGCGCCAGGACGGATGCCTAAGCTGACTCAAGCCGCGTACTCGCGTCGAGCAAGCATGTTATAGCCCGGATGCAGCAATTCGGAATCCAAGTGGCCTCGGCGATGCTCATCGCATGGCCTGCCGAATCGCGACCGATAACAAAGCCCGAGCGGCCGTCGCTGTCGGCAGCGCCTGTCGAATCGGCAGCGACCGCGACCGCGACCACGGCAACGGCTTGTCCAACCAAGTCGAGACGTAGACCATGTGTGTCGGCGGTCAGTGTCCGCGCCCTTCTCATGGCTGCGATCTGACCCCATCCGTTTCCAGTTGTCCGTTGAGCAACGTTTGCCGATGCCGCATCACACGCCACTGATCGCCATCCTGTCTGTCGGCTTTGTGCTGGCGTTTGTGCTGGGCACGCTGGCCCATCGCCTGCGCCTGTCGCCGCTGGTGGGATATCTGATGGCCGGTATCCTGTTAGGACCGTTCACGCCGGGCTTCGTCGCCGATCAAGCGCTGGCAGTGGAGCTGTCAGAAATCGGCGTGATCCTGCTGATGTTTGGCGTCGGCCTGCACTTCTCGCTGGACGACCTGCTCAAGGTCAAGAACATTGCGGTGCCGGGCGCGATTGTGCAGATCGGCGCGGCGATATTGCTCGGCTGGGCGCTGGCGTGGTGGATGGGCTGGCCGACGATGCAAGGGCTGGTGTTTGGTTTGGCGTTGTCGGTTGCAAGTACGGTGGTGTTGCTGCGGGCGATGGAAGATCGACGCCTGTTGGATACGCCGCGCGGTCGCATCGCGGTCGGATGGCTGATCGTCGAAGACCTGGTGATGGTGCTCGCGCTGGTCATGCTGCCGGCGCTCGCCGCCGCGTTTGCCGGGAATGGCGATGGCCACGTGAGTGTGGGCAGCGTGTTGGGCTCGTTGGCCATTACTTTGGGCAAAGTCGCTGCCTTCGTCGTGTTGATGTTGGTGGTCGGACGCCGAGCGATTCCGTGGTTGCTTGAGCGCGTCGCCGGCACCGGCTCGCGTGAGCTGTTCACGCTCTGCGTTCTTGCCATCGCCATGGGCGTGGCGTTTGGCTCGGCACATTTATTCGGCGTGTCGTTCGCCCTGGGTGCGTTCTTCGCGGGCATGTTGCTCAACGAATCCGAGCTTAGCCATCAAGCCGCCAATGATTCGCTGCCAATGCGCGACGCGTTCGCAGTGCTGTTCTTTGTTTCGGTCGGCATGTTGTTCGACCCCGCCGTGCTGTTGCAACAGCCGTTGCAGGTGTTGGCGACGTTTCTGATCATCGTGTTTGGCAAGTCGATTGCGGCCTACGCCATCGTCCGCTTGTTCGGCCATCCCAGCGATACCGCGTTGACGATTTCCGCCAGCTTGGCGCAGATCGGCGAGTTCTCCTTCATCCTCGCCGGGCTCGGCGTTTCACTCGCCGTCCTGCCTGCCGAAGGCCGCGATCTGATCTTGGCGGGCGCCATCTTGTCGATCATCGCCAACCCGTTCTTGTTCGTCTTGCTGGACCGCTGGCAAACGCGGCGGGATGCCAAGCAATCGGTCGTCGATGCAGAATCGGCGCTGCAGCTGCCGACTGGACCGGCTCTGATTGCCGAAGACCATGTCGTTGTCGTCGGTTTCGGCAGGGTCGGCACCCATCTCGCCCATCTGTTGCGCGAGCGCGGCCTCAACCTGGTGGTGATCGACAGCAACCCGTACCACGTCGAACTCGCCCACGCGGCGGGCTTCCCTGCCATTCGTGGCAACGCCTCATCGGCGCGCGTGCTCAAGGAAGCGCGTGCCGACAGCGCGCGGCTGGCAGTGATCGCGGTTGCGCAAGCGCTGGAGGCAGGCGAAATCGTTACCCGCCTGCGCGAGGCAAATCCAGCCATCACCGTATTCGCTCGCGCTCACAGCGAAGCCGAAGTGCGCCACGTGCTCGATCATGGCGCCGACGGTGCCGTACTCGCCGAACGCGAACTGGCCTGCAGCATGGCCGAAATGGTCATGGCCACGCCGCCCTTTCGGACCGCGGCGAGTAGCGCCGCCTGAGGTCGAGGCCGGTGCCCTGCGCAGCGCGCGTCGCTTCCAGCAGGTAGCCCGGATTCCGCTGCGCTGCACCCGGGCTACATTGGAGGCTCCGGTTCGCCCGCGACCGCGCTCACTCAACCCGCGTGGCACGCGTTTGTGGCTCACCGTTCAATGCCTCGGCGATGGTCATCGCATGGCCTGCCGAATCACGACCGATAACAAAGCACCAGCTGCCGTCGCTGTCGGTGGCACATAGCGAGTCAGCAGCGACCGCGACCAAGGCAACGCGTTGGCCGTCGAGGTCGAGGGTTAGTGCGTGCGCATCGGCGGTCAGTGTCCACTCAGCGCCGCGCTCAGAGCGAAAGCGACCCGCCAAGCCTGCGCGTTCGGAATCGCTCAAGGGATGCACGACGAGATCCGTCGAACCGGTCAACAGCAAGCGCAGTGCACGACGGCTCAGATGGCTGGCTTCGATGCCGCTGTCGGTGTTGAGCAGGACAATGGCGGTGAGGTCGTCGAGCGGCAGGTGCAGTAGCGAGGCCGTGTAGCCAGGCACAAAGCCACCTTGCTGGATGGCCTCACGGTTCTCGAACGGATGCCGCTTCCAGCCAAAACCGTAGCCGGAATACACCCCACTGGGCAGCGTGCGAGCTTGCCACGCTTGCTCGCGCAACGCAGGCGTGAGCAGCCGACCATCGCGCCAGGCGCGTACCCATCCGAGCAAGTCGGCAGCGGTCGCCAGCAACCCGCCCGAGGCGTGTGCCACGCTGGGGTCAATCACTTCGGCGGGCATGTACCAGTCGCCGGCCTTGCTGTAGCCAACCGCGGCCAGTGGTCCCGGATTTTCAGCAGAATCTACGCTGTTCAATCCAAGAGGCAACGCGACTTGGGCACGGATAGCGGCATGCCAACTGGCACCCACATAGCGCTCAAGCAAGGCACCCAACAGAACGTAACCAGAATCGGAATAGTAGAAATCGCTGCCGGGTGCGAAATGAAAATCTTCATTGGCGGCGTGTGCGATCAGTTCGGCGGTGGCTCGAGGCTGCTTCGCCCAACGCGGAAAGTCGACCATATCGACGATATTTGGCAGCCCCGACGTATGCGTAAGCAACTGCTCCACGGTCACCAGCTGATCGCCGACGGGGGCTTTGGCCACCTGCGTGCGGATGTCATCGTCGAGCCCGATGAGACCGGTCTGAACCAGCTGCAACACGCCAGCAGCAGTGAAGGACTGGGTGATCGAGCCCATCGGCAATGGCTGGGTGATTGTCATCGCGCGCTGTGTGGACATGTCCGCCAACCCATAGGCCTGATGCAGCAACACCTGCTCGCCACGCGCCACCAACACCACACCGCCCGGCGTATCGGCACGAAACTGGCTTTCCATGTAAGCGCCAAGCTCAGCATGCGCAATGACCGCGGGCAAGCCTTGATCTTCGATGGGCGGGCGTGCCGGCGTGGCACAGCCAGCGAGCACGACGATCAAGCAAGCCAGCAGTCGACGCAGCATGGGCGATATCCAGAGCGATCCAGCGTTGCACGATACGACGTTTACCGCGTCGGCCGTGGCCTGGCGAATGTCTGCACGCCGAACCACGTCCTGCCCTTGCCCAATTCGCCCGAAATTTGCCAGATTCGTCAGCCAATCTTGCACAACCGGCCAACCAGACAGACCTGCCCCATGTTTGAGCAACGTCCAACCAACCGCTGCCAGCGCAAACGCCCAATCGACCTGCCGCTGCTGGCGACGCTGTTGCTATTGCAGGTGGCCAATGTGCACAGCGAAACGCTGCCAAACGAGTCCTATGATCCGGCGTGGTACCCCGATCCCACATCCGGTAGCGTTGTGTTGTTCGGCGGCGATCTGGGCGATGGCAATTACGCGGGCGGGACGATACCGCTGGGCGCCGGTCAGCACCATATTCCCGGTCGCCACTTTGTCGCCGGCGACGGCTGGTGGGTGATCGCCTGTGATGCAGCGGGCTGCAACCTGCATCGCACATCGTTGACAACGACGAAAAGCCGTCACAACACCTACGACGGTCCGGATGTGCCCAGCCAAATCCTCAACTGGGGTCCACTGCCGTATGGGCTCGATGCAGATCGCCTGTCCGTCGCATCACCCGATCCCGTGGACTACCGCTTGCGCCAACCCAGTGATGCCACCCTGCTTGCCATTTTCAAGCCGATCCGCGAATTGAGTTCATTGGCACTGAAGGAACGTGAGTTGACCACTTGGTGGTATGCGCGAAAGCCAACGGAGGCCACGAGACATCCCTACGCCCTCAACGTGCGCCCAACCTCAAAACAAACGTTTGCTTTGGAAGGTATCGGCGACCTGGTGATCGCCATTGACAGAAAGCAGGCGGATCAACCGACCCGGATCGTGCTCGAATTGGAGGGTGTCATCCAAGACCTCGGAGAACTCGAGCTGCACCTGATGTCACCCGATCATCTGCCGATTGAAGATTTTGTGCAGTGGATCGGCGACCTCGACGGCGACAGCAAACCCGATCTGCTGATCAATCACAGCGGCTATTTCTGGGACACTCGTTTGTGGCTATCGAGTCTGGCCAAAGGGGACGAACTGGTTGGCGAAGCCGGACGCTTTGCCTACTCGCCACCAGACTCGGCGGGATGTTGAGTGGTGCAACGGTAGTGGGATGAAGCTGCCGACATGTTGACGGAGCAAGGTTGTGAGGCGATCGCGCAATCAGAGCGCGACTCAACTGTCGTCAAAATCGAACGGTTCATCTTCGTAGGGACCGTCATCCCACTCGTCGTCTTCCTCTTCGGCCTCTTCGCCAGCGTCATCTTTGCCTTCGGCACTCTCTTTGTCAGCCTCTTCCTTCGGCTTGTCAGAGCCTTGCTTGGCTGTCGCAAGCAGGGTTGATGTTTCAGGCTCTGGCGTGGCAGTTGGCTCGGCCTCTGCAGTGCGCGCGTCGGAGTTTTTGTCTTCTGCGCTGTCGCCATCGGCGCCCTTGCCTTCTGCAACTGCTTTGCTTTGGTCGCCCGTTTCGCATTTGTTGTCGCCGTCGCAGGCGTCATCACTGAGCAAGTCAAACGAATGGCCGCCACTGCGGTTGTTGTCCGTCGCAGAGCCGGCTGCCCGAGCCGGTTCGCTAGACCACGCGAGTGCAATGGCTGCACCGAGAGCCACTGCGAACAACGCCGTCTTCATCGTGAGCTTCCTTGGATGGGGTCGCGGGCTGCTTGGCGCGCTTGGCAAACCTAAGTCCGCCAGGCGGCTGGCAGCCGCAAGCCCTGCAGTGGCGACGATGCCGCCATGGTCAGGTTGACCTATTTAGCGCTTGTCCTGCCCGCGTGCATAGTGGTCGTTGGCTAGTCCACCTCAGCCGTTGTCCAACAGGCTGCTAAGCTCAACACAGCTGCCGCAAGCGTTGATTGAACCCGGAGAGTGGAACGAGTGCGGCCGCCAAGGCCAAACCAAGGGAGTGGAGCATTGTTGAGACTCGATATGGGTTGGCTCGCGCTCCCCGCGTTGCTGGTGCTGACTGCGTGCGCCACCCCGCCGCGTACGACCACGCCAGGTCGCACGCCGACCGAGGTGCGCGAGCAACTATTCGAAGTCCTGCTACCTCGCACTCTGAATGACCGCACAGGCTGGGCGGGCGATATCCAGACAGCGTTTCAGCTGTTGAAGATTCCGCCCAGCACGGAAAATCTGTGCGCCGCGTTGGCGGTGACTGAACAGGAGTCGGGTTACAAGGCCGATCCGCCGGTCGCGAATCTGGCCACGATTGCGCGCACCGAGATCGAGCGTCGCGCCGCCGTGATTCATATTCCCAAAGCCGTCGTCGAGGCAGCGCTCAAGCTGTCCTCAACCGATGGTCGCAGCTACGCCGCGCGGCTGGCTTTGGTCCGAACCGAGCGCGATATGAGTGAGTTGTTTGAAGAGTTCATCGGCCGTGTGCCGCTGGGCAAAAAGCTGTTTGCCGACGCCAATCCGGTGCGCACCGGCGGGCCCATGCAGGTCAGTATCGATTTTGCCCAGCGTCATGCGGCGGAGCGCGGGTATCCGTATGGCAATGAGCTGTCGATTCGACACGAGGTGTTTACCCGTCGCGGCGGCATGTACTTTGGGATTGCCCATTTGCTGGGATATCCCAACGCCTACACGCAGCACATTTATCGATACGCCGATTTCAACGCCGGTTGGTATGCCAGCCGCAACGCTGCGTTCCAAGCGGCGGTAAGCGTGGCCAGTGGCGTGCCGCTGGAGCTGGATGGTGACTTGATCTTGGCAAAGCCACGCTTGGGTGCTGCGGCCATTGGCCGCACCGAAGCGGCGGTGCGATCACTCAGCGGGCCGCTGGCGATGAGCGAATCCGCGATCCGGCGCGCGCTGGAAAGAAGCGATCAATTCGACTTTGAAGAGAGCGATTTGTACGCGCGCCTGTTTGAATTGGCAGAGTCACGTGCCGGCAAGCCGCTGCCGAGGGCCGTGCTGCCGCGAATCCAATTGGTCAGCCCCAAGATCACCCGAAAACTCACCACCGAATGGTTCGCGACGCGCGTGCAGGAGCGTTATCAGCGCTGCGTGAACCGGGCGTTTGGGCAGCCCTGATTGGGCCGCAGCGGAACTGGCGAGATGCGGCGCGGAGGCGGCGTTTACTGCCTATTCCACGCCAATCCAGTCCACCGTCAGTGCGAAGCGCCCCTCCCGCTTGTCGCCAATCAGCAGGCCGATCTCGCGCACCTGCGCCGGATTCATCGGCGGACCCTGCAGTGCTGAGCCACGCACCGTGGGCTTCAGCGAATCCAGCGGAAGGCGCACCTCGGTCCACTGACCGTCGGTGGTGTTGAACTCGGCACCATATGACACAGCGATGCCTCGGTAGCTGGCATCCGTTGCAAGCCGCAACTGGTAGCGGCGGCCGTCACCCCTTACGCGCAGCAGTACTGCGCTGGCGCCACTGAGGTCGAAGTCGCGGTCAATGCTGCGCACCGAAGAAAAACCACCGTTGTTAGCCAGCGACAGCTCACCACTGAACTGTAACTGCCCGTCGGCCACCACTGGACCACCGCGCGAAAGCCCGCCCATCACGCCATCGTTCACTGCAACCCAGCGTGGCTCCTGCGGACTGCCGTCGAAATTGATGATCGGGCGCATGGCGGATTCCGGGGATGCGGCGGCGGTTGCCAGCAAAAGGCCGTGGGACAGCAGGATGGCGGCGAAGCGTTGCGAAGGCATAGCCGTATTGCAACGCTGCGGGTGTCGGTGTGGTGTGAGCGCTGCGAAATGGGGAGCCATTTCGGCGCCCCGGTGCGGGCTACTGCTTTTTTGCACACCCTTCCGCAAGGCTGCTCGGGACGGGCAGGTCGCGGGATTTGTAAAGCGAGTAGACAACGCCGATCACTAGCAGCCCAAAGGTGACGCTGAGCGAGATAGCCGGATCGAGCTTGCCAAAAATCTGGTTCCAGAAGATCTTGCAGCCGATGAACACGAGGATCACCGCGAGAGCGTACTTCAGGTACTTGAAGCGGTGGATCACTGCCGCGAGTGCGAAGTAGAGCGCACGCAAACCGAGAATGGCAAAAATATTCGAGGTGTAGATGATGAAGGGGTCGGTAGTGATCGCCAGGATCGCCGGCACCGAGTCCACCGCGAAAACGATGTCGGCAACCTCCACCAGCACCAACGCCAGGAACAGGGGGGTGGCCCACAGCAGCGGGCGTCCTTCGCTGTCTCCCGGCTTGGGCAGGCGGACAAAGAAGCGGTTGCCGTGCAGCTGGTCGGTCACGCGCAGGTTGCGACGCAGGAACCCGAGCAGCGGATTGCTACCGATATCCGGCATGTTGTCGATCACCCACAGCATTTTGATGCCGGTGAAGATCAGGAACGCGCCGAACAGGTACAGCACCCAACTGAACTCGCTGACCAACGCCGCGCCTATGCCGATCATGATCGCGCGCAGCACGATCACGCCGAGGATGCCCCAGAACAACACCCGGTGCTGGTAAATCCGTGGAATCGCCAAGTAGCTGAAGATCAGCGCGATGACGAATACATTGTCCAGCGCCAGCGACTTCTCGATCAGGAAGCCGGTGTAGTACTGCATTCCGCTGGTGGATCCAAGGTGCCACCACACCCATGCCCCGAAGATGATCGCCACGCTGATGTAGCCGGCCGAGAGGTAAAGGCTCTCTTTGACTTCGATCTCGTGGTCTTTCTTGTTGAGCACGCCGAGATCGAACACCAGCAAGCTGATGACGATGGCAATGAACAGCAGCCACAGCCAGAGCTCCTGGCCGAGGAAATCGTGCAACAGCAAACCCATGAGCGTATTCATGGAAGGCCCCTCCGCGGGCGAGATCAGACGACGACATCGCAGCAATACGCTGCCAGAGGGGCCCGTCGAAGCGCCTAGGCTAGGCGGGCAGGCGATCCGGAAAAATCGGAAATAGGTGAGGCAACTCTTCGGGAAATCCGAAGGATCAGGCGATGCCCAAGGCTTTGCCCGCGGCGTCAATGATCGCGCGCACGCTGGGATGGCTGACGCGCCGCTCGGCGGAGATCGCGTAGTAGGACTCTTCAATGTCGCCGGCCTGGCCGAGCAGCAGCGAATCGTAGGCGTGCGAGATCTCGTCGGCGATCGCGACCGGTGCGGGAAACACACCGGCGCCGGCGCGCCCGAAGGTCTTCATCAAGGCGGTGTCGTCGAACTCGGCGACCACTCGCGGCACCAGGCGCTGCGCTTCAAACCAGTCCATCAACTGTGCGCGCACCGGAGAGTCGTCGCCGGGCAGTAGCAGCGGCTGACCATGCAGGCAGCGCGGGTAGGTTTTGCGCGACAGCTTCAGCGCGCGCGGCGCGAACAGCCCGATCGGGCTGCTGCCTAGCTTGTGGTTCCAAGTGCGCAGGTTCAGACCCGGCGGTAGCGGCCGAATCGACAGCACACAGTCCAGCCGGTGCAGCGCCAGATCCGCCAGCAGGTTCTCCAGCTTGCCCTCGCGACAGATCAGGCGCACCGGCTCCGCCTGCTGCTGCGCCGGCGCGAGCAGCCGGTGGGCCACGGATTTCGGCACCGCGTCGGCCACGCCGACGCGAAAGTTTTGTGCTTGAACGGCAGGCAGGGCATTAAGCGCTTCGCCCATTTCCGCCGCCAGCGAGAACATCTCGTCGGCATAGGAATAGGCCACGCGTCCAGATTCAGTCAGTTCCAGACGCTTGCCCACTGGCGTGAACAGGGCCACGCCGACGCTTTCTTCCAGCAGCTTGATCTGGCCGCTCAAGGTCTGTGGCGTGAGGTGCAACTTCTCCGCCGCACGGGTAATGCCGCCGGCGCGCACCACTGCCCAGAAGTAGTGCAGATGCTTGTAGTTCAGCGAACGGCGCATCGCATCATCCTTCGAAAAAACCGCAATGAGAGATCGGAACTTACTGCTTTTATCGAACTACTTCCAGCCTCAGGCTGAACTCGTCCAAATCACGGGAGTAAAGCACCATGCGTATCGACATTCACGCTAGCGGCTTCGCGCTTACCGATTCCATCCAGACCCATCTGCAGCGCCGGATCGAGTTTTCGCTCGACCGCCTGCGCGGGCGCATCCGCTGCGTGTCGGTCAGGCTGTCCGACATCAACGGCCGGCGCGGCGGCATCGACAAGCGCTGTCAGCTGCAGGTGCATTTGACGGACAGCGGTGAGGTGGTGGTTGCGGACGTGCAGCGCGACCTGTATGTCGCCATGACCCGCGCCGTGGATCGCGCCTCCGCCGCGATCGTCCGCCGGCTGGGGCGGTTGCGGCGTTCGCAGGCAAGCATCGCGCTGGCGCGGCTCCCAGAGCGCCCAGTCCCGCGTCTGCGGCGGCCGGCTGCGGAGCACTTGGCATGAACCGAATCGATGCGGCGCAGCCCCTGTGGGCACACCTAAAACGCCTGCCGCGAGCGGTGTGGATTGCCGGCGGTTTCGCCTTGCTGCTGATCCCGCTGCTGTTGCTGTGGCTGCTGATCTCACTGGTCGGCGGCGCCTGGCAGGCGGGTGGAGCCTTACTCGGACAGGGGCGCGAGGCGCTGCAGACCGCGCTGCCCGCAGACGTGCAGCGGCTCGCCCGCGAGCTACCAACGGTCGGTGCGCTGGAAACCCTGCAGTCCGAGGCGCAGCAACGGGCGCAGGCCGAACTTGATCGTCTGAAATCGGCCATCCCGGCCTCCGCCGAGGCGCTGCAGCAGGGGCTGGCGGCTGCCGCCTTGCCGGCAGCAGCAGCGAATCTGCGTCAATTGACCGAGCAGGGTCGCGTCACCGCAGACCAGGCGTTGTCGTCCTTGCTGGGCGGCAAGCGACCGGCCGCCGATGTCAGCGGCGAAGACCCGCCCGGAGTGATCCGCTTGCCGGGCTTCGTGCGCACCGCGTTTGTCCGCGATGGCGATGCTCTGAAGGTGTCTTGGGCCGGGCCTGCGCCGCACGCCGAAGTCGTCGCCTTTTACACACAACAGCTCGGCGCCTCGGGCTATCGTGCAGAAGTACTGGAGGCCGGGACCCGCTCCGAGGTGGTGAGCTTTGAATCGGCAGAGCGTCGGCTGACGCTGAGCGCCAGCGACGACGGCCGCGGCGGCAGCAAGATCGACTGGGACCTGCAGTGACGATCACGTCAGGAAGGGGCAGGCTCACTTTCGCTGATGCCGGAAGCAGTGTGGCGGCGACGCCTTAAAGGCGGGTGGGCCGAATTGAGAGTTGCAAACGTGTGCCGGCGCGTACCTGAAGGGCGTCAGGTAGCGCTCCTTCCGGTCATCAGCGGGCAGGTAAAGCGGGCCCCGACTTGCCGCGGCGATCCAACCACGCCATGACCTTGCGGGCAGTCAATCCGTGCAGCAGGATCGAAAGCACGACCACGAGGCAGACGACTGCCCACAGTTCGTCGGCATCATTGAAGTAGGCATGGTTCATGGCGAACGCTAGGTAATACAGCGAGCCGATACCGCGTATGCCGAACACTGCGATTGCCCAGCGCTGCCCCCGCGACAGGCGCGCACCAATCAGCCCCAGCCAGCCGGCCAATGGACGCACCACCAGTACGAATGTCAGCGCAAACGCGACTTCCCGCCAATTCAATGTATTCAGAATCCCGCCCGCAAGCGCGCCACCCAGCAATAGCAGCATCAGTGCCATCAGCAGCTTCTCGCACTGCTGCGCAAAGGTATCCAGGGTCGCGTGGTACTGATGCTCGCGCTCCTGCTGGCGCACCACCAGCGCCGCCACAAAAACTGCCAAAAAACCATAAGCGTGGCAGAGTTCGGCGACGCCGTAGACGATCAGGGTGATCGCAAGCGCAGTCAGCCCATCGCTGCTGGTCGACAGGGTGGGATTGCGTTCGCTGCGAAAGATCAGATGCATCAGTGCGTAGCCCACCAAGGCACCGATGAACACACCGCCCAGCACCCGCCACAGCAAATCCAATGCCAGCCAGCGCCCCCACTCCATCGGCTCGCCAACGGCGGCCATCGCCAGCATTATCGCCAGCCAAACAAAGGGGAACGCGAGGCCGTCGTTGAGCCCGGCTTCCGAGGTCAGCGCGAACCTGACCGGGTCTTCGCCTCCTTCCCCCGGACCGTGGACTTGCACGTCCGACGCGAGCACCGGATCGGTGGGCGCGAGTACCGCGCCCAACAGCATCGCGGTGGCCACGCCGTAGCCCAGCCAGACATGGCCCAACAGCAGGCCAGCCAGAATGGTCAACGGCATCGTGATTCCCAGCAACCGCCAAGTGAGCGACCAGCGCCGCCAACCAAAGCGGGTGTCGATGCGCAAACCCGCGCCCACTAGCGCCACTAGCACCGTCAGTTCCGCCAAGCGCTCGGCGATGAGCGGAAAGCGCACCGGGTCCGCCGGTGGCAACGGCAACGGCAGCGCGAACAAGACCGCCCCCAGCGCTACGTAAAGGATGGGAAACGTCAGCGGATGCAGTTTCGCCAGATGCGGCACCCATGCCGCACCCAGCAGTGCCAAGCCAACCAGCATCAAGGCGAGTTCGTAGGTATCCATCGATTCTCAGCGCTGAAAGCTGGCAGGTAAGGTTCTCCCGATCACAGCAAAGGTAGCCGCGCCAGGCGAAGCTGGCGACAATCGGTGCGGCGTCCCTGAACACCCGGCGCGGGCGGATGCTCTGTGCTCATCATGAAGCCCTCACTGGCTCATGGCGATTGGCACACGGCGACCGGTTCACGGCAACGCCGCACTCACTCGCCAGATCGTGTTGCCGACATCGTCGGCCACCAGAACGCCTCCGGCACCATCAACGGCCAGCCCCACCGGGCGACCGTTAGCCTTGCCTTCAGACGAGAGAAAGCCGGTCAACAGATCCTCGGGCATGCCAACCGGTTGACCGTTCTCAAATCGAAGCGCGACAACCTTGTAGCCAACCAGATCAGCGCGGTTCCAAGAGCCGTGCTCGGCGATCAGCGCCGCGCCATGCAGCCGGTCTGGCAGCGCCGTTCCGGCGTAAAAGACCAGACCCAGTGGCGCCACATGCGCACCGAGCGCGTAATCGGGGACCCGCGCTGTGGCGACCAGCTCGGGTCGTTGCGGTTTCACCCGCGGATCAAGGTTTGCGCCGTAGTAGCTGTAGGGCCACCCATAGAAGGCGCCGTCGACGATTTCGGTGAGGTAGTCCGGCACCAGCTGGTCACCCAAGGCATCACGCTCGTTGACTACGGCCCACAGCTTGCCGCTTTCGGGCTGCCAAGCGAGGCCGACCGGATTACGCAAGCCGGTGGCGACGACAGTGCGCTGACCGCTTTCGATGTCGATACGCAGGATGGCCGCGCGGTCGCTCTCTTTGTCCATCCCACCCTCAGCCGCGTTGCTGTTGGAGCCCACGCCGACATACAGATGGCGACCGTCCGCGCTGGCCAGCAGGCTCTTGGTCCAGTGATGATTGAGCGGCCCTGGGCCGTGCGGCAATTCGGCGATGAGCCGGCCGGGCGCCTCGGCGCGCAGTTGTCCTGGCCGATAGTCAAACGCCAGCACGGCCTCGGCGCTGGCGACGTACAGGGTCTGTTCTACCAGCGCCATGCCGAATGGCGATTGCACGCCCTCGACAAATGTCTCCGACTGCTCCGCCACGCCGTCGCCATCGGCATCGCGTAACAAGGTGACGCGGTTTGGGCTCTCGACCCCGGCACCGGCATTGCGCATCAGCCAGCCCATGACCTTGCCCTTGATGCCCTTGATCGCGCCCGAGTCCGGCGGCGCATTGCTTTCGGCGACCAGCACATCCCCGTTCGGCAGCACCAGCAGCCAGCGCGGGTGCTGCAGGCCACGGGCGAACGCCTGCACCCGCAGACCTGCTGCCGGGATCGGTGCCTCGGCGTTCTTCCAGCCAACGGCTTTGGCGATCTCAACGGTCGGGATCAGCATGGGGTCCGGCTTGGGCAAAAGCGGTTGCGGCCCGATCGACTGTGACTCGGGGCTTGCCGATTGGGAGACGCAGGCCGTCAGCAGAATCGAAAGCGATAGTCCCGCGAACGCGGCGCAGCTCCAGCGCAGTACAAGTCTCACGCGTGAATCCTTTTTGCCGCTTGGTTGAACCCGAGCAGCAAGTCGCGTGCCAGTCGAACCTGTTCGAGTGATCGGCTCCACTAGTCTTTGCACCAGCCCTGGCACCAGCCCTATCCCGAGGCGGTCTTTGGATTCGTCCGAATGCAGTGCTCTGGCCACCTTGGCTGGAGCAGGCACCCCGCCTTTCCGGGCAACCTGCGCGTCGTGTGGCCGCGCTTTGCACGATCAAGCGCCGCCGCGTGCTCGCCAGGCGTCGCGCCGCACATCGCCCCAAAAAGCCCAACGTATCGATGCAGTCAATGACCCTGCCCCCGCGATTGGGCCCGCATTTGGCGCAAGTGCGCGCGAGCCCGTTTTGGGGCTTTTACGATGCTGGATGCCGCGCCAGCAGGGCCAGCATGTCGTCGCTGATCAGCCACGGATTGTCGTCTTCTGGCGTTGCCCAGCGCTGAACGCTCAGCCGATGTTGCGCAAGATCCCGTTCGATCCGATCCAGAACGCGACGCCAATCCGCGTTGCCATCGCGCTCGATCCCGCAATACTCGAACGTATTGAGCAGCAACTCGACGATGACAGCTCGCGCATCGGCACCAGCATCCGCGCTGTCGTAGGCCTCAAGTGCAGCCTCCACCGACGACGGATCCGCCATCGCCACCGGCCAATCCTCGACGCCGACATCATCATCGTGCTTGACACCAAAACGGGCGTTGAGCCGATCAATGGTCTTTTCGGTCCAAGCACACATCGGATCCGACGGGGTCGTCATGCGGGCATTCTCACTTCAGAGCGGGGCAGCGGGATGCGTAACCCGCCAGTGGCCAAACGTACCACCGTTCTGCACCGCACCGCACCGCCTTGGCGACAGCGCAAAATGCGTCCGTTGCGCGGCCGGGAAGAATGGACTCAGGTTTACTTCCGATGAGCGGTACGTAACCCTGATCCCGTTTTTGCGCTAGAGCCGCGCGAGCGAAACTTCTGATCAGGACACCCATGCGAACCTTTGTACTAAGAGCGCGGGCGGCACCCACAGACAGCCAACAACTGCTGGCTTGTGTTGGCAAAGAGGCCCACACCGAAATCCTCGCGCATACGCTGATGAACGCGATCTTCGTGGCCCAATCGCATCGCACCGATGTCGTCGTATATCTGGTGTTGGAGAGCACCAAGGATTTCTCCCGCACCATCCGTTTTGAGGCCAACGCCATGCATGACATCGGCGGCTTCAATGAGCAGGCGCTGCTGAGCAAAGTCGCCAAAGCGCTGGACGCCTCCCGAGGCATGGGGAAAGACGAGATCCGACCGGTGGAATCAGGCGTGACGGTGCGTACCGTCAGCTTCGAGCGGCTAGTGCAGGAGCTGGCGGCAGATCATCAGCTGTTCGTGATGGACAGGAAGGGCACATCGGTGCGTGAACAGGCGTTTCAAGAAAACCCCTGCTTCCTGCTGACTGACCATATCCCGATGCCGAAAAAGACCTTTCACAGTCTTGAGCGCCTGGGTGCTGGCAAGATCTCGTTGGGATCGAAGATGCTGTTTGCTTCGCAGTGCGTGGTGCTGATTCATCATGAGTTGGATCAGCGATGACGGCAACTTGGCAGCCTGTCGGACACAGGTCGGCCTAACTGCAAATCCGTCTATGTTGTTCAGTAATCCCCCTCATAAATTGTCCCTGACACCATTTTCGCTCCGCCCGCGTCCATGGGGGCGATGAAGGGTTACCCAGCTCGATCTGAGTGGTGTTGATCCCGTGCGTGGCGCTGCGCTTCATCGGTGACGCGACGCTGCTAACTGAACCTGACCCGAATGACACTTGCTCAAAGCTCGTCATCCCGGCAAAAGCCGGGATCCAGTGCTGTTGAAGCTTTGCTATTGGCTGGAAGTGCTGGATTCCAGCCTTCGCCGGAATGACGATTGTTTGGCGCTTGCGCTTAAGTTAACCCGGCCCTTTCATGAATGCGTCCGATGATCGCGCAGGATCCTGATCGCACAGGGGATTCTCTGAAGGAGCGGCGTATCGGGCCATGCGGCCGACTGAAGAGAATTCCCTGTGCGGTCAGGAGACATCGGGGCGGAAGCCCCGCGTAGCGGCGAAGCCGCCGAA
>ENA-ORBV01004734-ORBV01004734.1-microbial-mat-metagenome-genome-assembly--contig:-NODE-4734-length-25780-cov-16.821033_pt1 | contig 25780 bp, 24 predicted proteins | sample MGYA00237777_ERZ505514 | MGnify/ENA primary metagenome ERZ505514 (study PRJEB26160, sample SAMN06269048) | microbial mat metagenome | isolation source: Oligotrophic lake microbial mat | place... | reverse complement strand
TCAAGCAGAAGACGGCATACGAGATTCGCCTTAGTCTCGTGGGCTCGGAGATGTGTATAAGAGACAGCGTCATGGGCTGGGCCGCGGACGCGTGCGAGCGGCGCGGCTGGAAGATGCGGGTGTTCGGGCGCGGCTGGGAGAGGCACGAGCGGTTCGCGTCGATAGCAGGGCCGGAGATCGAACACGGGGAGGAGTTGCGGGCGGCCTATTGCGCGGCGGGCGTGACCGTGCATTCGTCGATCCACTGGATGTACCACCAGCGGGTCATGGAGTGCGCACTCTCGGGCGGTCTGCCGGCGGTGTACCTGAAGGCCGATGACGTGTCGATGTTGCGGGCGTATGTGGTAAGCCGGATGTGGGATGTCGGATGTGGGATGTCGGATGTGAGACGTGCAGCCGACTGCGCGGAGGCGATGTCGTTCGTGGCACAGTTGCAGCGGCTGGGCAGGCCGGTGCATCCGGCGTGGGCAGCGCTGAGCGTGGACCGGGCGATGGCCGATGCCGCCCGAGCGGCATGGGCAGGAATGCCCGAGGCGCCGGACGCGGCGTTCGTGCTGGGCGACCTGGCCGAGACAACGTTTGCCACGAGCGAGGGCCTAGAGGGGCTCATCGAGGGCGCGATGGGGAGTCCCCGGCGACGAGAGAACTTGTCAGGCGGGATCGCCTCGCGCGTGCGGGAGCATTACTCGACCGAGCATGCGGCGCAGCGAATACTGGAGTTGGTGAGAAGCGGGATGGGTTGAGCGAGCATTGCCCGGTGGAGCCCCCCGGAGAATCCGGGGAGTGCCGCGGCGGTGTCGCCCGTGGTCATGCGAACGGGTTCGGTCAGACCCTTTCGCCCAACCCTATCATTCCGGCAGCCCCCGGAGTGCCGACCATGACGACCGCCGCGACGCGCCCGACGACATCATTTTCGTCCACGACCGACCCGCTGCAACTCATTGATGTGGACCACGTCCGCTTCTATGTGGGCAACGCCAAGCAGGCGGCGTATTTCTACTGCCACTGCTTCGGCTTCACCTGCGAGCAGGTGCGTGACCAGACAACCGGCTCCCGCGATGCGGCCCACTACTACCTCACGCAGGGCAACATCCGCTTTGTGCTGACCACGGGCCTGACCAAGGACCACCCGGCATCGCGCCACGTCGCGCACTTCGGCGACGGCGTGAAGGACGTGGCGTTCACGGTCCACAACGCCGAGGCCGCGTTCCGCCAGGCGATCAAGAACGGCGGCACTTCCGCGCAGGAGCCGACGGAGCAGACCGACAAGCACGGCACGATCATCACCGCGGCGATCCGCACCTATGGCGAGGTCATTCACTCGTTCGTGCAGCGGCCAGGCAGCGGGCCGTACTCGCTGCCCTCGGTGAAGCAGGCGAATGGAACGGGCGCGGCGGGGGGGGGCGTCTTCATGCCCGGCTTCGCACAGACCGGCCTCTTCAAGAGCCTCAATGACCACAACGCCAGGAACCCGTGCGGCCTGAAGTACACCGACCATCTCGTCGGCAACGTCGAGATGGGGAAGATGAACCACTGGGTGAAGTTCTACGAGGATGTCATGGGCTTCAAGATGTTCATGTCCTTCGACGACAAGGACATCGCCACCGATTTTTCCTCGCTCATGTCCAAGGTCATGGCCAGCGGCTCGGGCCTCATCAAGATGCCCATCAACGAGCCGGCGCCCGGCAAGAAGAAGAGCCAGGTGCAGGAGTACCTGGACTGGCACAGCAACACGGCCGGCGTGCAGCACCTCGCCCTCCGCACCGACGATGAACTCGCGTCGATCGCCGCGCTCCGCTCGCGCGGGGTGGACTTCCTCGCGATCCCCGACGCCTACTACGAGCAGGTGTGGAAGCGCATCGAGCCGATGCTTGCGCAGTCCGGCAAGAGCGTGAAGGAGGACCACGAGAAGGTGCGCGACCTGGGCATCCTCGTCGATGCCGACGATGAGGGGTACCTCCTGCAACTCTTCACCAAGCCGCTGCAGGACCGGCCGACGCTGTTCTTCGAGATCATCTGCCGGCGCGGCAGCCAGGCCTTCGGCAAGGGCAACTTCAAGGCCCTCTTCGAGGCGCTGGAGATGGAGCAGGAGAAGCGGGGGAATCTGTGAGTAAACGACATGGCTCAGTTCGCCGGTGAATGTGCAGGTCGGTCGTGCCCGAAGTGCGGTTATGCCTGCGATGGTCTTCCTTCCGGCGTCGGAATGGTGACCTGCCCCGAGTGTGGACAGAACGTTCGACCGGTAGTCTGTCGGGAGTTTTCTTTCGCCGTAGCCCGGACGCCCCTGAACGTCGTCTTGTTGGCATTGGCACCGAGCGTCGGCATGATCGTCATGGGATGGCTCTTCGGATGGTCATTCGGCGGAAGCGTCGAGGAAGCCAGTGGCGTAGTGGCGCAGCTCACTCCCTATACGGCGATCGCGTGGCCGCTCCTGGTGATCGCGGGATTGGTTGCCAATAGATGGCAAGGGAAAAGGCCCGTCGGTGACATTCTCTGGCCGCTCGCGCTAATCCCGATCGGCGTCCCTGTATGCCTCGCGCTCCACCATGTTGCACGCCTACCAGGTATTTGGGCGGGCTGCTGATCGGCCCGGCACCGGCGGGGCGCTCGGGCGAGCACTTGGTTGGACGTCGGCTCTCGCCGCGAAGCGGCGCCCGTCACGAGCCCGGGGCGTCAGCCCCGGGTACAGGCCGCCCACCACACATGCATTCTTTCTTCTTCCGAGCACCGAAGGTGCGGCACATCGCCTCCATCGCCGTCGTTCGCTCCCACCTCCCATTCGTCCTCTCGCACCGTGCCGCCGCTTCGCGGCTCGGTCGTATGAACGGTCGGACACCCGGGGCTGACGCCCCGGGCTGATGGCGGGCGGCCCTTCGGGCCTTGCCGCGGAACCTTGACGATCAACGATTCACCCGTCGGGCCCCTCCAGGGACGTCAACGATTGATCTCTGCCCTTTTCGGCCACCACGTCGGTGTGCACTCTTGCTCCCCACCAACACACTTGCGATACTGCCGGGATGGGAAGCACGCTCTGCTGTCATCTTGTACACATCATCTTCTCCACGAAGAATCGGGAGCGGTCGATCTCTCCGGACCTCGCGCCCCGTCTGTACGAGTATCTCGGCGGCATTGCGCGGCACCGGGACAGTGCAATCATCGCCGCGGGCGGGGTTGAAGACCACATTCATCTGCTGGTCGATCTGCACCAATCGTGCGCCCTCGCCGACCTTGTCCGCGATCTCAAGTCCAACTCGTCGCGCTGGATGCATGATGACCTGAGCAAGCGGGAGTTCGGATGGCAGACCGGGTACGCCGCATTCTCGGTGAGCAAGTCGAGCGTTGAAGCGGTGAAGAACTACATCGACCACCAGCGCGAGCACCACGCGGAGCGCAAGTTCGAGGACGAACTGGTCGAGTTCCTCCGCAGGCACGAGGTCGAGTACGACCCGCGGTACATCTTCGCGTGAGCGCGTTACTGCCCGTGCCTCGCCACCGGCACCACGACCTCCAGCACCGCCATGAGCGCCTCATCCGCCGCGCCGGGGCCGGAGCGGACGGTCGCGGCGGGGTCAGGGTTGTTGGCGTTCGCGGCGGAGTTGTCGTACACGGCGCGGAGCGAGAGTGTTGTTCCTGCCGAGAGCAGGCGCGGCTCGGCGAACTCGTACCTGAACTGCCAGCGGTAGTCGTAGCGGGGGGCGTCAAGAACTATGCCGCGGCGAGCGGGTGAGTCTCCCTCGCGCTTGGCATTGTTCGCGCCTCCAACATCCGAGGCGGTGAGGCGAAGCGACTTGCCTCTGGACCGCATGTACGGCGTCACGGCCAGCACACGGGCATCTTCCGCAAGCACAAGTTCCGCCGAGCCTACCGCCGCACCATCGCCGGGCGCGATGCGGAGGCCCGGTTCCTGCACGACAAGACTCCGCACTTCCTCACGAGGCTCATCTCCCAGCGCGATCGCCATCCGCAGCGAGGCCATCATCTCGCGCCCCATCGGCTGCGCGTACAGGTCCACAAGCAGCGAGCAGCCCGCGGGCAGCCGGCGTGCGATGCCGCCCTGGTACCGCAAGACTGTTTGCGCAGGGCTGTAGACGCCGAGCAACTCGAGCCCCCGCGGCAGTGCATCGTCCGCCGGCGCACCCACACCGCGCGGCAGAATCCACACGAAAGCGTGATGCACCGTGTCCAACTTCAGCGGCCGGAACTCCACCTCGCGCACCCACTGATCCTCTGTGTGTGCAAGACGCAGCACCGATCGCGCGTGCATCAGCGACCCGTCCACCGGCAGCCGCAGGCCGGGCGTGATGTACAGCAGGTCCGGCTTTCCACTTCCCACAGCCCACTCCGCCGTGGCGGTCTTCGGTGGGGGTCCATCGGCGAAGTCGCCCATTGCGCGATCCGAGGCCAGCCACGCCAGCAGGTCCGCGCGATCCGCATCGCTCATCTGCCGCGGCGACGCAATCTCGCTCACATCGCTTGTCACGCGCCCGTGCGAGGGTGGCATCAGGCCGTCGCGCACCACCGCCTCGATCATCGATGCGCGACCCTGAATGTCTGGATAGGTCGCGAGGCTGAACGGCGCAACACCGCCGGGTGTATGACACTCCACGCAGTTGTCGGCAAGCATGTGCGCTGCGCGCTCAAAGTAGGTCAGGCCCGATGCCGCTCGCCCGATGGCCGATGCAGCGACTCCGCCTGCGATCCCCCGCCGCGGCACGTCCACCAGGCACCCCGGCGCAAACGTAGCTTTTACCTGAAGTGATTCCGCCGTGCCCGCCAGTAGGGCGTCCAGCGCATCGCGCAGGTAGGTGTGGCGCGGCGCGCCCAAAGATGTTCCGATGCCGTACTGGTCGTCGACCGCGCCGCGATACACGAGGCGCGAATCACGATCGAGAACAAACACCTCGGTCGTTGTCCGTACGCCCAGAGCGGCCGCGACCGCACGATCGCGGTCGGGCAGGTACGGGCCGCGAAAGCCGTACACACGGGCCTGCGCGCGCATGTGCTGATCGGTCTCGGCCTCGACGGTGTTGACGTAGACGAAGGCAACAGCGTTGCCTGCCGGGCGCGCGAGGTACTCTTGCTCGATCGCCGCCAGCCGCGGCCCGTACTTCCGCGACATCGGGCAACCCGTACTGGTCATCGCGATGACGACCCCGCTGCGGTCCTTGAACAAGTCGGCAGGCTCAATCGTACGTCCATCGAGCGTGACCATTCGCGGGATCGTGAATATCTCGCCGACACCCACCGCTGCGGCGTCCTCGACACTCGTCTGCCGCTGGAGCGAGGGCGACTTGGCGGGTTGATCCGCGGTCTTACAAGAGACAGCAACAAGGAACACGAACGCGCCACTGAGCACGGCGGTCGAGCGATTGAGTCGCCCCCGCTTCTTCCTGCCAATCCGCAATCCGCAATCCAAAGGCCGCATTTCCTAGAACTCCGCCTGCCCGGGTGCGCGCGGGAACGGGATCACATCGCGGATGTTCGCCATCCCGGTCACGAACAGCACGAGCCGCTCAAAGCCCAGGCCGAAGCCGGCGTGGGGCACGGTCCCGTAGCGGCGCAGATCGCGGTACCACCAATACTCCTTGGCGGGCAGTTTCATCTCGGCAATCCGTGCGTCGAGTTTGTCGAGCCGTTCCTCGCGCTGCGAGCCGCCGATGATCTCGCCGATCTTGGGCACCAGCACGTCCATCGCCGCGACCGTGTCGCCGGGCGCGCCATCCGTGCCGGGGTCGTTCAGACGCATGTAGAACGCCTTGATCTGCTTGGGGTAGTTCATCAGGATCACCGGCTGCTTGAAGTGCTCCTCCGTCAGGTAGCGCTCGTGCTCGGTCTGGAGGTCGGTGCCCCACTTGACCGGGAACTCGAACTTCTTCCCCTTGGCCGCTGCTTCCTGGATGATCTTCACCGCCTCGGTGTACGGCAGACGGCGGAAGGGCGTGTCGAGCACATGCCTCAGACGGTCGAGAAGGCCCTTCTCGATCCGCTCATCGAAGAACTTCATGTCGTCGGGGAGTTCGTCGAGCGCGGCGGTGACGCAGTACTTGATGAAGTCCTCGGCGATCTGGCTGTCGCGCATCAGGTCGCAGAAGGCCATCTCCGGCTCGATCATCCAGAACTCGGCGAGGTGGCGCGCGGTGTTGCTGTTCTCCGCGCGGAAGGTCGGCCCGAAGGTGTACACGTTCGACAGCGCGCAGCAGTAGGTCTCGACGTTGAGTTGCCCGGAGACCGTGAGGTGGGTCTCCTTGCCGAAGAAGTCCTTTGTGTAATCGCAACCGCCCTCGGGGTTCCGCGGCACATTCACCAGGTCCAGCGTGCTGACGCGGAACATCTGCCCCGCACCCTCGCAGTCGCTGCCGGTGATGATCGGCGTGTGGACCCAGAAGAAGCCGCGCTCGTGGAAGAAGCGGTGGACGGCCATGCTCAGGCAGTGCCGCACCCGCGCGACCGCGCCGAAGGTGTTGGTGCGGGGGCGAAGGTGCGCCACCTCGCGCAGGTACTCGAAACTGTGCTGCTTGGGCTGCACCGGGTAGTGGTCGGGGTCATCAACCCAGCCGATGACGCGGACCTCGGTCGCCTGGACTTCGTTGCCCCCCTTGGGGTTCTTGACGATCGTGCCGTCGCACTCGACCGCGCAGTGCGTGCTGAGTTTGGTCACCTCGCTCTGGTAGTTGGCGAGCGCACCGGTGGCGACGACCTGGATCGCGTCGAAGCACGAACCGTCGTGGACATTGATGAACGAGAGGCCACCCTCGGCCTTGGAGTCGCGCCGCGTGCGCACCCAGCCCTTGACGGTGACCCCGCTCCCGACCGGCGCTTTGAGCGCATCAGCAACACGCAACCACGGCATTCTGTGTTCTCCAAAAAAGCGTTTTTCCAACGCGGCGGGGGCGGGGCCTTGATGCTATTGACCGGGGGCAGCAGGCAGGAAGTCGTCTATGGCGGCGAATATACCTTATTCAAGGGGATTGCGGGGGGGGGCAATGCTCATGTACACTTTGTTGCGAATGTCGAACCTGTTTGCCAGCTCGCTGCTCAAGCACGCACTCTTCGCCGCGGCGATCTCCGGCGCGTGCATGGCCACCCCGGCGGTCGGACGCGATGACGTTTCAACTCAGGAAGTTCAGAGGTGGCTCGATGCGGAGGTCGAGCGCTCTCGCGAATATCCGGCGATTGTCGGGCTTGTCGTCGAGTTCGACCAACTCTACCACCCGAAGGTGACCCAGGCCGAACTCGAGGCGCTGCGGATCGAGATCCAGGGCAAGCCGGACCACCCCGCCCGAAGAGAGATGGCCAGCCACGAGCGGCGGCTTGCCACCGGGCCGGATCGAAAGAGTTGGAAGGTATGGCTGCTGACAACCGAGCGCTGGCGTGTCAACGGGTCCAACGAGTTTCCGACAGGCATCCCGTTTGTGGACTACGGGCGCGACGGCAACGACGCCTGGGTGCTCATGGACGACTCGATGGTGGTCATCGACGCGGACAAACCCCCGCCCAACCGGAACTACTCGAGGGAAGAGAGCCTTGTGCGCATGCATCTTGACGAGTTTCTCTACGCCGGGCTCGGCCAGACCCGAGGAGAAGCAGCATTCTCCCACCTTGCCATCGAGGGTGACCGCTGGAGCGTGCGCCGAACCGTCACGCTGGCTCCGGAGTCGGAGGTAGTCGTAGAACTTGCCGGACGGTGGGACGCGGACGCCGAGCGGGGGTTTGTGGAACGGCGCACACTCATCGCGTCGCCCTTCGGCGCGCCCGGCAGGAGGTGGGACTTTTCGGGGTGGCGCCACGAACCGCTCTTGAAATCGTGGGTGTGCGGCCGGGTGGACGAGATCGCGCCCGATGGCCGTCCCCACGAGTCGTTCGTCTGGCGTGGCGTTGCGCCTGTCACAGCGCAAGAAGTCGAGGCGTTGATCGCGGTGCCCGACCCGCTCGGAGAGGACCCGGTCCGCGGCATCGTCAAGGTGCGCGCGGTCAGTGACTTCCGGGCAAAGGCGATGACGTTTACGGCGCTCGACGATGAAGGAGCATCCGAGTCCCGGTCCCTGACGACGAGTGCGCCGCGGCAGAACATTCAATGGATGGGATGGGCGTTGGCGGCGCTCATTATCGCGGGCCTGGTGTTCATGCGCGTTCGACGCGGATCACAAGTTGGCTGACACTTGCAAGGAACGACCGATGAAAAACGTTCATTCGAAGCGGACAAGGTTTGATGGACTCACGGGCACCGCGATCGCCGTGGCATTCGCCGCGACTGCCCTCGCGGTCGCCGCTGAGTGCTATGTCGAAGAGGACAACTGCACGGTCTGTAAGCAGGCGGGTGCCCGTATCCTCTGCGGTTCGGGCTACATTATCTGCCCGGACGAACTCATCTCCTCTGATGCACCTTTTCGGATCGTTCGCGATGCGGAGATCGGCGAAGCGGGGTCGGGAAAGAAGCGCTCGGAGAACTACGGATCATGCCGTTGGCAACCCATGAAAGTCAACACGGGCTCCGGCGACCCGTGCATACCCGATGGCCCTGAAAAAGAAGTGCTGAACGTGATGGGCGAGGAGGTTTATGGCGATTCATGCATAGGGGTCGCGCCACGGTGACGAGCCCAGCGTATCGGCACACGGGGCTGGCGATGCTGTGCGTCGTCATGGGTGTGCTGCTGTCCGCAGGACTTCTGAAGTTTCTCGATCTGGACGAGTTCGCTGGTGCGGTTGGCACATGGACTGTTCTGCCGGCGATGCTCCGACCGGTGATCGTGGTGGGTATGCCGTCCTTTGAGGTCATCATCGGCGGCATGTGGTTCCTGGGGCTGGCTCCGCGAGGGGCACCGATGGCCGCGGCGTGCCTGTTGGTTATTGTTTCCGCGGCCTACGCGGTGCAACTGGCGTACGGCGAGCCGCCGGACTGCGGGTGCTTCGGGGCGCTGGCCCAGTTCAAGTGGGCGCAGACAGTCTCAGAGTCCGTGCTTGCTCGAAACGGGGTGATGCTCGCGGCGTTGCTCGGCGGCGTCGCGCTTGGGCGCAAGCGCGGACCCGACTCGGTGTCCTCCCCGGATAAGGGCGCGCGAACGCACCGTGCTCCTCCGGGCTTCACGCTTATCGAGACGCTCCTGGTCGTCGCGCTCCTGGCCACGCTGGTCGCCACGCTGCTGCCGTCGCTTGCACATACCCGGACCAGTGTTCGTTGTGCGAGGTCGCTGGCAACCGCCCGTTCGCACGCGACCGTCTTCGCCACCTATTGCAACGACTTCCGCGGCACATGGCCCTATGTCACCGACCCGCAAGTGCATTACACCATCCTCAGAGCCTCCGACATCACAGTTCCCGTCGTGTATTTTCAAGCAGCCAATAGGTGGAATGTCGGTCTCGCGGAATCCTACTACGCGGGCGCGGCTGTGCATGAGGTGTTCACATTTCCAGGGCGGCGGCCCACGAGTTTCACCGTCTACAACTACTCGCAGGCGATGCTCGCCGACCCCGCATACTGGAACGAGGCCACGCGCACCGGGCCGGCGCAGTGGAGACCGACGAGCGACCACGAGGTGACCTTCCCCAGCTCCAAGGCCATCATCGTTGACTGGTACTCGGGACATGCCCGTCGGCGGGACCGCACCAAGGAGCTTGGTTCCCCAATCGGCATGGTGTTCTGCGATACCTCCGCCCGTCAGGTTCCAACGTCTGACGTTCTTCCTGGCTACCGACAGTTCACCGGCTGGACCTGGCAAGGTGTTTACAACTCGGTCCTACCTCAGGGCATGCACACCATCGACGGCGTTCGCGGGCGCGACGTGAAGTAGCCTAGAACCTCGGCGAGTTGATCCACCCGTACGGCTGGCCGCGGTCGGTGACCTTCCACCACGACCCGGCGATGCCCTTGACGCTGGCGTAGATGTCGTTGGCCTCGAAGTCCTGAGTGGGTTCGCGGAGTTCGGCGTTGGGGCCGCGCCTGGGCCGGAAGAGTTCCACGGTGCCGTCGAAGAAGCCGATGTGCCCGCCTTTGTCGTGGCGGAGCGAGACCTGGTCCTCGTTGCCCCAGTACCCGTCGGTGAAGACCTGGTTCCAGACCGGTGTACTTTCCTCGATGAAGATCGGCAGCGCGCGGAAGTAGGTGAGTGTGGGGATGAGAGACACAGGCAGGCCCGGCGCGGCGTTGGCATCCGTCGGCCGGACGTACGCGACCTGGATCGCGCGACCCAACTGAGCGCCCTGCACCTCGTCGAACATGGTGTAGTCAAAGTTCAGGTCGCGGGCCCAGCCAAACCCGTTCGGCGGCCCGCCGACTGACACCACCCTCGATCGCTTGTTGCTGGGGCACTCGACCACGAAGTCCGCGAAGTTGACATAACTGAAAAGCAGGCCCGGCGTGAAGGGGAGCGTCGTCGCGTCGCCATCGAGGTCCGCCCAGAAGTTCGCGGGCCAGAGCAGGTCCTTGTAGTCCTGCGCGTACACAACTGACGCCATCGTGATCTGCCGCATGTTCGACATGCACTTGGTCTTCATCGCGATGCGGCGAGCGTTGGCAAGCGTCGGCAGGAGGATCCCGATCAGGAGCGCGATGATCGCGATGACGATCAGGAGTTCGATGAGCGTGAAGGCCAAGCGCGTTCGGCGAAGAATGTGCATTCGTACCTCCAAGGCCGCGAACGTCGCGGCCACGCCCCCCCGTCACACGTATCCCAATCGGACGAGGCCGCGCCAGAGGATACAGCAAGTCTCGGAGCAAGATCGGCGGCCCACTCTTCAAGTATGCACCCAGTTCGGGCCGGGGGCGAGCGGGCAAGGCATTTGTACGGCCCGCGGCAGCGCCACCCAGACTTCCCCTATCCTCCGCCCCCATGGACCATTTCGTCTATCGCGATGGCCGCCTGTTCTGCGAGGGCCTGGACCTGCACGACCTCGCCCGGCGGGTGGGCACGCCGACCTACGTCTACTCGCGGGCGACCCTCGCGCACCACTATTCCCGCCTCTCCGAGGCGTTCGCCGCGCTGAGGCCCACCGTCTGCTACAGCGTGAAGTCCTGCCCCAATCTCGGCGTTCTCCGCACGCTCGCGGCCCTCGGCTCGGGGATGGACGTCGTTTCCGGCGGTGAACTCCACCGGGCGATCCTGGCCGGCGTGCCAGCCGAGCGGATCGTCTACGCCGGGGTCGGCAAGACCGATGCCGAGATCACCATGGCCCTCGACGCGGGCGTGGGGACCTTCAACATCGAGTCCGAACCCGAGTTTCAGGTCATCGCGGCCCTGGCTGCCGAGCGAGGGGCGACCGCAGTTGCTGCCCTCCGCGTCAACCCGGATGTGGATGCCTCGACGCACAAGTACACCACCACCGGCACCGCCGAGACCAAGTTCGGCGTCGATCTCTCTCGCGCCCGAGACTTCTTTGCGCGCTACGCCGGTCACAAGCACCTTCGGCTCACCGGAGTGCATCTGCACCTCGGCTCGCCCGTTGCCAGCCCCGAGCCCTACGTCCGCGCGATCGACAAGACGCTCGCTGTCATCGACGGGCTGGAGCGCGACAGCCACCGCATCGACACGCTCGACCTCGGCGGGGGGTTTTCCGCCGACTACCGAACCGGCGAGTCGCTCGCCGCGGCAGACTACGCCGCGAAGATCGTCCCGCTGCTGCGTCCCCTCGCCGACCGCGGCGTGCGGATCATCCTCGAGCCGGGGCGCTTCATTTCTGCCAACGCCGGTGTCCTGCTGACGCGTGTGCAGTACGTCAAGGTCTCGGGCGTCAAGAAGTTCCTGATCTGCGACGCGGGGATGCAGACGCTGATCCGTCCGGCGCTCTACGGATCGTTCCACTTTGTGTGGCCCGCGGCGTGCGCGCCCCAGCACGAGCCGCCGCGGCGTGATGAGACGCTCGACCTGCCGGGTCTGGAGCCTTGCGACGTGGTCGGCCCGATCTGCGAGAGCGCGGACTTCCTTGCGCAGGACCGGGCCCTGCCGCCCGTTGCCCGCGGCGACATTCTGGCGGTGTTCGGTGCCGGGGCGTACGGCATGTCGATGGCCAGCCGCTACAACTCGCACCCTCTCCCCGCGGAGGTGCTGGTCGATGGCCAGCACGCGTCGATTGTCCGGATCCGCGAGACCTACGACGACCTCGTCGCGCATGAGTTGACCGCCGAAGACCTGCCCACCGCCTCTACGATCGACCGATGACCGCCGCGCCGACATCGATCGCCTTCCCGCGTCCGCCGCTGATGACACGCGTCGCGCTCGCCGCGGCCGACATCAAACTTGCCCACTCCGTCTTCGCGCTCCCCTTTGCAATCCTGGGGGCGTTCATGTCGAGACCGACTGATGGAGCGGGACACGAGGGTTGGCCGCGCTTTGGCGCGCAACTCGTCATCATCGTCGCGTGCATGGTCTTCGCCCGCACATGGGCGATGCTCGTGAACCGTCTGGCGGATCGGCGCATCGACGCCCGCAACCCGCGCACGCGGCGGCGCGTCATTGCCGCGGGCAGACTCTCCGTACGCGATGGCATTGCCATGGCGTTCGCCTCGGCGGCGGCGTTCATCGCCTGCACGTCCCTCTTCTGGCTCTTCTTCGCCAACCCCTGGCCGCTCATGCTCGGTCTGCCCGTGCTGGCGTGGATCGCCTTCTACTCCTTCACCAAACGCTTCACCCTGCTCTGCCACATCTTCCTGGGCGGGGCGCTCGCGGCCTCGCCTCTCGCCGCGGCCGTCGCCATCGACCCTCACTTCGTCGTCGCGAACCCCGCCATCTGGTTCCTCGCGGGCATGGTCCTCTTCTGGGTCGCTGGCTTCGATGTCATCTACGCGCTGCAGGACCTCGATTTCGATCGCGCTGCCGGGCTGTCGTCGATCCCCGCTCGCCTTGGCCCGACCGGCGCAATCTGGGTCTCCCGTCTCTTCCACAGCGCCGCGCTTGGCCTGCTCATCGCCGCTTGGCGCACGGAGCCGCGCTTCGGTCCGATATTCGGGCTAGGCGTGGCGACGGTCGGGTGCCTGCTGCTGGTAGAGCACTTTGTTCTGGCCAAGCGCGGCAAGGCGGGCCTGGAAATGGCCTTCTTCACCATCAACGGCATCGTCTCATGCGTGCTCGGTGTCGCGGGCGTGCTGGACCTCTCCAACTCCTGAACTCTGTACTCAACGGCTGCTTCACTGCGTCCGGCTTTCTGCTTCCTCCTTCCTGCTTTCTACTTTCTCTTCTTTCACTATTTATTGAAAATACAGTTGCCGTCATAACCTACGGAATGTACGATTCCCTTATGGCCCGCCCCCCCGAAGCCATCCCCCAAGCACAGTTCCTGGAAGTCCAGGACCGCTTCATCGGCGCGTGGGGCCAGATGGGCACCGCCTGGGGCGTCTCCCGCACCATGGCCGAGGTGTACGCCTTCCTCTATATCACCGGCCAGCCGCTGAACACGGATGATGTGATGGAGCGGCTCCGCATCAGCCGCGGCAACGCTTCGATGTCGCTCCGATCGCTCGTCGAGTGGGGCCTGGTCACCCGCGCTCATAAGCGTGGCGACCGCAAGGAATATTTCCTCGCCGAGCAGGACCCTTGGGCGCTGTCACGCAAGGTTATGCGCGAGCGCCTTCGGCGAGAGGTGCTGCCGTTGCTCGCCACGCTCCACGAGTTGCGCGATTCAACCGGCAAGGACCGTGCCCCAAGCCCCGCGCAGGCTCGGGGCGGAGGCCTGCGCCTTGCCTCGGAGCACGCTCCCGATCCGGTTGCGCCAATCGACAAGCCCGTGACCACCGCCGATGTCCGCCAACTCAACGAGCGCCTCGACACGCTGCTCGAACTCGTTCAGACGATCGAACGCCTCGGGGAGCGTTTTGTCGGCTCCGAGGGCAAAGGCCTCCGGATCGCCGCGAACATGCTCAGCAAGTTTATCTGAGACGCACACGCCATGACGCGCCTTGCGGACATCCCCGGCATCGAGTCCCAAACGGAAGGGATGCCCTCCGCGCCGGTCATTGGGGCGGCTGCGATAGCCATCCGCGGCGTTTCGTGGACGATCAGCCCCGATGCCCTGCGCATGTACGCGCCGGCGATGCTCAACGGGCGCGCCGCGCAGGTCAGCGAGGCCACGCTGACGATCGAGTTCGACGGATCGGACTGGGGGGAGTGGGGTGGCGTCCCGCGTGCGACGCTTCGGTTGTGCTACGGCTCGGAGGAGGATGTCGATCACACCCTGCCGCTCCCGCTCGGCGCACAGGCGTCGATCACGCGCGATGAGGCCGTCGGCTTCGAGCATGTGGAGATCCCCGGCGTGCTCTCGATGAGCCTGCGCACACGCGATGCCGGAGGCACCGGGAGACTTCTGTACGCGCACTCGCCCTTGCTGGGCGCGATCGGGCTCCCGGGCGGCGTGTACGACGTGCCGCAACTACTTTGAGGCGAAGATGCCGAGACGTGCAACCGGTCAGGGCGTGATCCACACACCGGGCGTGACCCATACCGGCGCGTGCGGTCCGCCGGGAGCGCCCTTGGTGCTGACACGCAAGGTCAGGACCGTGTCGCTTGCGGGCACACTCAGCGTAATCGTGTTCCATCGCGGCTCGGACTCGGCCAGATCGCGAGTGAGTTCGAGCGAGGTGGAAAGCAACGTGTCACCACCGCCGTCGCCGGAGAGCACGTCGAAGATTATCGTAACGGGGACCGCGCCCGCGAAGCGCTGGTAATCCTCCGGCGGGGTTGTGACATGGAAGCGGACTGCACGCTCCGCGCCGCCCAAGGGCGGCTCGATAGTCGCGTGGATCGCGCGGCGAGTCCCGGCGGCGTATGTCGGGTGGAGCCAGATTCCCTCACGTCGCATGTCCCGCGAGGTCAGGGGCTGGAACTCAACCCGGCCGCCCGGTTCATCGCTGAACGTGGGCGTCCAGGACCATCCAGTGAGTGTCCGCGCCGGCGGGTCAGCGCTATCGGAAAGCACGATGGCTGTCGCCCGGCCCCGCGCATCGCCGGCGCGCACGGCATCCCGGACCACTGGCACCACGAACGTCTCTGACCTGCCATCGGACCGTTCGATCTCCACCTGGCGCACCAGTCGGACCTCGCCGTCATCGCTCACCACGAACGGCGCGGCCACTGCCCATGCGATGAACTCGCCATCGCCCTTCGGCGCAAGCGCCCGCGCGTCGATGCGCGAATCAAACCAGAATCCGTCCTTGGAGAACCTGTCGAACGGGTAGTCGGCCCACGGGTTGATCGACGCGGCGGTCACATCCGCGCGGTGAGTGGCCTGCTGCATGATCGCGGTCGCGGACCAGGTGGTGGAGAAGGCTGCGGGGCGCAGGCGATCGAACAGCAGTCTGCCGGTGTTCGATGGTCCAGCATCGAGTCGGAGCGGCACAAAGACGATGCCCGCGGGAGCATCGGGGAGCAGCCGGGCAAGTTCCGCTGCGATGGTGCCATCGCGCTGCGAGCGACGCTGGCACCAGGTCTGAATGCCCACGCAGCAGATGCTCCCTGCCATGACCGCGCCGCCCGTGGTGAGCCCGATCGCCGCGAGAAGGGATCGGGCGGGCCACGAGGCGCTGCGGCCCGGCACCCGCGCCGGCCCGAGCAGCAGGTCGAGCACCTGCGCGACGACGAGGCACACGCCTACCAGCGGGAAGTACAGCGTTCGCGGCTCGACGTTCTGCCGTCCCATCAGCACGATCGGGATGAACCCGCCAAGAAACAGCACGATCCCGGCCCCGGTCCAGCACAGGCGCGCCCCAACCTGGCCCCGACGGATCGACGGCTCTTCTCGGGCAATGCTCGTGACGTCCACCGTCCACGCCCATGCCCAGATCACTCCGAGGATGGCCAGCCCACCGACCGCGCCGATTCCCACCGGCGTCGCGAGCGTCTCGATCCCGACCTCCCATGCGCCGGCGGCGGTTTCCCGCAGGCGATGGCCATACAACTGCCAGCGTACCGAACCTGCGACTTCGCCGACGCGGGCGAGCAGCCGATCGGTGGTGACAAACGAGCCCGCGCTGCCGCGCGAACTGGCGGGCGCGGTCAAGCGGAGCAGCACGATGTACACCACGTTCATGGCACCCGCGACCCCACACAGCGAGAGCGCGCGAACCGCCGCGTTGCGCAGCGAAGGTCTCGAAGCCCGCGCAGCGCCCAGCCAACCTCCGAGAAGTACCAGCGGCAGGGCGAGCACTCCTGTCGCAGGCTGCTCGTAGAAGCACGGGATGCTCAACGCCAGAACCGCGATGCCGCCCAGTTCAATCGCCCGCACCCTCCGCTCCCGCACCACGAGGCGCGAGCACCACACCGCGAGTCCGCACCAGAGCGAGGTCGCGATGGCCGCGGAAATCGAGAGGAACCAGAAGGCCACCTCGAAGTTCATGGGGTGGACGAGCAGCACGAGCGCACCCGCCGCGGCAGGCCCGCGCGAGCGCGTCCCCAGGCGTAGGAACGCGTACACCGCCAGGCATGCAACGCCGTGCATGACCGCGCAGAAGACCCCGAGCACGCGCCAATGGCCGTCAAGGAGCGTGCCGCCGCCAAAGCACATGAGGATGTGCAGGGGTCGCCAGAAGTACGGGTACATCGCCCAGAGGTTGAAGGGAGACGGCAACTCGCCCGTGGCCGGGTCCCGAAGCGTTGCCGAGTAGTCGTCGGTGCTCTTGCCGATGTCGCCGCCGAGGTAGAGGGTTGCGACGAGCCATGCGCCCAAGGGCAGAAGCAGCCATGCCGCGTCAACCCAACTCCACTGTCTGCGTGCGAGCGGCGACAACCGTGGGGGGGAGGGGGGCGGTTGCTGGCCTGGCATGAGCGCCCACGATAGCACGGCCAACCAGCGCACGGCCCCAGCCCGGCGCTATTCCGGCATCATCGCCGGACCGATATCCTCAGTTCCGACTTCCCTCTTCCCTCTTCCCTCCTCCCTCCTCCCTTTCCCCCCATGGCCCGACGCGCTAAGCCCTACATCGGCATCGACCTCGGCGGCACCAACATGCAGATCGGTGTCGTTGCGCCCGGCAACGAGATCATCGGCCGATCGCGCAAGAAGACCATGGCCGACAAGGGCCAGGCCAGCATCATCGCTCGGATTGTCGAGGGCGTTCAGGCGGCCTGCACTCAGGCCGGGATCACCGTCGCCCAACTCGGGGGCGTCGGCATTGGCGCGCCCGGCGCGATCGACCCGGCGGCGGGCGTGGTCCTCGAGGCCGTCAACCTCCGCTGGAACGATGTGCCCCTCGCCAAAATCCTCGTGACGAAGTTGCACGTCCCGGTCATGCTGGAGAACGATGTCAACGTCGCGGTCTACGGCGAATGGAAGGCCGGCGCTGCCCGCGGCGACAAGGAGGTCCTGGGCGTCTGGGTCGGCACGGGCATCGGCGGCGGCCTTGTGCTGAACAACGCGCTCTACGACGGCGGCTTCTTCACCGCCGGCGAGATCGGCCACACCATCCTCTACCCCAACGCGCCCATGGCCCGCCGCAGCCTCGAGCAGAACTGCTCGCGTACCGCCATCGCCGACCGGCTCGTCGCGCTGATGCGCCAGAACCGCAAGTCCATGCTCCTGCAACTCTGCGGCGGCGACCTGACGCAGATCAAGTCGAGAATGATCGCCGCGGCGTATTCCGAGGGCGACAGACTCACAAGCGAGGTCCTGGATGAGGCCGCGCAGTTGCTTGGTGTCGCCATCGCCAACGTCGTGACGCTCCTGTCGATCCCCAAGGTGGTGGTCGGCGGCGGGCTGACAGAGGCGCTGGGCGAGCCGTGGGTCAAGAAGATCCGCAAGGCCGTGCGCGAGGTCGCGTTCCCGGACCGTGTTCACGCGGTGCAGGTCGTCGCGAGCCAACTTGAGGATGACGCGGGACTGCTCGGGGCTGCGCTGCTGGCGCGCGAAAAACTCGCACGGTGAGCGTCATTCCGCAAGTCCCGCCGGGGGGCTTTCGCCACCCCGGCGAGAGAGAGTTCATCCCCTCCCGCGAACGTACAAATCCAAACCGACCCGTGGTCGCCGCCTCGAAGACCACGAGCCGCAATGCGCGGCAAAAACCCACCCCAATCCGTAGAGTTGCAGACAGTCCCTTCCGTGGGTCCGTACGCCCGCCCAAAGCCGCCCTTGAAAGCACTCTTGCGCTGTGCATACAGGACGCACATACAAAAGCCCTTCGCAGATGCGATGAGCCGAGCCTTCAGATGTAGGGATGGTTCTCTCTCCAATCCCCAGAACAGGTACGGACGAAACTTATCACGGGTTTGCCGAGTATGCAAGAGAAAACGCATTTCTCTGGCAGCAAACTCGCAAAAAATCGGTCGGGTAGTGTCCCGCGATCATGGTCATTCTGGCGCATCGATACGGATTTCAAACTGAGGCACTACCTCCTCCTGCGATTCAGTCTCAATCGCCTATGATCCTCGGAACATGACCGCCGCGACAAGCACTCTTCCCGTTTCGTTGTCGCCCGCTTTGCCAGCGGCGTCCAGTGTTCCCCTCGCGAGCCTGCAGCGCGGGCAGCGGGCGGTCATCCGCGAGACCCGGATGTCCACGGATGATGCGGCCCTGCTGCGGGCGATGGGCCTGTGCGACTGCGCCCTCATCACCGTCGCCCGATCGGGCGAGCCGTGCGTCGTCACCGTCCGCGGCGTTGACGGTGCCAAGTGCGGGTGTCACCGGGCAGGCGGATGCCGCATCGGCCTGTCGCGGGCGATGGCGGAACGCATCTTTGTGTCGGTCCCGGCCTAGTGGGTGGGCGGCGGGGGCAGCGGGTCAGGTGTGGTCATTCGCGATTCCCCATGGCGTCACCTCCTCTCATCATGCCGACGACCGATTCGACTCATGGGAACGGCTCGGGGCACGGGGGGGGGCCGATTGAGGCGCGCATCATCGCGCTCGTCGGCAACCCCAACACCGGCAAGACCACGCTCTTCAACCGCCTCAGCGGCCTCAACCACAAGACGAGCAACTTCGCGGGCACCACGCTCGAGGCCCGCATCGCGCGCGTCCGCGCGGGGATCGAGGGCGGGCGCGATGGCGACCTCATCGACCTGCCCGGCATCTACTCCCTCGAACTCGACCAACTCGAATCGCGCGTCGCGCGCGAGGTTCTCGCCGGGACGCTTGCTCCCCGCGGCCACGCCATCGGCGTCCCCGAGGTGGTCTTGGTTGTCGTCGATGCCACCAACCTGGCGCGGAACCTGACGCTCGTGGGTGAGGTCATACGCCGCCGCCTGCCGACGCTGATCGTCGTCAACATGATCGACCTGGCGCAGCGCCAGGGCCTGACGATCGATCCGCACAAACTCGGCGAGGCGCTGGGCTGCGGTGTCGTGACCTCCAACGCGCGCACGGGGGAGGGTCTCGATCAGGTCCGCATCGGCATCCGCGCAGCGCGCATCCCCGCGCCGGTGCGTCCGGTGCCGGGCGACGGCCCGCAGGCCGCGGCGGCGGGAGCAGAGGCAGGGGGCGGCGCGACGGCGCTTCGGGTGTGGGCCGAAGAAGTCTTCGCCCTCGCCGCCGCGGACAACGTCGGGCGGTGCGCCAAGTGCAACTACGACCTGCTGGGCCTGCCGCGGCGGGGCAAGTGCCCCGAGTGCGGCACGCGCTACTTCCGCACCGAGGTGACGGCGACCGAGGCGACCACCGACCGCATCGACCGCGTGCTCATGCACCCGTTGCTCGGCGTCATCGTGTTCGCGGCGATCATGACCGGCCTGTTCTGGTCCCTCTTCGCGCTCGCGGCCTATCCGATGGAGTGGATCGACGGCATCTTCGGCTGGACAACCGGTATCCTGCACGGCGTCCTGCCGGAGGGCAGCATCCTGGGCGACCTTCTGACCGATGGCGTGGTCGCGGGGATCGGCGCAACGGTGATCTTTCTGCCGCAGATCTGCCTGCTGTTCTTCCTGATCTCGGTGCTGGAGGACACGGGGTACCTGGCGCGCGCTGCGCTGTTGATGGACCGCGTGCTGCGTCCCTTCGGCCTGCCGGGGCACGCGTTCGTGCCGCTGCTGTCGAGCCACGCGTGCGCGCTGCCGGGGATCATGGCGACTCGGGCGATCCCGGATCGCAAGGAGCGGCTGGCGACAATCCTGGTGGCGCCGTTTGTGACGTGCTCGGCGCGGCTGCCCGTATATGTGCTGCTCACGGGGCTGCTGTTCGCGGGCCAGCCCGCGCTGGCCGCGCTCGCGTTCGTCGGTTGCTATGCACTGGGCATCGCCGCGGCGGTGTTCAGCGCGCTCATCGCCCGCCGCACCATCCTCCGCGGCAAGGGCCGCCCGATGGTGATGGAACTGCCGACCTACAAGCTGCCGAGCATCCGCACCGCGCTGATCACGACGTACCACCGCGGCTGGGTGTTCCTGAAGAACGCGGGCACCAACATCCTGATGATCTGCATTGCGCTGTGGTGGCTGAGCAGTTATCCGAAGGTGGAGCCGCCGGACCGCGTGAATGGTCTTCGTCAGGAAATTGTTGCCGCCCAAAGCCTCGAACAAGTCGAAATCGTTGTCGAGGACGCCCCGGAAACCGGCAAGACCGCTTCGTTCCCAGGCGAGCCAATCTCCGGCTTGCCGGGTCGAACGCTTGTGCATTACCCAATACTGACGGTTGAACAAGCCTCGCGCTTTGCCGACCAACTCGAAGCCCGCCATCAAGCCGCGAACTCGTTTGCGGGCCGTCTCGGCAAGTTCATCCAGCCGGTGTTCGAACCGCTCGGCTATGACTGGCAACTCTCGATCGGTGTGCTGTCGAGTTTCGCCGCTCGCGAAGTGTTCGTCTCCACCATGGCCGTCGTCGTCGCCGGGACGGATGATGCCGAAGATGAGGGCGTGCTGGCTCAGGTCGCGACCGCGAAGCGTGATGACGGCGTGACGCCCGTCTTCACACGCGCAACATCCTGGTCGCTGCTCATCTACTACGTTCTGGCGATGCAGTGCCTGCCCACGCTCGCCGTCACCGCGCGCGAGAGCGGCTCGTGGAAGTGGGCGGCGCTGCAACTGGTGTGGATGTGCGGCATCGCCTACCTCGCGGCGATGGTTGTGTACCAGGTGATGAAATGAGAGGGGTCCAGGGATCAAGGGAACGAGGGATTGGGGGGGAGGCAAGGCTGCGCGGTCTCGGCACGGCGGGTGCGTTCGTTCCGCTCTCAAAGCCCGGATCGCTTCTTCTCGGTCCCGCGTTGCTTGATCCCTCGATCCCTTCCCACGCTCGATCCCTTTCCCCCTTTCCCACTTCTGACTGGCAGTTCTGGGTCGCGACCGCGATCTTTGTTTTCGCCGCGGCGTGGCTTCTGCGGGCGGTCCTGCCCGTCCCCTGGCTCAGCGCCCGCCTGAGGCGGAAGAAGCACGAGCGCCGTGTGACGCTGACCGTCGAAGGCCAGCGGCCGGAGAAGGACACCAAGTAGCCGCGCGCCTTCAGCCCGCAGGGCCCACGAACATTGCCATGAAACCTCTTCAGCCTGCTTCAGCAGGCTTGCTCGCTTTCAGGCCAGGCCTTCAGGCCTGGTACTGAGGCCAGCGCACCCGTCTCCTGCCTTCTTCCTTCTGTCCTTCAGGCCGTTTCAACGGCCTTCCACTGTCTGGTCGCCTTCAGGCACATCCACCAGCATGATCCGTTCCAGTCTGTCAACGGCCTTTCCCGCCGCGTGGTGATCGCGCTGATGCGCGACGGAATCCACGACCCACGGCAGGTCTCGCTTGCCGAATGACACGACGCCGTAGCCGGTTTGCCAGGCCATCGCATCGTGTCCGCACGGCCCGTGGTTGATGTGGTGGGTCGATGCCCCTTTGAGGTCGCCGACCCACTTTGCGATCTTGATCGTCGGCGGAAGGCTGACCACCATGTGAACATGGTCCTCGATTCCGCCGACCTTGTGAACGATGACTTCCGCCGTAGCCAGTGCGCGATGAATGAGGTATTTGTAGAGAGGCAGTTGAACGCTCGGGGTGATGAGCGGCAAACTGTCCTTCGTGCGCCAGACCAGGTGATAGAACAGTTCCCAGTGGACGTTTCGCGGCATCACGGCAGTGTAACGGGAGCGCGTGCCTGAAGGCATAATGGGGGAATGGCCGTTGAAACGGCCTGAATGACAGAAGGCGAAGGCAGTGTGGGGGCTGGGGCTGCGTTACCAGGCCTGAAGGTCTGGCCTGAAAGCGAGCAACGCCGCTGAAGCGGCCTGACTGAGGAGCAAGGCACGATGGGGAGGTGTTGGCCGGGGCATACCCGCCCTGATGGACCCTTGCTCTCACGGACCGTTGCGTCTCACCGTGTGCCGGCGTCGCCCAGATCAATCTGCCCGGTCGTCTCGAACCCCGCCGATGGCACCCGCACGCCGGTATCGAACAACAGTTCCGCGATTTTGCCCGGTGTGACATAGGTCATCGTGCCGCGCAGGCGGAAGTCCATCACACCTGTCGGTGCCGCATCGCTCGGCCCAAGCGAGACGACCGCGGGCAGGCGCAGTTGCTGCACACCGTTTCGCCGGAGCGTGGCCTCGGCGGAGCGCGTGCCGCGGAACACGTCACGCCCGTTGAGGGAGAGCGTGTACCTGATGTCCCGGAGCGGGAGCGCGATGTCGTTGTCGTTGAAGGCGTCGAGGGTGAACAGCATGGCCACGCCGTCGGCGGTGCGCCCCGAAACGGTTGCCGCGGCGTGCTCAAGGCGTGGAGCGGATGTGGTGCCGCAACCGCCCGCGAGGGTTGCGCCGACAACCAGCATCGCCGCCGCGACGGACTGTCCAAGTCGATTGAACATGCTCATCATGCCCGTAGGCTATCGGGCCCGGCCTCACGCCGTCGCCAGCGCGGCGGCAACATTCAGCGCGTTGAACCCCATATGCATGACGATGGGCGCGATCGGTGAGCGCGTCCTCTCGTACACAACGCCCAGGCCGACCCCGAGGATCGCCAAGGACGGCAGGGCGTTCCAACTCGCCGGGCCGCTGAGCGCGGCGGCGTGCGGCAGGACAAACGCCGCGCTGCTGAGTGCGATGCCCCAGAACGCATCACCCGCCGTTGCCGTGTCCGATCCGCCTCCCCCAACTCCCGCACCGTTCGCTCGCACCCGGATCGCCCGCAGCCGTGCGAGGCCGCTGATGATCGCCGATTGCAGGAAGACGCGGTACATGAGTTCCTCGACGACGGGCGCGCCGAGGATCGCCAGCCCGGCCCGCAGCCACGCGTGCCATTCGTGGCGGCGATCCACCATCTCGCGCAGCGCCGAGTGCCCGACCCGCGGCGGGTCGCCGCCCAGCGCGGTTGCCACTTGCGACAGGGCGATTCCAACTGTCAGGCAGAGGGGCAGAACGAGCAGCAGGCCGCCAAGGCCGCGGAGTGCATCGCGCCATGCTCCGCCGCGCTCGAACAGTCCGAGCGACCGGGCATCGGCCGCACCGTGTTCCCCACCCGACAAGCGCCCCGTGCGGGCGAGCAGGGCCGCGCACAGAATGCCGACCACGATCGCGAGGCAATACGCGCCGAGTTCTGCGAGTGCAGCGGTGTGCGGCTCGATTGCCGGGGCCGGTCCCTCGCCGACGGGCGGCGCGACACCCAGCGCCGAGGCGGTGAGCGCTGCGCCGACGCTGGCGGCCAGGAGCGTGGCGATACACGCCGCGAGCCACGCCGCGCTGTGAACGCGCGCGGGGTTGCGAAGTCTGCCAGCGGCCCCGAGCCGGGTCAGCGAGCCGGGGCGCAGGATGTCCCACCGCCACAGGTACGCGAGGCATAAGGGCGAGGCCAGGACAATCGCTGCGATGATGAGGTTTTCGAGGCTCGACATCGCACTCCTTCGGGCGGCTGGGGGCTGTTCCCGGCCCGCCCGCCTACCGATAATCCCCGCATGACCGGCGTGCTGGCGGAGATTATCGCAAACAAGCGGGAAGAAGTGGACCGCCGCAAGGCGGTGACATCGTTCGCGGAACTGGAGGCCCTGGTCGCCCAGCAGGAGCCGGCGCGGAACTTTTTCGCTGCGGTCACGCAGCACGCCAGCGCTTTCCGCACCTCGGTCATTGCCGAGATCAAGCGCAAGAGTCCCTCGGCCGGGTGGATACGACCGGAGTACGAGGCCGACACCTTCGATCCGGCGGTCGTCGCCAAGGGCTACTCCGCCAATGGGGCGGTGGCCATCTCATGCCTGACGGATGAGAAGTTCTTTGCGGGCCGACTCGGGTACATCGACCGCATCCGCGAGGCGGTGCCCCTGCCGGTGCTGCGGAAGGACTTCATCATCGACCCCTGGCAACTCTGGGAAAGCCGGGCCGCCGGGGCTGACGCTGTGCTGCTCATCGCCGAGTGCCTGAGTCTGGCCGAACTGCTGGACATGCAGATATTGGCGCAGCGGCTGGGCCTGACGACGCTGATCGAGGTCCACGGCATGGAGAACCTGCTGCGGATCAGGCCGCATGTGGGCTTCCCGCACCCGTCGTACATGCTCATCGGGATCAACAACCGCAACCTCGACAGCCAGACGGTCGACATCGGGCACAGTCTGCGGCTGGTGGACCTTGTGGAGAACACCAACGTCCTGGTGAGCGAATCGGGCATTCGCACGCCAGAAGACGTAATCCGGTTGCGACACGCGGGCATTCGGATCGTGCTCGTGGGTGAGAGTCTCATGCGGACGGCGGACCCGGGTGAAGCACTGGCCCGTCTCCTCAGGCGGGACTCTCTCGACGCAGAGCGATGACGTTTCGCGTGCGGGCATCCACCAAACCGGGGATCAGTCGTTGCCAACCCTCCAGCCCGCGAGCCCCGCAGGGTTTCGCGGCGAACTGCGTTGCGCACCAGTCGATCAAACCGCTGTTGAACAAGCGGTTCGCGCCGAGCGCAAACGCACCCGGGGCAAACACCGTGGGTACCATTGGCGGCCTTTCTCTCGATCAATAACCGAACAAAGTCCGTGCGGATGCGTTCCGCCAGGGAGACGACAACATGAATCGGATGATGTGGATGTTTGTGAGCGCAGTGGCCGCGGCCACCGCATGGGTCGCCCCCGCCGTGGCGCAGCAGGCCGAGGATGCCAAGGCCACGCTCGCGGAATCGACCGCCGTGCTCCGCAATGTCGAATCGCTGAACTTCAAGGCCAAGCGGTACGCGACTGGCGTCCTGAAGGACATCATTGATTCCGAAGGGGAGATCTGGATCTTCCGGCCCAAGGGCCAGGCCGCGGCGACCGTGAAGATCACCGGGCGCGTGAAGCAGCCGGGCATGGCGGACAAGAAACTGGTGTATGTCAGCGACGGCAAGACCGTTCGCTGGCTCGATTACACGAACAGCACGCTCATGGTGCGTGGCGTGGGCGACAAGCAGGCTATGCAGGAGATGAACTATGCCCAGCAACTCCTGCTCAACGAACTGACGCAGCCCGAGCCCTACGCCAAGGACCTCAAGGCCGAGAAGATCGTCAAGACCGGCGTCGAGCAGGTGATGAACGAGGTGTGCGAGATCATCGCCTCGGGGCCGAAGGCCGAGGACCGCGCGACCATCTGGGCGATCTCGCAGGTGGATCGGCTGCCGCGTAGGATGGAGATGGCGCAGGGCTCCGACCCCAACAAGATCGCGATGATTTTGGACATGTGGGACGTCAAGACCGATGCGAAGTTGAGCGCGAAGGACTTTGAGATCGCGCTCCCCGCGGGCTTCACCCTCGATGAGAAGGTCCCTCAGGCTCCCATCCCGCCCAAGGGCGATCTGCCGCTCCCGGTTGTCGAGTTGGGCCTGCCCGTGGGCACGCCCGCCCCGTCCGCGACGCTCAAGGCTGCCGATGGCAAGGACTTCAGTCTCGCCACGATCTGTCTCTTATACACATCTGACGCTGCCGACGAATAGAGAGGTGTAGATCTCGGTGGTCGCCGTATCAT
>ENA-ORBV01004731-ORBV01004731.1-microbial-mat-metagenome-genome-assembly--contig:-NODE-4731-length-25790-cov-21.527904_pt1 | contig 25790 bp, 32 predicted proteins | sample MGYA00237777_ERZ505514 | MGnify/ENA primary metagenome ERZ505514 (study PRJEB26160, sample SAMN06269048) | microbial mat metagenome | isolation source: Oligotrophic lake microbial mat | place... | reverse complement strand
GTAGTTCCTCAACTGTTCCGCAACAAGCCTATGCTTGACTTAGACCCGAACCCATTAACTAACGCTAACAAGCTCCCAGAGTTGCTACCTAAAGGTGTTGTAGGTACACCAGTACAAGGGGTTGCGCTACCTAAACCTGTTGACACACGTAGTCCTTCTGACCTAAATATTTCTGGGGTGAAGCCACAAGCTGAGCCTACGATGGCAACACCCCCACCACGTACAGAGAAGGGTGGTTACCCAAAGGTTACAATACCTCAAGCAAAGGAAGGATGGCTACAGGAAGAAATAAACCTAGCCAACTCTAAGCTTATGGCGGGTGAAAGCACTGATGTAAGCAACATTGAAGAGATACTAGCAACAGCACCAGTTGTAAGGGGTGGGTTGTTCAGCGGTACTTACGTTAAAGTTATCCCCAAAGTTGGGGATGAGTTATCGCAAGACCATTATAACTTTGTTTCAAGTAGCCCATCTGTTGCGCGTGAGTACGCTACTGGTAGGTCAAACAACATAGACCCTGATGCACTTGGGGATAAGAGTGTTATCTATGAGTACTCAGACACAAGCGCTAGATACCTAGGGGGTTTTGGAGAAGAAGGTATTATCCAACCCGGCATACCCCATGTTGTTACAGCAGTTAGAGAACAAGACGGTGTAACATACATAACCCTTAGCAGTAGCGGCACTGGCTCTCGTCAACAGGTGCCTCTTCCATCGCTTCCTCAGACTCAGCCCGGTCTTCCTCCCATTCCGCCTCGGTCATTAGTGGAGACACCTGCTGTTCAGGGGGAACCTCGCAACCTGAATCAACCCACAGAGCAAGCTTCTCAACTGGAACCACAAGTAACGGAGTTCGGCAAATCTCAGGAATTACCTTCCGCGTCGGCAATACCTGAGCCGCGTCTTGGACAGGCTGACTCCGTAGGTAACGCACTGAGTCCTGAAATATTACAGAAAACACCTGGAACAGAAGGAACAACACCGCAAACTTTACCAAAAATAGATTCTTCATTACCGGATAATCCTTTAGATGTGTTGTTTAAGGAAGCTGACAGGGTTGGTAACAAGTACCAAACTCCTGACTCTCCAATGGTAGCATCACTTAAAGTTATTAGCAAGGAAGTGGAAGCAGGGGAGATAGGTGAAGAATCGGCACGTCTGTTACGTGACCCCGCAGCTAGTCCTGCTATCCTATCGGAAGCTGAACGAGTAAAGGCTGTCATAATTAACCCTGAGACTGGTGTAATCAAGAAGGGTAGCGACGCTGTTGAAGAAGCAGAACGCGCAATCACACGGTTGCGTATTCGAGAAGACAGGGTAAGAGCGAAACCTAACTACAATAAAAAACCACTACTGCAAGAGCAAGTGGCTCTGATTCAAAAAGAGATAGCAGAAGCACAGCGTGTAGTATCTGATGGTGTGCTTGCGGTAGACGAACCACTGAACGCTAAGCTTGTTGATGACGCGATACCTGTCATCCCTATGGATACGTTCGCACCCGCTACTGCCCCATCACTGCTGTACGAGTCACTCAAAAACCTCAAGCCGGGTGATGCTGTGTACACATCTACGGCTGAGTTCGTTGAGCGTTCTACCAGTGACCTAACAGAACTTGCTAGGTTCTTAGGACACCATACTGGTAAGGGTAAGATAACTGGTGACAAACTAGAAGACCTACGGATAGCACACGGTAGCATCTACGCCAACTTAGGGCACCCGATTGATGTCAAGAAGCTTAAGCAGTACGCCAAGACTGGTGTTGCGCGGGTTGAAACTAAGCCACCCGTAGCAGCGGCAGGGGTGGCACAAGAGTCTGTTGTGATTAACCGCATACCAGACGATGTAGAAGCGCCTTCTACCCCTAACGTAGCGCCTCTGGTTGAAGATAACAGAGTAGCAGATTTAGAGGGAGAGCTTAACTCTCTCTACGAACAGGCGAACGACCTAGACCCAGACCTTGACGCTGACACCCTAATAGACCTTGACGTTCGTGCCCAAGATATAGAGAGTGAGCTTGAACAGTTGTACGCTAGACAGGCTCTAGGAACTAAACCATACAAACAGTTTGAGGCAACACTCCCAGACAGCAAGAAGCCCACTACCCCCGCAGCAAAGCAACAGGCTGCGGTTGTACAGCAGACAGAGATTGCTCTTGCTGAAGAGATGACACGCGCCCGTGCGTACACAGCGGAATCAGTATTGCTTAGTAAAGCCATTGATGCAGACATGGCTAAGCTTGACACGATGCCCCGTGTTGAACCCGCAGCGTTAGACGTAGGTTCGTATGATAAGGGTCTACTCAATGAGCGTGTGCTGGATACAGTCAAACCGTTAACGACGGCTGACGAGTTCGGCATTGACATCAACGCTATAGACGAGCAAGTAGAGACGGCTCTATCTGGTATGGAGGCTAACCTTAAAGGTGCGGCTAAGTCTATCGTTGAGGCTGACCTCCAACGCGCGGCGCTGTATGAGCAATCACTACTAGAATTAGGTGTACCCGACGCTAAGGTATTAGCGGCTAGGCTTGCTGAAGAGTCAGTGATTAAGCGCAACATTGAATCTCTGGTTGCTATGGACTACGGCAAGGCTGAGATAGGAGAAGTGTTTGGTGTTACCAAACCTAAAGCGGGTGTTGCTACTCAAGAAATTGTGGATGGGATTAAAGCAAGTGGTGATTGGTACGAACAATATCTAAAACCTGCTGGTAGGTTTGGTATCCAGTACACAGATGATGTTGACCTTGTGTCACGCCTAAGTGTTTGGCGAGAAACCACAAGTAAACTAGATGCAGAAAACAGTACGGCTGTGTTTAGAAAGATGCAGCAAGCCGCTGACGATGTGAACGCTATGCCTCGTGAGGCGTTCGATTACCCCAGTGCTGTTGGTAAGAAGCCAATTGTCGGTAGTAGTTATGATGGGTATGGTGTAGATGGTGCGTACGCTAGAGTCAGCAATATAACTCCTGATGAACTTGCCGCTGTAGAAACGCTAGACGTTGATGACATTATGGGAGTGATGGATGAAACACCTAAGAAGGTAACCGCTAACACTCCTAAGATAGACGCTCTCAAAGCCACGGGTGAATGGGAAGCTGACTACCTAGGGCAAGCTGATGAGTTTGGTCTTAAGTACAACGATGAAGACGACCTTCTGAAACGCATTCAGGTATGGAAGCAGGAGACTCCTAAGCCATCTGCAACCAAGAGAAGCCTTGACCTAGAGCGTGACATCAGAAAACAGAAACGTGACGCGGCTAAGTTTGTAAACACACTACAAGCAGACGACCTTGTTAGGGATGTGCCAGTACCCGAAGCCCCCGCGCCTAAAGAAGCTATGTCTTTTATGGATGTTCTAGCTGCATCCACTGACCCTAGGTCTGGTACACTACTAAGAACTATACAAGAGAACAACAATCTAGACAGACTGCTGACTGTTGTTAAGTTTGCAGATGATGAGGTGTTAGGGGACACAAAGAAACACATTGCTAAGTTAGCCGAGCGAGGTATCAGTACAACTGGTGACTCACCCGGTGTCATCTACACTAAGTTCACAGTGATGTCTGAGAAGGCGCGGTCATTCAAGCCTGACGTGCTTAAGTCTTGGATAGACAACCTAAAGTTTGTTGACAGTGTAGACCAACTACCCGTTCAAAAGTCTTCAGGCTCATCCTCTAAACTCGTGCAGTCTATGGAGAAGGCAACCAATAAACTAAAGGGTATCAGCGAGTCTATTGACGACCTTAAGAAACTGAATGACGACATCGCAGCAAACACAATAGAGATTGCAGACAGCGCACTTAAGACAGGCTACGCATACGGAGGTGGGGATGTCTCATCCTTCTACCACGGTACGAAGTTTGATACACCACAACTACCGTCTGCTGTTGACACGATGCCAACGCGCAACCCTTTAGGCTTGGGTAGTTACTTCCACACTAACCCCGAACGTGCGACAGATGCAGCTAAGGCTAGGCTCACAGATAACGTGCCACTAACCAACACACCTATAGATGAGGTAGGTGTTGTGCGAGAGGTAGTCCCCAACGTAACCAAGACACTAGACGCTAACCTAGACAGCACCCCTGAAATTAAGAGTTTGTTTACACAAGCTGCGGTGGAAGCTGGGTTCGATGAAGAGGTTATCAAGTCATTCAAGCGTAGGCTGTCTGTAACTAAGAAGATGAAAGACGGTACACAAATTAAGTCTAAGGTTGCAGACCAATGGAACAAGCTGTCAGCCGCGTACGCTAAGGTTAACCCCACTGAGACTATGCCTGAAGATATGTTCAGACAGTTTGAGTTAAACGTACAGACTAAACTAGAGAACCTAGGCTTTGATTCTATCAAGCACACGACAGATGAAGGGGACACATTAGTTGTGTTCAAGGCTGACAAGGTGACGGAGTTAGCTAAGACCCCCGTTGGTACAGGTTCACAACTAGAACAAGCTGCGGGTGCTATGAACCAAGCGCTCTACCATCAAGGCATCACGTTAGATGTAGTGTCTAAGGTTGCGGCACTAGACGCTAAGGTTGCAATGGGAGCCGACCTACTCTCACGTTCTGATGAACTGGTTGAGGGGTCACTAGACAAAGCAGACAACGCTATCACCCGTATGTTAGAAGCAGACGATGCACTAGAAGCTACAGTTACAGCACAAAAGAGATTAGATGCAGAGCGTAGGATTAGCGACGGCGCTAAAGAATACACTGTCACGATTGACGCTATCGACATTACAGAGTACCCCGGCTGTTTATGAAAAAGATTGAGTGTTCGTTTGAACCAACAGTACCACCAGTAATCACTAGGGTGGATGTGTCAGAGCTTGAAATTCCTGATGCAGTTCGGGTTAACTTTGAACTGATGAGACGTATTGCTCTAGCATCCGAGGTAGACCTGAACAGGTTCGCGGGTACTGTTGAAACACAAGAGATGTTGTCTGAAGTTATCAGGCGCAACAGTTGGGAATCTGAGATGGCTGCGAAGGTACACCTTAGACCCGGTGATGGTGCTAAGAACTTCCAGCAGTGGATGGCTAGAATGTTCCCTAGTTTCTTGAGTGACAAGTCTCAGGTTAAGCAGGTACGCAACATACTCACTGACGCTAAGGCGAAGGGTGAGAACCTATGGGATACTATGCCCTACTATGCTGGCACAGTTAATGATGTGTTGGCTAAGATGGGTTCTGCTGAGGTTATTGACAACGCATACGGCGAGTTTGTTCTAGTACTGAAGAACAATAACCTAGACCTTGGGCAGTCCGACATTGGTAGACTGTGGGGTGATGCTGTTCAAGTGTCTCAGCATGACCGCATCATGCGCATGACACAGTCGGGGGACAACGGCAAGCGCATTCTTGAACACAGACTAGAGAAGTTCTATGACCTAGCTGAGTCGTTCGGTATCCCCCGTGAAAGTGCAGAGCTTCTACGCGCACCAGTAGCCAACGTCACAGATGCTTATGACGATATGTGGGCGTTCGCTAACAATGCGGGTGTGGATGTAGCTGCACTCCAAGACATGGGATACATGAACCGTATACTGTCTGCTGATGCTAGGTTCAGGTTGGGTAGAGAACAAGCTGATGCCTATGGTGGCTACCTTGAATCTAGTGCCAAGGGTTTAGGCGCGGCGTTTCAGAAGTCTAGAAACACTCATGAGTATCTGGTTAACGATGAACTAATTCTCGCGTCGGCGTTCGGGTTCATTGATGGCGACCGCTCAGCAAAGCAGTTACGCAACACAGTACGCACTAAGCAGAAGACGCTTGACCGTATCATCAAGGCGCGTGATGTTGACCTACCGGAAGCAATGGCTAAGTCAGTAGAAGCCAAGGCAAAGTTAGTAGAGGCAGACAATGCTCTATCATTCATCAAGTCAGCACTGAAGGAAGCACAACCTAATGAGGTGTTCTCTTTAACTAACAACATGAAGTCAATCCAGCGTATGCGTGATGAACTAGCGGGTGAGTCTACTAAACTAAACAGTCGCATTACATCATGGCAAAGAGAACTGGGTACAGTAGCAGACACAGAGGTTGCACTGTTCGACGCGCAAGAGAGACTCAGGAATATCACTGAGTCTGCAACCGCGAGACTATCGACAGTGCTGACCAATGAACGAACACTGATTACAGAACTGAACACACTAACAGACAGTACACTAGATGCTCTAGTAGATAGTGGTGTGTTGGGCAAACTACCCATGCAGAATGAGACACTATACAAATACATGGTCAAGAGGTACAAACTACCATACAAAGGCATTGACGAGTTGATGGTTACTGACCCGCGTTTGGCATACCGTGTCATCACTGACCAACTCAAGACGTTGATGGGTAAGTCTGCTATGTCTCAGGCGATGTTTGCTAATGCTATCGAGACAGGATGGGGTGTTAGCGCAGCGTCTAAGAATGCACAGCCAGAACTGTATGGTAAGTATGTGAAGTTTAGTCCTGAAGTGTACAAGAACTACGGTATCGGAAACATACCGGGCGCTGAAGACATCTACATCAACCCAATGGTAGCCAATATGTACACTGGTATACTTGAGGTAGCCACTGACCCGGCTCAGTTGTCTACACTCGCGTCTGTATGGCAGTACACTAACCGGATGTTTAAGAAGCAGACGCTAGCTACCACTGGGTTCGTAGGTAGACAGGTTTACCAGTTGTTCATCAGTTCGGCTATGTCTGGTACGAACCTAGCGAACATCATACCCGCTATGGCTGACTACCTCAAGTACAAGAAGCTAGGGTTCGAGGCGCTAGACAACACTAAAAAAGTGTACGGCGGTGGGCAGTTTACAGAGCGTGAGTTGATGGCTGAGTTAGTAAAGCGTGGTGCCATCTCCACACCTACCGCACCTATTGTAGGGGAGATTGCTAAGAAGTCTAGCGAGATGTTCAACGCACTAGACCCGCGCAATACGGCACGAGCAATCGGGTACTGGGGTACTGTCATCCAGGGGCGCGGCATACTCCCTGTAATCCGTAACGGTTCTCTCAGATGGGATGCTGTGCAGTACGGTGCTGAGTTAGCTGAACGCATGACAGATGAAGGGGCGGGTTACCTGATGTCTGTAGGTTCAGAGCTTGAGCAGATGGCTAAGCTTGCGCACTACCGCTCAGTGATGAGAGACGGTGGGCTTAATGCAATCGGTCAGTTTGTCACAGCGGCGCGGCGGGTTAACTTCACAGACATTGATGAAGCTGTTACCCATGCCGCTGATTACTTCTTTGACTACAGCAATACAGGTTTAGGTGACAAGCTCATGTCAAAGAACTTCATCCCGTTCTGGACGTATATGTCACGCAACGCACCCGCTGTAGTTAGACACGTATTGCGTAACCCAACACAGTACATGGCGTACCAACGTATCAATAGTTTGATGAACCAAGACGTGAGGGAAGCAGGGGAAGAAGCACCCGCTGGGGGATTCCAAGACTACCAACAGGGACAAGGGAACATCTACTCTAAGCATCCATCTGGTGACCCTAACAAGTTTGTTCATGTGCCGTTCACATCGTTTGACCCTATAGCCGACGCGCTTAACTCCTTTGAAGACGGCGCTAATGGTTTGGGTCAGATGTTTGGATTGTTTCCAGGCTCATACAACGAAGACCTTAAACAGGTGAGTCCTAAGAATGACACCATACCCTTCGTTGATGGGCTAGTGACTGGTGGGTACGGCTCTATCAAAGCACTGTACGCAATAGCCACGCGCAAAGAACCTAGAACAGGTAAGTCTCTAGTCAATGATGACACAGAGCAGACATCGTTTGTGGGTATACCCATACCCGGTAGACACGCACCACTGGTTAAGTTCTTGATTGAGAGTGTAGTACCCAGTGTCTCCAACCTCAACAAGGCTAACCCCCTAGAACGGTTTGGGGTTAAGGAACAGAAGGATGGACGTGGCAACATCACACGCGCAGCTAAGCCAAGCTGGACAGGTGCCGCACGTAGTGACTCTGATGCTTCTAATGATGAACTATCTGGTAACCCGCTAGTGTTGGCACTACGTCTCACTGGTGTAACCGTTAATAGTGTTGACACTGTTAAAGGTATGGGGTTCACTGAGGATAAGCTGAGGCAAGCTGTAGCTGACATGAAGACCTACAGCAAGAAGCTAGAGAAAGCATTGAAGGAGATGGAACCGGATAACCCTAGACGTAAGGAGCTTGCCGATACCATCATCACAACCCAAGCACTTGCCGCTGAGATTGAACTGGGTAGACTAGACAGCAAGACATGGCTAACTGAGCGTGGCGCTATGACACTATCGCAACGTCGCAAACGTGAGAAAGATTTAGAGAAGATTAATTTGTTTATTGAGACGTTCAAAAAATGAGCTTTCTAACTGTTGCTATTATTCAAGAAAGGTCGGGTACAGGTTGGACTATCGACACCACACTGGCAAACCTTGACGCGGACACACTACTTAAGGACTTCGTGATTCTGTTTGGTACTGTCGTTCAATCAAACACCTTGTTTACAAAAGTGTCAGCGGTGTCAGTGAGGTATGACGGTTCGTCAATCGGCACTACTACAGTGCAGCTTAGACGGCGTACACCTATTGACCCCGCCAACGTTGTGCTGTATGGTGAACGGTTCAGCAGTGCAGTATGGAACCGTGAGGTTAACCGCGTATCCAGACGTGCGGCTGAGTATGAGTCGTTCGGTATCGGTTCTATTGGGGATGTTACGGGTGTACCCAGTAACAGCGCGTATGGTATCGCGTGGTCAACAGACACTATCTTCGCCCCAACACGGCAAGCTGTGTATGACAAGGTACAATCTGTGGTTGCGGCTTATATAGCCGCTGATGCAGTAATCAACGCATCTCTTGCTACGTACGCACCGCTTGCTAGCCCAACACTAACAGGTGTACCGACAGCCCCAACCCCCGCACCGACATCAAACTCTACACAACTACAGACAACAGCAGGTGTGAGAGGTTTCCTAACCAGTGCAGCGGACGTTAAGGCGCTACAGAACACAACGTACCCGACAGCGGCAAAGACAGTTAACGATACAACCTTAGCATCTACCGCGTTCGGTCATATCGCTAGCGTTGCTAAGAAGGTTACTAACTTCCAGTGGAACACAGAGGTTACTACAGCTTCCACGTCGTTTGTGGTAGCGTACACATCACCATCTGTCACACCACGCAATGCTACAACATCGTTTCTTGTTATCGCTAGTGTCCAGACATTGTCTACTGGTACTGGTTCTTTTATGCGTATTGTAGCAGACACCACAGATATTAGTCATGTGTTATTAACTGGTGGTACTTACACTACAACGTCTTTAATGGGCGTACACACCCCCGGCTCAGCAGCGGCGTTCACAATAAAGGTTGAACACCGCGTTAATTCGGGTAGTGCAGGAATTAACAGCACTCAGACACAATGCACATCTTCTATTACGGTGATAGAGTTTGAGAACACTATCTAACACTGAGTATGTACTCGGTGTCCTTACCGTAACCGTTTGGTTCTGTGACTAACTCATAGAACATACTCCTGTATGGGCTGTACTTGATTGACGGCGCTAACAGAAACTTGTCTGTCTTGTGTTTGCGGTACACTTCCTCTACACCGGGCGGTGCTTTGAGGTTAGCGAGTATGTCATCAACACAACTAATCTTATCGGTCAGTATGGGGATGATGACCCTAGCTCTAGTCAACGCACGGTCTAGTTGTTCTGGTACTGGTTCAATCACAGCCACTTCATGGTTGCCCTTGTTCAGGCATATCCACACTGGTGTCTTGGATGTGCAGTACGCATAGGTGGCTAGTTGTGTTATGTAACCTCTGTCATCATTCTGACACTTGACGAACTGCTTAAAGTAATAGTCACTCATTGTCTTTACTTCGAGTAGGAGTTGGTCGCCGAACGGTGTCTCAATGATAGCGTCGGTGTGACCGGGTACTCCCATAAACGATACAGTCTCTTGCGTTGAGATTACCTTGTACCCGTACAGTTGCAACACAAACATAACTAGCGCTTCATATTGGTCACCCCTATGGAACAACTCGCGCAGTCTAGAACTTAAGTCTTCTTCTTGGTACACACCACACTCTATCAACTCATCCCGTACAGCAGGGAGTTCAATAGCCTGTAGCACAGCAGGTTTACCCAAAGACGACAGCCGTAACCCGCCGTGCTTAATGCCCTCTTCATAGTCAGTGAACTGTTTCAGTGCTGAAGAAGCCACAAGTTTACCGTAGTCACTCGCTAGACCTTTGACTGTTGGGGAACATAACACAGAACACATCGACTCTGAGTTTAACAGTGCGCGTATGGAATCAATCGCTGTATTCATCGTCTTCCTTGGTTGATGTGTATGCGGCAAACAGAACACGGCAGACCGCGTGTGACAGATGGCTATCGCTACGGTCACCCGCTAGGTACGCGAAGATGTGAGCTAGCGCGTGTGACAGATGGTCATTGGTACAGATGAGTTGCCAGTTACCAACACCATACTTCTTGGCACCTTCACCTAGCACTACTGCTACATCAAACAATGGCACAGCAGGAATCAAATCAAACCTAGCCACGAGTTTAGACTGTGAGCCACCCGCCTCATTAGTCTCAGTCTCCACATCTTTACCAACAAGCTCACCTAGTCTAGCAAACATTACATTAGTCATGCGGGTCAATCTCCATAACAATCGGGTCAATACATTCTGTTCTCAAGTAGGCTAGTGCCCTGTCATCAGCGGCGTGGTAGAATGGCGCGAGGCATATGACGGTCGCACCCTTGATGTATGAGTGTGTCTTGGGCATACTGGTAGGAGTAGCAAGTGCGCTAGTCTGCACGAACCCGGCGTAGCTCTCAGCGAACCAATCAGCAAAGACACCAGTAGCGTAACCGTAATCATCCACTGTCGTCTCAACTGACACATCACCGTACGTTAGTATGACTAACTGGTGTTCTCTTTCAACCACGACGTAGCCAACATCTAAGGCTACGTCTTCATCAAAACTATTGAGGCAAGTTTCCATTAGTTAAAAGGGTGAATCTTCCTCTACTTTAACTTCAGCTACACCAGTCTTTTGGAAGAAGGTTAGTGACAGCTTAGGCGACCGCTCAGTCTTAGGTTCGTTCTGGAAAACTGACACCATCCAGTCAACACCATCAATGGACACACTACCAAACATGATAGCCTTACCCTTGGTTGATGGGCGTAGCAGAACAGCGTACTGGTTTAGCTCACCCTTCAGAATCAGGACACCACGAGAGCGACCGTTAGACTTGCAGTAGTCAGCGTAGAAATTAACCCCGTTGATGTCCGCCATTCCAGATAGGTCGCACGGCAGATTTTCAGACTTAGGAGTGAACAGCGCACCCTTGTTTTCGTTCGAGTATTCCATTATGTATGGTTCCTTGTTGAATGTTGTAATGAACAGATATGGAGTGTAAGGACTTACCACGGAGTAGCGCTTTCTTCTGATGTCATGACCACGGGTTGGGGCGCTCTCTCACGTTTACGCTCAGCCTTAGCCTCAACCTTAGCCTCTACTACAGCGGGTAGGTTACCGTCGTTATCATCCTCAGTACACAAGTTAAGCATGGATGTGATAGCGTACCGACGTGCGTATGTGATAGCAATCCCCTGCTCTTGAGGTTTACCCATTGTCAACGGCATGATGCACTCTTCAAACTCTTCAGTGTCTACGTTAATCAACCTAACTGATAGGACAAACACACCATCTTTAAGTTGAGGAATACTGGCAATGCGAACACCTTCAGAAGATAGCGCCAATTGAACTGCATCTATTACAGCGTCGATAGTAGCATACCTGTTCTTAAAGAACGAGTTCTCCCTGTCTTTAATAATCGGTTTGAAGGTCTGACGAGCCGACTCAATCCGTTGACTTAGTGTTTCTGTCGTTGTTAACCGCATTGTTCTTAGTCTCCTGTTGTAGTTCTCTAATTACGGCAGTCTGTAGCGTTCTGATTATCGCTGTCTTGTTTGGGCTGAGTGTGTCAATGGTAACACGCGGTTCATCTTTTGGCATTTCTTTTCTTTATCTCCTGTATCACATTCTGGAAAGGCACAATCTTCTTTTAGTTCACCACAGTCACAGTTAATCATAGCCAACCTCTAGCACTTTGGCGGTCGATGGACTCAACCATAGCAATACAAACAGCGGCAGTTTGAACCAACTCATCGCGGTAGTTAGGTAGGTCGCCCTCATTGATAGCATGACCAATCTCTCCAACCTCTTCAACCAATATTGTAAGCCAATCAGCAGGGGTGTGTGTCTGCTCACCCCACTTCAGTAGTTGGGCGCGTCGCTCTTCAAACACATCCTCAAGAATACTCTCAATGGTGTACTCTTGCGCGTCGTTCATCTCACCCGGTTCGCCGCACTTGAAGTCTGGTTTAATGTTAAGCATTAGTAGTGTTTCCTTTTGCTCGGTGTTCGTTGGCTTCTTTCAAGTCTTCCATTGCTACCATTGTAACACAGAATGCTGCAATGGTGAGAAGAGTATCTCGATAATCATTAGCATCATCTGGTAGTTGTGCCACGATTTTGGCTAGAACTTCTCTTGAGTCTGACACACCATAAGGGATGTCGTTAACTAAATCAATTGCCTTAAGCGCTACGGATTCAACCGAGTCTCGCAGTGCATTACTAATGTTGTACCTAGTGGATTGCATTCCAGTTATCTCCTATCTTTGCTACTCCCATTATAGGGCAGTTTGATAATAATGGTGTACTAAATGTTGTAGTTACTCGTGCCGCGAACCCTTCAGTCTGCCCCACTGGTGTATAGTATAGCGCTTCATCATGCACGTTAGCGCATAGATGGGCGTTGTACTCATCCTGATACAGTGCAACCAGTAACACAATCTTCTTTAGAACAGACGCGGCTGTTCCCTGTAGCAGGGCGTTGAACACCTGTCTCTTAGCCTGAGCCATGAATCCTTTAGCCACCTGTTTAACGGTCTTGCCTTCCCTGTCATCAACACGTAGCGCGGCTTCCGTAGCGCCCGACTCATTAATCTCTGGGTAGTTCAACCGCCTACCGAAAGCATCATACACCAGACCATTGTTATCAGCACACCTCTTCCACACCATTTCCTTTAGTGCTTTGATTGCAGGCATCCCTTCATAGATGCTATCCATAATCGCCTGTCCTTTAACTGCATCACCCTTACCAACACTAGCGGCACCCGCGCCATACAGTAGAGCGTACAACCCAGTCTTAGCCTGCTGTCGTGGTAGTCCCCAAGCGTCGGCATTAGCCTGATGAAAGTCTACCCCCGCTGCGAACGTGTCAGTCATCCGGTTCTCATTACACACCAGACTAAGGTAGTGGGCTAGCACCCGCCCCTCAATGTTGGATAGGTCACACCCGACCATCTTCCAACCATCACCCGGACTGGTGAACAGTGAGCGCATACGGTCACCCCATACACCATTAGCAGGTATGTTCTGCACGTTAGGGTCACTGGAACTTAGCCTACCTGTCTTAGTTACGCACTGGTTGAACGACGAGAACAACCGTCTGCCTTCTCCAAGGAACTCTAGATACCCAGTAGTCATACCGTGCATCTTGTTAATGGTGCTGTACTCGCACAGAGATACGGCTAGCGGGTAGTCTGTTAGACTGCTTAGTGTGTCTGCATCTGTGCATGGTGCCCCTGATGGTGTGAGCTTGCTTGGAACCCAACCATACAATGATGTGAGAGCGTCGGCTACTTGCGCCCCACTGTTAGGATTGAATTCTACCAGTGTGCAATGACTGTAAGTTGTGTTGAACGTATCAACTTTGCGGGTCTTCGGCTTACCTGCTTTAGTGGTGCCTGTCTGCTCTACTACTGTGTCTATCTTGCGGCGTATAAAACCAGTCTTGTATACCACTTCCTTACCGGGTACAAATGGGATGATGTCTTTCATCGTTGAGCGTAGGGCATCGCACCCTATGGTTAGTGTGTCCAACATCTCAAGACTGGTAACCTTATCAACGTAGAACCCGGTGGTTTCCATCTCAATAATTGCATCAATCATTGGTAGTTCAACCTCTAACAGAAGCTTGGTTGCTTTGCTGTCGCCGCTGAATAAGAACATCAGCTTGTGCCATAGCCTAAGCGTAACCTCACAGTCACGGATACAGTAGTCACGCTTTAGGTTGTCATATGGTAGGCGATGCTCAGCACCGCGTGGTGTCTTGGGGTCTAGTAGTCCAGCGTCAATACACGCTTGTCTGTAATCCATCTTACGGTAACCAAGCTCGTTACCCCATGATGATAGACCGTGCCCACCTATACGCCGTGTGTTCCAAACGTAAGACATAATCATCGTGTCGTGATATGACCCTAGTTTAATATCGGTATCATGCTCCCTCAAAACACGAACGTCAAACTTAGCGTTATGGAACACAAGCGTATACGTTTCAGCTAGCTCCTCAATGTATGCGGGGGTGCTAGCGTCATCCCATTCAACACACCACGACCTAGCATCAGTAGCGAAACCGCAACACCATATCTTTTTACCAGTTAGGTCAAAGGTTTCTAAGTCCACTATACAAGGCGTGGTGTTGTTAAGCATGGTTGTTTCTAGTTAGGTTGTACGAAACCAGACACGGTGGTCATGGGAATTAAAGAGGGAGACACAACACTACGCACATCAGTGATGACTGCTTCAAGGTGAGCAATCTTATCGGCTTGGAGTTGTTCCACTTCTCGGATAATAGCGATGCCTTTCTTTTGAAAGTACAACTTATTCAACGCTTGACTACAAGCTTGATGTGCTGCGGTTGTGTCATCAACGTAGACGCTGAGACGGACAAGACCGAACGCACGTAACAGACTATCAAGTAGACTCATTGTGTTTCTCCATTGTTAGTTTAGCAATCTCTTCTTGTTGTCTATCGAGTAGGTTGATAAGGGTCATGTTCTCCTCAACGTACCACATCAGCATCTTCTGTAGTTTGTCAATCTGTGCAGACTTCTCCTGTAGCATAGTAGAATGGTTAATGATAGAGAGAGGATGTGAAAAACCTAACTCTTGCATTTGTTCTAGTAGTTCTTCGTTGCTCATAGCCACCTCTTAGTGTTTAACTTCCATAACTCTAGCACACTTTTGTATGAACTGGTGGGGTCTATCCATTCATGTGGAATGGTGACACCTATAGCATAGGGTATGTTGTGTCTCTCACACCACATCCCATAGGTACTCTTAGACCGGATAATCTTATCGTTACTGCGGAAGAGCAACACGAGAGGATAGTTTTTGTGTTGCTCTCTTGCGGCTAGGAGTGTGGTTCTGTTCTCCTTCGATAGCAACCCCTTCAACTCCACCAGTATCCCGTTGGGTAGCAGTAGGTCTGGGTTGTAAGTCTTCTTCAGTATGTAAGATGTCTTGACTGCTTCGTACAGTACCCCCTTCGCACTCAACAGGTTCGTGTTCCAAACTTCCTGCTCGTGTGGACTCCTGAACCTCTTGCCTTGCACCATCTCCAACTGTGCCCTTGGTTTCCTCACCATGTGGAGCTTGCCCCTCATCTAATAATTGTGTATCGAACTCAACTTCCTCAATGAACTGTTGGGTTCCTTCATCCCACTTAACACTGAACTCACCGAACACACCCCATAATCTACTGGCTTTAAGCGTTCGGAATGTAGTCAACTGTTGCTTACGCTCACGCTCTAATCCTAACACAGCGTCAGAGTATTGCGCGATGGATGATGCACCTTTGACCCGTGCTAGTGTTGGTTTATTATCTTCCTTGTCCGACGAGTCACGAGAGATATGAGACACAACTAACACAGCACACTTAAGGTCTTTGGCAACCCGTAACTTCAGCGCTTGGATAGCATTGTCTAATGCGCGTCGTTCATCTGTGTCCCTGTTAGATGTCATAGCAGAGATGTGGTCTAGTGCCACAAACTCAATACAATCTTTGCGGACAGCATAGCCAATAGAAGAAACTAAATCGTCAACACTAATCGCACCGCTTTGGTCAAACAGTGTGAGGTTCTCCAACACCTCAAACAAACCTTGTCGCATGAGTGCCTCGTTGGGTACATCGTTAGACTTAACAAGTGAGGATGCTGTGTGCATCTCAAGGAAGCGAGACGTTGCTTGCTCTAGCATATCCTCCAACGGGATATACAAAGTCTTAACACCTAGCACCACCTGTTTGTAGCATAGTGCGCGAGTGATGCTAGACTTACCTATGCCTGTCCCTGCTACGATAGTAGTAACTTCCCCTGCTCTCCATCCTCCGATAAGTTTGTCTAGTCCATCGTACCCTGTAGGCTTACCATGCCGTGCTGACTTGTCCATCAAGAAGGATACGGTACGCTCAATCACATCCTCGGTACTGATGATACCAGTAGGAGTGTAAGCTTGAGCAGACCAATAGCATTCCTTAAACTCTTTCTCCTTACCTGCTACCAACATATCATTAGCATCTTTGAACCCAATAGGTAGGCTCATAGACTTTACTTTGCTTTGGTCTAACAGCTTGACACACTCAGCTTGAGCAGTCCTACCCACTGCATCCATGTCGAAAAGAAACACAATCTCATCAAACGTTTCTAAGTATTGCGCACTGGCTTTAATGAACTTGGTTGCACTCTGCACACCTAGAGGAATAGATACCGCAGCGTAACCCATCATTTGGTATGCAGACAGTGCATCTAGTTCACCTTCAGTAACGATGATACGGCGGTCACCTGATGCACAGTGTACTCCAAACAACCCAATGCCCGTACTCTCACCATCAAACCAGTACTCTTTTGATGTACCTGAGCGCACCTTGCTACCAACATGAACACCGTGTGGGATGTGTTGAAAGTGTACGTTGTTTGATTCATCAAGCCCTACGCTGTACTTCAAAAACGTAGCGGGTAGGATACCGCGCCATGTCTTTGTGATGGGGCGTAGTGTTGGGGGAATGTAGGTCATCCTGTTTCCTTTGCGTTTGCTACTTGACTTCACCGCGTGTTCAGCCAGTGTCTCTAGTATACCAGTGTCAAATGTTTGGAAGGCGCAACTCATACACTTTGCGCCATCATCCCACACTGACACATTGTCCCTGCTCCCACACTCAGGACAGGGACTATGGCAGATGAACTTACCCATGTCGTGTGCCTTCTGCTTCTGCATTGTACACATCGTTGAGCTTGTCATAATTCAGAACACAAGGGATACAACTGTTGAACGTAGCACCGGGTACACCTTGCAGTAGGTACTGATAGAAGTCTTTGATGTCTTTAACGGTGCCGCATACTGTGCAAGTCTTCATGTCTTAATCCTTTAGGTAACTGAAACCAGTGTAGTATTCTTTGTCAAATCTGTCAAACTCTAAATCGGAATCATCCAGCCATGTGTATAGGTCTACTGGTGTAACGATTAACTTAAGGTTCTCGTACCCCAACATATCCAACACGAAACTAACACAAGTCATGTCATCAAACTCACGCGGTAGATTGTTGGCTGCGCGGTACACAGCACCGTAAGTCACACAGTTGGGTTCATCAGGCAACACAACGTATGCGGGTACATCAATGAACACAGTCTTGTGGTTGTTAAGCACACCCCAATCATACTTATCTATGTACTCAATGCCATCGTAAGTAGCATGGATGTAGAAGGTATCTGTCTGCAAAGCACAGTGAACGAAGGTCATATCAAAACCATGCAGCTTACCTGCTAACCACGTAGCCCAACTGACCGGGCTACACCTATCTAAACCTAGGAAGTGTACCCTAACACAACCATATGGTACAAAGGACTGCTCACTAAACTTGGTTGCTTTCATGTAGTGCCTCAAATGATTTACTGTACTTCGTTATTCTCATCATCATATCGTATGCTTGCCACCGCTTAACGAAACCTGCTAACCTTCTAGGTGTGATGGTGTTGCCCATCAACTCCTGTTCCTCTGTCCATGCACGTAGCACCCTGTTGTACACTGGCTCGAAGCTGACCCCTGACACACGTATCAACCTACCGAATAGGATAGAACCGCGTACCTCTTTACATTGCACACGCTCTACTGGGATGTGTATACCTAGACCACGTAGGTATAGCAACTCCTCAAACTGTGCGAACCTACGCTTCCACGATACGATACACCATCCAACACTCTTATCTAATCTTGAATCAAGGAACTCAAGCAGTAGCATCATCCGGTCTGTGTGTTTGGTATAGCCACGGTTACCGTAAAAGTCTTTAGCGTTAGGCATCTCGAACCAATTGCGACAGCGGTTAGGTGTGTACGTGCCCGTTGCTTGTGTCTGTTTGTAGTGTGACTTAGCCCTGCTATAGCATAGGTCAGACAGCAGTAGCCAACAAGCTTGCCGCTCGTACTCAGTAATGCTACCTCTAAACCTCAGCAAGTCTAACAACACTTCATTGTCGAACGTGGTTTGGAGGTAGCGCTTGCGTATTGAATCGTTAGTTAGTAGCCGTGTCATTTTGGTAGTCCGTTACCATGTGGTTTACCTTCCCTTGCACCCTCTCTATCTGACCGTGCATCCTCTAGTTCCTCAGCTAGTTCTCTTGAGCGCTTCTGATTCTCAACGTGAGTAGCGCGGTACTCTTCAGCCTTCTCCTCTGTCCGGTGTGTATAGTAATGACGTGCTGTTGCGGGTGATACCTTAGACATATGACACCATGGTTAACAACACAGCTACGCCGTACCAAGCCAACCAGACAGCGCCAAAATGGTAGAAGATTAGCGCACCAAAGTAAAATGTTGGAGCCAAGTGAAATAGATTCTTAATCATTACTAAAACCTTGGGTCATATGGTGTACGCCGCTCTACTGGTGGGGTGATGGGCTTAGGCTGTGGCTGTGGTGGTGTTGGTAGTGGTGTAGTAGTGGGCTTAACAATAGGTGGCGGTGTTGGTTTAGGTGGTGGTGTGTGGTGGTAAATCATAGTTGCTCATAACTCCTGATGTGTTGGTATGATGTGCGAGTAGGGACTACAACGATAGGCGGGTCAGTGTTTGGGATTACCACGACCCTGTCAGTGTCACCATCTACACGTACAACCTCTTTCTCTTTCTTATCAGCCATGATATGTCTCCTTAGTTGTTCTACTATTATAACATCTTCTTCTTCATCTGGTACATGGTTAGCGAGTACCTTCAACCATTCAAAGTCTTCGTTATCTAGGATGATAGTCATTGTGTTCTCCTTAGTTTGTTACTTTCTTAGGTGTTGGTACTTTGATACCCAACACACCATCACATCGCAGCTTGTCATACACCATAGCACTGTCTGTTATGTGTTCAAAGAACACCTTAAACGTGAGGTTGTATTCCTCAAGTCTAGCTAGCACGTTAGTGATTGACATCCTCAAGTCACACTTAGCATAGTTGAATGCCCACACCTTCTCACCTTGTGTAACCATCACTACACCCGGACGTTGCCTAACTTGTTTGTCTACTGGTACACTCATATCTAATTCCTTAGTTAGAATGTTCCTTACTTTCCTGTATGTTGTGTTTGTTTTAGTTGTGTATGCTGTTGTTCTACCTCTCCCTCTCTGCTCCATCCAATCTTCTGCAACTGGGTTCTCTTTGAAGTCTTCCATGAACTGTTCTTTACTCATCGTAGCCTGTCGTTTGATGTGGTGTTGAATGTTAAAAGCCATGTGATGTGTTACCTAGTGAAGAGTAAGATGTGTTTCCCCAACTCCACATCCACGTTGTTACCGTACCGCCTCGTTCTTTGGGGGTTGGGGTTGGGATGGGATGGAAGCCGGAGTAAGATACGAACCATTGTAATTGTTTTGAGGTGTTGTGCCGGATTGTTACATAACTTTACAAACTCGTGCAGTAGGGGAGAGAGAGAAAAAAAACCACACCAGTTAGATTACCAGTGTGGTATCCGTGCCGCGCAAGCCAGTATCTGTTACATGAGACGCGCAACCTTATGTTGAAGGAGTGAGGTGATACGTATCAGCCCACACCTAGAGTTGAGGTGTTGATGGTGGACTTGGGTAGCCTTAACCCTAGCACTTAGTTCATTTATACTATCCCATCCAAAGGTGTCTACGTATAGTACAAGTTTACTCTTTTGGATGTGGTATAGGTCGGCACCTACTGCTATCACATAGACGGACGCTTGCCCGGTGTGATACCACGACTGCTCCCATGCCTTAGTGTCTTTGTCCAACACTTCAAGCTCGAAGCCAAAATTACCAGTGTGCTGAGCTATAGCTTGACTCTTGATGCTGACTGCTACATCCCCTACGTAGCAATCGATGTCTAATCTTCTATCCTCATATGACGTACCCTTCACTACGCCAGTACGGTAGCGCGTTGCTATCTCTTGCATGATACGTTGCTCTTCACGCATACCGAAGGATACACGGCTAGCATGGACTGCTAACGTGCGAGGGATAGGGTTACCTGATGGCACAACTGTGATTACTTTCTTAGTCATTGTTCTGGTACTCCACTTCTGCGAACACGATGCCCATAGATGTGAGGATGCTGTCGATAACAGCCTCACTTGCATCCGTTTCAAGGGTGAATGTGTCCACTACTGTAGCGTTGAAGCTGTACGCACGTATGCGTTCAACTGCCATCGCGCAATCTGCTCCGTCTTGTGGGTCAATTAGTTCTATCATCATGAGAGGAACCTTTTTAGTGCTGAGTGTAGGGTGATAACAGGTGTAGTCTTTATTCTTTTCCCTTGCGGGTCAAATGTGTAGAGCTTGCCATCGTCATGCTTCGTCACACATCCTAGGTATCTTGCCTCGGATGTAGTGTACACATAGACTGTACCTAGACTGTTTGTCCGAGTACTTAGGTAGGCATAGGGTGAGTATACTTCTAGCATTATCGTGTTGCCTTATATGGTGCGATTGCTTTCGCGTTATCTACTGCCACACTGTAGGTGTAGTCAAGGTATCCTAGCGCTACTTCAAGGTCTTCCTTAGTTGTGCTGTCTGTGAGTAGACGTAGTTCCACAGCTTGGGATTCAATCTGCTCAATGAGTAGTGTTGTTAAACGGAGTTGGTTAGGTGTCATCATGATATTTATGTTTCCTATGTGTGGTGTGGTGTTAGTTGTTAAACAATTTAATGGCAGATGTGAAGGTGTCTACTGGCTCGTCTACTATCAGGCGGTCAAGCGTGTATGCTGAGTAACCTAAACCGTGATGTAACTTGGCTATAAACCCTAACTGTTCCAGTGTTGATGTGTTGTAGACGTATGTGACCCCATCATAGAAGGTCGTGGTAGAGATGGAGTAGTCTGGTAGAGGTGTGTAGACTTCAATAGCCGAGGCAGTAAGAGTAAGTAGGTTAGTCATGGTGTTGGTTACTATGTGTTGAATGTGCTGAGCAGTCGGGTTACCGACCTAGCTTAGTTCCCTCGCTAGTCGTTCATTGGTTACTTGCGTACCGGTTTGACGGTAGGCTTAGGCTTAGGTGTAGGTGTCGCCTTCGGTGTAGGCTTAGGTGCTGGAAGGCATCCGTCGATTGACGTGCGACAGTCCCTATACTTTTCTTCTCTGTACTTGTCACGCTCAGGTGTGCTTGGCAATGGCGACCATGACATAGCGGGCATAGCAACAGCAGATACTAGGGCAGAAGCGAGTAGACATTTGATAAGGGTCATTGTGTTTCCTTGTTGTTTGTTGACGTGGTCTAGCTTAGTCCCCCCGCTAGGTGTGGTTAGTTGTTTAGTAGTTGGTTGAATTCAATTAGCCGCACGTTAACGGCGTTGTAAGCGTTGACTAATCTTTCTTGCTGCACTGCAAGGTGAGCGGCATTGCTAGGTGTGGGAAGGGATGTGAACAGGACGGAGTGAACAGTGTAGTCCTGCTGTGCAGTAGCGTAGTCAGACAGAGCATCAAGGTAGTTGATGTATTCGTTAGACTCTAGCCCGTTTAGTTCTTGTTCGTTTGATTCTTGCATGATGTTATGAGTCCTAAGTTATGGTGTGTTAGTTGAATCGTTTGAGTGCAGATAGCAGAGTCTTGACCGCGTTCTTTCCTAGTCTTGAATGCGCCCTATCGTAGCAGTGATAAGCTCCCTTCTCACCAGTAAAGACGTGTTGATACACGATGATGTAGCCTAGTGACTTGCCGCTGTCTGTTCCATAGACTGTGATGATTTGGTCAGCACCTAACCCGGTAGTAACTGTGCTTAGGTGTGGTAGTTTGGCGTGTACGGTTAGCATGATGGTATGAGTCCTATAGTATGGTGTTGTTTATACGTACTTGTGCTTGGCGTTATCATACACGCCGGTCGAATGTGTATCGGTGTAGGTTAGTGCATCCATTGAGCCGTTGCCAATTGCGATGGCATCATACCCTAACGAGCGGTAATGATTCATAATGCAGAGCAGTTGCTTACCTGTAGGTGTTTGACCGTAAGCTGCACTGTCGGTAATGCTACGTGCATAGAAGCCAGTACCGTAGGGGTGAGTGTTGTTCAGTGTGAATACCATCATTGAGTTGGGCTTAGTCATGGTGTGAGTCCTATGTTGGGGTGATTGGGTCAGTCGATGTTATAAGTCTACTCGTTCTTTGATGGGATGTCAAGCGATAGCTTAGTCACCCTGCTATCGCCGTCCTGCTAGTCGTTACAACCTAGCCATTGTCCATCGTGCGCAATCAGTACTCCCATATCGCAGCATACCCTATCAACTTGAGAGGGACTAGCATTAGTGCTGAGTGTGGTATCGGAGTCAAGCTCCGCACACTCGTAGTTTAAGAGCAACAAGATTAGTCTTAGTGTGGTCAGATGATTGACGTTAGCGTTGACGAGCGTGTATGTGTGGGTCATGGTCGTGCTTCCTTATAGGTATTGTTTGAATGCTGAGCGTGTAGCGTTGTACTCACTAGGTGCTAGATGGAAGGACGGCAGTTCTCTATGGGTTTTCCGTAGTTCTTGCGCCTTGTTTGGCGATGAACTTCTCTCTTCATAGACCGCTGTAACTTCCCCTGTTTCGTTGTAACACAGCATCAAACTGCGCGGTAAGCCAGTAGAATCATTGTTGCGCGAGAAGATTTGGAAAAGCATGGTGTGAGTCCTAGTATAGGTGTTGTGATTGGTCAGTCGTGCAGTGTGAGCAGTGTGCTAGCTTAGTTCCCCTGCTAGCCGTGTTCAAGTTGATTAGTCCTGTTCTTCCTCATCCTCTACCCATTGGGTAACGGCATACATTCTGTGGATTATATACCACGGGCAATCGGTTTCGAGTACCGTATCGTTGATGTAATGAACGTAGAAGCCTTTGCTTTCTAAGATACCATGAGCTTTAGCACAGTTGCTCTCAGCGTTAGGCTCGTCAAAGCTGACGTTCTTCACGGTTAGGGTAGTTTCTGTTACCGACCTATCGGTTAGGGACTGCGCTAGGTCAGCCGTAGCTGACGTGAGTAGTAGGTCAGGAGAGGGAGAGTATGCGGCATGACCTAGGTTCCGTAGTCGCATGGTCAGGGTATAGCTTTGGTCACAATCGGAGTGATGAATCTTGAAAGAGTTGTAGTAGGTCATGGTTTGGGGTTCCTTGTTCGGGTGATTGGGTCAGTCGATGTTATAAGTCTACTCGTTCTTTGGTGGGATGTCAAGCAATAGATTAGTAACCTCTCTATTGCAGTCCTGCTAGTCGTTACAACCTAGGTACTGTCCTTCATGCGCAATCAGTACTCCCATATCGCAGCATACCCTATCAACTTGTTCAACACTAGCATTAGTGCTGAGTGTGGTATCAGAATCAAGCTCCTCAACCTCGTAGTTTAAGAGCGACAGGATTAGTCTTAGTGTAGTCAGATGGCGAACACTGGGATTGGCTAGCTTGTAGGTGTGGGTCATGGTGATGGGTTCCTCGTATGGTGCTGCATTGTCAGTGTCAAAATCGTAGCGTTCTAGGTCGGTGAGACGCTCATACCAAGCTGGAAAAGTTTCGTCGGTGTATCCGTTCATGGTCGTGCTTCCTTATAGGTTTTTGAATGCCATAACCGCAGCGTGTAGCGTGGAAACAGGACGCTGTAGTTTGTCACAATATGATTGGTGTGGTGTTCCCCATGCCATATAGGTATCGTTCTTCCATTGCGCGATGAAGCCTAAGTATGCCCCTGTCCTAGTGCTGTACATACTGTAGGTTTTTTCTCCTTCTTCCCCAACAGTGGAGAAAGCTAGGTCATGGTATGCCTCATAGATGATGATTGGCTGATTGTACTTGTCGTTTGGTGCGGTCATGGTGTGAGTCCTAGTATAGGTGTTGTGATTGGGCAGTGTGGGCAGTGTGAGCAGTGTGCTAGCTTAGTTCCCCTGCTAGCCGTGTTCAAGTTGATTAGTCCTGTTCTTCCTCATCCTCTACCCATTGGGTAACGGCATACATTCTGTGGATTATATACCACGGGCAATCGGTTTCGAGTACCGTATCGTTGATGTAATGAACGTAGAAGCCTTTGCTTTCTAAGATACCATGAGCTTTAGCACAGTTGCTCTCAGCGTTAGGCTCGTCAAAGCTGACGTTCTTCACGGTTAGGGTAGTTTCTGTTACCGACCTATCGGTTAGGGACTGCGCTAGGTCAGCCGTAGCTGACGTGAGTAGTAGGTCAGGAGAGGGAGAGTATGCGGCATGACCTAGGTTCCGTAGTCGCATGGTCAGGGTATAGCTTTGGTCACAATCGGAGTGATGAATCTTGAAAGAGTTGTAGTGGGTCATGGTTGTGCTTCCTTGTTCGGGTGATTGGTCGGGCATCGTATCGTCGGTGTTGTGGCAGTCGTCGGTATCGTCGGTAGCGTAGTCGGTGTCAAAATCGTAGCGTTCTAGGTCTGTCAACCGCTCATACCAAGCGGGAAAAGTTTCGTCAGTGTATCCGGTTTGCATAGTCATGGTCGTGCTTCCTTATAGGTGTTGTGGTTGGGCAGTAGGGCAGTGTGCTAGCTTAGTTCCCTCGCTAGCGGTCGTTATGCTTTGGCAGGGTAGCGGTCTAGGTCACAAAGCTCAAGCCCTATCGATACTATTTGTTCGTAAGCAAAGCGCTGATGGCGTGGAGTAGTGACGAGCTTGAAGGATTCAACGATGGGCATAGCATACTTAACCTGTCTTGCCTTGGCTTCCTCTGTTCTAGGTTCCACAGTTGGCTGACTACAAACTGTGTGAACCGGGCTTATCTCCCATTCCTCCGGCGACCATGAGTTGTCAAAGTGAGGAGTGAGTAGGACATCGACTGCCCACATCATTAAGATGTAAGCGGTAAGAGCGATGTAGCAGACGGAGTAGGCAGTAACGTAGAGGATAGTCTTGGAGACTTCTTGCAGTTCTCCGCTTCTTAGATAGACGTTAGAACGGTTAGCTGCGGTAACGATGTAGTAGTTCATGATTGGTTCCTAGTAATGTTGGTTTGATTGGTCTGTCTTCTAAAGCTTAACGCGGTATTTTGGAAATGTCAAGGAAATAGTTTTGGAGGTCGGTGAAGTGGGTAACCTCTTTTCTTTCACCCTTAAAGACTAGCACAGTCCTTTTGAGTTTGTCAACATATTCGCCAATTAGCTGAGGGATAAGGGATTGGCTCTATACATATAAGGATTGTGTTCGGCTTATCCTTTACCGCTGATGCTGGATGCTTACCGTGATGGCTGATGCTGACCGTGCTGGATTGGTGAGGTTGTTTGTTACTGCAAAACCCATTAGCCAGAAGTCCGCCTACCCTTCCCCTTTCATCCATCACTCCATAGTTATATAGCCATCGAGCGATGGATTGGTGGTTAGTACAAACGAACTATAGTACCAATGAACTGTAGTACTAATGATTCAGAAAAGAAGATGGGGGGACTGTCGGGGAC